>Ga0210383_10000081_pt1 | contig 103704 bp, 85 predicted proteins | sample IncBWC14OmetaG_FD_160072 | JGI IMG/M metagenome (GOLD analysis project Ga0210383, IMG submission 160072) | Forest soil microbial communities from Barre Woods Harvard Forest LTER site, Petersham, Massachusetts, United States - Inc-BW-C-14-O ...
AGATTGGTGATGAGGAAATTCATCAAGAAACTTTTACCGGCGCCGGTTCTCCCAAGAATCATGGTGTGAGCCACATCGCGGTAGTGGAGATTCAGGTAGTAGGGGGTGTGGTGGTTCGTCTCCAGGACGGCGAGATATTCCTCCCGGAGATGGAGGTTGCGAGGCTCGCCATAGTGAAGGGTGAAGAGAAACGAGAAATCCGCGTAGTTGGTGTTGAGTAGATACAGGGAACGCAGGTTGAAGACGTGGTTGCCAGGTACCGCCGCAAGAAAGGCGTTTAGGAGGTTGTATTTTTCCTCATAGAGCTGGGCGTCATGAACGCTGAAGACCTTGTAGAAGTCGGCGCACGCACGGTCCACCTTGGCCATTTCCAAGTCATAAATCACGACGGTTAAAGAGAATTGGCCGAAGTAATTCCCGTGCAGCTCGATTTCCTTGATGCCTTCCCCGAGTTCCCTCACCTGGGATTCCTTGGAATCGTCGAGGAGTACGTCTTGTGTAGGAGCGTCGTTGAGACTGACTTGGCTCGCAAAGGATCGCTTGGTGTTGTGGAAATGGCGGCGCTTGGTCTGGATGACCCGGCGCATCTTGCCGGAATCTTCCTTTTTCCACTCGGTGACGACGTAATAGTTCGCTTCCACTTCAAGCAACCGTTTGAAGATGAGCGGAAAGCTCTGCGCAGACGGTTCTTTGAGCGTCAGAACCTTGACGTAGTAATCATCCACGCGCAGATGCCCGCGATGGCATTCGATGGGCGATTCGGGCAGGTAGTAATCGAGGAAGGTGTCGTGCTTGAGTTTGGCGGAATCGATCTTATCAGGCAGGAAGTTGAGCGTTCGCTTGAGAACGCGAAAGGCTTCCTGTTTGTCCAGCATCCGGACAGAGAGAAAGTCACTGACCTGGAGGATGAAGCTACGGGCCTTTTGAAGTAGCGCCGCTTGGGCTCTGCTGACGTGCTGACCCAAAACGACGACCTGCTTCTGACTCGAAAAATGCGTCCGGAGATCGGCAACGGCCTTTTTCGGATTCTTGGGAAACTCGGCGAACGCGTTCCCGAGCTTCGCTGCCGTCTGAAATCCTTGGTATAGGACGACGTAATAGACCGATAGAGAGAAGAGCGTATCGGCCTTGCTTGCGAGGTGCGCGATACGATTCTTGATCGCGGTATCGACGATCGGATTGTCGTAGAGCTTATACGGGATCGTTTCGTTGTTCCGCTTGAACAGGTATTGGTAGAGGCGGAAGTCTTCGTCGAAGAGTTTCAGCGCCGACTCAAGGCGCTTGGTGAACCCGTCAATCGATGCGTCATCGAGGCATTCGTAGTCCACACCGCGCACTTCGAGGATTAGGCCCACTTCCCCGCTCTTCGTGAGAAACACTTGCGGATCGATGAAGCCGTAGAGACTGATCTGCTCGCTGAGAGCGCCGGTTTCGTTATAGTTTTTAAAGATTCGGCTAAGCCTGAGCATGGCCATCCCTTTGAATTCGAATCGGTGAAAACTTCATCGGGTCGTATTGCGCGCGAAGTCTAGCGGCCGTCAGCAGAAATCGCAGAATCTGCGGATCGGTCTGGGTGGCCCAGCGGGCCATGAAGTAGAGCAACAAGAACATCAGGAGTCCCCCAAACAAACTGTTGAGCAGGTTGAAGGTGGCGGCGCCGAGGCACATGGCGAAGAAGAAGAGTTTTCGCTCGGCTCCGAGGATGGTCAGTGGCCGAGATAGCGACCGATGGACTCTATTGATTCGTCTTGTTTCCGCCACGTGCTTCTCCTTCGGAACGTGCGTGATTCAGCTGCCGGGAAACATCCAAGCCAGGAAATTCACTGCTGCGATCGCCATGCCGACGCCGAAGAGAACGCCGGCCAGCACGCGCTTCGAACCGCCTTCACCGAACGCGAAAGTGAGCCCGGCCACAACAATGGCCACGAGCGAGAGTCCCCGAGCGATGGTGCTGGTGAAAGCCTGCTGCAGCACGCTGACGGCGTTTTCCCAGGGAGAGCTTCCTTGAGCGAACGCCGGCGCGGCAAGAAACAGCAGCACAAGAGAGGCGAGTACCGCGCGAGCGGTGCGAAACCGGCGAGCAAAGTTCTTCCAACATCTGTTCATGGGCACACCTCGACGAAAGTTTTGCATCGCGAGTCGCAATGCGAGGAAAGTCCACGCGCCCGATATGCACTGCGGGTCGCAGCCGGAACGCACTGGTCCGAAGACACGCTAGGCTTACCCCGGATGAATCTAGCCCGTTGCGTCTTGACGCCACGCAGCAGCAAAGGAGTTTGTTGCGTGAACTCCCCTCTATCTACCTATTCAGTGTTGGAAAAGAAAAATGTGTCACAGAAGAAAGAAAATACTCTTGAGGGACTCAAAGGGCTCTACATTGTCCGCAGAGCAGGACAAGCTCGACGCCTTCTCGATTCCAAGTCTGGATTCCAAGGCAACTTGAGAAACTCAACCGCCAAATCATCCCGCCAGACGGCGGAGTTTGGCGAGCAAGCGCTTGAGTCTTTGGCGGACGGCATTCGACGAGGTCCCGTTGAAGTCCGCGAATTCCTCTCCGTTGGTTCCGTATAATTTGAAATCAATCAGGAGATTTAATTCAGAGTCGGTCAGCAGATCCTTCGTCACGCAGCGGTGCAGGAAGTGGCGCAACAATGCGTGTCGTTCGAAGGATACTTCGCCTGCCAACATAGTAAAAGTCTCACCATCGAAGTGATTCAGCAGCCCTATCTTCCCACTCTCGCGGCTCGCCCACTCGAACAGCTGGCGCTTCACAGCGCGCGAAATGGCAAAAGCGAAGTGCGACTGCCGTTTCTGGAGTTCGTTGGAGCGCAGAAATTGAAGGAGAAAGCTGAGCGCCTGTTGCGTAATGTCTTCATAGGATAGCCCAGGTTGTTGTCTGGCAACCCGCCGGACCGTCCCATGCAGCATCGGGAGAAATGCGAGAACGAGAAGGCTCTCGATGGATTCGGCATTGAGCGTTCGGATCGCAAATAGTTCGCGCAGCAACTCATCGGAGGTGGCATCCGTCGGCGACGTTTTCAGATGCGAGAGCAGATTCGAAGCGGATGAATACTGACCCAAACTCCGGGACGTAGAGAAAAGTTTATCGATCGCGCCCGCTTCGGCGTAAGACAAATCAGAAAGCAGGTGCGCTTCGAGGTTGCAGAGCGTGCAGTGGCACCTAACTTCCTGGGGCAAGGCCTCACTCCCCGCACGCTCAGTGACGGACTGGGCGCACGTACGAGAGCAAAGACACGCTCTCGACAAATTCGGAACGCCAAAGGAACAGCCATCGGTTGCGGGGAGGAACCGGTGTTCGAAAGCCGCTAACTGTTAAGAATCAGCGGCGGAGGCGTATCCTGCGCGATACAGCGTGCCGCTCGTTAGATTTCTTTTCTTTGGCAGGAATGCGGGACAAATGAAAAGCCCTCCGGTCTAGACCGGAGGGCTCTTGTATGCCGAGATCAGTATGGAGCATCAGCCGACTCAGCAACCGCTTCGGGGCTGGGCGGCGCCGTTGGCGCATCAGCCTCCGCTCGACTGAGACGTCGCACGGAGTTCGCACGAACGCTCCAGAAGATAGCCACTTTCGCGGCCTTGGCCTTCTTGGACTTCCCGTTTTCTCGCTCGTACTTCGAGCTGACAAGCAGTCCGTCCACGAGGACGTGATCGCCTTTGTGAAGGGATTCTGCGAGGGACTCGCCGAGGCGGTTGAAAGCCACGACGCGGTGCCACTCGGTTTTGGACTGCCACTCTTCGTTCGCGTCTTTCCACGACTGTTGGGTGGCAACGGACAGGACGGTGAAGTTCGCACCGGTGCCTCGGACTTGCCGTTTCTCCGGATCTTTACCGAGGAAGCCGATGAGTTGCACGTGATTCAGATACATTTTGTTTCTCCTTTTTTGCCCCATTTCCTTGGGGCACCCGAGGGCGGAGTGGATGCTGCTCCCAAGGCGAGCGGCTGCATTCTGGGAGGGACCCAAAGGAAGCTAAGGGAGGAACCGGGAAAGCAGAAGACGCGAAGCTGCCGGGCGCAGGAATTATCCCGAAGCCGTGCCCAAGGAAAAGCACCGGCGGAAAAGGAACATGGCTCGAAGCACGTGACACCGGTGGCGACCGCCGAGAAATCGGGATCGGAGAATTAAGCTAAGGAATATGGCATGGCAACTTCAAAGGCGCCGGAACGTGGTTGACGAGGCTGCAGAGAAGGCGTCTCAATCGGAGCTTCGTGAAATGTCTTGAGCGCGGCGTCGGGATCTGGGCCTTCTTCGTCGTCACCGGAACTGTTGACGCGAATGATTCCGCAAGTGACGGCATGCCCTCATCGCGCGCGGGAGTGCCACCTGCACTGATGCTTCGGGCGTGACCGCTTTTCGTCCGTAAATTTCTATTTACTTGAACGGCCTTGCGAAAAGTCGGATTAGGACGGAAATAGAAACCGGCACGGTTTGAATACTTTCATGCCAGCGCTAAGTCCGACGCTCACGTCGGCTCGCATTCACTCCTAGCATTCAGGCCGTGGAGAAAATCCACGGCCTTCTGTGCGTGCGCTGCAGCGCTGAAGATGGCGCGCTTATCGTTCTTCAGGACAGTTAACCAGGTAGCGATGTAGGACGCGTGGTCGTCGCGTACTTCCGGCGTGATGCCCAGATCAGCGCAGAGAAAAGCGCTGGAGAGTTCGGCAACCAGTTCCTCCCGTGCATAGCCTTGGTCGCCCCACTGCTTGCGGCCGAACTCGCGGTCAAGCCGTGAGCTGTGCTTCGTCCAGTGGGCCGACTCATGCGCGAGCGTCGCGTAAAAGCTCTCCGCATCGCGGAATGCCTCGATCACCGGCATCTGGATGTAGTCGCCGTCGTTGCTGTAGAAGGCTCGGTCGCCACGATAGCGGACTTCGGCCTTGGTCGCTTTGAAGAATTCCTCGGCTTGGCTGATACGTTCGACCGGCGTCGTGGTAATTTCGGGCTTCGCGCAATACTGCTCGGGCAGGCCTTCGATCTGCTCGACATTGAATACGGTGTAGCCCTTCATGTAGTGAATCTCGCGCTCGGTCTCCTCGCCCTTGTCGTCCTCTTCCGTGCGCGTGATGGAATTCGCATAGACGACCAGCGAGCCTTTCTCGCCCTTGCGGACGTGGGCATTCAGTTCGGTCGCCTGTTTGAACGTCATCCATATGCGAGCGCCAAAGCCCTGGGCGGTGGCCTCGGCCCACAGAATCAATATGTTGATACCCGAATACGGCACGCCGTTATGACGCAGCGGCGTCATGATGCGCCCCCCCGTGTTGACCGCATTCCACGGTTTCATCCACGTCCTTACGCCCTGCTCCAGATCTGCGATGATTTTATTCGTGATGCGCGTGTAAACGTCCTGCTTCTCGTTGCTATTCATGGTCCTGTTCGCCTTTTCGGGTCCGGTTATCCGAACCGCCGGAGACGAACAGGCCGGGCGCAACGAGGCGTCCTGTCACCGCAAGGGAAACGCCCTACACGGGACGAGGCGTGAGCCGAGGAATGGAGCGGGCCGGACGTTGACAGGACGCCGCGCACGGCCACACGTCGAAGGAAACGGTTCGGCCGGACTTGAGGGAGAACGGATCGCAATTAAACGAAGAAGGTGACGGAATGCGCTCAGCGAAAGAGACGAACGGAGCACGGTCGGGGGGATTGATGTGGCACACTCTGGCAGAACAACGAGGAGACAAACCTGATGCTGGCTACTGCGGAGCGCTTTGAGCGAGTTTCATCTGGATGGCTTGAATTCGGGCAGCGGCGAAAAGTGACGGCGGAGGACATCCGGCTCTGCGCGGAGCTGGCGTGCCGGGTGCGCTTGTTCGAGGGCCGGGCGATTTCCAGCGCGCGCATCACGCACTTCGTCGTCGATCATGTCCCGCTCGTTGACCCGATTGGCGTGGAGTGCGAGCGCCTGGGTGCGTATGCTGTCGTGACAATCGAGGACTGAAACGAGCCCTGAGGTGATTTTGCTTGCCCTTGTTTTGGTCTCAGGATAGTGAACGATGAAGGAAGCTATAACCCCCGAATACGCTGTGTGAGCCGCCCACCGCGAATTTCGATATAGTTGCGTGCAGTCATGGCAGAACCCAAACAGCCACAAATCGCGATTGCGGGTGCCATGCACCTGCTTCGGAGTTTCCGCGGTTCAGACCTTACTCGAACTATCCGCGAGATAGAAAAGTCTCTAAAAGGAGTTTCCGTAGATGGCTATTCGCCTGTTTTAGCGAAGAGCGGAGCTAAGAAGGAAATACTCGGGGCTGCTGGTTTAGTTAAACAGTTGGCGGCACAAATCGATGTGGTCGTTCACACGTTGGGCATACTCTTGTGTCTTCCGCAAATTCTGAGGCCTGGGGAAGTCATTGAGTACGTCTCGCTGGGCGCTGGAAACACAAAAAGGAAGTTTGATCTGGAGACCAATCAACGGATCGCGGAATTCAAGTTCATTCGTTGGCAGGGTGGATCGGAGTCGATTCGGCAAAACTCCTTGTTCAAGGATTTCTACGGACTGGTTGAGCAGGAGACCCAGAAGGAGAAGTTTCTCTATGTGCTTGGTACGGAGCATGGGGAAAAGTTCTTCAACGGCGGACGCGCTTTGGAGAGCGTATTGAGCCGCAATGACGCACTGAAGAAGAAGTTCAGCGCCAAATACCATGATCGCTTCGTCACCGTGCGCGACTACTATCTGTCGAGGAAAGGATCGGTGGTGATTCAGGATGTTTCGGGTTTTGTGCCGGAATTGGTTGCCGCAGCTCTTGAAACTGTTGAGACCGAGGAGTGACTCCTTGCCGCTGAACGGCGGAATTCTAATCGTTGGCTCGCTTTTGTGGGACGAAAGGCGGGAAGGATGGCGGCGTTCGCGCCTTGACATGGAGTCAGCGGAATCTGTGACAGCCCCAATCCGCTACGGACGGCAATCGGAGACGCGGGGCAATACCTACACAATTGTGTTTTCGAGGGGCTGTGACACCGGGAAGGCCACGGTAGTTCGCTGCAGGAATGCGGCTTCTTCTCCCGATGATGTGATTTCCGAAGCGGAGCATCTCTGGGCAGCGGAACAGAATGCGGCCGTGAGCCGAAAGGTCTCAGCGAACTGGGGATGCGTGACACTGTTGTGCAATCCGAAACGCAATATCCCGCAGACATTTCTGACAGGGTGGGCGAATCGCGTAGCCCAGATACAGAACTATGGAAACATGGCTCAGCCAATAGGGGAAGGCCGTTTAGTGAGTGATGGGGGGTTGTTGCAGATTGCGTGGCCGCGACGTGTGGCTGACGGATCGGCCGTTCCTCTGGATTTCTTATTGGCTACAGCGACTCGACCTACCCTCACGGGCGAGCCGCTCGCTTACCCGGCGGTCGAAATGATCGCGAACGCGTGGAATGCCGACGCCGGAAACCACGTCGAATATTTCTGGAAGAATATCGACAACGGGATATGCACTTTTCAAGACGATGAAATCCGCGCCCTTCTGCGTGCTCGCGGTGCTCAAGCGCCTTCGGCTTTCAGAACCACATAGTCATCACCGCTCTGATTTTGTATTGACTGCAGAAAGGCCAGGAGAACTCCCGTAGCCTGCTGGATGTCATGCGCATGTGAGTAACTCTGCAAATCGGTGTGCACCAGGCGGGCATGAAGTTGCGAGCACAGTGTTGAGATTCCTTCGAACTCGGCGATATTGCCTTTGAGAGTGATAGCGTAAAACTCCCTTAGCGTTCCGGTCGCGTGTGCAAGACACAGATGAGTAAAGAACGCTAACTGGAAAAGCTGAAGTTTCGATGCAATAGCCAGCACGTGTTGGCAATACTGCCCTTCCCTGTGCTTGCGGCGGAACACCCATCCTTTGCGAACATCCACTGCACTGTCCAACGTCAATCGTATTTCCTTCATCCATACGTTTTGGAGCCGACCCAACGCAAGCTTATGCGGATCGAAACGTTCCGTCGCGTAGATGGGCGATTGGCTGCTCAAGGCTTCGGCAGCCTGCTGATAAATACTTTTGAGTTCTGATTCTTGGTCGATCGAACGGTGCTCAAAAATCACGCCCAGCTTCTTATTTATCTCCCGAAGTTTCTTCGCCTGGTCGGAGCTTGACAGATAATGTGCTAGCGGAATGACGGCGCTCGCCATGAGTGCTGAGAGTTTATCCAGGAAGTCAGGTACGCTCGTCAGGGCGTCCAGGATGGGCGAGACAGCCCGGCCGGCCGCTAGAGGCCGGAGTTTTCCTGCAATCTTGTCGAACGCGATTTTCACTTGTTCTGCGGCTTTGACGATCTTTTCATTCTCGCGGATTTCGGCGACAAACTCGAAAAAGTTGCCATCTGCGGAAAACCTCATGTCCCGCATCTGAATCCGAGCGTTCTCAGCGCAAATCAGGCTAAGCTGCATCGCATCCGGGCCACACTGGCACACGCGTTTGGCCTCTTCGTAGGTAAAGAGCGTAAGAGGAGAAAAAAACCGGTCAGTGGGTGGGACCTTCGACGATGGATGAAACCTGAGGAAGATCTCTTCTACGAGACCGCGCTTCCAGTGGAGTTCCCAGATCACAGTGAGAAAGGCCGCGGTGAGGAACGCTGCGGCGAGAGGCCCGATCCAAATCCAATGGGCAGCTGCAGTAAGAAGCGCGACTATGCAACCGGCCGCGACGACTGCCGCACCTAGTAACGTAAAGGATTCGCGCTTCCGGGAAAGCGCTTCACTGGCCAGTAGACGTAGGAAACCGAGCTTCGGGGCGTCCGTTTCTGGAGCCATCGGCAGGTACGCTCCGTAGTGGAGTCGCACTACACTGAACTATACAGATACCTCAGCACGGCGGTGCGCTGCAAGCTTGTCCTACTCTACATTAGAATAACTTAACAACTCACGGAATCACCCAAGTACAATTAACCAAGAAGTTCGGCCGCGATTCATTACCAGCGTCTTGCTCTCACCCAGGAGAGGCAATGGAAATCAGTTCGATTCATAGTTTTCTGATCCGTCCCGGAAAAAATCTGGAAAATCCGCCCGAAATCAACGGGACCTCCGTGCCAATGAATGGCCTGTTATACAACATGCTAAAGAAGGTGTTCGACAGCGCAGAGGAGGAGTGCCAGCACAACATCGCGTTTATTCCGGACGAAGATGACGAGCAGAAGAACGAATGCCGCGATTCATTGCTGTCGTATATCAAGGATTGCGATCTGGTTCATGGCAGGCGGGTTGCCAAACGACTGCAAAGCGTCACAACCAATCGATCTAGCCTTGGGCTGATGTTCTTGATCAGCGGAAAGCATAAAGGCGAAAACAAAATAGTCGTATCGCGTTTCCCGGCCGACAGCGGCATTCTTGCGGAAGAAAAGAAGAAGGGGTTAAGCGTCGAATTTCTCGAAAGAATTTTCATGAAGAGCGCAACCTCATACAAGGCCGCCGTGTATTCAGGGCGTTCGTTCGCCAAGGACTTCTGGAAGGGCCGGGCGGTGGATAAGCAAATTAATAGCGCTGACAGTTATATTTCGGACTATTGGATCAGAGATTTTCTTCGTTCCGATTTCCTGACCCCAGGAGAAGCTGGGACACGCCGCCTTGCTATTGCGGTGCGGGAGGCCATGAACCGTTCCGACAATCCGGACGTGAAGAAAGACATCACAGCTCTCCACCGGTTCGCAGCGGGAATGCCTCGCAAGGTCGTCAACGCGAAGGGTTTGCTTGATCAGTTCCACGTACCCCAGGCAACGCAAGAAGAAATAAAGGAACGCTTCCCTCGCGCCAAGCTTTTTGAGGAGAATTTTCAGTTCGTGCCGTCTGAATTCTTGAAACACGTCGCGCTGCGGACCGTGGAGCTCGACAACGGAGGGCTACTGACTGCAGCCACAGAGCGCTTCGATGACGTGTTTACGAGCGAAACGGTGGATGCAGCGCAGGACGTCGTGCGCTTTTCTACAGAAGGCAAGATCGTGGATCAGCGTTTCAGGAAGGCTAAACCGTGAACTCTTTGGGTGAAAGTTATGCGGAACGCCGCGAGCGCGTGCTCTCGCCGCTCGCGGAACGCTTGGCTGCGCACTTGAACAAACTGTTCGACGACTTCGCACGGATTGACCGCATCTCGGTGAGGGCAAAGAGCGTGGAGAGGTTTGTCGCGAAAGCGGAGAAGCAGGAAAACGGAAAGCGGAAGTATGACGATCCACTTAATCAGATCCAGGATCAGGTGGGTGCGCGTATCGTCACCTTTTACGCCAGTGACGTGGAACGAGTAAGGCTCGAAATCGAAAAATATTTCAGGTACATAGAATCAAAAAAGATCGTTCCGGAATCCGAGAGTGAATTTGGCTACGAGGGCCGGCACTTTATTCTTTTTGTACCCGAGGACTTGATTGACGAAAAGCTAGGCGGGGACGAACCCGTTGAATTTTTCGAGTTACAGATAAAAACCCTGTTCCAACATGCCTGGTCCGAAGCCGAGCACGATTTGGGTTATAAGCCTTCGGGTAAGCTGACGAGCGAGCAGAAGAGACGATTGGCGTTTACGGCGGCGCAGGCTTGGGGAGCGGACGAGATCTTCGACGAGATGCACCGGCAAGTGACGAATGCTCCATCAGGGAATAGATGAGCATGTCTGAACTGCAGAAACACCGAAAAGAACAGATGAGAACCCTGACCAACAAGGTCGGGGTATACGTGCTCTGCGACCTCGATGGGGTACCGATCTATGTCGGCCAATGCACAAATAGCATTCAAGGCCGGGTTCGGCGTCACTTGACTTCGGCCAGGTCGGACATCATCGCGAACAGACAGATAGATCCTTGGGAAATAGCGTTTGTGCAAGCGTATCCGGTGAATCGCCTCAAGGATATTCCGCTTCTTGAGGCAAGCCTATTCGCGAAATTTCACAAACAAAAGCCATTGATGAATGGTTCGATACCTGTAGCGGCGGGGCGGTTGCTGAAGCGTCTACCAAAACCCGTCGAGATCATACAGATGATGCCTGACGAAGAGATCAAGGTGCGAAAAGAACCGACGCTAAGATTGCCTCGTCAGATCGAACACATTGGGCGTTTGGTAGACCATATTTTGACGGTTAAGGATAGCCCACAGCTGCGGCGGTCGCTTGCGGCGCATTTCGATCGTCTCGATGCCTACCGAAACGCGTTCCTCAAGGCAGGACCTGCTGTTAAGCGCGCGGCCGGAAAAAACGAAGAAGAGGACGCTTCATGACGGGCTTAGTTCTTGCTTAGACATCAGGAAAAAGAGACTCGCCATACCGAAGATGATGCAAGGTGCCCCAGAGGCGGAGATCGAATTTCGAGCAAGTGATGCGCGGAAGCAACTCAACGAGCATTAAGTCGGCGGCTTAGTTGCTCTTGGGTCGAACGATGACAATAATCTGCAGACTTCCGTGATTCTTCGTGAGGTCGTTTTCAAGCGCCGTCGGGTTTGTGCATTTTCCTGCGGGATCATACACGAAGCATATGAGCGTCCTAAAGTCCTGGTGCGCTTGATACCGCAAAATGTCTTCGGCGAGCTGAGTGACGAGTTCTTTTTGTCCGAGTCCCTTACGAGTCATCTTTGCTTCCACCACAATCTGCTCAGGCTTTAATAGAAAATCCATCCTACTCGCGTTGCCGGCGTAGGACGGCGTCCATTCCTCGGGTCGAACGTCGGTAAAGTGGAGGTTGAGCAGGGCGCCCAAGAGGTCCTGAACATCGTACTCGTCCTTGATTACTAGGGTTTCTCTGTTGTCGTGCCGGATCGCGAGCGCGTTGGCGACGATAGTAAATCGGTCGCAGATGGTCCGAACCAGAGCGGTTGCAGCTTGCATATTGCGCGGCGCTTTCCAAGTTTCTTCGACGCTTGCCTGAATAGTGTGTTCCACAATGCTGTTCGTTGCATACAGAATCAGTCCGGCGTCCGCTAGGTCATCGCATTGATTTTGCTGCAGAAAAGCTTTTTGAAGCACGGCGGCGGCGAGATCCGGCTCATTGATCGCCAGGCCAATGCCGGTCGCGAGTGTTTTCTGACCCGTGATCCAGTAAAGCAGACTAAGAGTCGAGAGCGAAAGATCGTCAAGCCGAGGCGTGCTATGCATTGTCCAAGTCACGCCCAGGTAATTTGCAGCGACGGCACCTAGATAGTGCGCGCGAGAATTCTCCGCCAACCGTGTTGCGCCCGTCTCCAATATTGTCTCCAACCATTGCCTGTCGCCGTGCGTAAGCGCGGGACACGATTGCGCGCCGATGCAGATCCCAAGAAGGTCTAGCGGTCGGTAGAAATAGGATTCCCTGTCGATGGGAAACGCCTGCCGTTGAGCCAGGCGCTTGAAGTGACGCGCCCATTCCTGATCGTACTGCGCATCACGTTGAAATCGCGGATTAGCATATTGATAGCCCGCCGCGGCGAGCATCGGGGCCTCGTCGAGTCTGCCTGTTACGAGGGAGCGGTTTGGGGCGGTTTCGCTTGTGGTCAAGCGAAGATAGTCGAGGAATCCGGCTTCGGGGCTTGGCCATACGGCCTCTTCGACTGATGCTTCAAGATGGCCGCGAAAGAGAGCCAATGCTGTGGCAAGCCCTGTCATAGGAACCATCTGCTTGCCCGGAGCCGGGTATTGAGGATGGCGGGACTCCAACCGGAAACGTTGCGCAAACGCCCGAGCAATCCCGCAATGAGTTCCGAGTAATAGATGCTCACGGGCTTTTTGGCCGGAAGCGTTGATCGCCAGCTGAGCCCTGTGAATTTCAGGACTTGTTCGCTCAGATAGGTCAGGTCGTTGAAGGTCGATCCCTTGTGTATGTGTACGAGCAGAGGCGCGGGCAACGGCGCGTTTTCGTGTTTTATGAGGAAGGGTCCGTTCGTGCACACAAGGCGGGTGTAACGTCCCAGCTGGGTGATAGTGCCGCGCTCCGGCGCGAGGATGCCTTTGTTAGTTCCTCCATCCCCATACCTGCTTGCGATGCCGGGTTGTTGTGGATCGACGAGAAGGAACGGATGCTCGATCGTGACGGTGAGAAAAGCGAATTCTATGGTTTGCTCGCTTCCCACGGCGAGAGCGGCGCGTTTGGCGATCTCAGCAATTTCGATGTTTTTAAGGGGCTTGTATGTGTGAAAGATCAGCCGGACATTGTCGCCGGGATTCCATCCGTTTCGCTGTTTTATCTCCTGGAGAAGCCTTTCCGTGCTTTCCTGAAGAACCTTGGGATATTCCTCGTAGGTGCAATCCTTACCGACATGGCTGAGAAGATAGTTTCCATCGCCACGGAACACGGTGGTGATGCCGACATAGCGGGCGCGATCACTGAATCGATTCTTGCGGACTTCGCTTGTCCCGATGCCGATTATCAGTTCGTCGCTAATCGTGGTGTCCTGGTTGACCGTCCACGGCGTACCGTTCATCTTGGCGTATAGCGCGACCGCGAAATTGGCGAGTAGGTATTGCAGTTCATAAGGTTGCTTCGCAAAGCGGGAGACCTTGATTTCCTGGGCGGGAATCCCCGCGAGCATGAGCGTCGCCTTTGCGGTGAGGTAGGGACTGTTCGTGTCCGCAAACTCGGAATGCTGGTCCAAGAGGACAACGATTGCCGCGTCGATGTTTGAATTGGCGGCGAGCGATTCCTCGATGGCGCGCTGATACGCTACCGCAGGATCGGTCGTGCTGACGAGCGGCACTTTGCAGAGCGCGAACGTCGGATTGAGCAGACCGAAGAGTTTTGCGAAGCCGCCCTCGTACTGCGGCTTCGGCGTCGCGAGGCCATTGCGGAAACTGTTGAGGAATTTTTCGGTTGCGCCCTGCGCGGTGTCCGGAAACACCACCAGGATTGTAGGCGTGCGTTTCGGGAATGTGTCTTTACTGAACGGTCCGTACTGCTTGATTCCGACCCAGGGATATTGGCTTGCTTTGGTGCGCGCAGGATCGAAGTAATACTGCACCGGCGGCGCTTGGTGAATCGTGTGGTAGGCGTTCGTGTTGGTGAGTTTGAGGCGGTCTCCAATCGTGACCGTGAGTTGTTCCGTTAGTGACAGGGTTGGGTCTTTTCGGAAGAATTGATGAAATTGCCCGACCATCTCATTCACAGCCGGGCCGCTGAGGAGTTTTGCTTCTTCGCGCTGGCGTGTCTGCTCGAACAAATCATAGTCGCGGCCCAGCAGCACCTTCAGACAGCGGGCAAAGCTTGTTTTTGATCCTTCGAGATATACCTCCTCCACACCGATAGTCGTCCGCTCGTCATAGGCCGCGCTCAAATTGACAGTCGAGCCGGCGACACTCTTGATTTGGCCGACCAGCCGTCGTTCACCCGGCAGAGGGTTGCGGCGGACTACATACAGCCCGGAGAGATTCGCTCCCGCCGCCGCTAGAGCGGAGACGTCGGCGGTGGTTCCCCACTTCGTGTTGACCGTGAGAAACAGCCCGATCGTGGTCTGGTCCGGAACTGTTTCAACGATTTTTGCTTCGAGGAAGAACGTCGGCCGGATTGTGAAGTATTTGAGTAGCGGCGGTTTCGTGCGTAGTTTCGCCGCAGAAGCGCCAACGAGTTCCTCCTTCTTGCCCGCAAAGGCGAATGGATGCCGACGGAATGCATCATAACCCGGAAATTTCTTCGGAAGCAGAGCGTCAATCAGCGAGGCGATAAACTGCAGGTGTGCGCCGCATTGTAGGGTGACCGGGTCGCCGATACTCGTTCTGGGTGAATCGTTGCGCGGGGTGGCATACAGGAATCCTTCACGCCAGTAAATGAACCAATCCTCGTGCGCGCGTCGGAGTTCCTTAACTTGTTTGTTGTCCGGCAGCGCCATGCTGCGGGCCGAAAACGTTTCGCTGGACAGCGAGAGGTGAAACCCGTTGAGGAGCAACTCGTGAGCGGGAGCCGTCACGGGGGGCATTCCCTGAGCTTTGAAGTTTGTGCCCATTTACATTGTTTCGTAGAGGTACATCGGCGACCTGTGGCGCTGGCGATTCCTACGCACTCGATTCAATGCTTGCAGCGTCGCTCCCATATTGCGTCTTCTCCTGCTATTTCGCCTTAACCGGAGACTTGCCAAGCTCTTGGTCTAACTGAGCAATTAGCTTCTCGCCGAACTCGGCTCCCTTTGCAACGCGCCCATCGCCGCCCAGTTCCTGATAGGTCTTTTTCGATTCGCTGGATGCGCGGTCGAGAAGTGACTTGTCGATACTCGCTCCAGCCAATACTTTAATTTGGTCGGGCGTTGGTTTCGGCGCGCCGATCGCGAGAGCCGCAACATACATTGCCACATAAAACTTGAGATTGATGCGATCCTCGGCGGTGAGAGTAGTGTCCGCGCGCAGATGGGTTTCGGCTAGACGAGACAGTTCGATGGACGCGCGGAATATTTCGATCGGGAAATGGGCGCTGAAAACCTTTTCGTAATCCTCGTCCTTCTTGAGCAGAGAAGATGGACGCGCACGCGCGGTGCCCGGCTTTTGCAGGACAACCGCCATTAGCGCCTGCGCCATCGCCGGGATGCTCACAATCTTGTCGAGTGGCTTGCCTTCGTTCTTGTGCGAATTCTTGCGACGGTCATAGAAGAGGCCGAAAGGGTGAAGATACTGTTCGATGTCGCGTTGAATTTTATCCGTCGCGCGCAGCGAAGCGGGAGAAATGGCGGTCTGACTATTGGTCGCCTTGATGACGCGATCGCGGCTATCTGAATTCTGCGGGCTGATCACCCGTACGAGAATCTCGCGCTCTTCCTTCTCCGTATTTGCGGCCTTAAAGTAACGAAAAATCTCACGCGAAGTCTGTAGTCCGTTGACAATCTGCGGGTCTTCAATCGTGAGCGTTTTGCCGGTCTGCGTGACCTTGCCAGCGACTATCGTGATGCCATTGTTAAGCCACCAGAAATCCTCCGACCATTTCTCCACGAGAGTCTTTCCGATCTCCTCGTTAACTTGCGTCGCCCCTTGGTAGTCGCGCACATTGGCCTCAAACAGGTTCCGTCGCAGATCACCTTTCTCGTCGCAGATGAATTTGAAATATTCACGAAGCTTGACGAGACCGATAATCCCGCCCTTGGTGTTGATCGGCGCGTCGGTGACGTCGAGCTGGAAACTCAGGCGCGGAGTCTGGCGAGCCAGCACAAGCAGGTCGGTGGCGGTTAGGAACGATACCGTGCATGACGATCCGGGAAATTGACCCCGGACGAGGTCCTGGAGCAATTCCGCCTTGCGCTGGACGTTGGGATGCACGTCTGTACCTTTGCTGGCGTAGTAGATTGAGAACTTGTGCGTCGGGAATCGAGTGGCCAGCACGGTTACGGCGTTGCGAAACAGTTCGGCGGACGCAAGGAGCTCTTTATTATAGACGGCCGTAAGCGCGGCCAGGGACTTCGATAAATCGAAGAGATCGCGAAGGGTCTGGCTAAGCGTGTCAAGCGCCTTCTCCCGAAAGGAGGCTTCGGTCTTCGACTGTAGAATGATGACTTCGATTACGACATCTTTCTTGAGGCCGCTGAGATCAGTATCCTCCCGCACAAGCTCGCCATTGACGAAAACGAAGAAGCCGTCAATTCCGCCATCCCCGCCGCCATCAACAATGCCGGATTCAATTTCCTCATACGACAGATCGAAATGCTTGAGCAGTTGCTCGGCCGAAAAAAGTTGAAAGTATTTATCGGGATTTAAATGCGGCGCTCGCTCCGTACGCTGCTGCTCCAGGGTTTTGTCGAGAATTATCTGATCGTTGTTGCTCATGTCGATCTACCTTAGAAATCTATTTAGGCGCTCGCGGAGGCGTGTTTGTTCCCGAAGTTCGCACTCCCAAAATACAACAACTTTCCAACCTGCACGCATAAGCGCAGCGCACGCCGTGCGGTCGCGCTCTCGGTTCCTGGCGATTTTCTTCGTCCAGTAGGCCTGATTGCTTTTTGGCGCGCGCGCGCCGCGTGCGCAATCATGTCCGTGCCAGAAGCAGCCGTGCACGAAAATCACTCTGCGCCGTCCAGGGAAAACCAGATCCGGTTTACCTGGGAGATCCTTGCGGTGCAGCCTGAACCGGTAGCCCATCCGGTGCGCCAGGCTCCGCACCAGAAGCTCCGGCGCGGTGTTCTTGCTTTTCACCGCCTGCATCGTTCGCCGTCTGACTTCCGGCGATTCCATCAGGCCCTCTTAATGGCGGTTAGCTTCGACTCCCGCACCACGGCGCCGCCCCGACGAATGCAGGTCTTTCGCATAGTCTCCGCGCCCTGGTGCTCAACCTCGAAATCCACGTAATTCACTTCGTCGTCCCTGCCGCGAAAACACTGGTGAAACGCCTTTAGCAGCTGCACGTGTTCAAGCGATTGCGCCACGGGATGAGGATTGTTTCTCGGGCTTGCGATCGTCGCCGGCATTACATAGATGCAGGGCGGCGGCAGGACGTAATGAGCGACGACCGTTGCGCGCTCCGGCGCGCCTGCAAGCTTCGGGCAGGGGCGTCCGACCGTCCCGCAGACCATGTCCCAGATCATGACGCCGTCAACCCGCTGCTGGCGTTCAATGATCTCCGCGCTTAGGCGCGTATGAATGCCAGACCACGCATTCTTTTGAGGGTCCGCGCCCGGATTCGTGCAGACGCTCCAGATAATAAATTCCTGGGCGTTTGACGGGCGTTCAAAAATATTCGTGTTGTTGCCGTCGAGACAACCCTTCAACTCGATGACGCACACCGTGCCCGTCTTCAGCTTGACGACGTAATCATGCCGGTTGGATTCGCCCGCTGAATCCCATTCCTGAATGAATCCCCGGTCCTGCATGTAATTGAGGACGTGGCGGCAGAATTCGCGCTTGTCGCGCATCGTCGCCGAGAACTGACCGCGGATGCGCTCGATGGCGCCGCGAAACACTCCGCTGTTGTAAAACTCCTGCTCGTTCAGGCCATGCGCGCCGAGCTTGTGAGCGTCGGTCTTGAGGACTTCTGCGTAATCCAGGATAAGCTTTTGGAGTTCTTCGTTTTGCAGGCAGGGAATAACACTCATGCCGCTGCCGTTGATCGTGGTTGCGCTGCGTTTAACAGAGGTTCAAATATATGCTGGGCGAGATGCCTGACAACGGGAACCACAACGCCGTCGCCTGTAAGATGGTACGCCTCGTTATAGTTCTCCGGGAGTTTGTACTCATCGGGCAATCCCATCAGGCGCGCCGTCTCCCTGCTGGAAATCAGCCGGGCCTTGACGGATTGTCCATCCACGACGACGATCACCTGGCGGCTCGACCCGCCCGCTGGCGTCCGCAGGCATCCGGACACGTCGTCGAAACGAATTTCCGCGCGCTGCACCTTCCTGCCCTCCTCATTCGGCCGCGTCCGTTTATAAACTCCCCCCACCATTTTGCGGCCCGCGCGTTTCGCCTCTGAAACCTTGGCGCGGTTAATCGGGCTCATCATGGCGAGCAGCTGACGCGTTTCCTCGGCCGAGAACCAGGACGCGCTGGTGGGATTTTCCTCGATGACGTCCAGCAGATTTACGCTGCGGGCAATCGGCGCCGGGAGATTCCACCATATCCACGCCTGCTTGGTTTTCGGGGCCAGTTTCTCATACGCGGTTTTGAGCGCGCGCGTGTGCCATAGCGTTGATGGGTCTTCCGATGTCAGGCCTTTCGGCAACTCCACGTCGGGATGGACGCCAATGACGAAAAGACGCGGCCGGGATTGTGGCACGAACAACGCAGCGTCCACCACCACGGCTCCAACGGCGTATCCAGCTTTCTGAAACCCTCCGCAGATCGTGGCGAAATCGTTTCCATCATGCGAGGTTAAGGCACCGCAGACATTCTCAAGCACGATGAGGCGAGGGGCGCGGTTCTCTTTGACTAGACCTTTCATCAGGTTCCAGAACGGCCAGAAGGTGCCCGAGCGATCCCCCTTCAAACCGGCGCCGCCGCCAGCGAGGGAAAGGTCCTGGCACGGAAACGAGGCCCACGCCAGATCAGCAACGCCCGGAAGATCCCTAGTCGCAAGCGAGCCGATGTCGGCGGTCTTCAGTTCGTTGCCTGTCCAGTTTTCGCGGTAGACGCGGCCTTTTTTATGATCGAAATCATTTGCAAAGAGGCAACGCCAGTCTTGCCCCAGTCCCGCACGTACCATTCCGCCGCCTGCAAAAAATTCGTAGTAGGAGGACATGGTCACACCTTCCCTTTGAACAGCGGCCATTTGTCCGCGACATACTGCTCGGCCGCCTCTCGAACAACCCACGCTAGCGAGACTTTCTTCTGGCCGGCGATTTCTTCAAGAGTCTGGTAAAGCTCTGGCGGAAAGCTGATGGTTGCGCGCACCGAGCCGCCCTCGGGGGTCATGGGTTTCGATTTTCGTTTTGCGCCTCTAGTCAATTGGCGAACTCGTTCGCTGGGGAGTATATCACCACAATTCACCATAGCGGTGAGCCTGAGCGGGCGCAACTTAAATCCATGGCTCGCGCTTCGTGGTGTGGAAATCGTCCCGGCAGGCTGCATAGGCCATCTTACCATTTTCGCTTTAGATTCGCCCCACTAACTAGCATTCATTCTTATGGTTGTTATCCAGCTTAGCTTTCATAACTGTGAGCGTTAGGTGAACCATGTCCTGGAGAATTTGTTTATCGAACCCACGCCTGGAGATATCATCGAAGCGCTCAGATGTTTGTTGGTCGAGGGAATTTGTATTCGGCGTGTTCGAGCGCCTTTTGAGTGTCGCGGAGTTCGCGCAAGTTAATCTCCAGTGCGGAGGCATAGATTTCGGCGCGCTCGTGGACCCTGGCGTTTTTAATGGCGACGGCGGCCGCGACGGCTAGCGACTTGGCTAGTCGAAGGTGCTCAGGTGCAAAAACGTTTGGGGCCTGTGCGCCGAGCGAGAGAATGCCGAGTACGATGCCGGAAGCAACGAGCGGAACACCTAGCCACGACTCGATTCGATCGAGAGGTTGGACACCCCTCCATTCTGTTTCCCGGTTTACATCTGCCACCAGTATGGCCCGTTGTTCGAATAAGACCCTCTCGAGGAACACATTCTCGGATGCCTTGAAGGTCAGTCCAATCCTTTTTGGCACCACTCGGGGTACCTCGCGGGCAACCATGAGGTTCGACGCATCTTCCGCGAACAGCACCGTGGCGACATCAAAGGGAACCATTTCTGACATACATTGCAGCAGTGTGTCGAGAACAGAATCCATTGCAAGATTTTGGCTCAGAGCCAAAGTTGATTTGCGAAGTGCTTCAGCTTCGGCACGGGCAGCCTCCGCGGCGTCAAGATGCTCGGTAATCTGCATCTCAGCTTGTTTGCGCGACGTGATGTCTTGAGCTGTCCCCACGAGCCAGCGAGTAACTTGATTAGCTCGCACTGGAAAGCCTTTTGCCCAGGCCCATCGAACTTCGCCGTCAGCGCGTATGAAGCGAAACTCCTCGTCAAAAATTTCGGAATTTGCAAGATCCTCAAGCTTAGAGAGAACGCGAATTCGGTCTTCGGAATGTATCAGTTCGCGGTACGAGGATGGATTGGCGCGAAGTGATGCGAGGCTGTGGCCGGTAAGCGTCGCATACGCTTCGTTTACGTAGGTGATTTCCTGTGTGTTGGCATCCATCATCCAAAATATCTCCTGGATGTTGCTAGCCATTTGTTGGAAGCGCTCTTCGCTCTTACGTAGAGAAAACTCGGCGTGTGTTCGTTCCGTCACATCACAGAGGATCAGTAGATGCCGGCCCGGCAGATAATTCGCTGCGGCCGTAAAGTCTACGTACAGAGTCGTTCCGTCGCCTGCAACTAGGCGTGCACGACCTCGTTGGTGTTTGTTTTGGAGGAACGAATTCCATGCCTGAGCGAAGAGATCCCTGTCCACGAGGAAACGACTGACACGTTGGCCGATCAGCTCATTGCGGGAACATCGCAGGATAGCCGCCGCCGCAGGATTTGCGTCCAAGCAATTACCCGCATCGTCCGTGATCAGGATTCCATCGAGAACGTTTCGAAATACGGAGGAAAACTCGCGATCGGTGTCGCGAAAAGCTCGGTCTGTTTCTCGATGTTCGTTGCGAAAGCGCCAGAGAGAATAGACATTCAAGAATGTTGCGAAGATCAATGCGACGAGAAGCGACGGAACTAAGATCGTGCCAGATATGGAATGGTAGTTGTGAGCAAGAAGCGCTAGGTAGAGAAATCCAATGGAAGTGCCTAACGTGGCGATGGAACACCAACGAAGCCAGAGTGGAGAGGGTTGGCAAAACATCTCTGATCTCAGTGCAGGCTTCATAGGAGTTAGGCGGCCATCTGAAACTTCTCAACATCGAAAGCTAGCATCAGGCGGGGCTTGGCTTTATTTCAATGTTGCTATGTCCGTAATGCAGGACAAGGATCGCCGGTGGCATTCCTCGCGTTCAAACTGTAAAGACTTGGCTTCAGAACAAAGCGCTCAGGACTTGACGCGCATGGCCTAACTGTTTGGGGTCGAGATCGGACAGCAAGCGATCGATATTGTTTCGAAGCGTCTTTGGATCAGCTGTAGAGTCGAAGTCGAAAAACTTTGAAGGGGAAACATTAAGACATTTAGCGAGGGCGATAATTAAATCAAACGACGGCTGCCTTTCCCCGCGTTCTATTCGTCCGAGATGCTTGACCTCAATATCTACTTTTTCGGCAACCTGCCAGATCTTTAACTTCCTGGACTTGCGTACAGAACGGAGCAAGCCACCGAATTGTGACGCCGCAGTCATTGAATCTGTCGCTCTGGACAATAAACGCGGGGGCTCAGCCGAAAAACCACCACACAAGTCACTAATTCATTGACAAAGGGGCCTATAAGGCGTACTTACGAATACAAGCGTGATTTTTCCATTGCTCGCACGACTTCTGAGGGAAGGATTGCTATCGCCTTGCACATCTTTACGATGGTCGCTAGTTTGGCGCTGACGAGACCACGTTCGATCAGGCTGACAGTCGTCCGATCACATTCTGCCTCTTCGCTCACCGCTTCTTGCGATATGCCGCTTTTCTTTCTCAATTTGCGAAAGGCTTCCCCGAACGCCTTTTCAGGTCCGGCGAGAGGCTGAACGTGTCTGCCATGCGCCTTCATTCGGGTCTACAGCGTCCCATGGTGACGAATGTAATCCCACGGAATGCATTCGTCATTTGTAAGCAATATCTTTTATCGCGCGCGATCGGTGATTTGCGTTGAGTTCCTCGTTCACAGCTAGATTTCCTTCGTTGCCGATGTCACCAGACACTGTGACAAATTCTTCCGTCACGGGACGGGTGCCAGCATCTCAAATGCAACCCCCCGACGAAGCGCTGGTAGCCCTGGTTTCCGCCGGAGAAGAAAGCGCTCTTGCGGCACTTTTTAGGCGATACGCTACGCTGGTCCGTGCCGTCGGCCAGCGGGTGCTTCGGGATCGCGGAGAGGCGGACGATCTCGTTCAGGAGGTGTTCCTTTATATCCACCAGAGGAGCAACCTCTTCGATCGGTCTAAAGGTTCTGCGCGCTCTTGGATCTTTCAGGTGGTCTACACTCAGGCGTTAATACGCAGGAGACAACTGAAATCCCACGGGTTTTATGCGTCCGCAATCATGGACAAGAGCTTTGAAAATAGCTCATGCGGCGCCAAAGGAGCACAGTACGACAATACCGCTGAAGGGTTTTTTGGCAGGAACGGATGGAGAAATGTCTGGGATAGCCTGACCGAGTGCCAGCGAGAGACGTTGCGGCTCCATTTCTATGAGGGTTGTACGTTTACAGAGATCGCCGAGAAGTTGGGCCAATCCTACGTTAATATTCGCCATCACTACTACCGTGGTTTGGAGAAACTTCGAAAGCACGCGGATGAGAATGATCTGAACTGGCCATAACGCATGTGCTGTCAGCGAACAGAAATTGAGAACGTCGAGGCGTCGTAACAAATGGATTCGCACGAGAAATATCTAGAATTGTGTGCCGCATCGACTGCGGGTGAACTGAGCGGCGAAGAAGAAAGAAGGCTGGAAGAGCATCTAGCCATTTGTGCGTCCTGCCGTGAGGCGAAGCGCAAATTCGAGATGACGGTCCAAAGAGCCGTTCCGGCCCTAGCCGATGATCTAGCTTCGCATTCGGTAGGATCCGATACGTCTTGGTCCGTTGAGAAAGCAGAAGCAGCTTTTTTCAAGCGATTGAAGGCGGACCAGAACTCTAATCCACCGGCCGATAACGTGCCGGGCAAATTAGAGACCGAGCCGACGGGTCGCCGGCTCGCATATCGACCGTCCGAGATTCCATGGGCCGAACTGTGGATGCCGTTTGCGGCGTGCGTAGTGCTGGCGATCGCATTGGGGATCGTCGCATACCGAAGCGGGTTGAAACGCGGCACGAGCACCACTCAAGAAAAGACTGTGCCAGCACAGTTGTCCGTCGGATCACTTGAGGAGCAGATCAGCGATTTCGGCCACGAGAGAGCCGAGCTTTTGGCGAAGCTCGCGGTCGACGACGAAGCTGTGGCGGAGTTAAAGCGCGACATGGCCGCGCAGGGAGACGAACTCGACCAATTGAAGGCGCTAAACAACGCCGCTGTTGCGAGCACCAAGAGTGGACAGGAGTCCAGCGAAAGCGGCTCAACTGAAATTTCCCATCTCAACGCGGAACTGATGGGCGCACAAATCAACCTACAAGAACTAAGAGCGCGAGCCGAAACACTCGGCCAGCAGCGCGAGGATGCGGCGAAGCGCGCCGCGACGCTAGAAGCAAAAGTGAGCGAACTGACCCAACTGGCACGCGATCGAGAGCAAGCGCTGGATCAGCAACAGGCACAGGTAGAAAAACAACAGGAATTGTTGGACCACGACCGCGACATTCGCGAACTGATGGGCGCCCGTGACTTGTACATCGCCGAAGTTCATGACGTTGGTGGAACCGGTGAGGCGGACAAGACTTACGGCCGCGTTTTCTACACAAAAGGGAAGTCGCTGATTTTCTATGCGTACGATCTCGACGCGCAACCGGGTGTGCGTGATGCAAGCTCGTTTCAGGCATGGGGCCGGCGGGGACCCGACAAAGAGCAGGCTTTGAATCTCGGAATCTTCTATGAGGATAATGCGAGCAAGAAGCGCTGGGTGCTTAAAGCCGAGGATCCAAAAACACTGTCGGACATTGATGCCGTGTTTGTGACTATTGAGCCCAGCGGTGGGAGCCATCATCCCAGCGGCAAGCAACTGCTTTTTGCCTACCTGCGCGTCACCCCAAATCATCCTTAACGTCCTGGTTCCCCACTCATTGAACGTCGTCCTGATTTGAGGACAAAAAAGGCTTGGCACAAAAACACTGCGCATTCGCATAGACCTTGTAGTGAGGAAAAATCCCTCACGTCCAGGAGGGTCGTTTGCGATTGCGCGATTGTGTTTGCAGCGTATTTCTCCTCATCCTGTTCGTCCATTCATCAGCCGCGCAATCCCCTTACGGAACGATCAGCGGAATTGTCATTGATCCAACAGGAGCAGCGATTGGCGGAGCGGAAGTACTGGTGGTCAACGATGCGACGCGTGTCCAGTATCCGGGAAAGACGAATGGGGAGGGTATCTACTTAATTTCGAGTTTGCCTCCCGGCTCCTATCGCCTGCAAGTTTCGAAGCAAGGCTTTAAGACCGTCATCAAGCCCGACATTACGGTGAACGTTCAAGATGCGCTGGCTCTCAATTTCACGCTGCCGCTGGGAGCGGTTTCGGAAGTGGTCACAGTTCAGGGCGGCGCTCCACTCGTAAACACGGAGTCTGCCGCCGTAGGTACGGTGATCGACCGCCAGTTTGTCGACAGCCTTCCGCTGAACGGCAGGAGTTTTAATACGCTGTTGCAACTAACGCCCGGGGTCGTGATTGCGCCTTCCAACTCGATCTCTCCGGGCCAGTTCAGCATCAGTGGGCAACGAACGAGCGGAAACGATTTCACGGTGGATGGTGTTTCGGCCAACTTCGGTGTTGGATCCTCGACAGTGGTTGGAGCATCGGGAACAGGGAGTGCACAGGCATTCAGCGCAATCGGAGGAACGAGCAGTCTTGTCTCAGTCGATGACCTTCAGGAGTTTCGTGTTGAGACTTCTTCGTTTGCGCCTGAATTTGGTCACACGCCCGGAGGCCATGTCCTCCTAACGACGCGGTCGGGAACCAACGATTGGCATGGAGGCGTGTTTGAGTACTTCCGAAATGACGTGCTTGACGCGAACGATTGGTTCGCGAAGAACGCAGGTCAGCCCCGCGCACCGGAGCGCCACAACGACTTTGGCGGATCGCTCGGCGGCCCCATTCACAAGGACACCACGTTTATTTTTTTATCGTATGAGGGCGCGCGACTTCGGCTGCCCGAGACCTTCATTGGGACCGTTCCGTCGGAATCCGCGCGAGCTGCTGGCTCTCCCGCCGTTGCTTCGTTGCTCAACGCTTTTCCAACACCAAATGGAGCGATATCCGCAGACGGAAATACCGCCGTTTTCACTGGAACCGCTTCCAACAGCGCAACGCTCAATGCCGGCAGCATTCGCATCGATCATCATTTCAACGACCGGTGGTCGATCTTTGGACGGTTCAACGACGCTCCGTCGAACTTCATCAGCCTAGCTCAGAGTCCGAATGATCCGCAGACAACGGAAGTTGACACGAGAACCGCCACTGTGGGCCTCAATGTTGTTTTCAACCCTCGAATGACCGACATGGTGCGAATGAACTATTCCTCTCAAAGCGCCGGCAGTCTGTATCAGCTTACATCTGCAAACGGAGCTGTTCCGTACGACCCAACGATTCTTCTCGGGAACCTGTCCAACACTGCGAACCAAGTAATATTTGGCACCGTTGACACGGATTTTCTGATCACAGGCCCTCTCGCCAAGAATCGCGACCAGCAATGGGAGATTGTGGACGATCTCGCGATGTCGGAGGGAGCGCACCAATTGAAGTTTGGCGTGGATTATAGGGCCAACTACCTTGACGCTATTCCTTATCAGCATCTGCTCGAATACCTGTCATTCAGTATCCCGTCCCTGCTTTCGACATCAAGCGCAGACTTATTTCTTCCGATCACTACAGCGCCGAGCAAAATACTCACTCGGTCGCTATCGCTTTACGGGCAGGACGCGTGGAAGGTAGGTTCACGCCTCACGTTTACGTACGGGCTACGATGGGAGTTTAATCCCGCTCCCTCACCGAGAGGGAACACAACGCTGGCCGCCTGGGAAAATGTGAACAATCCGGCAGCCATCGCACTGGCGCCAGCGGGCACACCGATTTGGCATTCCACTTACACTAACTTTGCGCCACGCCTCGGTATGGCTTGGGTGCCGACTGAGAAGAGAGATCTCGTTGTGCGCGCAGGCGGGGGCATTTTCTACGATTTGGGCGTGGGAGCGGCCGCCAACCTAACTTCAAGCTTTCCCAACAATGTTCAAAACATCCTGTCGGGTACTCCCATCCCGATCGGAGACCCCACACCGTTTCTGCCTGTCATTTCCGAACTGCCTCCGTTCCCCGGAATCGTCAATGCTATTTCTCCTAATCTGAAGTTGCCGCGCTCATACCAATGGAATGTGGCCATTGAGAAATCGTTCAGCGATACGCGCGCCGTGACGCTCACCTATGTCGGGCAAGTGGGAGGGGATTTGCTGCGTACGGAGGGCTTGGGAACTCCGAATCCAGATTTCCTGGGGACATTCTTCTTAACTAACAACAGCGCGGCGTCGAACTACAACGCATTGCAGCTGCAATATCGCCAACCAATGTCACACGGTGTTCAGGCTTTGTTCAACTACACGTACTCGCATTCGATCGACAACGCTTCGAATGACACCGTAGACTTCGTGTCGCACACGGTGATTTCCGCACAGAACGACCGGGCCTCTTCCGACTTCGATGTGCGTCACAGTTTTTCGGGCGCGATTTCCATTGCGATTCCCGCTCCTTCGAGAGCGAAAGGATTTGCGCCTCTTTTGAGAAATTGGTCAACGGATGTCGTGGTTGTAGCTCGGAGTGGTTTTCCATTTAACGGCAGTATCGCGACTCCGGTCGACGGCTCCGCACCAAGGGCCGACAGAATTCCGGGCGAGCCGGTATGGATTTTCGGATCGAACCTGCCGGGCGGAAAAGCCCTCAACCCGAACGCGTTTGCGGTTCCTCTTCCCGGCGTGCAAGGCACCGAGGGGCGAAACGACATTTCTGGATTCGGTCTGACGCAAGTGGACGTTTCTTTGGCCCGGCAATTTCTGTTGACTGAGCGCCTTCATCTCCAATTTCGCACGGACGCGTTCAATCTTTTCAACCATCCCAATTTCACCAATCCCTTGGCTTTAATCGGTTCCGACCCCCGTTTTCTCGAGTCGCAGTCGATGCTCAACCAAGGGCTGGGCGGCCTCAACCCGCTCTTTCAGGAAGGCGGGCCGCGGTCGCTTCAAATTTCACTAAGACTCACTTTCTAGCGCTATAGCAAATTGACTGACTTGCTCCATTTCTGGGGCCAGAAGGATAGATCTGTGCCGAGTTACGGTCTATTGCGAACTGGACTATTGGCGATGTTCACGATCGCCTGGGTTGTGCCGACATCCGGTGCGGCACAACTCGAGGAAAAGAGACGGGTAACCGTCGCCGACACGATTCGCATGACCACTGTTCCTGAGGTTCAATATGCGGCTGCGGACAGCTCAAGCAGCCGAATTGCGGTCTTTTCTCCGAATGAAAAAGAATTCTTGGTTGTCACGGAGCGCGGTATTGTCGAGACTAACGAACGTGAATTCTCGCTCCTTCGGTTTGACACCTCCGAGCTATTCCGATCACCGAAACCAGAGGTCCTTCTTTCGATGCGATCGCAATCTAACCGCGACGCCATCCGCAACGTGAAGTGGCTCGATAACGAAACCCTGATTTTCTTAGGAGAATCACACGATGGCTCTCAGGTGTATCTCCTGCACCTTCCGGCAAGAGAGATCGAACAGCTGACCGAACATTCTTCTCCAATTGTTGATTTCGACTTCAATCCGGTAGTTCGGGAATTGGTCTATGTCGCAGAGCCCGGCCGCCTAAGTCCAGAGGCAGCCTACGCAAGATGCGCTCGCGGCTATGCGATTACAAATGAGGCACTCGATGACGTTCCGCGCAGCCTGGAGGATTGTAAGCAGCCGGCTCTATTGGAGGGATTACAAGCGTACGTAAAGAAACCGGGCGCGCCGGCAGTCCAGATTCCATTTGGAGACTATTACGACTCGCTAAAGCCAATCTCTCTGAGCCCCAGCGGTAAATTCGCGATATTCAATGTATTTGTCCGCGCCGTGCCCCCCGGATGGCGGGAGTACGAGGATCCATTCATTCGTGCCGAAGCTCGCGCCTCCCGTAATAAAGGGCCGTTCTCTTGGTTGAGTCAATACATGATCGTCGATACTGCGACCGGGCAGGTCCGACCGGTTATAAACGGTCCCGTCGATTTGACCCTTGGAGCATCAATCTGGTCGCCCGATGGAGAGTCGGTCGTGGTCTCCGGCGCATTTCTTCCTCTCGATGCTGCCGACCCTAAGGAATTATCTGTGCGGAGAACACACTCGTTCGTGGTTGAAATCGACCTTACCAGCGGCAATTTTGTGGAGATTTCACATAAGCAGCTAATCGCGGACCGATGGAGTGCGGAGACAAACCAATTGTTTCTGAGGGCACCGAACCGACACCGGGAGCGAGGAAATGCCGTGTTCCGCAAGGTCGGAACAACCTGGACAGAAGAGGCTTCTCTGCACAGTGAACCGAGGTCCCCGGAGCGGCCGAAAGTGACGCTCGAACAAGATATCAACACGCCCCCGAAAATTTACGCGTGCGACGCAGCACATCCGCAAAAACAACTTGTTCTGGATTTGAACCCGCAATTCGAGCATATAGAATTTGGAAAAGTCGAACGCGTTACCTGGAAAGCCAAAGATGGGCATGAAGTGGAAGGCGGTCTGTACTATCCTCCTGATTTTCGACCTGGAACGCGATACCCACTGGTGATCCAAACTCACGGTTTTTCGCAAGAGGAGTTCTGGGTCAATGGGCCATGGAACAGCGCCTTCGCAGCACAGCCTCTCGCAGCGCAAGACATTGTTGTGCTGCAGACGGGATCCTCGACTGAAAAGGGTGTAGATGGAAAGGCTCAGGGCACACCGGAGGAAGCGCCGCGGCAGATGTCAGGCTATGAGGGGGCCATCGACTATCTAGCTGCACTGGGTCTCATTGATCGGGATCGAGTGGGCATTATTGGATTCAGTCGAACCGTCTACAGCGTCGAATATACGCTGACACATTCGTCCTATCACTTCGCGGCAGCCACGGCAGCGGACGGATTTGACGGCGGGTACATGCAATATCTGGTGAATCCTTACACGAAACGGGACTACAACACCGTGAACGGCGGGGATCCTTTCGGAACGGTGTTTGAGCTTTGGCGCGAACGGTCGCCGTCCTTTACCGTGGACCACTTGCATTCGCCGGTCCGCCTTGAAGGGTACGGCGACATCTCTTCGGTGCTAGGAAACTGGGAATGGTACGCCAAACTGATTCTCCTCGATCGCCCCGTCGATATGATTTACATCCCAGACGGCAGCCATCTGCTCGTTAAACCCTGGGAGCGCTTAACCTCCCAACAGGGGAACGTGGACTGGTTTTGTTTTTGGTTGAAAGGCGAGGTGGACCTCGATCCGCAAAAGCGGGAACAATACGAGCGGTGGAAAGGGATGCGTATACAGCAGAAAGAATCGACTGAGAGCAGCGAATTGAAAAAATAGGCCAGGACGGTCGTGGCCAGCGATCGCCCCGGCGGTTCACTTATTCATCCGCCTGAAACGCTGGCGGACGGAGAGTGCCATTCGAGTGATCTTGTGCAATCACATCTTTTTGCATCTGCTGGATGCTCTTTGCAGCGTCATCCACGCAGACGATTTCCGGCTTCTCGTATTTCATGTTTTTCACCTCCTTTTTGGTTTGATTTTCCCAGCTGGGGACTCTCGTTTACGGTTCGGGGCTCAATTCGACGCGCGCTAGGGGTCCGTCGAGCGGCAATGTGCAGAGCGCTCGAAGAAAGTACCGACTGCACGCGCGTGTCTCGCAGCCATGACTCAAGCTCGAGCGTGCGGCTGAAGCGCCATAGGTGCGAGTCGTCGCCCTGGAATGCCTGAGCGAGCGCTCGCTGAAACTGAGTCAGGTTAATCGCGCCGATCTCGGAACAGATCATTTCTTTCGTCCACTCTGTCAGTTCCTTCGATTGCGCCTGAAGAGATTGGAGCGGAGTGCGCACCACATATGCCTTTCGCTTGCGCTCTAAAAGAGGCTCAGGGACGATTCCGCGGAGTGCGCGACGCATAAGAAACCGACGACGCCCGGGCTGAACAAGTTGCTCCCGCGGAATGTTGTAAAGAAATTCAAGCAGGTCTCGGTCTAGAAACGGAAATCGGCGCTCCCGAGCAGGCGCGCTCGCAAGCGGCGTGCAAGCAATCTGTCTTTGGAGGTCTCCGAGCGTATAGACATTTTCCTGGAAGCTCGGCAACTGTCCGTTCAGTTTGAGTCGCAGTGGGCTACAGGCCGGGTTCCCGCGGTTCCGGCCCGCAAATTCTTCGTTCAGCCAGGGAACTTTTAAGAGTAGTGGGTCAGGTCCGAAGAGCTTTTGAGGTAAAAAGCCGGCGATCACTTGGCCGGCCAAATGCATCAATCGACGGCGGCCGGCTAAAGACCAGACTATGCCCCGTCGAAAGAATGCTGCAAGTTTCCCTTGGACTAGCAGGTCCGCTAATTCCGGGGTTCCATCCGGGACACCGCCCGTGCATTCGTCGCCTCCGAGACCCGACAGTACAACTCGAATGTTTCCCATAAACAGACGCTCTGAGACTTGTTGCTGTGGCACAGAGGGCATAAGGCCTATAGCAGGAGTGCTTGAAAATGTGTCCGCATCTCGAATGGGTACGAAGCAAATCTGAGTACTCACGTCAATGTGGAAGCCGGTTCTTCCGCGCCTTCGCTCGACCTCGGTTACGAAAGGACGTTCATCCCAATCCGGCTCGGTATCGTCCAAGTAAGAAAGGGTATCGAGACGGGGCGCTAGGGTTGGAGTCTCCTCAAGAACGTCGTCGGCAATACAAACAATCGACGACGAATCCATCCCGCCGCTCAGCTCTGCGATCAGCGGAGTACTTGACCGCAATCGCCGCCGCACAGCTTGTGTGAAGAAATACCTGAAACTCTCTTCGTATTCCGCGTCATTTGAAAATCGACGCTCGCTCGGATTGAAATTCCAGTATTTTCTAACGTTGATCGCGGTGGGGGTGACTTCGACAAACGAGCCTGGAGGAACGGCACGAATCTCGCGATAGGGCGTGAGAGACGCAGGAGGAAAGCCGTAAAGCCAACCCGCGACATATTCCTCGCACAGGGTGAAGGTTCCGTCCGCGAGAGTGACGAGAGGCTCAAGAACAGTCGACCATGCGATATATCGGCCACAGTGCAAATAATAAAGAGGCCTCGCACTCAGGAAGTCCACGGCGAGGACCAAGGCTCGCTCGCGATCGTGCACGGCGCTCATCGACCAGTCACCGATCAACGAGCCAAATATTTTGGCGCCTTCGCTTTCATATAAAGAGAGAACAATATCCAGGTCCGACGTACCGAGACTGGTTGGGCGATTTATCCTCTTCATTAGTTCCGTGCGATTGTCGAGTCGCCCGTCCCACGTCAGGAAGACACCCGAACGCGAAATAACCGGCTGGCGCTCGTAACGAGATTCTTCAGTGGTGTGAAATGCTCCGGAGAGCATGAAAAAACCTTGCCTAAGGGACACGGTGATCGATTCAGGTGCGTACGGCGTTAGGAGGGTCCCGACCGTGGCAACGTAGACCGGATCAATGGGTCGATGGTCGAAATTCCATCTGCCAAATTGAACACTCACGACTCTCCCCCTGGATGAGCTGGTTCAACAGCGATCCATAACGGTGTACATTTCGGATGTGTAGGGCTTGTCGTTTACGATGTGGCCCGCTAGCTCGACCCAGGCGTGGGCGCGGAACGGAAATGGCTCGACTCCAATAACCATTTCAGCGGGAAAACTTGAGTCGCGCAGGAGGGTGGTTGCAGCGGCGGAGCGCTGAAGGCAGCGCACATCCTTGAAATAAAAGACACAGGCCAAATCGACGGCGTGGCATATATCCTCGGCGAGTCTTGCTCGATGCCGATTGCAGCGAACCGGCGAGGTTCGAACCTTATCGTAAACAAGTGGAAAGCCCCCGCGCGCGAGCCGTATGTCAACGAGCAACAATTCGAGATAGGCCCGTAATGCCAGCCACATCAAGAACGATGTCGAGAGCGAACGGTCGATTTCTGTCTGGTTGCTCTGCATAGGTTAGCCCCCCACTCACCTTCGATCGCCGTCCATAACCAAACCATGCTCCCTGAGCGATGTCAGGAACGCATGGACGTCGGAGCAAACCAGAGCGCCATCAACGCCGCACCGCTCACTGATTTCAGTGGCGATACGATCTTCGCTGTAGCCCTTGGTTAACAGTTCAATGATTGACGCCCCTGTCGTGTTGAGTCTGAACATTTTTCCGGCACGAAGATCGAGGAGGGCTCCGCCGTCGGAATTCGTCACTGCCCTGATGTCATGAGCGAGTCGCATCGTAAGTTTTCCGCAGCCGTCAACTCCTGCCAGCTGTCTGAAGGGTGCCACGCATACGCAGCGGTTGCCACCGAGCTACGGATATGTTCGCGATTGTTCCGTCTTTCGCCAAAACGATGGCGATCATTGCGAAAAAGTCACGGTGGCTCCCGATCGAGCGAGACTGACTGTTCGCTCTTGTGACTTTCTCTTGGTAAATGTGAGTATCCTTGGGCGTTACTTCAACCGGCGAACAATCCCCACAATCTGACCAACGACCTCAGCATCGACTCGGTTGCGGAGACGAAGCAGTTTCGGCAGACCCGCCACACAAGGGCGAATCATCAGCACTCCATTCATCCGGCTACAGGAACCACACAAATAACTGCCGTCGCGACGTAGAAAAACGTAGAGCGGCTGTGCCCACATTGCACAAGACACGGACGAACGAATCGTCTTCCTTCTTCGATCGACAATTAAGAAAAGGGCGCCGCTCATGTAAGGATGTATGAATCTCCGAATGCCCCCGGCCCAAAAGACATCCCGAATCGAAAGGTGTGGTATGCCGAAGAAACCTGGCATTGCTCCGTGGAGAAAATAGGGAATCTCTGGAAATTGGCGTCCTATCTCGTTCACAAATTCGAGAGAACGAGAGGCAGTTTCGGTCCGTTTACCGGCTTTGATGTTTTCTAGGAACTTGGCCGGGATGGGAAGTTGATCGGGCCGATCGAGTTGAACACCGGATGCCTGCAGAAAGTCCGCCGCGCTCGCAAAGTAGGTAGCGCATATGGAGATCATTTTCTGAATATGCCGTGGCGGCGACGTTCGTGTTTCATAGTCTGAGAGGGAGCCTGCAGCACAAAAATATCGAGAATCGCGAAGGGTTTGCGCGATTACGCGTGTTCGCTTGGATGCTTCTCGAAACGAGAATCCGGAACGTTTCCTCGCTCGGCGAATGAGTGCGCCCACATCGCGAGCGGGCAAGCGCCCCGGGAGCCCGACCGGGGGCCAGTAGCCGCTGAGTTTTCCGGGGATGAGCGGCTTCTTGATACTCACGATATGGCGAATCTCTAAGTCGGCGACACCGAGCACGGCCGCCTGGGTTGTTTGTTCGAGTTCAACTGGGGCATAAGGCAGTTGTCGTGGGCACAGGACGATCTGATTGCGGCCACTGCGGTAGATTTGCGAACAAGCGAATCCGCGCCCATGTTCGACAAGAAATAGTTTGCTGCTGGACTCATTTTCGACCGGGATCTCTGGTTGCGTGTGGGCGAGCGGTTTCACTCGCACAATACTTCCCGGCAGCAGATTTGGAAACGCGAATGCGTCTTGCGAGCCGATCTTGATGAAACGAATCGCCGGAGGCATTGGGTGTGCGAGCGATTCTGCGCGGCGAGGCTCCGAGGGAGCTAACCACCGGCTGAGAGGTAACAGAGCGGAGGAGAAAGAGGGTCGGCCGACTTCTCGGAACCATGGAACCTTGGAGTCAAGATCATAGATTTGCGCGTCCAGCTCCGCAGTCCGCAGGGCGGGCAAGCAGGCTTGGAAGCGGGGGACGTCGTCGAGCGAGAAAGCAAAGAGCTTCAGCCAATCGATGAACCTGTAGCCCGAGAGCGTGCTAAGAGATGCGATCTGAAAAATACTCGGACTGAACCGTCGTTTGCTTATGGCGTCGTACAGATTATGTGGAACGTGACCCAAACGTATGTCCGCTGAATGAGTACGCGATTCCCTGCAGACGTCGGCCAAAGACAAGCCGCGCGTCGCCAGCAGTGAGCGAATTTTCTCTACGAGCTTCGTTGCGGATTGGCGAAGGGGTGCGGTCATGGTTGTCTCAGTGCAATATGAAATCTGATTTTCGAGCGAGGAAGACTTCAAGTGGCTGTCATTACAGACAATCAATTTGTCCGGTATACGAGACGAGGCCAAATAATTGCCAGGAGAAGGGACGAGGTGTTATAAGCTCTGCTCGCGTCCTCAGGTATGTACTAACACATTGAGGTATGCCTCAGGCTATAGATGGATGCGAGTGGACCAACGCAAGAAGCAGGCCTTCGACTGAAGCGGCTGCGGGAGCGGCTGGGCCTAACACTGCGTCGGGTGGAGACCTTAAGCCGTCGCCTTGCCGTAGAGAAGCAAAGCAACGATTATTTCATTTCGCGCGGTTGGCTGAACAACGTCGAAAATGGTTCGTACACTCCTAGCATTTACAAAATCTACTCACTTTCGGTGATTTATCACGACAGCTGGCCGAACATCCTTTCGTTTTTTGGTCTGCGCGTGAGCGACATCGGACGCGATCAGGCGATGTTTGCGCCGCCGAAAACGCAACTTGTCGAACCGTCCGAACATCAGGACGGCGGCACAATGGTAGTTCCCTTGCGCTCACGTGGAGAGCTCAAGTTTGACAAGACGAACCTTTTGTCGCGACTTGTAGAAATTTGGGGTGAGGTTCCGATTCGCTTACTTCAACAGCTCGACCTTCGCAAAGGTGTGTATGGTCTCATTGGCATGTCCGATTACACGATGTTCCCGATCTTGCGTCCTGGCTCGATTGTGCAGATCGACGGAAGTCAGGTCAAAATCTCCACCGTGAAATGGGAGAACGAACATGACCGGCCAATTTATTTCGTGGAGCTAAGGGGTGAGTATATTTGCAGTTGGTGCGAGATTCGTGAGGGCCATCTCCTGGCCGTTCCGCATCCCAATTCCAAGTGTGAGATCAGGCGGTTCGTTTATCCGAGGGATGCGGAGATTGTGGGCCGAGTTACCGGCGTCGCGATGCGTCTGACGGAGCTACATGCCTGACCAATCGACAGCCTGCGCGCCGTCGGGCGCGTCACCGGCGTGGCCGTGCGCCTCGCTGAATCACACGGATGATCCGCGACAAAACTCGCATGGGCCTTGGGAAAAAGTACTAGGATGAGCTCTCCACGGGGAGAGCTGTCATGGCCAAACGCAAGGTTTCAAACTACAAAACGGATCGCCGCCGCAAACACCATCATTGGCTCGTGACCGTGACGTATTCCGACAACGAGTCGTTTGGGCGGGTGTACATCGACCGTGAAAGGGCGGAGAAGTTCGCGGCGCGGCAGAAGAAATCACCGGTTGTGAGTAAGACTCGCATACGACAGTTGAGTTGAAAAAACGGGCCGTGCTAGCCACACGGCCCGTTTCCCTACATGGTCCGTCGCTCTTATTTGTGCAGCGGCGAAGCCGCTGGCTTCGGAGCATTCTTCCTGGGCTTATCCTTTTTTGAAAGTTCGCTCCGTACCTGGGCTGCGACCTGTGGGATGTTGATTTTGTAGCGCAGCGCCGTGCGCGCGAGCTTGGAGTCCTTCGCGAGCGCCTGCCCGGGGTTATATCCGGGACAGTACAGGTCGGACACGAGCGCGCACACAAGGAGGAAGTGGTGAATTTCTGGCGTACTCATTTTTGGTATGGCTTTTCCCGCGATGGACTTGTAATCCACCGTGCTGCCGCCCCACGAGGCCTTGGTCTTTTTCTCTTCCCATCCATACACACGGCAAAGGCGGCGGTGATTGTCGTGGCCCAGTCGCTCGAAGTAGTCGAGCGCAGCCATTTCGAAATCGAGACGCGGCAGCGTGCTCGAATGTTTCTTGCGAATGGCATTCAAAATACGAATGCGTGTTTGTCTCTCGATGCGCTCGGCTAGAGCTTCCTTGGCACGCGCCGCTCGCTCCTGTGGCGACGCCTCGTAGCGTGTGACTCGTGCATGGACCGGACATTGTTCGTCGCGGCATACGTGAAGCAATTTGCCCGCGTCCGGACCGTCGATCACTACAGCGGGCCTGGCATGCGGGCACTCCGCTTTTTTCTGAGCGATACGGTACTGTCCTTCATATAAGACATCGGAGTTGCGGTCCTTGGCTTGCCATGCGGGAGCGTGTGAGACCCGCAGCGGTTTCTCTCCTGCCATTTGGAGAGGCTTCACGCGAATCTGCACGAGAGCTTCCACTTTCCTGCGGTAACACGCCCGGTCGGTACAGGTGGATTTTCGGCGCACTTCCGGAAACAGGAGAGGGTTGTTTCCCGTACGTTTCGGACATTTCCCGCAACTTCCCGCGGCTGGGAGCAAATTCTCATCCTGCGAGTCAAAGGGAGCATTGACAAGGTCGAGGTGGATTTCGCGCTCGATCCACTCGCGGAGTTGTCGCACGGTGACTGCTTCGGCTTTTCCATCCTTTAGGATAGCCGTCGTCGTACGGTGATTCGGGAAACACTCCTGTAAAGCGCGTTTCTGATCGTCCGGCTCAAGCCGCGCCATTTCGAATGCATGCGCGACCGAAAGCTTCCCGTCGTAGAAGGCCCGCTGCACGTCTTCGACCAGATGAGTGAGCCGCAAGCGAGCATAAACGTATTTTTCCGAACGCCCGATTTTCTCGGCTAGAGTTTCGACAGTGTAGGTGTCCGGTTGCACTTGCATGAGGGCTGCGTAGCCACGGGCTTCGTCCAGCTCGTGCACGTCGGCGCGTTGGAGGTTTTCGATGAGTTGCAGTTCGAGGCATTGCGGGTCGGTGAGTTCGCGGATTGTAGCGGGAATGGACTCGCACTTCGCGAGCTTTGAAGCACGGTACCGCCGTGCCCCGGCGACGAGTTCATAGGACTCCGCCTCGCCACCCGGCAACGGACGCACCAAAATGGGTTGAAGTACTCCGTGTAGCCGGATGTTGTCCGCCAATTCGGCCAGTCTTGTTTCGTCAAACTGGCGTCTTGGATTCGTTTTTGATTCGTGAATCCGTGAGAGTGGAATGTCCTGTACTAGGGACACAGCGTTGGGAATCACCTCCGTTGCGTGTATTGCGGCTGCTGTTGTCATAGTGTTCTTCTCCTTTTTTTTCGTTTTCGGGTGCATCAATATTCTTCGGGTAAGAGAATTGTGGTGACGGAGCGGTCCGCTTCCGTTATGACCCAGACCTTGGTGTCTCCTGCGCATGTGCGGTAGCTGCTCAAGAGCCGGAACCCTTGTTCCAGACTGAGCCGATTTTCGTTACGGTCTTCGTCGCACAGGTCTCCCCAATCGCCATGAACGTGGCGTGCGAGGAAATCCTGCGGTTGCTGTCCTGCCTTTTCGAGAGCGGCCAACGCGCCGGGCGTCGCGACGACTTGGCCGAGAGGGAAAAGCGGTGATTTGCTGATTTGTTGCATTTGAACGACTCCTTTGTTGGTTTTGAGTTTTTGCCTTCGAGGCACCGCCGAGAGCGGTGCATAAAAAGCAAATGCCCTTCTAGCGGCGGTTGGCGCCTAGACGTCCGCGCTGTCAAGGGCGCCGGGTTTGCGTTTATCGGAGCGAAGCGGAGACCCTTGACAGAACAAGCGGGCGGCTAGGCGCAGTCTTTCCGCAGGAAGGGCAGGCAAACAAAGAGATTATTTGTTTTGGAATTCAGCGATCAGGTTTGCTGGCAGCGACAGGGAAGCTGGTTTCTATCGGGAGATACACGGTCGACAGATGGGTTGGAACTGACGGCGCTTCGATGGATGGGATGCTCTGCTCCGACTCGGGCAGACTCGATATCATATTAGGAGATCTTGGACTTCCGGATCAGATATTTCTCGCCGTCAGAGGTTTAAACATTCCGCTCGTTAGCTGCTGTTTGAAGTGTTCCAGGACGGCAGACTCATCTTCGAATTCATTTGGGGCAATTCGCAACTGCTCCCTAACGCCTTCCCGTTTGATTCCCTTCTGAATATAGAACGCAATGGGAAAATGTTTCTTGCGATTTTGCGTAAGGAACGCGGCAATCGCCACTTCCTGCTCCACCCAAATCGACCCACGAGTGTGGTGATTTCCGTTTGAAAAGTGGACCTCGCCCCGATCGTGCAATACGGCCACGAAGCCAGCGCATTCGTCGAGCGCATTGAAGATGTGGTGCGACAGGCTTTCCAATGAATTTTGGTTCTCAGCAAAGTAACCCTTGCACGAGGTGTATTGGTCTACCGCTGAAGCGAGTGCTTTGCCGAGCGAGATTTCGGCTTGTGTATATTGACCGCAACTAATAAAGACGGTTGCTCCTTTTGCTTGCGACTCGGAGTCGCGCCGCCCTCTTTCCGTTAATTCTTCAAAATATTTTCGCCCTCCCGGAGCGATTTCGATAATAAATCCGCCGGCCCAAAAGCGATTTTCGCCTTCGATCTCGACGAATCTTTGACTGAAGGGCACTCGAACGTTTCCCACAATTTTCGATAGCACAATTCGGTTATGACTGTGAAGGTCTTTCAACCTTTCCGTTATCAGATGATGTGGAGTGTTTGAGTCAATGATACCGGCTAGGGTGGGAATGTTTGTGTCATATGCCGGACCCGACCTCTCAACACATTTAAAAATAGTGAGCTCCATTTTTTCCGCGGGGAGCATACGAGCCTCCGAACTAGCTCTGGCTAAGTTTCGAGAACTGGATCAATTCGAATCAAACGGTCTCATCTGCGCTCTGAGGTCATTGTATTCCTCGAATCCCCAAGTGGAGTGTTCGATCATGTGGTCGAGGACCGCCCGAATATAGCCATCTAGTTCTTTCAGGAGAGCTGTCCTTTTCTCCAATTCGGGAACGATCCTTTCCAGCCTAATCCCCATGTGGATGATTCTCGTTCGATAGCCTGTAAATGCCTTTGTTAGTGGGTCTCTCTTCCCAGTTAACTCGAAGAAACGCTCTTTCAGGCGTTCATACTCCGCAGCGTCTTTCGCCACGTATCGCGAGACGATTTTTGCAACTTCTTTGAACGGGATGAAATCGGTCGGTTCAGCCAAGAACTCTAGCAATCCCATGGCTTGTGTGAACTTGGCGGTGGGATTATCTGCCTGCAGCATTGTCGAATAAAGGTCGAGCCCGTGTTGAGCGATGTGACCGACTTCTCCATCTTGAGGATAGTCGTTGTAATTCAAGTCTTCGTCATCGATCGGCAATCCGAGTCCCTTGGTCAGGACGGAATTGAACGCGTCACCTGCGACAATTCCACCTTCGCGACGAAAAGCGTTATACAACAGAGCCCCGGCCATCATGTTGTCCTTGGCAATCTGGCCTGCCCGACCCGGAAGCGTATCAGGTACTTCTATAGAACAGAGTCGGTATCGGATCAGGTTGAGGCACTTCAGATCGGCAACTTGGGAAAAGAAACGAATAAGTTCCATGTGGTTCTTGTGACTAGTCCTCCATAACGCATCCCATTCGAAGGTGCAGGGGAAAGCAATAGTTTCGCTTCGGGCAAACGATTCTTTGTCCACAAAAGCTGCAGAGGATTGATACACCTGTAGCGATTCGGAAATTTCCTTCGGAAGAACGAGATCCAAGTCACCGAGTCTTGCAACGCCTCTAGGGTAGATAATTGCGCGACTCTGGAAGGCCACGGGCGTCGAAAGCATGATCCTGGAAAGCGGCATCACAACGAGATGTGTTTCGGGCGCAAGCGCAGTCCCGATCTCTCGGAGAAGATTCCCTTGGAGATCTGTATTTGAGGGCCCACAGTCCAACCAACAGGCTAGACAATTCGTTACGCAACCTTTCCAATATCCATACGAACCACCCAAGTAATGCTTCGGGGCCTGCTCGATAGTGTAGTGATTTCCACAATTGGCGCAGACTCGGTCTAGGTGGGCCTCCTCTTCCGTGAAGCTCCATGGTTCGGCCGACATCTTACCCTCGCATTTCGATTCCCGACGACTGCCGGGATCGCTGATTACGCCCGAGCTGCCAATCATACGACATGAAGCGCGGCGGACGGTCGCGTGAGAATATCGGATTCCGCAAATTATGATTACAATCTCACCTGATGATGCCCGAAGAACCAAGCGGAGAACCAGCTGAGGAAGGATCAGCGCCCGACAACGGCCATTGGACTCGCAACCGCCAAGAGCTGCTTGAATGGTTGCGCAAAACAAGCCCTTCATTGGCAGAGCTGTATCAAGGGGCAGTGGACATTCTGTTTGGTCGGCCGGTGGCGGGCTTCTCGCGGTTCGTTTCGCATGCTGTCCGAGAGATTCGGAATCGGTTGCCCAGCATAGTTTCGGGAACCGGGTCCTCCGGGCGATTGGACTATACAAGCCGAGTCGACGATCTCAGCGCTCAGTGGAAAAAAGCCCATATTAGCGTTGAAGCTAAGCCGTCAGAGACAGGGAAAGCCCCTTCCACGGTTCAGGCCTCGGAAGTTGTGCTGCCCCGGAAAGTTGCCCGCAAGATCGAACGCTTGATTGCTGATCACGATGCGGCTCGCCAGAGGCCGCAAGACGCCGCTCTGAAGCTCTTTGAAGGCGTCGCTCCAAGTAATCAAAGGTTCCGCGACCGCTTGAGACCGGTGCTGCTCCAGTGGATGCAGGTTTGCCAGTGGTTTATGGAACGGACCCACGAATCGGGTTATACAGACGCCGATATCGACCTGCCAGAATTTAAAAAACAGTTCGAATTATTTGAGTCGACGTTATTGGCCATTGTGCGCGGTGTGTCAACCTTTTTCGATAACACGGACGAACTCGATGCGATCCTCAAGGAACGGCCAACGCCGGAACGCGTCGAGGCGGCGATTGCGCGCATGGGACATGGAGAATTTCACCGTTATTTCTTCGAGAAATTGGAAAGCCCAGAATGGATTCGTCCTTTGAGCGAGAAGAAGTTCTTTTCATCACCTCCAGTGCCTGTGCTAGACGAAGCCGAGGGCACGATCGGTTTTTCTATTTGGCCAGAGTCGCGCTACTTGGTCCGGATGGCAAAACTCGATCCGGAGACGGTCACCGAGATTGTGCTTGGAATCCCGGAAACCGAGAACATGCGAGTTCATGACGATTTGTCGGACATCGCTCTTGCACTTCCCGGGTCGCAGGCTGCCAGACTCGTCCCGCAAGCCAAGGGATGGATTCGCGCGCGGTATGGCTTACTGTTTCCGCAAAAGATAGGAGCACTCGTTAAAAAGCTTGTCGAAGAAGGTGAAGCGACTGCGGCGTTAGATCTTGCGGGGACACTGCTCGAAGTTTTGCCCGATCCTAAGCCGATCCTGGTGCCTGAGCCGATCGGCCACATGGATGCTTGGCATTACGAACGAGTCGTGAGAATGGACATTTCCATTCTTGTGGCAGTCGTGGGCATGCCCGCGTTTGAGCTTCTTACGAATCTTTTGGCGGATGCCGTCCGGCTAAATCAGAAAGATCCAAATGTACCGGACTTCGAGGACTATTCCTTTGTATCTCGTCCCTCCATCGAGCATGGCAGAGGTTTTTCTCGTGGCGTTACAGACCCCCTCATTTCGGCTGTAGTGGACGCGGCGATATACCTAGTCAAAAACAATCAGGCGTCGGTTTCGGATATTGTGAAAGCCCTTCAACAGGGGAAGTGGCGGCTCTTCCAACGGATCGCCTTGCATCTCTTTAGGCTGTTCGGTGATCGTGCTCCAGAGCTAGTCGCACAGCAACTGAAGAATCCCGCGAGTCATGACCATTCCGGCTCCGCTCGGGAATTTTGGGTGCTTGCGGAATCTCAATTCAAAATGCTCAGCCCAAGCGATAAGCAGGCACTCCTAGATTGGATAAAGGCGGGGCCCGATTTGAAAGCATTCAGACACCGTTGGGAAGACTTCACGGGACAACCTGTTACCGAGGAAGATGCGGTCAAGTATGGGAAACGGTGGCGCCGCGACCGACTGGCAGTATTGAACGATGGTCTCTCTGACGAGTGGAAGCAGCAGTATGAAAACTTAGTCGTAGAATTGGGGCCGCCGGAAGACATAACTGAGGCCCGAGGCGTGACAGGCTCCGGGTTTACGCAACTCGGTCCGAAGACGGTGGTGGATTTGCAGGAAATGGCAATCGAAGAAATCGTTGCGTACCTCAAGTCTTGGCAGCCAAAAGCATCTCCTGATCCTTTCGGCGAGAAAATCGCGGACCTCGCCGCAAACCTCGGCGGGGTTGTCGCAAGTGATCCGGGCCGCTTCGGTATCGCAGCCCAGCAATTCAAGGATGTTGACCCGACCTATGTGAGGGAATTTCTACAGGCATTGCGGGAGCCTGCAAAGAACGGTGAGGCGTTCGACTGGAAAGAGGTTCTCGCGTTATGCGAATGGGCGGTGAGGCAGCCGCGCATCATTCCTGGGCGCGCGGGAGGGCTATTCGACCGCGATCCCGGCTGGGCGTGGACGAGAGCGGCGATTGTCAGACTGCTCGCTGCAGGTTTCGAGTCGGATTCACTTCCGGGTCAGCTTCGGCGAGAGGTGTGGGCGATTGTGGAAGCGCTGACTGAAGATCCCGACCCAACTCCCGAGGACGAAGCAAAAGCTTTGGGGCAGCCGAATTCCGATCCGCACTCACTCTCGATCAATACAATTCGCGGTGAAGCGATGCACGCTATAGTGCAGTACGCGTTGTGGGTGCGCCGTGCATTCGAAAAAGCTCCGAATCGGGAAACGCTTGTGGCCGGAGGGTTCGAGGAAATGCCTGAAGTGCGGAAAGTTCTGGAGCGACACCTAGACCCGGCGATAGATCCATCATTGACAACGCGGTCCGTATTTGGCCGTTGGGTTCCCTGGCTTCACTTCTTGGACCGACGGTGGGTCGAAAAGAATCTGGCGATAATCTTCCCAACGGATGAGAATCTTCGAACGTTGTACGATTGTGCGTGGACGACATACATCGTGACATGCGATCCGTACAATGGGGTTTTTAAGTCCCTCGAAACGCAATACCTCGCTGCCACGGAAAAAATCGGAAGCTGGACGGTGGGTAAGTCGCATCTTGGGGACCCGGACGTTCACCTCGGTCAGCACTTTTTGACTCTATATTGGCGCGGGATAATACCATTGCTCACCGAGGCCGGCCCGTTGCGGCAATTTTACGAGAATGCCCCCGACAAGTTGCGTGGTAGCGCAACTGGTTTCATTGGGAGAACGCTCAAGAACGATACGGGCGAAATACCTCCCGCCATAATCGAAAAACTACAAACTTTGTGGGAAACGCGAATTGAAGTGGCCCGGCGGGCCGGCAACGACGGTTCTTTCCAGAAGGAACTGACAGAGTTCGGTTGGTGGTTTGTCTCGAAGAGATCGAACGATGAGTGGAGCTTGGACCAATTGTTGGAGGTCCTCAAGATGACGAAGACGATAGATCCCGACCTGTGGGTCGTCGAGCGTTTAGCTGAACTCAGCCCGACTATGCCCAGGAAAACGGTTCAGTGTCTTGGTCTCATCGTGGATGGCGATGAGAAGGGATGGGGGATACTCGGCTGGAACGGTGATGCGCGGAAGATTCTTGCCGCTGCGTTGGGGTCCGAGGACGCAACGGCCAAGCAAGTCGCACGGGAAGTTGTCCACAGGCTCGGGGGGCGCGGATATTTTGAATTCCGCGCACTCCTGATTAACGCTTAATGGCGTTTCTCCATTAATCGATATTCCACAGGCACCGCATTCGCAGTGATACAAACCTGAACTGCTGTCAGGATTCGGTCGCTTCACTATCGGCGGCTTTGACCTTCAACTGCCTCACCGAGCATTCCGAGTGGTCAACGTCATCACGCACGTTGCCAAAATACCTCGCTTGGATGAGCTTTCCGGTGGGTCCGGGATGGCAATAGAGGTAGCGCACTTCGACAATCTGTCCCTCGTTCGGAAGCAGGTAACGATCGGGCACACCTACGGTGCCCATAAAACGCTCCCGGTCGCCGTCCAAGAGATACACGGCGATGGAGCGATGGCCGTCATCCGCCTTTTTCTCGGGCTTCGGACCGACAAGGAAAGGTGCCGTGGTGACGAACTTGCATTTGTAGTGCTGCCCTGCTCGCCCCCCAGCGTACGCGGCATTTCGGTTCTTGCAAACAAACCCTTCGGCGTTCGCATCGTGCATCGCTTTCACGAAAGCGCGTTTGGCTTTCGACGTCATGACCGTGTGGCAGACGCGCAACGTATCGTTGACTCCGCGAAAGAACAGCGTCAAGTGAGCGTAACGGACTTCGTAAGGTTGAATGCGCAGGTTCGTGCCGTTCATGCTGAGCAGGTCCCAAATGTAGAAATGGGAATCTGTGATTTCGCCGTCCGCGAGGAAACCTTGCGCTTGCACGAGGTCCAACGACTCGGCTAGCCGGGAGTCGATAGGAACTATCTGGCCGAGTTTGTTGATGCCGGAGTATTTGCCGTCGGCCTTTAGCACCGCGAGTCGCCGCCCATCAAATTTCTGCTGGAACCACCAAGAGATATCCTCTACCAACCGCAACGCATCCGGTTCGTCAATGGGAGTCAGCAATTCCGGCGAATGGCCGGAGAGTTCTTTGGTGGGGGTAATCCAACGGAAATCGCCGAATTGCCATTGACCGTAGCTTCGGCGATTTGATAACCCTTGCCCGTTTTTCCCGAAGAACGCGGTCATAAATACGCTTCGCTTCCTCGTAGGTGGCGTTGCTTATTTTCGCGTCGCTCTGCAAGGTGGAACCGCGCCGTCCCCATTGCGCTTGGACGGACCATCGGTCTTGTACGTTTTCTAACTGCAAGTGGTACAGCTTGTCGGAACTGCCTTGCCGGAAATACAGTTCTACTTTTTCGGTCTGCATGATTCGCTCCTTAGCCTTTGTGGTTTTGCTCTTTGTGCAACGCGGAGCGGTGCATAAGAAGCAAATGCCCTTCTAGCGGCGGTTGGCGACTAGCTGTCCGCGCTGTCAAGGGCGCCGGTTTGCGTTTTTCGGAGCGAAGCGGAGACCCTTGACAGAACAAGCGGGCGGCTAGGCGCAGTCTTTCCGCAGGAAGGGCATGTTGCGTAAACTCGGAAGGATTCCGGTGCCGTAGTCGGGTTTCTGTTTGCTTTCAAGACAAGCGGGGTGGGTGGAAACGGTAAGGCTGGTTCTCTGCGAGATGGAGAAACCCCGCCGAGTCAATCGGCGGGCAGGTCTTCGTCAACAATTGCATAGACGCTCCTATACGCTGGCGGGGACAACGGGGATAGAACGGAGTGTAAGCTATTGTTTATACAATATGTTATTACATTGTTAGGTGCTTGACAGTGTCAGATAAGTAGTATATTATTCCTGACAGAGGATATCACATGACGACCTCCACGATGAATGCAATTCTAAGGCGAATTCGGGCAAAACACCGCGGATCGGTCTTTACCCCTAGGCAGTTCGCGCATCTCGGAACCCGTGCTGCCGTGGATCAGGCGTTGTCCCGACTTCAGCGGAGTGGCCGGATTCGCCGTTTGACCAGGGGAGTTTACGAGTTCCCGAAGATACATCCGCGCATCGGCGTACTGTCACCTTCTCCCGAAGGTGTCGCTAAGGCAATGGCCGAGAGAACCGGGAGCCGAATTACGATCTCTGGAGCAAAGGCTGCGAATTTGCTTGGCCTTTCGACACAAGTGCCGATGCAGAATGTCTTCTGGACGGAGGGCCCCTCCCGGACTATTCGGATCGGAAACCAAACGGTGTCACTTAAGCACGTTGCGCCTTCTAAAATGATCGGTGCTGGAACGGAGGCAGGAATCGTAATTCAGGCCGTTCGGTCCCTTGGGGAAAAGGGAGTTCACGAAATTCCCGTCCATACGCTCGCAAAACGGCTTCCCGGTCCCGTCAAGAGAGCCGTTAAACGGCTCACACCGACGGCACCTGCATGGTCGCAGGCTGTCTTAAATCAAATCACCGCCTGACGTGAACTCATGGATGACTTCGCAAAAGGAAAGCCGAGCGAGCGGCAGGCGTATTTCGAGGAAACTGCCGCTCGCCGCAACTCCACAACCACAGCGGTTGAAAAAGACTTTTGGATCTGCTGGACATTAAGGCATCTCTTCCTATTGGAAGGAATTCCCGAACTTCGGTTCAAGGGAGGAACATCGCTTTCCAAGGTATTCGGCCTCATCGACCGTTTTTCTGAGGACATCGACATCTCCGTCAACCGCGCCGCCTTGGGTTTTTCCGGGGAGCGCGACCTAGCCAATCCACTTCTCTCCGGCACTAAGCGAAAATCGCTGGACGAAGAACTACGCGCGGCTATAACTGCCGAAGTGAATTCGACAATCCTTCCGAAATTACACGACCGTTTTCAGAGCATCTTTGGCGGGCAGCGATGGGAGCTTGCACCATCCAGAGACGAGAACGAAGAAATGACTCTGTTATTCCACTATCCCAATGCCTTTGAATACAGCAGCTATCTGCGCCCTCAAATCAAGATCGAGTTCGGTCGCGGAGACCAGCAGCCCAGCGAGAAGTCCTCTGTCACACCGTTCGTCAGAGAAATGTTCCCCGATATTTTTACGGAGAAATCCGCCGCTGTTATCGTCCTCGATTGCGAACGCACATTCTGGGAGAAAGTCACGCTCTTGCATGCGGAGAATCACCGCCCTGATCCCGCTAAGCTGAAATCGCGTATGGCACGGCATTGGTCTGACGTTGCTGTGATGAGTACGGCCAAGCGATTCAAGGACGAGAATCTTTCCCTTGATCTACTCGCTCAAGTAATTCGTTTCAAGACAGTTTATTTCGCCGCGAATTGGGCCCACTATGACACCGCAGTTCCAGGAACACTTAGAATCGTACCTAACGGGGATCTCCAAGCGATTCTCCGTAAGGACTATCAGGAGATGCGGGAAATGTTCCCAAGTACGCCTCTCACTTTCGACGAAATCCTCACAAGGCTCGAAGCGTTGCAACAGAGAGTGAACGCGCTAAGGAGAGAGAGTAGCGAAGCAGCCACCAACGCACCGAATAATTGATCACAAAAGAATCCGCACTGGAACAGAGCGCTACTATGTCGGAAGCAACAGAATCGGAAAAAACGCTCGAGTATTACCTTGATAGTCAGAAGCTTGCATGGGATCGAGTTCCCGAGACTCAACAAAAGGAACCCGATTATAGGGTCGAGCACAACGGGGAGCCTTGTCTCTTCGAGGTCAAGGAGTTCAGTGATCCGGCAACTAAACCGATCGGGGGCTTTAGCGTCTGCCCTGCCATCCAAGAGAAGTTCACTCAGGCGAGAAAGCAATTCAAGAAATATCGAAATTGTTGCTGTGCGGTAGTTCTCTGGAATAGCAAAAGCATTTATCGCACTCTTCTGCTCGATACCGTCGCATCGGCAGCCTTCGGAAAGTACGTCACAGTAGATGCTGGGTCGGCAACAGATTTGCGAGCTGACCCACCGCGCTTTCAATATTCTGGTCCGGCTGAACTTAGCGAAAACGAAAATACAACGATCAGCGCGATTGTGATCTTGGGTCCTTACAACCTGAACCATCTCTGGCTCGAAATGTGGCACATTCTGAAGAGAAAACAGCGTTACGGGGAGGAAATCACGCCCTGGGTTAAGTTCGATGTCCTACAGCAACTGTCCTTAGAGCGAGCTCCGAGCTTCTCGTATGAAGGGACAATTCGAGTCATAGTGATTGAAAATCCGTTCGCGAGGATTCCGTTTCCATCAGACTTGTTCGTTGGCCCGTTCGACCAAAGGTGGCGAAAGGAGTCGGAGTGGTTTAGCCTTTCCTTTATCGGCTCTGAACTCGCAAAACTAAAAGAGACGGGAGTTCCGTTCATTTACCTCTGAGAATTAGGCACCGCTCCTTGCCAGGCGCGAGCGTGCTGCGCGATTAAGCGCTGTGACGACATGCCACGGAAAGTGAGTTCTTAATCGCATCGAGAAGTTGGGGCGAGCACGGGATACTTATAGAAAGTTATTGTCGGCGGTGTGGAGATGGACGCTGCTGTAAGGCTGATCACGCGCGAACCTGAGAATTGCGACGAAAAGGAGTTTGAGGACTTCGTGTCGCTCGTGATGGCGGGAGGCGAAGTTGCGCCGCGGGGATTGGAGGCTCGCGTTAGGCGCGCTCGGCAACTTATCTTCTTCTACACGGGACAATGTCTGTCCGCCGTTGCTGCCCTGAAGCAACGAGAGATGCTTATCGAAAATCAGTCAATCGCGGCGCCCACGTTGAATTGGACAAGAAAACCTACCCCTTCGAGCTGGGTTGGGTTTTTGTCATGCCGTCGGCGCGTGGCAAGAAATATTCGATTGATTTGACGCGTGCGGCCATCGAGGCCGCTGCGGGGAAAGGAATCTTTGCCACATCGCGTGTCGGGAATCATGCCATGCACGCGGCTCTAAAAGCGTGCGGGTTTTTGGCTATCGGGGAAGCATATTCGTCGAGCCGGGGAGTCTATAAGTTGCAAGTTTTTGTGCGGCCGGCCATCCGGACGCCTGACCGAAATTAGACGATAATCTTAATAATCAGCAATTCACAGCGATATCATCGTGGATCGATGGAACCTTTCACTCCTTACCAAGAACGAGATGCCTGGTTCGTGATTCGTGGGTATGTCTATCAGGTCCACGTAACAATACTTGAGTGGCTCACGCTTTCGCCGGGCTATGAGATGTGGCTCGAATGCGGTGAGGACATCGACCGCGTTCAGAAAGATCTCGGCCGTCCAGACTTCGGGGACGGTCGAGTTTTGGAGCAGATCAAGCACCGTCAAAAGGCTGCGACACTCCGATCTGCCGATGTAATCGGGGCGATTGTTTCCTTTTTCCGGCACGGTCGTACAAATCCCGACCTCAAATTGAAATTTCGATTCCTCACGACTTCCAGGATCGGAAGGGAGCAGAAATCTGATATTCCGGATGGCGAACCGGCGTTGGAAGTTTGGGAAAAACTGCGTTCTGGTGTGCTCTCGTCCAAAACAAAAGATTCCGCGGTTGAGGCGATCCGCTCTCTTCTTCTCGAAGGTACAACAGCACACTCAGACTTCCAGCAGTTCCTAAAGGCGGCTCACCAGACACAACTTACCGATTTCCTGCAGAGCGTGGAATGGATTACGAGCCAACCTGGGATTGACGAGTTGCAGGACCGGATCAGTTCAACGTTGATCGCGAGCGGGCGGGCTGCGGACGAAGAAGATAGCCAGCGTCTCCTGGAACTCTTGTTTTTGTATGTGTTCCAAGTGCTCTCCCGAAAAGGAAAGAAAGCTCTAACCGTAGCGTCCCTTGAGCAGCAGCTTTCACGCCCGAATCTTGAGCCCTCCGAGGAAAAGCTGCTGGCGGTCTTGGAACAGACGCTGCGGTTCGTGATTTCCAAGATAGAGAGAATTGAAGGCACAGTTCGGGAGCAAGGCCAGCGGCTGGACAATATCTCAGAACAGGTGTTGGCGATTACGTCCCAACCCGAGTGGAGTTTGTATCGAGGACTAGCCGACATCCAGGGGTTTCCAAAAGCTGTCGACCCGATTGTGTTGCGCGTAACGCAAAGCGAAAGTTTACGTGACGGATTCGCAGCGAATACCTGGATGGCCCTGTATGGTGCCTTGCAGTCGGGGAAGACGCAACTGGCACTTCAAGTTGTTCCCCATTTCGCAAAAAGCTCGATTTGGATTCGCTTGGATGGTTTGAGCGTTCGTGAACAGTGTCTTCGCATTGATTCTTCTCTGACTTTGGCTACGAGGCAAGTGCCTGAGGCTACTCACCAAGAATGGTATGCGCGGATCTGCAAGAAGCTCGGGGCCGGAAGTCTCATCGTGCTGGATGGGCTGATGTTCACCGCTTCAGATCGAGACCTGATGGATAGACTCTTGCTACTCAAGGAGGTTTGTCAACGGTTCGGCCTTAAGGTTCTATCCACTTCGTCCCGGAGATTTCCGGCGACATTCGTCGATCAAATGGAAAAGGGGGTGGGCCAGCGAAACATCCCAGAGTTCGATGAACAGGAAAAAATCGGGCTGTTTCGTTTGCTTGGTGCTCCAGAAACGATGTTGACGAAAGGTTTCGTCGACTTCGCTGGGGGGATCACAAGAAATCATCCTGCTCTGCTAGCTTCGCTCGGACGATTTCTCGAAAGTCGCAATTGGAGAATGGACGATTCAGCATGGGACGCACTATTCCGGAGCACCTACAATCAAGACTTAAAGATTGAGACAGAGCAAATTCTGAAGCATACGGTCGAGGACGAGGCGTCCAGGAGTCTTCTGTATCGCTTGACGATAGCGATGACGGCGTTTAGTGAAGAAGATGTCACGAAGGTCGCCGAGGTCGAACCGGAGATTCCGTTGCCGCTCGAGCGATTTCACGAGGCGATCGGGTCGTGGATTCTGAAGGACGGAGACAAAGACTTCCGTGTGTCGCCACTGCTGGGCGCACTCGGGCATAAGAATCTTTCCGGAAACACCGTGGAAAAGACTCATCTGTATTTCGGTCGAAACTTCTTTCGTAAAAAGCCTGTCTCCTTGCTGGACGCGGCCCAGGCGATTGGTCATTTCCATTCGGCGAAGGCTTTCGAAACCGCTGCAGCAGTGCTTGTCATGTCCCTGAATGCTTTCCTTCGCGAGGAGAGAGCCCGAGAGGATTTCGGACTGACGTCCGTCTGGGTGGGCGTCGGAGTTCCTGAAGGCGTTGACCTCAAGACAAGACTGTTTGTGCGCGCCTTGCAGGCTGCGGCCCTTCAGAAGCTAGGCAAGAACTCCGACGAGATACTGGCGGAGCTAGACGCACTTCTTGCTGGCGCCGCCGACAAGGATCAGCTGGGGAAATTTGGCGCCTGCGTCACGATAGCGATCCACTTTTCCTCAGCTCAGCCCGCCCTTGCGGCACGGTATGCGGTGAAAGCGGTGATGAACGCGAGTGCGATGAAGCAACTCGTACGCAAGGCTAAGGGACGTGCAACGGAGGTTGCTTCGCTCGTGTGGGCGTGCGGCGCGGCATGCCGAAACGCCGACGAGGTTGAGGCATGGTTCGGCGAGGTCGGCAAATTGAGTTTCGAACAACGAGCGGCGTTCTTCGGCCGAAGCATGATGTCAGACACGGGATGTCAAACGATTTGCGACACATTGTGGACTAAAGAGAGCGACAAACCGGAAGCTGAGCGTAACTGGCCGCGAATTCTGAAATTGCTGACTCGGATCGAAGAATTGGGCCGAGAGTGGAATTCCGAAATTCTTTGGGCCTGTGCCATTCGCGCAAAAGTGGTGGTCCACTGTGACTACTTGGCCGAATTGGAAGTTGGTGCACGGTTGGTGCAAGCCGCTCAGTATGAGAAATCGCTCAGCCGCGATGTGAGTTTCTTGTTGTTTGAGTGCATCGGGCGGCAGTACCGGTATGCAAAGAACTGGGCGAGTGCGAAGCAATGGCTCGATCAAGCTTTGGAATCCGACAGCGCTTCTTTCGCACTTCTGCGGCAGCGGGCATTGCTGGAACTAGGGATCGCCGAGGAGCGAATCGATCGTGAGGCAGCTGTGAAAGCTTGCGACCGGGCCGTGGCATTGGCGCGTAGCAGCAAGTCGCTTTCCGACTTACGGCTGATAGAGGCACTTGGAGAGAAAGCGATTGCGTGCTGGAACGCGGGGGACCGTAAGGCAGCATTCGCTTGCTGGGAGGAAGGGGCAGCAAAGATTTTGGATTGGCCGAAACGAGATGACGGGTGGAAATCGCTAGTGGGGATGTTCGGTCATGCGAGTGGTTATTTCTCAGCGCTTTTTTCAGGACTCGAACCGAAACCTGCCTCGGAATATATGATTCCCGAGCCCGGATGGTTCTTGCGAGAGAGAGGAAAGGTAAGCGAGGTTTATGCGCCGAAGAAAGAGTGGGTGTTAGCCGGCCACGTTTCGATGATGGCCGAAGCGATCGATCAGCCCGAAAAGGCGTCGGAATGGGCTCTTCGCGCACTGGATATGGGGAGGAAGGGAGACGAACTGGGTCTTTCGGAGAGCTTCGCGATGTACGCGGTTCCGGCGGCGGTTGCAGAAGATCGTTTTGCGGACGCGGTCGAATTGGCCGCGGCAGCCATGTCCAATCTGATGATGAGCGGCGTCAGAGGGAGGCGTGGGCATGATGCGAAACCAACCGTGGAAGAGTTGGTAGCATTCGACAAGAAAACGGCTGCGTTCTCACTTGTCCCCGTGGGTTTTCGCTTGGCGAGTCTTTGGTTGGCGCAGAGAGAAGAATGCAAACGCTTGGCTGGGAGTCTTGCGTTGCATTGTAGAAAAATGGCCAAGACCGGTCCCGCGGGAGGTTCATGGACCCAGAGTGCGGATGCGATCGACGAAGTCTTTTCGGAGAACGCCAACGCGGAAGAATTACTGGAAAGAAGTAAAAACCTTGAACAGAAGGACGAACCAGCGACTCGAATTTTGTTCTTTCTTGGCGCGATTCTGCACTCGGCGCCGGCTCGTGCGTATGCGTTGCAGCTGGGGCTGTATCCCTACTTGGACGAAACATATAAGAGATTCGGAATTTACAGGCAGAACTTGGTGCCCTTCCTCATTGACTTCTGGATGCGCAGCGTCGCGACGGAATCGTATGCATACAAACAGCCAAGCATGCTAAAGAAAAAGTTAGCAGAAATCGCGCTGGGCGATGGGGAGCGCAAGGAGAAGGCAATGTTGGTGGAACTAGGCTGGAGTCTTGGGACGAAGCCGAATGCCGAGATGCAGCTATGGCTTGAAAAGGTATAGACGGGGCGGAGCCGTTTCGCGAAGGATCTGCAACGCAAGGCGATTTAGCGATGCCATCGTCGGTAGCGGACGTTGAGGGCAAGCTTCTGAATGGCAAGATCGCGAGCATTGCGATGGCGCCTGAGGCAATCCTTGAAGCGATTGGCCGCGCGGAAAAGGTAGTGGGCCCCGATTGGATTACCTCGACGGCATCGTCGAAGGGTTTAGCGCCAACGATGGAGATTGTGGGCACGGGACTGCGGCTCGAATGCCTTGCAGGTGTAGTGGGCGCTGGTCGCGCAGCAACATGTAGCCGCGGGGCCGGTTTCTTTTGCTGGAGCGCGGATTGGTCCCTTTCTAGTCGCGTAATCTCATTTTCTAAACGCTCAATTGAGAACTTCCCCTGCCCTAACGCTTTGACATAGCGTCCGATTTCTTCGTTTATCTCTTCTAGCCGTTTCTTGATTTGACCGGCCTCCCTTTCGAGGGGTTCTGTTTTCCGTTTCAGGTCTTCGTTCAGTTCCTCCACGGAGATCTTCAAGAAAGTTTCGTTCTGGCTTAGATCCGAAAGCTTTTGAACCACTGTATGCTCGATGCTCTCAGCGTTGATGTGTTTGATCTGGCACACGGAATTATCGAAGTGCATCGTCTTGGTGCAGCGGTAATACGGAATACGGTACACAGAACCGTCCTTGTGTCTCTTCTGGGTATAGTGCGGTGTCATCCACGAACCGCAATCGGAGCATCGAACCAACCCCTTGAGCAGGAACACCCGAGTCAGCTTCGTAGAACCGTGGCTGCGATCTCGCCTTAGAGATTGGACCTTCGTAAACAAAGATTCCTCAATCAGAGCTTCTTGTTCGCCCTTAAAGCGCTGCTCGTTAAATCTTATAAGGCCGCAGTAAATGGGATTTCGCAGAATATGATCGAGCGCCATCTTGTTCCACGGCTTGCCCGAGCGGGCGTACCAACCACGCCGATGAAGTTCGTCTCGCAATCCGGAGAGTGATGGCACTTCTGCAAATCGGTGAAACATGAATCGTGGACGAGGCGATTCCTTAGAACCCTCAATGTATCTCGGCGTTTCAGACGCAGCGGAGTTACTTCAACCGCGAGAATATCACGACAATTCTTCATTCACGCGTTCGCCGGAAACTCGCGCTTCGCGTGAATTCAAAATCCCTAGCAACTTGGTGGCCACGGGTCGGATCGCACTCGAAAAGGTCCGCGGCAAAGAATTCGGGGCAGACCGATCATTCGGTCTCCAGACGGGCTTGACCTGAAGCAATCATCTCTGCGCAAGCTATCTCATTTTGCTCTAGAGAGTTCAACTCTGCGAATCGCGAATGGAATCTATAGCATTTGGCTATGAGTTGATGAGACTCGATCTGATTCATCCTTGCAAGTCATATCATCCTAATATATAACCTCTATAGTATGTTTTTCATTTGACAACAACTCCTCGGAGAGTATATATGAAGCGCGCTCAACATTCTTAGTTAATTACGTAGTTTCGAAAGGATCGGCCGTCATGTCAAACCGTCGCGGTAACTATCGAGTTTTTGGTATTGTCGCCACGTTGGTTGCTGTGTGCTTTTGCTTCGTCACGATAAGTGATGCTTTCCTTGCGGGTCGACCACGCCTACCAGCACCGCCAGAGGCGCCAGCTGCCCCTAAGCCAACGGGCGATCACGCGAGTGGGTCGTCTCGAGAAGCAGGGCCCGCAGCGTACGGATCGCTTCCGCTGAGCTTTGAGCGCAACCAAGGGCAAGCGGGCCGCGAGGTGCGTTTCATCTCACACGGCCCCAGCTATTCGCTATTCCTGACGCCTCAGGAAGCCGTACTAGCGGTTCAAGGACGAGAGCAGAGCCAAGACCAGAGCGATCGTGCGCTGCGAGGAATGAAGCCGACGAAGCGAAAGCTGTTCGAATCCGGCAAGCTCTATCGCGGCTCTCCGCGCTTCCGGAAATCCAGGAAAGTAAAGATGATTCGGGTCACGCTGGCGGGTGCGGATCCAAATGCGATCATTGAGAGCCGTGACGAGCTTCCGGGCAAGATCAACTATTTTATTGGTAATGACCCCGCTAGATGGCAGACAGGAATTCCTACCTTCGAACGAGTGAGGTACGCAGGTATATACCCGGGTATCGACTTGGTTTACTACGGGAAAGGGCAGCAGCTGGAGTTCGATTTTGTGCTCGCGCCAAATGCCGATCCTCGGAGAATCGGACTGCGGATGAAAACGGATGGGCAGGTTGCGATTACCAAGAGCGGAAATCTGCATGTCGGCGTGGGAAGCGATTCATTTGAGCTGCAACGTCCTGAAATCTACCAGGTTAAAGATGGTAGGAAGCTGCTGGTAGCGGGTAAATTTGTCCAACGTCGAGATGGAATTGTCGGCTTTCAACTGGGCCGATACGACCATAGCCGACAGTTAATAATAGATCCTATTTTGGCGTTTTCGACTTACCTAGGGGGAAACGGCACCGACGATGCATCCGGCATCGCCGTAGACTCTAGCGGAAACTCCTATGTCGTTGGACAAACGACATCTACCAATTTCCCGGCTGTAAACGGCTACTCTACGACCGCAAATGGCGAGGGGATCGCGTTCGTTTCGAAACTCAGCCCCGACGGAACGACGCTCCTTTACTCAACTTACTTGGGTGGAACCGGAGGTGAAGTCGGGAACGGAATCGCGCTTGACCCCGGCGGTAACGTATACGTCACGGGATACACACTGTCGTCGGACTTTCCGATCGTGAATGGGTTCCAGACGGCTACTGGAACTACGATGGCCAACGCGTTTGTGGCTCGCATTGACACCACACAATCAGGCGCTAGCTCCCTTGTTTATTCCACTTACTTGGGAGGAGGAGGTAACAGCGCAAACCCATTTGGAGATGTCGGATTTGGAATCGCCGCAGATGCGTCCGGACTAGCGTATGTCACGGGTCAAACGACATCCGATAGCTCGGTTGCTCCGTTTCCCACGACTGCAACCGCTTACCAGACTTCGCTGGGCAGTCAAGCCGGAAACGCTTTTCTGACTGTACTGGACACAAACCAAGCGGGGGCAGCGTCACTGGTGTATTCCACATACCTCGGGGGATCGAGCACCGATATGGGCGATGGCGGATTGGGCGTCGTTGTCGATAGCTTAAGGAACGCGTACATCACCGGGGAAACCACCTCTAGCGGGCCGAATCCATTCCCAACAACGCCAACAGCCTATCAGGCGTCGCTCAACAGCCCTGCCGGAAATGTTTTTGTTACCGAAATTGCCACGACGCAAAGCGGCACCGCATCGCTTGTCTATTCGACATATCTAGGAGGTTCGGGCGCAACGGGAGATGTTGGCTTCGCAATAGCGCTTGATTCGGCGGGTCGGGCGTATGTATCGGGTGCAGTCAGTTCGTCCGATTTCCCAGTTACCGGCGGCGCATACCAAACGGTTGCATACGAACGAGCGTTTGTTGCGAAAATGGATTTGACTCAGTCGGGAACACAATCTCTTGTCTACTCCACGTTTCTTGGAGGGACCAACGGTGATGAAGGGCGCGGCATTTCCGTCGATGCAGGTGGTGATGCGGTCGTAGCCGGCACGACGGCTTCTGGCGATTTCCCTACGACGTCAGATGCATTGCAAACAATCCTTGGTAGCCCAAGTTCTAACGCGTTCCTGTCCAAGATTAACGCGACGGGCACGGGCCTGCTGTATTCAACGTACATTGGCGGTAGCTGTGCTGATGGCGATTCTGGCAATTCTGTTGGAATCGACCTTCTAGGCAATGCCTACATCGCAGGAAGTAGTTGCTCGACGGATTTTCCTGTGACTGCGTCGAAAGCCTATCAGACCTCTTTAACAGGAGCACAGAATGCCTTCGTTGCGAAACTCGCGTTTAATCCAGATCCCGGCATTACCGCCTCTGTTGCGCCACCTCCAAACGGGAACGGTTGGAACAATTCTAACGTAACTGTCAGCTTCGCTTGCATTCCGGGAGCTGCGCCGATCCAGAGCTGCACGTCGCCAGTCAACATTAGCTCGGAGGGTGCCAATCAAACGGTCTCCGGAGGAGTTACAGACACCTCTGATAACAGTGCAACTGCTACTTTGACTGTGAATCTCGATTTGACGCCCCCGGTACTGAGCATCACGTCGCCTGCAAACCCTGCAACGGTCAACACGCCGTATGTAGTTGTTGCAGGTACGATCACCGACGCCTTATCAGGTGCAGGAGGTGTGTTGTGCAATGGGGCTCCAGCGAGTGTTACCGGATCTAACTTCTCCTGTACAGTTTTGCTGAACGTTGTATCTAACTCAATCTCGGTGACTGGGGTGGACCTCGCAGGAAATTCGGCAACGATGAATACTGCGGTTACTGTGAGCATGCAATCTCCTACGTCGCTGCAAATTAGCCCTGGCCCCGTCACTGTGACCGTTGGAAATAGTCAGTCCTTCACCGTCATTGACCAAAACGGTGTGAGGCGTCCGGACGCTAGCTGGTCGGTGAGCAATATGTCCGTAGGCACCATGGCTTCGGACGGTTCGGGCACCTTTACTGCGGCCGCAGTGGGTCAGGAAACGCTCACTGCAACGGTTTCTGGAGTCTCGGCTCAAACAACCATTACTGTAATATCTGGTGCGCCATTGTCATTTGGGATGACCATCTGGTCCGCTCCGGCTGTTGCGGGTTATACAACCAAGCAGATGGTACAAGCCGTGCCGAGCGTAAACGGGCCTGATGTCTATGCCATCGATACAGATTCTTCCGGTGATGTGCTGGTCCGTGCCTTCATGAGCGATGGTGAGCAGGTGTGGCAAAACCTAATGACAAACGCACTCGCTATTGATCCGATCTCAGGAGCAATCGGAGAATTCGCAACGATAGGTGACAATGCGGGGGGACTTCTTTTCATATCGGCCCCAGGCCCTTCCGACGCTCCAGACAGTTTTAACTACATACGAGACCTAAATGCCCAAACAGGTCAACAGGTTTGGCAATTTTCTCCGACGAAGGTCTTCTATGCAGGGGGAGCAATAGGCGGCGAGGTTCCGATAGAAGTCGCGGTAGGTCTTGACGGAAAGATTTTTATCGTGGAAAGCAGCCATGTCACCGATTCGAGTCCCTCGGCAAAGCTCGATATCATCGACGGGAATTCTGGGGCACTATCAAATAGCATCTCTTTGCCGGTAACGTCGGAAACCTCACTGAATGACGATTGCCAGCCCAACTCTTTTACTGCAACAGTCTTGGGAAACTATGGGCCGCCCGCTATCGGTACAGACGGCTCGGCTTACATCCTGATTTCATCGGCTCAATGGAGTTTCGATTGGTGCAGCGGCAACTCAACGAACACAGCGCCGTTGCAGCTTCTCAGCATCCACCCGGATGGATCTACGCAATACCAAACGCTCGATACTGGACAAAACATTAACGGGTCACAAGAACCCAACATGCCGTATCCGCAGGAGGCCATACCAGATGGTCGTGGCGGCATTCTAGCTAGCTGGACTGGACCTATCATTCCAGGTCTACCGGGCCAGCCAAATCAAGCAGGCAAGCTTGAAATAGCCGACATCGGCACTTCCGGGACAGTGCAATCTACCTTCCCGTCTATAAATATCTACAACTTGGGCGATCTTCATCACAACGACCATTTAGTATTAGGCCCCAACGACACGGCGTTTATAACAGATGGGATTATTGTCCAAGAGTTTAACTCGCTTACCATGCAGCAAGGGTGGACGTACAGTTCAACGGGAGGAGATCTCTCGTTTCAGGGAGCTACGACGGACGGCGGCGCTTCAATAGAAGACGGTCAACTGGGCTTCATTCAGCTTAGCTACAACGGGAATGCATCGCAGCCGGTCGCGGGGTTCCAGCAAGCTATTGTAGGTCCGGTGGGAAGCTGGTTTGATTACTCGTCGGGAGTTCCTCGGGAGATTGCAGGTCCGGACGTAGATTTTGATTCGATGCCGTTTGCACAAGCGCAAGGTGACCTCCAGGCGCAGAGGAGCGGCAAGGCAAATCTAGTCCACTTTTTGCCCGTCAACGTGAGCGAACCGCCTCAGCCCCTAATGACCGCCCAAGCTGCCCGCTTAGGAATCTCAGATTTGTACATTTCGCGGCAAGCAGCGAATGAGCCGGTGTTTTACATAAATGACCAAGCGACTTTCGGAAAGTTCGTGGCTTCCCTCAATGACCATCGACTAGACGCTGTGGCGTTTATTGGACACTCGCTTGATCTCGCTAATCAACCGCCCGCAACGGGATTTTTTTCGGTTGGTCTATGTTTTTACAATTTCAGCTGTTTTTCCTCGAGACCGGGCCAATTGAGTTATGACAACAATAATCAGCCTCATCCAGCTCAGTATGTGCCTGCATTGCCGCTGGCGCCGAAGGTTGTGTTCGTTGCGTCATGTTTTCCTGGAAATGATTTTCTCAGTCTCTGGTCAAGCGTGTCCGGAAAGGCGGGGCATGTGTTGGTCATTCCAGATAACCCGTCCGCTGTAGTCGGATTGCTCAATGGCACCTACTTCTATGACACATTCATCGTGAGTCTTCTGAAGGGCAAGACCGTCAACCAAGCCGTACAAGACGGAAACAAATATCTCGATTCGCTGAAACCCCCAGTGAAGGAGCGTTGGAAGGTATTTCCCCCTCAGAATGGCAATATCGTCATAAACCACGGAGGGCCTCAATGAGAAATTCGTTTGCCCGATATATTTTGATTCGAGCAGTAACAGCTCTTTCGGTTCTCAGTGTAAGCGCAACCTCTGGCTGGAGCGGAAGCAACGCGACTTGCGAAAGTCGACCATACAGGATGGTTCAGAAAGCGCTCCAAGTCACATTTCCCGATATAGCGCCGACATCCTTTCTGGCGCTTACGGTTGTTTCCTCTTTCGATCAGGTTCCGTCTACGTTCGGTGAAATCGCTTTTCGGATAACGGATATGTCGCCCGGATCCGAACAGTACCTGGGGGGTTCCGGAGATCGGCAGCCGGGGATTCGCAAGCCGCAGACTTTATTGGAAGGCATATTCGCCTTCAATCGGTCTGGGGAGCTTGAGCAGGCTTTTATCCGCGGTGATAGTCTGACGAATAAGGAAAAGAATGAAGCCCTTCGATCGACGGCTAACGCTCACCACGAATGGACGGATGTCGAAGCACTTCAGGCGCTGAAAGGAGCTGGGGCAACTTACGGTCCCTGGGCGAGGGATGCATTCTTGAAATCGCTGCCTATCAAAGGATTGGGGGATGCCTTCAAGGGCACTGTTGCCCTCAAGGAAGCAAACTTCGTAGCACTTTCTGCTACTCGCGAAGGGGACTTTGCGGTGTTTCAATGGATGGTGGTTTTCGAAATTAAAGGCGGACCCGGGGAAGCAGCTCAGTACAAAGGAAGCTTCGAGCCTTTTGGAGGTCGATTGACTTGGCTAGGTAAGAGCAAGCTGCGGCCTTAGCGGCCGGTTATTCTATTCAGACCCTACAGGTCGAGTTATCGTCAGAAAGGGTGCGCCATCCCGCCTGCTGAATAATATTTGCCAGTCACCGACGGGCTGTACATGAAATTAAGAGGCCGCTCAAATGACGAAGAGACTGCCGATAGTGCTGATCGCTCTTGCAATCTGCCTCACTTTTCTCTTGGTTTTTCGGGTCTACGTTGTACGTGGATCCGTTAACGTGGGCACGTTGTTCTGGAACTCGAATGAAGGTCTCCTGTTTATCGGCGAGGGAAGCGACGGTGCCAGTGTGAGTTACGCACGATATTTGCTGGACCCATTGGTGGCAGCGCTGGGACACGTTAAGCAACCAGAGAACAAACGCTGCTCGCGCGTTTTCGTGATCCGAATTATTTCCAACGACGTCCAGCGTTACGACACGGACCTCGCCCAGCAAATCGAAGAACCATTTTGTGGCTTCCATGTCTACGTTTTCCAAGATCAATTCTACGCCGTTTCTTGGCCAAGACTATGGAAGTGGTCCGAAACTCGGTTCGAGCCCGCAACTCTGGAGGAGTCGAAGGCGTTTCATGAAGCAGGAATTACCACACAGTGCAATTCGCAAAGTCCCTCGGAGTTCGATAATGCAAATAGCTGGTCGAAGCGCACTTTCGGCCAAGGTGCTCCCGAATACAAGCTCTCTCTAAATGGCCTACCTGTCAGCGTCATATTCCACGGCGAAACCTGGCCTCCGGCACCTTCATCGGTGGAATTAATCCGATCAGGACAAAACCGACAACAGATATGGACCCCCGATGGACGCCCCCACCGCGTCAGCAGGGTAGAATATGAGAGGATTTGTGGGTCACGCTGAATAAGATTGGTTCCTACGCGGCAACTTTGGACGTGGTCTGGGGCTCACTTCGAGGCCGGAACGCAGGATGTGATCTCCGCGGATTTCATGCGCTGGAGGCTGCATCACGTGGCTTCCACTCTCACCAGCCTAGGGATCATAGCCGCATTGGGGACGTCGCTCGCTTCGACATTCGGTTCGTTCAAGATTGACGATTGGTGGGAGCTCGCATCGCTAATTACGGTAATGCTCCTAGGTCACTGGCTCGAAATGCAAGCCATTTCCAAGGCGCGCGGAGCCCTCGATGCGCTCGCCGCTCTTCCGATACGCCGGGCGACCGAATCGGCAACCGTCTTCGAGTCTCCGGTGATCATGGCGACTCTGATACGAAGCCTATGAAGTTCGGTGATGGCTTCACCAGATTCGGGCCTAATCTGATCTTCAACGGAAACTACAACCGGACGTTCCCCACTGGTTACTCTGTGACTACGCTGCAGTCGGTGCGATTTTGTAACGGCACTACTGTTCTTTGTGGTTGTTTCCGTCGAGGTACGAGGCAATTTCCGTGACCCATCGCTCAATCTGTTTCTGCTGAGAAGGCGCGATATCAAAGAATGCAATGCCGGATCCGACGCCCGAATGCACGTAGACGATCCGGCCCCAGCTTTCGAAGACGGAGTCGTCGCGATGGATCAGGATTTGAACGACCGTGTTTCTCGGAAGACCGTAAAGCGACTCCAGGTAACAGCCCCCCACACTTATCTCGGATACCTGCGCCGGCAATTGAACCCGGGTGAGCGGTTCCAGGATCACCGCTCGGGCTGAGAAGGGATAGCGGGGTACCGAGCGCCTTTCCGCAAAACGCGATCCCGCCTCGATGTGTCGCGTTGGTTGGGCTTTACGCAAAACCGCTCGCGACTGGTCGCGAGGAAACTCTTCTAAGCCCCTAGTTGTGATTGTTGGCTTGACGTAAGGCTTCTTCATCGTTAGCCATCGACACTACGCTGCAACAAGATCGGCCGTAGTCTACGAGCGTGTAATCGTCAGGACGAAATTCGTCCTCTCTGAGATAGTGACCTTACCAACTAAATCGTTTCACAACTGCTGGTGTACTTTCCACGAAAACACATGCCTCCACGACAAGGAAGTCGCGTTCCGAGGTTTTGGTATGTGCGACATCAGCTCGAAGAGTCGATATATTACTAATTAAGCGATACTATAAGCAGCACCTAACGATAGATTTATTACGCGCGTTGAATCGGCTATCGGATTAACGGGCCGAAGTTTCGGTGTCGAAGGACTTGGTTCCGTTATGATCTCCCCATCTAGGCCTCGCATTCCTCTAGCATTGCGCATGTACGGAGGCGCAGCAATGACAGACGCACCATCCCGACGTTTCCGGAAGGTCGGCCGTGAACGAACTCGTCTAGGAAGCTCTGGCACTGATCGAAGGTGATGTTAAATGGCTGAGCGACACTGCCCGCAACTGCGAAAAAACGGCTGCACGGTTAGCATTCCCAAACGTTCCTCAATGTTACCCTGCGAAACCTGCGCGCGTTCCCATAATTCGTTACTAACGATTCTTAGTTCTGGTCGATCGATCACTCGCCATTCACTTCGAGGGCGCGGCCGAGAAATCCGGTTATTAGTGCCGGGTGCCTTCTCAAATCTGGAGCGGTTCCAGACAACGCGTCCTTCATACATTTCCCGGCGGAGCACTGCGTGAATGGCAGTTGCGACTCGCTGGGTGGCGTTCGCGCAATCATATTTTCCCGTCCTGCTTCAAAGCGCAAAGTTCCAAGATCGTGGAATTTTATTTTGTAAGCCCGGTTAAAAGATGGATTTCGCAGTGCAAAGATAAAATCGTTGCAATCGTATGCAAAAAGCGGACAGTTCGTAGAATCTAAATTTCATTTTTATTTCGTTATTAACTACCCGCAAGACGGTGCGCATAATCGCGCGCAGGGATTTGCTGTCCCGGTTTTGCCTACCCGAAAACAGCAGCGCTAACTTAGCATGTCAAAAGTAAATGGTTTTGGTCCGAGCGTAATGTCGCATTTTGAGATAGGTCGTGATAAGAGGATTTCTCAACAGTAATTGGCGTCCGACGAAATGTTCAAAATGGAACAGACTTGCGGAATGGAATTATCGCAGCATATTCGAATGAAAATGAAAGACCTCACCAAACAACAAATATCGTCGGTGCGCTGCCCAATGTGCGGTGTCGCTGTCGGACGCCGTTGTGAGCTGAGTACAGGCCAACTGCGCGTTGTAGCGCACGTCGATCGAAAGCTGTGCGCCGCCGAGTTTGTGGGAAGTAGGAGCAAACGATGACGCTCTCACGGGCCACAGCATACCTTCCCATCAGCCCCTTAGCGCTGACCTGCCCAATGTGTAAAGCCGTACCACGTACGGACTGCCAAACTTCGGCGGGCAGTTTTTCGATGTTGCATGTCGCGAGGATCAAAGCTGCTATGAGGATCAATGTGGCCGCGAGGAAGGCTCATGCTGTCTAACATTAGACACTCATTCATCCGATACTGGAGTAGTCTTAGCAAACTTTCCGGCCCATTTCGATTCGAGGGAGCTCTCTCTAAAAATGGAACGTCACTATGACATCTTTGAAATTATGCCGGATGGAGCACCGATGTGGAGAGCCGCTGTAGAGGGACATCAGAATGCGATCGCGAAGCTTCAGGAATTAGCGAAAAAGACTGAGAATGAAATGCGAGTAATGCACCTCGCTAGCAACAGCATCGTTGCCGCGATGAATGTCCCCAAATCCTGATCTGAACCTTGGAAGCATGCCCAAACCGCCGCTGAATGACGCGTCGCTCCAGCTCTTGAGCATGTCGAGAACAGGATCATTACCTAGCTCAGAAGTACAGCGAAGTCTCGGGTCGGTCGTTTAGAGCCCCTCATCACTTCGTCGTTTCTATTTGAGGTATAATCCGCCAACTCGAGAATTGAGGAGATGAAAAACGATGCTGATGATTGGAGAACGCCTGCGAACGATCAGGGAATCAAAGAACCTTTCGCAGGGCGACATCGAACAGCGCACGGGTATGCTGCGCTGCTACACGTCACGGGTTGAGAACGGTCACACGGTTCCCTCGCTCGACACTCTGGCCAAGTATGCGCAGGCCCTTGAAATTCCGATGTATCAGCTTTTCTATGATGGTGAAGCGGAGCCGAAAAAGATAAAAGGGCTCCACCTTGGCGGCGACGCGATGTCCCTCCGTCAGCAGCGTGAGATGGAAAGCATCGGTCGGAAGTTTGCGAAGCTGAAGGAGCGCGATAAAGGTCTCGTGCGTCATATGATCGCAAAGCTCTCGCGAGCGATTTCGTAAAGGGATCCGAAGACCACGCCGCACGCCACCACTCAAGAATTTCTAGGTTGAAGCGCTCGCACAGCTTCATTCCCCGCCCCAGTCAGTATCATGCACACGGCTTTTGCTCTGCATCCCTGGCGGCCCGATTTACTTTCCCGAGATCGTGCCCGTGTACGCGCAACTCGAACACTGTAATCCGCGATGCTAGGGGCCGAGGAGTACAAGGATTGACTCCCCCCAGAGCACTCATGCCATCAGACTTTGCAACTACTGCGTCGATACCGATCGCGGTGGTCAGCGGCTTGCAACTCAGCAATTCGTTGCGCAGCGTGAAGACAAGTATCCGCACATTGGGCAGGATATCTTTCACAATCGACGCAACCTCTACTCCATTTATGTCCGGCATGTTCAAGTCCAAAACGATCAATGCAGGCTTGAGTTCCCTGGCTTTTTTTATCGTATCTCGACCGTCAACGGCCTCCCCGCAAATATCAAAGTCTCGCTTAGTTAGGTAGGTGCGGACAATCCTCCGAACGGTAGCACTGTCGTCAGCGATCAGAATCCCCCTAGACATTAGAGCCTCAAGTCGAAGGCGTCCGATGCAATCCTAAGTAGGGTAATCACAGGTCCGTACTGCGACAATACGGTCTTGACGGTATTAACGCGGTTTCAGCACAGTGACTTTCAGATCGATGTCGAGAATAGGGACTATCACCACCTATCTCAGTCTGAGATAGGTGGTGGGAAGAGGATTTCTCGACACCTATCCGGCCCAAACAGTTCCGGCCCACGTGCAAAACCTGGTTTCCGGGCTGGTGTGGCGCATCGCTGCGCTTCCATCAGTCCCTGGCGGCCACCCTTTGAACAACTACTGAAGTAGGAACGTTTGGGGGCCTCACCGTAAAAGGCGCGTATAACCGCCTTGGCTTGTTCCGCGGTTTCGTGCACAGCCCGATAGTCGAAATCGATTACTCTCTCCGGGTGACCGAGCCCAGCTTCGGTCTCCTGAGCTTCCCTTGTGACCTGTGTCGGTCGAGGAACCCACGTAACCGGCGTTAACCGCTTCGGCCAGGCGATAGTAGTTGATAGATCCGCCGAAGCCCCCGTTGCCCGCGCCTTCATACTTACCATTCCACTTCGATGCAGGCAGCCAAACCTCGAACTCAATTTGCGAGTCGCTCGAAGGTCGGATGACTCCCTGGACGCGGCAGAGAGCGCGCAAGGTGTCAAAAGCAGTAAAGAAATCAGAAGAGGGCGGCCGATTCTCAGGTGGCAACACGAATGAGCCCGTATTCACAGTCTGAGCAGAAGTAACCGCAGCGTTCGTCAACTCTAGACCGGCGAGGCTATTACAGGTGGCAGCGGACACGGGTACTGCCATCGGCGCAAGGCAGACTACAAGGGTCTTGATCCAGCACGTCTTCAGCGTAATTGTTCCCGTTGTCGACCGAGAATATCGCATTCTAACCGCCCAATTTCAGAGAACCCGCCTCAGTCCTGATTAACGCATTAATCGGAAACTAGGATATTCCCAGATAGATGTTGTGAACAGGGATTATCACTAGGTATCTCACAATGCGACAGGTCCCGGATTGCTGGTGGGGAGATGACGCGCTAACGAAACGTGAGACGTAGTGGCCCCGTCTGAATAATTGAAAAGCAACAGATCGCTGGAGTAATCTGCGACAGCGCACGATTTGTCCGGACGCTGCGAAATCGACTTGCGGGAGGACCGATGATGGAGGCCCTTCTAAAGATGGTGCTTGTATGTGGATTTGTGTCAATGGCGCACTGCACAGCGACGGCGCAAACGTCGTCGTGCGCCCGGGTTGAGGGCCCTTTTGACCTTGCGCAAGTGGGACCTCGTGTCGGATGCCCCCTTTCAGCCGTCATCGAAAACTCGCACAGCCAGACGTTAGCTGACGGAGGCCATGTTCAAACGAAGAGCAAAACGGCCGTCTACCGGGATTCCGTAGGCAGAGTTCGATTCGACAACTATGCGCCCACGCAAGAATCGCCGAGCTTTATTCAAATTTACGATCCCGTGGAGGGGGTTCAATACTTTATCCAGCCGCAATATGCTATTGCTTCTCGCAGCAGATGGAGTGGTCCCCCACCAAGTTCGAAGATCGGCGCGCAAGATCAACACATGTCCGCTCAGGCTTCTGCTTTTCCACCCGCGCCGGGACCTACCATCGAGCGGCTCGGCCCTCAGCGAATGCAAGGTATTCTAGTGACCGGACAGAGAATTACATGGACGATTCCGGCGGGCGCACAAGGCAACGACCGCGCTCTCACGATTGTGAGAGAGACTTGGATCTCCTCAGCTATGGGCATCACGCTTCTGGAAAAAAAGTCAGACCCGCGTTCTGGAGACGACGAAAAGCGAATGACAAATCTCGAGCAGGCAGAACCTGACATAGCTCTGTTTCGGGTGCCAGCAGATTACACAATCAAAGATCAGTAAGGACCGCTGCGTGCGCTGGCGCATCCTCCTGCCCCTTGTTTAGTCCACCTTTGACGTGGTGACAGACGGTCCGTCGAGAATAACCGTTGTCAGCAGCTCATCGGCTAGTGCCCGAATCACCTTAACCGGATACTAGCGTTTTAGGATAACTATTGTGAACAGGGATTATCACCACCTATCTCAAAACGAGACCGATTCTTGAATTTCGAGGGGAGGCTCCGGGTCGATCTACTCACTGACAGAGACAGTTTTCCATCGCATGGAGAAGGAATCGAAGTCTTGCACCGTTTTCAAGGCGAAAGGAAGTGGCCACACAACCCCACTCTCGAATCTGGGCCAAAATGGTAATGCCACACACTCAAACCCGGGCATGGGCTCAAGCCGCTGAGAGGTTCGCGCGGCAACAAGCTGAAAAACGAAATGTCCGACCGCATATGTGCAGAGGTACATACGAATACGATTGACTGGGGAAGTGCTCCCTGCAAAGTACCCCGTATGGACGTTGCCCTTTCCGATGGGAACGAATCCGGCCATCCACATATTCACATTGGAAGGGATCGTCAGCGATTTTCTGAAGGCGTATCGATCAGCAATCGCAAAAAAAGGCTTTTGGTTTTTCCCAATGAGATCGAAAACAGACGCAGTCTTAAAGCAAAAGAGTGCAATGGAAGCGGCGCGAGACTGAGTAACAGGAATGTCCAACTTCCCGGAGATGAGGTCCAAAAGAGCAGGTTTGGCATGTTGTCCATCAATCTCACTCATCCAACCATTGTTGCAGGCTTCGCAAACGACCTTGGCCTTAGAATCCAACTTGTTTGATGTCCACTCCGCAAATATCTCCCCTTTTTCGTCCATATTCGTAAACCGCTTCTTGCCGGGGAAAAGACTGTTCATCCAGTCACTCCATAAGTGCTCCCTGCTCAGCTTGTTTGTCTCAGGGCAGAACCCACATTCTCTAGACATATCCTAATTGTATTCGGAAAAATGTGATTTGCCCCCAGTCAGTGTCGCTCATGGAATTCGACTGTGGTGCTGCGTGGAAGCCCTACCATTCCCACACAACCGCTAGCTCACCGCGCGGAGGTGTCTCGTTCTGAGATAGGTGGTGATAATCCCTGTTCGCAACATCTATCTGGAAAACCTAGTTCCCGATTGGCGCGTCAATCCGGGCTTAGCAGACAAACTGTCGCTCTTCGTTGACTTGGCTCTAGCAGCAACCTAAGATGAGCGCCAAATGGCGGATCCCCAGTCACTTCCCGGGCAAACCGTCTCGCACTACCGCATCATCGAAAAGCTCGGTGGTGGCGGCATGGGTGTTGTATACAAAGCGGAGGACACGAAACTAGGCCGCTCTGTCGCCCTGAAGTTTCTTACCGAAGAAATGGGGTGCAACCAGGCGGCGCTCGAGCGTTTTCGACGCGAGGCACGCGCTGCTTCGGCGCTCAACCATCCTAACATCTGCACGATCTATGAAATTGACGAAGATCAGGGACGGCATTTCATCGCCATGGAGTTTCTGGATGGGCAAACGCTGAAACATCTGATCTCGCGCGGTCCATTGTCGGTGGCTCATTTGCTCCAGATCGGCATCGAAGTCGCGAACGCGCTCGATGCGGCCAATGCAGCGGGAATCATCCACCGCGACATCAAGCCTGCAAATATTTTTTGCACCCGCAGCGAACAAGCCAAAGTACTCGACTTCGGTCTCGCTAAGATCTTGCCTAAGGAGCAGGTGTTTCCCGGAGTGCCCGCCTCTGCGCTGCCCACCGCGTTTGAAAAGGAGTTGCTCAGCACACCCGGGTCGGCCATGGGTACTGTGATGTACATGTCGCCGGAACAGGCGATGGGAGAAGAACTTGACGCGCGCACCGATCTTTTTTCTTTTGGCGCTGTGCTTTACGAAATGGCTACGGGGACGATGCCGTTCAGGGGCGCAACAGCCGCCGCCATTTTCGATGCCGTCCTTCACAAGGCGCCGGTACCGCCGACGCGGCTCAATCCGGAATTGCCCTCGGAACTCGAGCGGATCATCCAAAAGGCGCTGGAAAAGGATCACAGGCTGCGCTACCAGCACGCGTCGGATCTGCGAGCGGACTTGCAGCGGCTGAAACGCGACGCGAGTTCGAGTGGCGTTCCCATCGCAGGAATCAGCTCGCTCGCATCTTCCGGGTCCTCCGCAACGCTTCCGCCCGCTTCGGATACGCCTTCAGTTGCCTCTGGAGAGGCACTGTCGGGCAGCTCCACTGTCACGACCGTTGCGCGGCAGCACAAGTTCGGCTTGGCCACGGGCGTCTTGATCACGATCGTGGTGTTGGCCGCTGCGGCTTACGGTGTCTATGCCCTGCTCCATCGAACGAAACCCGCTCCGTTCGCAGATTTCACCATCACCCAGATCACAAATAACGGGAAGACCGTCGGCGCGGCCATTTCTCCCGACGGCAAATACCTGCTCAGCGTGATTGAAGACAAAGGAAAGCAGAGCCTTTGGCTCCATCACATTCCGACGAACAGTGATACGCAGGTGCTCGCGCCGGCGGATGCTTCTTACCAGGATCTGATTTTCTCTCCCGACGGCAACTACACCTACTTTCGAAATGGAACTGAAGGCGCCTTCGATCTCTACCGCGCGCCTGTTTTGGGGGGCGCGCCGCAACCCGTGCTCCATGACATCGGCAGCGGTGTAAGCTTCGCGCCCGAAGGCAAGCGTATCGTGTTCGTGCGGGCGAACGATCCGGAGGTGGGAAAGTTTCGGGTATTCACAGCGAATGCGGATGGAACGAATTCGCACGCACTCTACGACGGACCCACCACGGTGGATCAGCCGGCCATGGTTGCGTGGTCCCCGGACGGAACTCAAATCGCGTCGCTCCTTTTCTACGCGAACGGCGCGCTCAGCATGATTCAGTTCGCGGATAGCGTCTCCGGCAAAGTGCAGCCATTTGCGGAGTTCAATGATAGAGAGCTTAACGGTCTCGTGTGGCTGCCGAATAGCAGCGGTCTTCTCACTACCTATATGCCTGGCAGCAGTCCGCCCCCCAACCATTTGCAGATTGGATTCGTCGCGAGTCCTGGCGGGGAATTTCGCCGGATCACCAAGGACACAAACAGCTACCAGACACTTACACTCTCGGCAGATGGAAAGACGTTAGCGGCGGTCCAGCAAAAAGCCACACAGACACTTTATCTCATGCCTGCTGCGGGGTTCACCGGAACTCCTCCGGCTCCGGCGGTGGCTCAGAGCAAGGACTCCCATTTCTTCAGTTGGGCCGGCAACACCGATTTCTACTTCGATGGCGACTTGCAGCGCATTTCTCTCGATGGCGGGACGAGGACCCTGCTCGCTGACCCCAATCATCTTATTTTTAGGCCGGTAGGGTGTCCGCTTGGAAAATACGTCGTGTTTGTATGGCAGGGGCACCCCGAGAGCAGCAAGGTAGTTCTCTGGCGCATCGACGCCGACGGGGCGAACCTCAAGCAGCTCACGTACGGCGTCGCAGACGTAGGACCTCATTGCTCCGCCGATGGCCGTTGGGTTTACTACAGCGATCTTGTGAACGCGCGGATCATGCGGACTCCCGTCGAGGGCGGCGACTCCGAGGTCGTCAAGGAAGCGGTGATGCCGGGCATACTTCTCGGCATCTCGGGAATCAGCCTGTCTCGAAATGATGAGTTTCTTTCGTTCATAGCCTTGAAGAGTGGTGTACAACACATGAAGATCGCGATCGTGAATTTGGTTGCGGGAACGGAACCGCGAACTCGGCTGCTCGAGCCTGATCCGCGAATTGTGAGAGTGCCACAGTTTGCACCAGACAGCGAATCGATCATCTACATCATTCAGGAAAACGACGCGGACAACTTGTGGCTTCAGCCGCTGGATGGCGCTGCGGGCCACTTGCTCACCAACTTTGCGTCGGACAAAATCCAAAACTACGCATTCTCGCCCGACGGCAAGACTCTCGGCGTCTTACGCTCCCACATAGAGTCCGACGTCGTGCTTCTCCACGATACCGACGGCTCGCCACGGTGACGCACTCCTGGCCCTGTAGCAATCACTAGGATCTGCCGGGTATTAATGCCTTCGCTAGATGGCTGGGACAGATTGGTTCGGATAGATGTTGATAAATCTGCTTATCACTAGCAATCTCGAAATGAGATAGGTAGTGATAAACCCTGTTCGCAACACCTATTTGAGCGAGATGGAAGCCATGTTCCCCGGGGCGAATTTTATTTTGGTTAGATCGAGATTACCTGCGAGAATGCCCAAGCAGAAAGCATGAAACCTTCTCTTCGCCAAGTTTTAGCTGACTCCCATGTCTCGGCTGTTGCGATTGCGATTTTACTGATTTGGTCGTTTGATTCGGTACTCGATGCTTTCTGGAATCCTTTTGTGAATGTATTCAGTTTCTTGGCTACTGCGGTAGCGATCCTTGGCCTTCCCTACATTCCTCCGCAGCTCACCGTCTCTCAGCGCCTCATGCTGATCACGTTCTGCTCTTTTCTTTTCAATGCCTTTAGCTGTTTCGCCGCAGCATGGCTTTTGTCGAGCTGGGTCTATGGAATGGGACCGCTCCGCAGCCTGAAAAGTTACCGAGAACGACTTGCAAGGAGACGCCATGCTTGAGCGATTGAAGCGTGCACTTGTGGATAGCTATATTGGGGCGATCGCTCTGGGATGGGTACTCGCGCAGGATATTATGCACTTCGTCGGTATTTTCAGTGCACCAGTCGCTAGCTGGGTTTCGCAAAACACCTACCGTGAGATGACACAAAAGACCAACGGCCTGGCAGGCTTTCCCTTCCAAGATGCGCTGCCCGAATTAGTCAGAGCCTTTTTACTCCTCATGGTTTGGTCTGTTCTAATTCGCTGGCTCTACAGTGACCACATAATAGCGCACGCGGCTCGGATTACCCGTCGCGCTCAATTCATATACAAAAATTTTGCGCTCGATCGCCCAACCTCCTATCGCGGCGAGCACTAAAATCAGGTGGATTAAGCCAGCGGCTCGGGGGTAACGGTCTGACGCGGACTGAGCCGGAGCTGAAGTCTCCATTAGTCCCCTATGCCAACTTCGGGCAGTGTATCAGCGCTTGTATAACGAGACCTATGTTTCGGCAGTGAGTGGGGCACAAAAACCTCGATGCGCGTAGAAGCAGCCTGCACACTCCGGCTGTATTGTTGGCAAGTCCGAAGTAATCCTCGGTCGATTCCTCGTTGAAAGTCAGATAGGTATTGATAAATCCTCTTCTCACCATCAATCTCAATTGAGATAGATGGTGATAAACCCTGTTCTCGACAGTTATCCGGAAATACGTCGTCCCCGACAACCGCATTTATCGGCCCTAGCCCAGTGATCCAACCAATGTAGAAGAGTGAATGTCATTCCACTTGGGAAACTGTTCGAATTTGTCCGTCAGCTTTAAAGCACCTAACTTGTGCGACTTGCGAAGCGCAGAAGTCTCAAAAATAGACTATTTCTGATCCAGTGTAGTAATTCCATTGACAATGCGACAGCATACGCACACTGTGATTATGGACCTGGGATTCTTCAGTTCACCCACCCCAGCGCAAGTTAGCTGGATTACCCCTCGCCAAGACAGCAGGACGTTCAAGGAGATTCATGAATACTATTACACGTCGGGACCAGTCCCGTGGTTTAACGCTGCAAGACGAAGTCAATCGTCTCTTCGAAGACAACTTTACTCGCGAGCGCTCGGGTCATGCTGACCTAGCAACGTGGGCGCCATCCGTAGATATCTACGAAACCGAGAATGAATTGGTCGTGAAGGCCGAATTGCCGGACTTTCAAGACAAGGACATTGACGTCCGCATTACAAACAATACTTTGACAATCCGTGGAGAGCGGAAGTTCGAGAAGGACGTCAAAGAAGAAAATTACCTCCGGATTGAACGCTCATACGGTTCGTTCATGCGGAGCTTTTCTCTCCCGAATACGATCAGCTCCGAGAACATTCGGGCAGACTATCGCAATGGGATTTTGACCTTACATATGGCGAAGCGAGAAGAGTCTAAACCGAAGCAAATCAAGATCACCGTCTCCGCAAACGGAAAGTAGTTCGCGGAGATCACATGCGAGGGGCAGCACTTGCCCCTCGTGCCCAGAACCAAGGATGTTGAGGACTGGGTCAGAGCAGAAAAAGAGTTAGACGCCGAATCTGGCATCACGCCGGCAAAATCGAGAGCGGAACATCCCGGCCAATTCAACTAACGCGGCTCGAAATTGAGGGGGCGGATTTATTTTCTTCCCCCTCACTCCTTCCATCCGGTATCGATCTTTGCTGGAGATAAGATTTTAAGAAATCCTCGTTATGCGAAACTGTGCAATCTTGCACAGTTTCCAAGACGCCTGCACGCTATTCTGACGTATGGCGTCATCCGCAGTTCGGAGTCCCTCACTCAAGAGCCCTCGCTCGCGTAAGACAGCGAAGTCACTTCGGGTACTTTTCGACGTGAAATCGTTTCTAGACTCGACTGGCCTGGGAAGATCGGTCGCGAAGTTTCCCGGAAAAGCGACGGTATACTCTCAAGGCGACCCCGCTAAGAATGTCATGTACATTCAGGAAGGCGGCATTCGCCTCACCGTGGTCAATAAGTCCGGCAGAGAAGCCGTCGTGGCGATCTTGGGACCCGGAGATTTTTTTGGCGAGGGATGCCTCACAGGGCAAGCGGTTACCATGGCAACGGCGACCACACTTGCAGCCACAACTGTGCTCGTCATCGAGAAAAACGAAATGATTCGGGTTCTCCACGGAGAACACCAGTTCTCAGACCGGTTCATCGCATATATGCTGGCGCGGAACACACGAGTCGAGGAAGACCTGATAGACCAACTCTTCAATTCAAGCGAGAAACGGCTGGCCCGCACCCTCTTGCTCCTGGCACGCTACGGCGATCCAGGCGCTCCTGAAAAGGTGCTTCCCAAGATATCCCAGGAGATGTTGGCGGAGATGATTGGGACCACGCGGTCTCGGGTGAATTTCTTCATGAACAAATTCAGAAAGATGGGTTTTATTGAGTATAAAGGCACGATCCGCGTCAACAATTCGCTCCTGAATGTCGTGTTACACGACTGAGGAGCATCCACTCCCCGCGAGACGGCGGTTTCTCTGAAGAATCCAGCAAGTAGCGAAAATGTTCAAAATTGAACTGTTTTGTGCCTCGCATTTTTGCATCCTTACCGAATGAAGAAGAAAGACCTCACGTCCGCGCAAGTATCTGCCGTGCACTGTCCAACGTGTGGTGTCGCGAGCAAGGAAAGGTGCGTACTGCATTCGGGCGGCGTCCGGTCTGAGCCCCATCTGGAACGAAAGCTTCTCGCTGTGGAAACCGCGGAGAGCAAGCGAGCTTCGCGACGATCGTAAGGCCCCCAGTTTCAGTCAACCTAGGCGAAGCCAACGCGCGAATGTACTGAATCTCGATAGATGTTGATAAATCCTCTTCCCACCATCTATCTCAGTCTGAGATAGATGGTGATAATCCCTGTTCTCGACAACTATCTGGAAATCCGCGAAATTGCGAGTAGTATGGTGGCAAATACTAGGAGGCGGTTATGAAGGGAACTTTCACCGCCGCTGCCATTCTCGTCGCGATTTCTGCGATCCCCGTAACGCTAACGGCAAAAGAAAAAACGCTCAAGATTACGGTGAGTGGCGGCAACCTCGCTATCCCTGTCGAAATGACTGACCCGAAGATTCTCGACAATTTCAATGTTTGGACCGGGCCAGGAACAAGCTCGAATGACGATGAAGGATTCATTGTCCAGTGGTCTCGGGGCGCGACCGCTGAACCACCCAGTCGCCTCTCGCAATACCTGGTCTCGTTCTATACAGAGCGCTCGTCAGAGCGACCATTCTACGTTGTGTCCTACCGCTATGACTCGTCCCGCCGGCGCGGCTATGTGTACTTGCCGGGCTTTAGCGAAAAGTGGTATTCCCAAGATGTTGGCACGATTTTTCGTGGCGTGGAAGGAGACTGGTTCTTGTCCCGGCCCGCGTGGGACAGCACCGTTGAGCCCCTCATCGCGAACGCCTCAGAGTGCGACGCTCGCGAATTAGAAAACCCTCTCAAGCCCGTCGATCCGATATATTCCGAAGCAATGGACCTGGCGGAAGTCCTGCGCGACCACGGCTTAGCAATCAAATGCGTGCTCCCGTCTAAGCTGATTAACTCCTTTGAAGGTCAAGTCGGTGCCGCCCTCTATCGAACCACTCGCGGGGATTTCGAAGCGCTGTTTCTCAAGAAACCAGCGACCTTTGCATCGGTCAAGTCCACCGAAGAAGTGAAGAACGGGTTCTACGTTTACTCGTTTGAAGGAAGGCCGCCCGCTCGGGGAGGTTGGACGAGTTCGAGGCGTGAATACTTCGTTAAACACAGAAACGAGATGCTCATAACGCGACAGGAACAACTCGCGGTTTACCTGGACAAAGAGTTGAATTCGCATTGACCGTCCCGAAGAGGCCGATGGGCTTCGGACTATCGCAATTCACTGCGGTGGATAGATGTTGATAAATCCTCTTATCACCAGCAATCGGTGACGGCGTTTAGTGCATCCAATCCTGAAATTCCACGCATTGCTGCTTGAGGTGGTGAGGCATGGCGACGGCCATCCCCTACTATGTTCACGAAGGTTGGCAAGACGGCCTGTTCACGGCATGCCTCCACCGTGGTGATTGTATCCATTGCGACGAGGGTCGAGGTCAAGTCATAGGATCCAGCTTACGCCGGGGCAAATGGCATGGCCCCTTTCAGAACCGAAGCAAAGCAGTAGCAAAGTTGGCTTCTGTTCCTACCATCTCGGTCCGAGTGTCGTGCGAATGTACTGAATCTCGATAGGTGTTGAGAAATCCTCTTCCCACCACCTATCTCAGAGTGAGATAGATGGTGATAATCCCTGTTCGCAACACCTATCCGGAAATGCCGGGTCGACGCCAACCACGTAGCGACAGAAATTCTGTCATGCGGAGTTCTTAGCAAGCCGTGCGTATTTAGCTGACTCCTCGTTTAGACCAAGGTGCCGATACGATTTTGCGAGCGCATCGTAAATGACCTTGCGCGAAGTACCTGCCGAAGTGGCATCGTCCAGTGCCAGCTCGAATTCCTTCACAGCCCTAGGCAGCGCGCCTTTGAGGTAAGACACTCGGCCCAGATAGTAGTGGGCGGCAGATGAATACTCGGTTGAAAGTCCCTTCGATAACGCCAGATTTAAATTTTCGACCGCCTTTTCCCATTTTTTCGCTTCAAAGTAGCAGATACCGAGATTTGCATAAAGTTCCGGATGTTTGGGTCGCTGGAATGAGAGGCATTCTTCGAGGACAGGGAGTGCTAAGCGCCAGTCGCCAATCGTTGCCAGCAACCTTCCCCGATTGAACTGAAGTTCCTCGTAGAGGTCATGGACATCATCGCTTTTCCAAAGCGTTGGGTACTGCTTCAAGATTCGGTTCAGCTTCTTCAAGGTGCGAGATGCTTGACCATCCGCTTCATCAAGCAATGCATCCATCACGGCCATACGAGCTTTGTACTCCGGCCTGCGATCCCATAGATTCGACACTTCTTGGAGTTTCGCTCGTGCTTCGGCCATACGCTCGTCTTTCGCAAGGAGAAAGGCTTCGTACAAAATGATGTAGCCCCTGTCTTCATTCTCGTGGACCTCTAGAAGCAATACTTCTAGTAGCTCAACCGCTCGGTGCGGGTCACTTCCGTGGCCAAGCTCCAGCGCCTCCTCAAACCTTGCCCTCATTTGCTTTTCAAGTTCTTCATGCATGGTGTTATCCGGTTGCGAAATGCTCTCTGCACCTTTCGGGCTGCAATTCTACCGCTCAGGATAACTGTTGAGAAATCCTCTTATCACCACCTATCTCAAACTGAGACCTGCAAGGGGGTTAAGACGCAGCTCTGGCGAGCCTCGATACCATCAAACGCACCAGCCCCTTGTTCCGCTCGCTCAGTTTCGTAAACTTTCGGCCAAGTGTTTCGAGTTCACGTCTCGCTTTGACGCTCATAGTTTCCTTGCTCACGTTTAAGTTTTTAACCACCTTCGGCTCGTCGCCCTCATAGAACAACTGATAGAGAGGAACCTCCATCGCTCGCGCCAGTTTTTCGAGCGTTTCGATAGCCGAGACTGTGTGGCCGTTCCCGACGCGCGAAATGTAGAAACGGAGCATTCCCGTTCTTGTTTCAATGTCGCCTTGGCTGAGACTCGCGCGCAGCCCTGCACATCGTTTGACAATGTATACACAATAGGATACTTTATTTCACACGGAGACACTTATATGGGCATGACGATCGCCCAGAAGATCCTATCTGCGAAGGCCGGTCTCTCTACCGCGGAACCAGGACAAATTGTGGAGGCATATCCGGACCTTGTCATGAGCCACACAGCGACGTGGCGGTCGGTCAGTGTTATGAATAAGATAGGCGCGACTAAACTCTTCGATCCCGAACGTCTCGCGATTGTGTTGGACCACATTTCTCCCGCAAAATCTGAAAAGAATGCCGCTGATCAGCAGGCCAGCCGGGCGTTTGCCCGAAAGTTCGGCATTCGCAAATTCTTCGACATTGATTCCGGCATTGCACATTTGGTTCTAATGGAAGCCGGCCACGTTGCCCCGGGTGATCTGATTGTTGGCACCGATTCCCACTGCACCATTTACGGAAGCCTTGGTGCGCTAGGCACGGGAATCGGATATACGGAGGTCACCTCAGTCTGGCTTACTGGAAAGCTGTGGATGAAAGTTCCCGAGACTTTCCGGATCGTTCTGACTGGGGAATTTAGTCCCGGCGTTTTCTCAAAGGACTTAATGCTCTATCTCATCGGCACACTTGGTGCGGATGGATGCGGATATAAATCGGTTGAGTTCTACGGAGATTCCGTCGCCCGTCTCAGCATATCCGAACGAATGACCATGGCAAATCTTGCGATGGAAATGGGCGTGAAGTGCGCTTTCCTTCCTCCGGATGCAAAAACCGTCGAATACTTAAGCGAGCGGCACCAAGATCCTAGTCGTTATCATCCTGTTTACGCGGACTCGGATGCAATATATCAAAGGACGCTTGAAGTTGATCTCGCAAAACTGGAGCCGATGGTTGCCTGTCCGCATGAGGTCGAGAACACAAAGCCGGTTGGAGAGGTCGTCGGGACTAAAATCGATCAGCTGTTCTTAGGTTCATGCGCCAATGCTAAGTATGAAGATCTCGCGCTGGCCGCTCGAATCCTCAAAGGCCACCACATTCACCCGGACGTACGCTTTATAATTACTCCAGGCTCTAAGAATATCTTGATGCAAGCAGCTGATTCCGGAGTTCTTAAGACTTTACTTGAAGCGGGTGGTCTTTTTACCAACCCTGGTTGCGGAGCATGCGCGGGGGATGGTGGCTCTCTCACCGATGGAGAGGTATGCCTGTCAACGGCTAACCGCAATTTCCTCGGAAGGATGGGAAGCAGCAAGGCTGAGATCTATCTGTGCAGCCCGGCAACACTGGCGGCGTCTGCCATTCATGGAGTTATTTCCGATCCGAGAGAGTTTATGCGGGACCTGTAGGGCGGAGAGGCATGAAGGCGATAATCGAAGGTAAGGTTTTTAAGTTTGGAGACAATGTCAACTCCGACATAATCATCCCAGGCCGGTATCTGATTTATATTGATGCAGAGCGCCTCAGCCAACATGCTTTCGAAGTGCTCGGAGACAGCTTTCCAGCGAAACTGCGCAATTATCAAATTCTAGTTGCCGGCCGGAATTTCGGATGTGGGAGCGCCCGAGAGCAAGCGGCGACAGCGATTCGTGGTTTGGGCATCAACGCCGTCGTTGCTTCTTCGTTTTCCCGCACCTTCTACCGAAATGCCATCAATGACGGCCTTCCTATCATCGAGTGTCCCGAACTGCACGCTGCGGTGGCGGAAGGTGACGAGCTTCGCATCGACCTAGCTGGATCGCTGATTTTTCACCGCGAGCGACAATATTCGTTCCCAAAACTCCCCGACTCGGTTCGTGGAATTCTTGAAATGGGCGGCCTCGCCGAATATTTGAAGAGCAGGTTAACCTCTTAACCTAGGCTTCGAACTGAAACATAGCATCGTCCCTGCAGCTAGCTCGCTCGGCTAGGATCCGTGATCTGCCCCGCCAGCGCGGAGACCGCAACTGTTGTTGCCGACGCGAGGTAGAGACGAGCGTTCGGATGCCCATTGCGACCAGGGAAGTTTCGAGCCTGCGTTGAAATCATCACTTCTTCTCCTCCCATCGCGCCCATGTTTACGGCTTGGTTAGAACCGGCGCCCGGGGGAAAGACGTTCGCGCCTGCAAGTATAAATGTCTCGATCAGTCCTTCCCGTAACGCCTCCAGGAAGATTCCGCGCGTGGCAGGGACAACTTGCATCCGAACACCCTGACGAACTTTCTTGCCTTTTAGCCAGTGTGCCAATACGCGCAAGTCTTCCAGGCGGCCGCCGGTACTTCCGCCAACCTCGGCGATGTCAATTGGAATCCCCGCTACGGCATCAACCGATTTCACGTTTCCTATTGTCGGAGGACACGCGATCTGTGGCGTTAGTAGACTCACGTCAATCTCGATTTTATTTTCATAGCTGACGTCAGGATCGTTTTGAAATACCTCGAATGATTTGAACGAGGAATGCGTTCTAGCGTAGGCGGTCATCTTTTCATCAGGATTGATGAAACCGGCTTTGGCCCCCAAATCGATTGACATCAGGGGAAATAACATTCGATCCTCAACAGAAAGGGCGTCGATGAACGGCCCCGTGAATTCGAGCGCTTTGTAAACGGCTCCATCCTCGCCCATAAAGCCAACCAGGTATTGCGCTACATCCCGTGGGGTGACACCCTTTGCCAGGACTCCATGCAGAAGAATCCTGACAGTCTCCGGAACACGGAACCAAGCTCGAGAATGACAAAATCCCAGTCCGACCATTGAATTGTTTCCTACGCCGGTTGAAAAAAGGCCTAGCGCGCCGTATACGGTGGAGTGGGAGTCACAACCAATGATGATTTGTCCTGGCGCCCATAGACCTTGTTCCAAGATCACGTGATGTAGGCTGCCAGATCCGCAGTCGAAGACCTTCTGAATCCCATGCTCGGATGCAAAACGGCGCACCTCCACCAACGCTTCCGCTGCCTCCTGAGTCGCAGGCGAAATATTATGGTCGAAAACGAATGCAATTTTCGAAGGATCCGCGATTGTGCCTCCTCCAAGTTCGTCGCGGAATACCCGAGACACAAGATTTGAGCTGAGGTCGTGCATCACCATCAAATCGATTTTCGCAACGACCACGTCTCCGGGAACGACCTGTTTCTTCCCACTCGCTTTGGCCAAGATTTTCTCAATCATGTTCATAGCAGCTCTGCCCCGTTCTTTCCGAGCCGACATGTATCTCCATAGAACAACCGGGCTCCGCCGATTGGCGCCTCAACGTCCGCGGAGAAGACCAGACCCGCGCTGAGAACTGCGGTATATTCATAGGGATAGGACCCGGACATACTCCTCACGCATACTTGCACCCGCTTCTCGGGTCCCAACTTTGTCAAGGCTTCCTCAAACCTTTCTTGCATCTGTTTAACACTTTGCGGCGCTGCTTGTGTTCGTGCCACGCGCACCCAACAACCTCGATATTCAGCCGCGACAACTACCGAAAAAGTATCCCCGAGTTGACTGCCTTGTGCCGGACCCGGTGCGGTGCTTCCGTCGCTGAACAGTAACAACAGGTCCTCAATACCGGCTCCGCGAAAGGCACGCTCGAGCTGGCCCGCCAACATAAAGTCGGTTCCCGCTGGCCCTCTTGCCAATTCCGTCTCCAGAATTCTACGAACCATCGAAACACCCGTTCGCCACATCGAAAGCTCATTCGGGTCCGAAGTCCGCGTGAGGCTTTGGTCCGCTGACACATCCACCAGTGAAAGTCCCGAGCGCGTCAATGGACCGTAGATCTGCTGCGGTAGGCGATCAAGGTCCAGAATTCCGAGGCGCTTCCATGAGTAGTCCTCGCACACCTTGAGCAAGCTATCCGTTAGCTTGGGGGACGGCCGGATATCCTCCAGAATCGTCACCGTTCGAATCCAGTTATAAACTCTGGGAGAAAGAGCGCAGAGTAGAATCGGAGGGCGTTCCCGAGGGATAATCAGCAGCGATCGGTTCCAGTAAGGCATAAAATTGGACAAGTAGCGGCCCCAGTTCGACCGCCAGATGTCGCTGTACACGACCAGAGCGGGAAGGTCGCGTGTTTCCATAATCTGACGCACGCGCTCGATCCTCATGCGCAAAACGTCTGGATGTAACTCCAGCCTATCCCACGTGATCCAGCCTCGTTTCACAATTACACCTCTTTTTCGAACAGCTTTTTGTCCGTGCGATTCAAGGAAACGCAACCATCGTCGGTAACAAGCAGCGTGTCGCCAAACACCATATAGCCGGCGAGCGGAAGGAATGTATTTGGATGTGCGATCAAAACCATGTCCTTCTTCATGACATAGTCGACCTCTTCGAGGATGTATGGGTCTTCATCCAGATAAAGCCCAAGGCAATGTCCGCGAACCCGCGTGTATTGGGAGCCTGTATATTCGCCAAATCCATACCGGCGAAAGACATCGTTCTGCGCCCTGGCGATGTCCGATGCATTGACTCCAGGTTTCAGCAAATCCTGCGCGGCTAGTTGCGCCTCGGCGAAGATTGAAAAGGAGCGCCTCTGCTTTGCCGACGGTGTGCCCAAAACGAGAGTCCTGCAAATCTGGGCGTAGTAACCGTCGACTTGCGGGGTCAGTTCCGTAATGACTGAATCTCCGCGTCGAAGTTCGCGTTCGGTGGGCGGCTTCATCCCGACGACTTCAGGTCCGCCTGATGCAATTAACATAAAGTTGTCTTCGGCGCCGTTCGCTTTTAGAAATCCTTCTACTTCGGCGACCAGTTCGTACTCTTTCATTCCGACCGCAGCCGTTTCTGCAAAACACTCGTAGCCCAGATCCGCGAGTAGAGCCGCTCTCTTCAGAAGTTCGATTTCACCTCCTGACTTCACCCTCCGCAATTCCTCCATTTCACTGCTAGCCGAAACAGGGTCCTGGCCAGTGCTCTCACGAATGGCCTTCACAAAGCGTGCTTCCATCAATTCCAAACCTGCAACAGCGCAGGCCTCACCGGCAGTGTTCAAAAAGCCCTCTGCCAGACCTGAGGCAACATCCGAATTGAGAATTACATACGCGTCATCGATCGCGGATGCGGCCTCAAGATCCCAAGGGTCCGAAACGAGGATGCTCAAGTCTCCCGCGCGAGAAACGCTGACCACGGCATGTGGGCCCTGAAAATTCAAATTGACCAGACTGCGAAAATGTTCCTTGCGCCAGCTATGCCCGTACAACAGAAGAGAGTCCCACTCGTGATCTTCGATCATCGCTCTTATCTGATCGAGACGACTCATGTTCAACGCGGTGCTCTTCAAGGTGACACCGATTCCAAGAACCACTCAGTGGGCAATTCTCTTCCGAGCCCCAGCTCTTTCGCCCGGCGGAGTACTGAGGCTCCGACTCCCGCAAATTGCAAACCAGCACCGGTGTTGTTGTTAAAGATGGTGATTTGGTCAGCGCCTGCTCTCCCTGATACCTTCCCCGATATAAGATCCTGAATCTCTGCAATGTCCTCCCACTTCTTGATTCCCCTTTGCGCAAGCTCCCAAATATCGGGAGATTGGTCAAGCCTAGCCACATCCTTCGAATGCACCACGTAGAGATCCGCCCGGCGGACGGTTTCATCATCCAGCTCGCGCCGTTTGTTGCTGGCGTCAGCTCCTCCGATTGAACAGATGTACATACCTTTCTCCACCCAGTGTCCGTCGAAGACGGGATCCCACGCGGCCGTTGCGGCCTGGACGATGTCGCTGCCCTCTACTGCTTCTCGAGACGAAGTTGCCACCCGTACGTTTCGTGTTAATCGGACACTCATCGCCTCGCAAAACCCTCGACAATGTTCCGCGTTTGGGCTGAAAACTTTAACGAGTTCGAAATCCCACAAGCTGCAGAGAAATTCTATATGGGCGCTTGCTTGCCATCCGCTTCCGAACAGCCCTAAGATCTTGGGGTTTTCCGGCGCCAAATACTTGGCTCCTACGCAACTCATTGCAGCCACTCGCATTTTCTGAATCACGCCATCTGGCATGATTGCGACCGGTTCGATAGTTTCTGTGTCAAATAGAATGACCAACCCGCAGAACCGATCTCCGGTAGCTGCCGGAAGTATTCGCCGTCTCTTAACCCCCGCTGTATACGAGAAACCTGCCATATCGGACGTAATCCGCAACGCCCATACCTTGCTGTCCAAACTTCCGCCTTCCTGAGACTTGAACCGGTAATTGAACCCAGGGTGGCGCGAGGATTCCACGGGAAGGTAGGTTTGCGAGCGGGGACGGTTAATGGCCTTGCCCTCCGCCAGTTCGCGGTAAATACTCTCTGTCGCGGCGATGGCGTCCCGCGGCGTCAGCGATTTCTCCACTTCTTCGTTGGTCAGCAGCAAAGTCATCGAACGGCATCCTATTCAGCAGTAAGAAAGCGCGAACCTGATTTCAACAATGGAATCAGACCACCCGCTTTCAACATGTCCAACAAAATCCCAGTAGGAGCCCGGCCGTCCAGTCGCTTTCCAGTCGTCAAGTTTTCCGCTATACCTTTTTCAACGTCCACCCTAAGCCGATGCCCAGTCTCAACGGCCGCGTGGATACCGGGTACTTCCAGAATAGGAAGACCGATTTCGTGTCCGTTCCGGTAAATTGTCCGCGAAAAGAATTCGGCCAATACCACAACGATCCCAGTAGCCTTTAGTGCCTTTGGGGCGATCGCTCGTCCAGATGAACAACCGAAATTCTTGCCCGCCACGATGATGTCACCCGGCTGCACATTCGACGGGAAGTCAGGATTTGCCGCTTCCAGAACATGCTTGACCATCTCACGCATGCCTCCCAACACGAGGTGCGTCGGCGTAATCATGTCGGTGGGAATGTTGTGCCCGAATTTCCAACAGTTTCCCTCGAAAACGAGTCCGGCATTCATCGTAGTAGCCTCAATCCCTCAACGAGTAAGTTTGAATGCTCATCGTGGTACGCGGCAAAATCGCGCGCGTAGAAAAATCATTCCGCAACTGATAGCGCCGGCTCACGAGCTAGCGGATTTCCTCCAATCGCTAATAGCAGAAAAAGTGCCGCGGTGACCATCGCAAGGTCAAAGGTGAAGGAAAACAAATACGAGCCCGCCCGATCGTAAATCAGTCCGGACACCAACGCTCCTGTGGACGTTCCCACTCCAAAGAACAACATGAACCATCCAAATATCGTTCCAACATCCTTCAGTCCAAAGTACTCAAAGGCAATCAATGGCGGAGCGTTGAACGCTGCTCCATAGCCCAGGCCGAAAATACCGACAACGCAGTAGATCAGATACGAGTTTGGTGCAACGACGAGCAACCCAACAATTCCAAGCGCAAGGAAAACCGCGCTCAATAACAATGACCCTCGCGCCGAAAATTTATCCGCGGCTGCACCTCCGAGGATACGTCCCAACGTACTCATACCGAGAAGAACACTCAGCGCAAGCGCTGCTCGTCCCGGGCCGATGCCATGCCCGGTCAAAAACAATACAATGTGCTGCTGAACGCCAGTCATCGTATGCGCCACCAACACCAGGCTGATTCCCAGCATCCAGAACAACCTCATTGCTCCCGGTCGTCCCGCTAAATGCGCACCCTTTACCTCCCGCGGCTTACTTTCCGCTGGCTCTTTTCCGGACGTTATCCAAAAGAGCACCAGAATGACTAGAAGCGGGATCGCCATGCAGAGAGAAAGAAATTTGAAAGCGTGCGAGATCCCGCGGGTGCGAATCAAAGTGCCAGAAATCAATGGCGACAGAAGGCCACCGATGCCCACACCGACATTAATCGTGCCGACTGCCAAACCACGCTGTTTTGAAAATAACGGGGCGACGAGAAGTGACGTAGGTAGAAGAGAAACCGCGGCACTGCCGATTCCTAACAGCATGCACGCCCCGTAAAACTGTCGAAGGCCTTCGCTTCGAGACAACAGTGCGAGGGAAGTTGCAACCGTGAACGTACCTCCGAGCAGCACAATCTTCGGACTGAAGTGATCTGCCAGCCACCCAATGACGGGTCCCAAACCGCCGATCAACAGGAGCACGATCGCACCGCCTGCCGCCACCTCGGCATGGGTCCACCCGAATCGCCGTGTCAGTGGAGGGTAGAAGACGGGGAGGGAAAACAAACCAAAAGAAAAGGCAACTAGCGGAACCACGAAGGCCGTTGCTAAAATCGACCATCGATCAATTGTCCCGAGTTTGGCCATGATGTCCGTTTGAGGCGAGCGAATCGCTTCTTCGAAATTGGAGAAATGCCCATTTTATGAGAATGGCAATAAAACACACGGCGTGCGCTTTTTTTCCCCCAACAATTTGCGACTATCGCGCGCTCACTGCAGCGATGTCAAGACATATTTCATCCACTACTGTATCCACTTTTTGAATTAGAATGGGTAACCCGTTTCATGTATAACACGCAAGGATGAGATACAACTGCATCGGAGGGGGAACGAGGTATCGAAGTGCCGATAGTCTTTGTTGCTAAAAGAATTAGTAAGCGCGATAGGTTGACAACTATCTAGCACTGAGAAACACTTGTCCTACCCCTCATGGGACATCGCATGCGGAGCTTCTAATGAAAAAGACTCGGGGCACTCTCCAGCAGAGAGCCTATCAACAGATCAAAGAATACATTTTGAATAGCGACTTCTATCCGGGACAGCATATCCGTCACGTGGAAGTGAGTCGTGCCCTAGGTATGAGTCGTACTCCGGCCCGAGAAGCGATGCAACGATTGGTGGAGGAAGGATTGGTGATGTACGTCCCGAACCGAGGATATTTCGTGAATGAGATGACAGCGCGAGAGGCGGAAGAACTTTATGAATTGCGCGAAATACTCGAAGTATTCTGCATTCAACGGGCGATTGAGAAGAGCACAAAACGAGAACTGGTAACGCTTCGACGGCTTCTAAACGCGTATCGCGACTCGATGAAGGGGGCAATCACCCGGCACACGCTGCTTGTAGATAGGGATTTTCACCTCCGAATTGCGCGTCTGGCCGGAAACGAGATGGTGCACAAACTCCTGGTGAGTGTTCTCGAAAAAGTTATCATGAAGCGAAATGTAGAGCGCATCGTTCCTGCGGATGGCAGAACCGGATTCAAAAGGCATGAGATTATTCTTAAAGCGATCGAAAGCCGAAACAAGCGTCAGGCCATTCAACAAATCAAAGAACACATTCGTCGCGGGAAAATGCGAGTCCTCGAGCAAGTCGCGTGGAAGAAGGGCTTTAATTTCCATCCAGCGGCCAACAGTACGAACAGTCCCCAGATGTAGTTTTGAGTTTTCCTCAGGGTGAACCACTTCTAGATTTCGCTTGACACACAAGTGTGGCCGGGAGTACAAGCCTCTCTTGGTGTATACAATCGTGGATAATAAACTGACTCTGCGAGCGCCGGCGAAATCACCCCGGCGCTTTTTTTTGGACCGATGTGCGAACCAATGATTCCGCGGTGGGTACACATTTCTGCAAGCAAAGGAGTGCAATGATGTGTATTTTGAAGATCGGAGTCAGGGATTTTCGCCTTCCTCAACTGTTTATGCTTCTGGTGTTAGCTATTTGGGGGACTACCCAAGCATATGGGCAGGTGGCTGGAGCGATGTTATCAGGCACCGTAGATGACACATCGGGGGCAGCGATTCCTCAGGCTCAAGTGTCCATCAAGAATACCTCGACGGGAATAACCACGCTCGTCACCGTAAATTCAGATGGATTCTACACCGCGCCGAACTTGCTTCCCGGGAGTTATGCAGTGTCAGTGTCGGCCCAGGGATTCGCAACCGCGGTGGAAACTGGGGTGACGCTGACTGTAGGCGCTCAGCAGGTGCTGAACTTCAATTTGAAAGTAGGAGTGGTTACCGAGAAGATCGAAGTCGTCGGTGCACCCCCTACCGTCGAACTGGCTACCTCTGCGATAGGCTTCCTGGTGGACCCGTACACCATGGTGACATTGCCGCTGAACGGGCGCGATTGGACGCTGCTGGCTGCTCTACAACCAGGCGTAAATATCAACTTGGAACAACGTCCAAATAGTTCAACAGGAACTCGTGGTAATCGCGGTTTTGGAGTACAGCTAAGCATTTCTGGTACTCGACCGGAATTGAATAACTATCGACTCAACGGTATTAGCATCGTTGACTATGCAAACGGAAGTCCGGGCAGTGTTGCCGGAGTTGCGTTGGGCGTGGATGCAATTTCTGAGTTTTCGGTTTTGACAAGCAACTATGATGCGGAATACGGGCGGACTTCAGGAGGTGTGATTAACGCAATTACTAAGTCCGGGTCGAATCAGTTCCACGGTGACGCCTACTGGTTCCTTCGCGACGAAGGTCTCGATGCGAAAAACTACTTTGAAAAAACCATCGCTCCGTTTCACCGCAACCAGTTTGGCGCATCAGTAGGCGGTCCCATCCAAAAAGACAAGACATTCTTCTTTGTGGATTATGAAGGCCTGCGAGAGTCTTTAGGTGTCACTAACGTTGATAGGGTCCCTTCTCAGGATGCACGCAACGGGATCATCCACAATACCGACGGAACTACCTGTACGATCGGTATTGCCTCGCCAGGTTGCGCGTTGACGAACTCGGCGGGTACTGTCGGGGTCGATCCGAAAGTCCAGCCTTACCTCGCTTTTTGGCCTCTGCCGAATGCCGGAGTTACTCCGCCTGGCAATACAGGGCTCTTCGATATCGCCACCAACAACAGAACCCCCGATGACTATGTGATGACGCGAATCGATCGTAAAATGTCACAGAAGGACAGTATCTCTGGTACGTTTTTTCGCGACAAAGGACTAAGCGATGCCCCGGACCCCCTTAACACGACCCTTGTGGAAAGCACCTCTGGCCAGCTGATGGTGGGTTTGGAGGAAACCCACACCTTCAGTGCCTCGCTGGTTAACTCGGTACGGTTTGGTTACAACCGGGTGCACGACGTCGGAAACCAAGGGATAAGCGCCATCAACCCGCTTAGCGCGGATCTTTCCTTAGGTTTTTTCCCAGGGTTGGCGTCTGGCGCGATCTCTGTCAGCGGACTCACGGGCTACGGTGGGGGTATTAGTCCGCCAGGTCTTGATTATGTATGGAATTCATATCAAGTCTATGACGATGCTTTTCTTACCAAAGGTGTCCACACACTAAAATTCGGTTTCGCCTTCGAGCGAATGCAAACAAACATGTTTTCGCCCGGCCGCGCAACAGGGATCTACAACTTTAGTTCGCTTGCTAATTTCCTAACGAACCAGCCATTGACACTGGGCGGCACCGTACAATCTTCAATTTCAGGGCGCGGAGTGCGTCAGACTCTATTTGCCGGCTATTTTCAAGACGATTGGCGCGCGCGCCCGAACTTGACGCTTAACCTTGGCCTTCGGTATGAGGCGGTATCCGTGCCTACAGAGGTACAAGATAAGCTCGTTAATCTGCGAAATTTCGATACTCCGTTCCCGGGATTTCTCGGTTCTCCGTACTTCAAAAACCCAACCAAGCTCAACTTCGAACCTCGGATCGGAGTCTCTTGGGATCCCTTTGGCACCGGAAAGACTGCAATTCGTGCTGCATTCGGGATATTCGACGCCCTGCCGCTCAACTATGAGTTCTTCGTAGCTCAGACACAGTCAGCTCCATTCCAGGAGACGCTTTCCTTGACCGGTTTGAGTCAGGGTTCGTTCCCGACGGGAGCCACGAGCGGGCCTATCAATCCCACGAGTCTGCAGAGCCAGTCCATCCAGTTCGATCCTCCACGCAATTATGTCATGATATGGAATCTTAATATTCAGCGTCAGCTAACTCCCAGTACTACGCTCACGGTTGGCTATGTTGGGAACCGCGGCGTTCATATGGAGAATCGTGCAGACGACGTAAATCTAGTTCTCCCGACCCAAACTTCCGAAGGCTTCCTTTGGCCCACCCCTATCGGCAGCGGTACCAAAATAAATACCACTGTCGGTGACATTCGCGGAATGTATTGGACCGGCGATGCCTACTATGACGCACTCCAAGTGCAGATATCGAAGAGGATGAGCCATGGATTTCAAGTGGGCGCCTCTTACACTTGGGGAAAGAGCATCGATACGGGATCAGCCGCGACAATTGGTGACCCGTTTTTGAACTCCCTCACAAGTCCCATCTGGTTTTGCGAGAGATGCAGACGCGGCTTGTCGGACTTCAACGTGGGCCAGACGCTCGTGATAAATTACATCTGGAACCTCCCGACCCCGAAGAATTGGGGGACTGTGAGTGAGTATGTGCTCGGGGGGTGGCAGGCGTCAGGGATCATCACTGTTGAATCCGGGATTCCGTTTACTCCGAGAATTTCAGGAGATCCACTCGGCCAGAACAGCTTTGACCCATACGACTTTCCAGATCGTCTTACCGGCCCAGGGTGCCGGACCGCCGTAAGCGCGGGGAACGTTCAGAATTACATCAACCTCAGCTGCTTTGGACTTCCACTCTCCAGCCCCGCCATAGCGGCTGACTGCACACCCTTCGGTGCTCCCAAAGCGCCAATAGCCGGAACCTGCGCAAACCTCTTGGGCAATGCGGGTCGCAATTCGCTGGTTGGCCCTGGACTTGCGACCTGGGATTTCGCGCTGAACAAAAATATCCCAATCAGGAAAATTTCCGAGAGTTTCAACGTACAGTTTCGGGCGGAACTCTTCAATATCCTGAATCGGGCCAACTTCGCTGCGCCCGTTGATAACCAAACTCTGTTCGATCAGAACGGCAACCCGATCGGAGGAGCGGGCTCGATTGACAAAACGTCAACAACATCGCGCCAAGTCCAGTTGGCTCTGAAGGTGATTTGGTAAAACAAGAAACTCGTCCAAAATCGACCAGCGGTGTCTGTCTCTGCAAATAGGAACGACTAGATGACACTCGAGAACCTGCTGTCGCCAATGACTGAGGCCAAGTACGGAAATTACGTCGATAACTGCACAATAGGGAGAAATAACAATGCGACGAATTCTCTTGCTTCCCTTGCTAGTGATCGGTTTGACTGGTTTCGCCATGGGCCAAGAGAGCGCCACGAACAAAAATAATGGAGTTGGCGAGGCTGAAAAGAAAGAAGCCCTGATAAAGGAGGTAAAAGCCTTTACCGATCAAATCGAAGAGGCCAAGGAAAAAAACGATAGGAAGGCCCTCGACGGATTTTATGCCGACGAATTCCTCTGCAAAGACGAGAGATTTGGAATTGGAGAAGTCCTTGGTAAGAAGCAATATCTAGACCGTAGAGGTTCACCCGGTCACGGTCCAGAGGACCAGGTCGTGAAGCTCACTCATTCTAATGTACGCTGGATCGTCTTCGGAAATACCGTGATCCGGACCGGGTATAGCACTACGATCTTGAAACACCAAGGCAAGCTGTCAAAAGGTCCCAGATTATTCACATTCATTTACGTCAAACAGGATGGACGTTGGCAGGTGGTGGCCGAGGACGTGTTCGACATTCCGGACGGCTACGAGGAGCACGTGAACGATTAAGGCATATAAAAAGCGCATTACCCCGGCCTCCCGTTTCCGGTTCACCGAACGATCAGTCCAAAAGGGAAGGATATCTAGGATTACTTAATGAGACCTATGAACCTGCTCGCCATTCTGCTATTTCCCTGAGTTTCGGCGGTGCTGTCGGCGAGGTCTGCGGATTTGCGTGCGGGTTTGCTGATGTGTGCGAGCGTGTTTGCGGGGAATGTGTTTCCCTAACTCTTTGATGGAAAGTTTCTTCGGCCTCGAACGCCGTGCGCGCGCTTGGAGTGGCTGAGAGTCTTACCCTCTCCGCCAGCCAGTCAGCGCATTCCTCTCTGTTCCTCTGATTCCACGGAGAGTCGTAGATTTGCGGCGCAATTTGCTGGATTCGCGGAATCCTCGTCATCTTAGTTCGGCCGCAATTGTTCACAAAAGAGAAAAGGCCTTGGTTTTTCTCCCGATTGAGTCGCGAGGTGCACTTCCGCGCCATGGCAGATTACAGTTACAGCCCGAATATGTGCCTAGGCTTCGACGACAAGAGCGATCGCCGGTGCACCCTCTGCAGCGGCGGCAGTCATGCTGATTTGGTAGCGCCTAATTCGATGCGATCATTCACGGCTTTGTTTAGCTGCTGCTTGCAACCTAAGTAGCGCTCGGTAGTCTGTACAGAGATATGTCCCAGGAGAAACTGAATTTGCTCCAACTCTCCACCTGCGTTGTGGCACAGGCGTGCATAGCTACGACGCAAGTCGTGTGGGGCGAGTCTGTCGATTCCGGCGCGCCGTGCACATTTCTTGACGACATACCACACAACATTTTGGGTTATTCCTAAACCCCACACAGCGCCATCCCTTCGAATTGACCGAAACAGCTTTCCCTCTCGAATGCCAGCAGCAGAGGTCCAGGCGTCTAGATCCTCTTTAACCCAAGAGGGTATTGGGACTGTCCGGACGTGTCGGGCTTTGCCGACGAGGTCAACAATCACCCCAATGGTCTTCCCGTTTCTGAACCTGGTCTGATTTGAGCGTAACCAATTCCGACCTCCGCAACCCGCATCCTAACAAGAGAGCAAGCATTGCTCGATCCCGTTTTCCGCGAAGCGTTTCTGGGTGAGAAGTACCGAGGAGCTGGCGACCTTCCTGAGCCGTGAGACACCGGCTGCTCCGGCATGGTCGCCGTCGCAGAATATCGGCATGTTCGCATTTCCCAGAAATGGCCAGAATGCCGACCAGCAACTCAAGGACGAGAGCGAGTGTTACGGTATGGCCAAGCAGCGTACGGGAATCGACGCACAGGCTCCCCCACCAAAAGGCCTAAGCGAAGAAGAAAAGAAGCTGGCTCAACAGCAAGCCGCTGAGAACGCCAAGCAGGCGCAAGGTGGTCGTGCTCGCGGAGCAGCCCGGGGAGCCGCCGGAGGCGCAGCAATCGGCGCCATCGCGGGTGATGCCGGTAAAGGCGCAGGTGCCGGAGCAGTCGCCGGCACGATGAAGGGCGGGGCGCAGCAGCGCCAAGCAAACGCCCAATCCAAGGAGCAGGCGGCAGCGCAAACAGCCGCAGCACAGAAAAAAGCAGAAGAAGAGATGCTGCGCAACCACCAGGCGGGAATCGACACATTTCAAAGGGCGTTTGCCGCCTGTATGGATGCACGCAATTATTCAGTGAAGTAGTTCCGTTGAATTTGAAATATTCACTTGGAAGGGCAACGCGCGCACGAATAGGTGTTGATAACAGGGTTTATCACCACCTATCTCAGAATGCGACGAAAGGTCTCACATCCCCGTATTTAAATGCGGGAGACTTAAATGCGGGAAATCCCCTCCGGCCATTACTTCTTCCGCCTGGGCGCGGTAACGTTCGCCGTGTCCTCCAATTGCAAGGAGCCACTGGTAGCAATCGAACTGACCGAACAGTGGGTGCGGGTAGCCGTGCTCGCGGAGCGGCGCGTTTGTGGAGACGACGAAGTCGCATGTGCGCTTGCGGGCCGCGTCAAATTCGCTGAGTAACTCGTCGTGCGACCAGCGGTCCGGCGCCGGCTTGAATTGCAGTTGGGCACGCCAGAGGTTTCGCGTCGAGCACACCAAGTTCTCTCGTGTTTCCGCCAAATAAGCGGCTGCTCGTTCACGTTCGGCAGGCGTCATTTGTATGCCTCCGATGTTGCGTTGATACATTGTAGTCAAGTTCACGATGACTGGGGACGAGTTTAAGTCGTCGAGACGCTCGGCAGGATTACTGTCGACAGCAGGGAATATCAACATCTATTTCCTTTGGAGATTGGTAGTGCGAAGAGGATTTCTCGACACATATCGCGCCTGCTGGACGAATCCTCGATTCTGGATGGCTGAAACGATACCCTGGCCGTGAGGCGGAAGGATACTACCGATGATTAGTGCGGTTTAGTGGGCTAGTTTGAATTTAGATTGCCAGCGCATCGCTTATTGAATGGCGGTTTACGTCTACTAGTTTCATATTACCGAGTGCATACTCAATCATGCATAGAAAGCATGCTGATGGCAGGCGGAGGTGCCTATCAGCAGTTCTGCTCGATGGATATAGGATCATGAGGTCACCTCTCAGTCCGGTGCAGGCGAAACGGCGGCGAAAGCCGAGCACGCAGGATCACGTATTATTTCTGCAGCTAGATCTGCGCTGAAAAGTTTCGCGCTGAGCCAGAGAAGTATCTGCACGCAAACGCGCTGACAGACGTGCCTGTCTCGAGCGATAGCAGCAAACCCGGGTCGACGATACAGCCCTCGAAAGCATCGGCAGTCGATCGACTTTACCCAGTTGACTTGAATCGCCGCATTACCCTGGGGAATCTCATATCTGTAAAGGCGGGGGTACCAGAAGAAGCTCATGAGCACATCGCCGGGGCTGGTGCTGGACAAAGCATCCAAACGATATGAGGCGCTGCTGCGCGCAACGGCCGCGTTCGCCTCGCGCCGCGACTGTGAGTCGTTCGAGCGCCGGTTCGCAAGTGACTTGCGAGGCGTCATCGACTTCGATTATCTGAATTTCGTAATTTTCGACGAAGCCGACTCGACTGCGGAATGGCGCTTGTTCGAGTCCACGGTAAGGAGCGCAGATATCTCAGAGGCACAGCTCTCGACGAACGAGACGACGAGCCGCTGGGTCTACCAGCATCAGCAGCTTTTGGTCATCGGGGAATGGAGCCAGGAGAGCCGCTTCCTTGGATTCAAAAAAATCCTGAGCGAGCTGAAGATCGGGTCCACCTGCACGCTGCCTCTAACCACGCCGCATCGGCGGTTCGGAGTCATCGAGTTCGGCTCCTCGCTTCCCAATGCCTATCCTGAAGAGGAGGTCAGCTTCCTTTCGCTTGTAGCAGATCACGTAGCTCTGACGATCGAGGGGGCGCTGAATTTCGAGGAAGCCCAACGTGCTCATGCAGACCTTCAGAGCAACAATGAGCGGCTGAAGCTGCTGCTGGATCTAACCAATCATATCGTCTCGAATCTCGACCTACGGGACTTGCTGCGAGCGATCTCGGCAAGCGTCCGGCGCGTGATGAAGTGTGACGCCGTTGCCGTGATGTTGCCCACTTCAGAAGGCAGCCACTTGCGTATCTATGCTCAAGACTTCCCGGAGAGCAAGGGATTCGCCAAAGAGGAGAACCTGATTCCCATCGAAGGTACGACACCTGGTGTCGCGTTCAGCACAGGCAAACCACTGATGGGCAACCTCAAGGACTTACCGTCGCTCGCGCCCAAGGAAGTGGCTGTTCGCGAGGCCGAGGGCTTCAAGATTGGCTGCGCTGTGCCGCTGATTAGCCGGAACCATGTCCTTGGTGTTTTGGGACTCGGACGGGTCGACGAAAACCCCTTAACCCAGGACGACCTTGATTTTCTATCACAGGTTGCAGGCCAGGTGGCAATCGCAGTCGAAAACGCACTGGCCTATGGCGAAATCGCCGAACTGAAGGATCGACTCGCACAGGAAAAACTCTATCTCGAAGACGAAATCCGAGGCGAAATGGATTTCGAAGGGATTGTGGGGCAGAGTATGGCCCTGCGCCATGTTCTGCTGCTCGTGGAAACGGTGGCGCCAAGCGATTCCACGGTACTGCTCCTGGGGGAGACAGGCACTGGCAAAGAATTAATTGCGCGCGCCATCCACGAGCGCAGCCGCCGAAAAGACCGTACGCTGGTCAAATTGAATTGCGCAGCGATTCCGACTGGCTTGCTTGAAAGTGAGATCTTCGGTCACGAAAAAGGGGCCTTCACCGGCGCGGTGTCACAAAAAGTCGGCCGGCTTGAACTTGCGGACAAGGGCACGCTTTTTTTAGATGAAGTGGGAGACATTCCGCCGGAGCTGCAACCAAAGCTGCTGCGAGCGTTGCAGGAGAGGGAATTCGAACGGTTAGGCAACAGCAGGACGATGAAGGTCGATATGCGACTCGTCGCCGCAACGAATCGCGATCTCGAGAAAATGGTCGCGAATCACGAGTTTCGAAGCGACCTGTACTACCGCCTGAATGTTTTTCCCATCCGCATCCCGCCGCTGCGTGAGCGCCCAGAGGATATTCCTCTCCTCGTGCGTTACTTCGCCCAGAAGTATTCGCAGCGCATGGAGAAGCAGATCGAATCGATCCCTGCCGCGGCCATCAAAAAATTGACGCAATGGCATTGGCCGGGAAATATTCGCGAGCTCGAGAACTTCATCGAGCGCGCTGTAATTCTCTCTCGCGGCGCGACACTCGAAGTTCCTCTTACGGAGCTAAAGAGCGATGCCGCGCGGCCAGTTCCCCCTGTCGGAACAAGGGAATGGAATGAGCGGGAGGAGATCATGCGCGCATTGAAGGATGCGGGGGGACGCGTCGGAGGTGCCGATGGCGCCGCAGCTCGAATCGGAATCAAACGAACCACGCTCATCTCCCGCATGAAAAAGCTCGGCATCGATCCACGAGCGGTGTCATAACCCTTCGTCACGCGTCGACACTCTTGTCGACACTTTCGACAGTTCGCAACGCGGTCTTTCTGATCCCCCCTGAATTCAACGGTTTCTAGTTTCAGCGTCTTTGGCATTCATGTTGCATTTCTTTGCCCTGGCCGCGGCCGAGATGCAATGCTGAAAATCACAATGATCGAAACCGAAGTTCAGCGAAAGCTCATTCTCGCGGGCAGGATCGTTGAACCCTGGGCCGGGGAACTCAACAGAGCTTGGGAGCGCGCCTGCAATTCGCTCGGGGGACGCACGGTGGTCGTCGATCTGTCCGGCGTCACGGTGATCAGCGGGGACGGGACGCGTGTACTTCACGAAATGATGAGTCACGGAGTGGAATTTATTTGTCGCGGGGTTTACGTCAGCCACGTCGTGCGGAATCTTAAAACGCTGTGTAAGGCAGAGGCCGAACGCCGCACAAACTAAGTAGGCACTTAATGTCCTCACTTATAGAGCGGAGCACATCGAAGGGGAACACCGCAGTGGCCGTGAACTCTCAAGAATCCGAAGCCGTGCCCGTGGAGGCTGCCCGGAGACGCGACCCGGAAGCTTTCAAGGAGCTTGTAAAGATACGGCCCGCGGATTTTCCGGGTGGCGCAAGGGATTACCAAGAACCACGAAGATGCCGAGGAGGTTTCTCAGGATTCTTTCACGCGGGCCTTTCTGCGGATGGACACATTTCGTGGGGACTCCCGCATTTATACCTGGCTCGTGCGGATTGCGATCAATCAGTCGCTGATGAAACTCCGCACCCACCGACTGCGCGAGATATATTCCGACCACCCCGCAACTACCGAGCATGTTCCTTTGAACGCTGACGTCGCGGACACGACTCCAACTCCTGAACAACGCTACTCGCAAGAGGAACGTCGACAGAATCTCGGTTCCGCGATGCGCGAGCTCCCAGCGACGTTCAGAGAGGTCCTACGTCTCCGCGAAGTTGAGGAGCATTCGACCGCGGAAACGGCACGGATGTTGGGACTGTCGATCTCAGCGGCGAAGTCCCGAGCGGCCCGCGGTCGGCAAAAGTTGCGTGAACCTTTGACAAAGCAATGTTGGCGGAGTGAGTTCGCTGGTTTCTCAAAGTCGGTCTAGGGGGCAGACAGTGATTGCGTGGGCACTGATCGCAGTACTCGTGATTCTCGGTTTCCTCTGCATCTCTGATTCGGTTAGCGACTTCAGCCACCGATTCCGCCGGTAACTCTAAGCCGGCTTTGTGATTCGCCCGAGCCTACAGCGGGGTGTGGGGTTCACCATGAAGGAGATACTGATCATCGTAGCGCAATTTCTGATTCTCTCGATTTTCGTCGCGTTAGTGGTGTTCTACGGGTTTGTGTTCTGGCATTGGCGGAACGATGGGAAGCAGCACGATGTGAGGCGCAAGAACTCATCGCGCCCAGTCGCCAATGCGAGTCCGTTCGGAAGTTAATTGAACTAATAAAATTTCGAAAAAGAAGGAAGGCCCATGGGTTGGAGAATCCTCAGAGCTTGGAGTTGGAAGTCTCATGTCGTGCTGGGAGTCGCTTGCCTAGCCGCCGTTTTCTCCATTTCTTGCGGAAAGAAGGTGACTGCGGCGCCCGATAGACCGCCAACGTCGGTCACCGTCTCTACCGCGGTGTCACGCGACGTGCCCGTTTACCTCGACGAGATCGGGAAGAATGGCGCATTTGAATCTGTCACCGTGACGCCCCAGCTGGCGGGGCGGATCACCGAGCGGCACTTTGAGGATGGCGCGAATCTAGCAAAAGGCCAGCTCCTTTTCGTGATCGATCCTCGCCCGTATAAGGCTCAGCTTGATTCCGCCCAGGCCAACCTCGCGCAAGCCAAGGCCGCGTTGGAACTCGCCAAGATCCAGTTTGCGCGCGACGAGGAGTTGGTGGGAACGAAAGCAATCTCAAGACAGGACTACGACACGAAAAAGAACACGGTTGACGTTGACCAAGCGCAGGTAGAAGCGGCCGAGGCGGCTCTCGAGACGGCCAGACTCAACCTCGAGTACTGCTACATCCACTCTCCGATCGAAGGCCGCGCGGGCGCCCGACTGGTCGATATCGGAAACGTCGTGCAGACGAATACAACCTCGCTGCTGCTCATCCAGCGACTCGATCCCATCTACGCCGATTTTACGATTACTGAACGCGATCTTCCGGACGTACAAAAACAGATGGCGCGAGGGACGTTGCAAGCTCAGGTTCGTCTGCCTTCCGACGGGGATGACCATGTCCGCGATGGCAAGGTGACGTTCCTCGACAATGCCGTACAAAACGCCACGGGGACAGTCAACTTGCGCGCGACTGTTCCGAATTCTGACCATCACTTTTGGCCCGGACAATTCGTGAACGTCAGGCTTGTTCTGGCCACGAATAAGGCTGCGGTGATGATTCCGGGCGAAGCGGCTCAAATCAGCCAGAAGGGTCCGTTCGTTTACGTAGTCAAACCAGACCAAACCGCTGAACTGCGCGTCGTCACGCTGGGGCAGCGGCAGGGCGGGAACGTGGTGGTGACAAACGGACTGGTCGCCGGCGAGAACGTAGTCCTGACGGGACAGCTGACGGTTGTTCCCGGCGGGAAGGTGAAGGTTGTTCAGGGCACGCCTGAAGGCGCCAATCCCACAGGCAAATCCGGTAGAGAAGAGAGTAAAGGCGGGGGAGGGCGGTCGTGAACCTGTCCGAACCTTTCATTCGCCGTCCAGTAATGACGGTCGTACTGACGGTGTCGGTCCTTCTCTTTGGGGTGATCGCTTACTTCGGATTGCCGGTGAGCGATCTGCCTGCGGTCGACTATCCCGTAATTCAAGTGCAAGTGAACTATCCCGGCGCCACTCCCGAGACGATGGCAAACAATGTGGCCACGCCTCTCGAACGGCAGTTCATGCAAATGCCCGGGCTGGAACTCGTGACTTCCAACAGCATCCAGGGGCACACGAGTTTCGTGCTGCAGTTTGCGCTTTCGAAGAGTCTCGACGCGGCCGCTACGGACGTTCAAGCCGCTCTCACGAGAGCATCGGGACAATTGCCGCTGGATCTGCCAAGCCCGCCGACATTCACCAAGACGAACCCGAACGATCAGCCCATCCTCTACGTCGCACTTACCAGTGACACCGTTACGGCCGGACAGCTCTACGACTATGCCAATACTCAGGTCGGTGAACGGGTCAGCATCCTGCCCGGCGTCAGTCAAGTCGCGGTCTACGGCACTCAGTCCGCGGTGCGGATCAAGGCCGACCCCTCGGCGATGGCGATTCGCAATATCACGCTCGACGACCTGAACACCGCCATCAAGAACGGCACGAGTTATGCGGGTGCAGGTCAGTTCGACGGCTTGCATCGCACCTTTCTCCTTCAGCCGCAGGGTCAACTGAGTACCGCAGAGCAATACGAACAGCTCATCGTGGGGCAGAGCAATGGCGCTCCGATTTATCTGAAGGACGTGGCGATTGCAAAGGACTCGGTTCAAGACGAGCGCGTCGACATGCGGTTTTGGGTCAGAGGGCACCACGTCCCCACCGCTACCGTTGTGCTGGCCGTTTTTCGCCAGGCTGGTTCGAATGCGGTCGAGGTTGCAAAATCCGTGCGGGAACTCTTGCCCAGCGTTCAAGCTCAGCTTCCCAGCTCGGTCGCCATTGTGCCGATTTACGACCGCTCGAAGACGATCGTAGATAGCACCAAGGATGTCCAGGAGACCCTGTACATCGCGTTCGCTCTGGTGGTGATGGTCATTTTCCTCTTTCTCGGCCGCGCCAGGGACACACTCATCCCGGCGGTGGCGCTCCCACTTTCGTTGTTGCTCACGTTTGTGGTGATGAAAATCCTGGACTATAGCCTGGATAATCTGTCGCTCATGGCACTCACCTTGGCAATCGGCTTTCTGGTGGATGATGCCATCGTGTTCCTGGAGAACACCGTGCGGCTGATGGAAGAAGGCCGGGATGCGATGCAAGCATCCTTAGAATCCGCGAAAGAAATCAGCTTCACGATTCTAGCAATGACGATCTCACTCGCTGCCGTATTTATCCCACTGGCGTTCATGAGTGGTCTGATCGGACGGATTTTCCGCGAGTTCTCAATCACCATCATTGTTTCGATATTCGCCAGCGGAATCGTTTCGTTGACGCTTACGCCGCTCATGACCTCCCGGCTGCTCGAACAACGCGGTGCCGGTGCCAAAAAAACATGGATGGAGCGAGCGGCTGGCGCGGTTGAACACCGAATCCTCGGCTGGTACGGGCGCTCGCTGTGGTTCTTTCTCCGGCACCGGTGGATCTCGGCGGTCACGTGGGCGGTCTGCCTTGCGGGAACCGGGTACCTGCTCTATTCCGTCCCCAAGTCGTTTCTTCCCATCGGCGACAGCTCGTTCATCCGCGGTGTACTTGTGGGGCAGGAAGGTTCGTCGCCGAGTCAAATGCACGCGTATCAGACCGAAGTCGAGAAAATCTTGCAGGCCAATCCAGCTGTCGAAACTACATTCACAATGAGCGGGAATAGTCAGTTTCTGCCTGCGAATCAGGAATTTGTCATTGCGTTTCTGAAGGATCCGGCACAGCGGCCGCCGATTGGGATAGTCGCGGGACAGTTGATGGGTGGCCTTAACTCCAGCATCCCAGGAACGATCACATTCCTGCAGCCAAACCCTGTTCTCGAGATCAGCACGGGCGCCACTGCCAACACGCAAGGCCAATTTGCCTATGCGCTGTCCGGCATCGATCCGGACTTGGTTTACAGCGTCGCAGGAAGGCTGATGGCGAAAATGCATGAATACCCTGGGTTTCTGTTCGTGAACTCGGATCTGTACAACCGCACTCCGAACGTTCAGGTGGACATTCTCCGCGATCAGGCAAAGCTCTACGGCGTGTCAGAGAGCCGTATCCTCGGGTTGCTCCACAACGCTTACTCGCAAAACTACAGCTATCTGATCAAAAAGCCCACCGATCAGTATCAGGTGATATTGGAAGTGCAGGACGATGGACGTACCGCGCCAGAGGACTTGAATCGGCTTTACATCAAGAGCGACGACGGGGCGCGTATGGTTCCTCTTAACGCTCTCACGACGTGGCATACGTTGCTCGGGCCACAGGCGGTCAATCACATCAACCAGTTCACCAGCGTCACTCTCTTTTTCAACCTCAAGCCCGGTTACACAATCGGCCAGGCCACGCAGTTTGTGGAAGATTCCGCGAAGGAAATCCTGCCGCCCGAAGTGCGGGGAAGTCTTCAGGGTGAGGCATTGGTCTTTCGCAACACGGTTTCCAGTCTCGCGGTCCTGATGTTGGTGGCGTTCTTCGTGATGTACGTCATTCTCGCGATTCTTTATGAAAACTACCTGCACCCGATTACTGTTCTTTCCTCGCTTCCCGTTGCTCTCTTCGGCGGATTGCTGACTCTGTGGTTATTCGGATCGGAAGCCTCGCTCTACGCCTACATCGGCATGTTCATGCTCATGGGAATCGTCAAGAAGAACGGAATCATGATCGTGGATTTCGCGCAACAAAGAGTCGAACATGGCGTAAAGGACGACCAGGCGATTCATGACGCCAGCATGGAACGCTTTCGCCCGATCATGATGACGACGATGGCAGCGCTCCTCGGAGCGCTGCCCATCGCGTTGGGTTTCGGCGCAGACGGCGCTTCCCGCCGGCCGCTGGGCCTAGTGGTCATCGGCGGCTTGGTCGTCTCGCAGCTCATCACGCTGTACGTCACTCCCGCCATCTACCTCTACCTGGAAGAATTCCAAGAAAAAGTTCTGGATCGCTTCTCGTTCTTCCGGGCATCACGCCCCGGACTATCGATTCCGGGGAACGCCACGGCGGCTGAACCCGGAATAGGAGATTAGCATCACGATGCCTCGACACTCTCGTATATCTCGTCCCGAACAGCGCTTGCTTTTAACAGTTTGTGTGATTGCGCTGTGGTTCTCGGGCTGCGCAGTCGGACCGAATTACAAAAGACCGGACGTAAGTGCGCCCGCATCGTATCGAGGGCAAACGGACAGTCCGGCGTCGAAGAGCGATCCTGCCTTGGGCGACGAAGAATGGGCAAAAATTTTCCAGGATCAAGAGCTGCAGGGCCTGATCCGCGCGGCGCTCCAGAACAATTACGATGTGCGCATCGCGGCGGCGCGCGTTCAAGAGGCTCGCGCTCAACTTGGGATCACGCGCGCAGACCAATTTCCCACTCTCAGCGGAGGCGGCAATATCACCAGCCAGCGTGACTCGGCAAGCGGTCCGATTCCAGCGTTTGAGCTGACGCAGGGCGCGCTAAGCGTGTCTGCGGCGTGGAATCTTGACTTCTGGGGACGCTACCGGCGGGCCACGGAAGCGCAGAGAGCCAGATTGCTGGCTCAGGAGTGGGCTCAGCGGGCGGTGATTTCGTCTCTGATCGCCAATGTTGCCAGCGGCTATTTTCAACTTCGCGAACTTGATCTCGAACTGGAAATTTCGAAACGCACGCTGGCTTCTCGCTCAGAGTCTCTAAAGCTCACGGCCATGCGCACCGAACACGGAATCGACACCATGCTCGACCAGCGTCAGGCGGAACAACTGGTATACACCGCAGGAGCACAGGTTCCCGACCTGGAAAGGCAAATCGAACAAGAGGAAAACGCACTGAGCATTCTCCTGGGCAACAACCCCGGCGCCATCCCGCGAGGGGTGAAACTCACGGAACAGCCGCACGCTCCCGAGGTCCCCGCGGGGCTCCCTTCGGAGTTATTGGAGCGCCGCCCAGACGTGCGAGAGGCCGAAGAGAACCTCGTTGCCGCCAACGCGCAGATCGGTGTCGCGAGGGCTGCATACTTTCCTCAGATTTCATTGACCGGATCGGGCGGATACCAAAGTTCCGCGCTCTCGAATCTCTTCACCGGCCCCGCTGGCATTTGGAACTTCGGCGGATCGTTCGTGCAGCCGATCTTCGAAGGGGGCAGGCTTAAATCAAACGTTCGGCTCGCGGAGGCCCAGCACCAGGAATTGCTCTTGACCTACCAACAGTCTATCCAGGGCGCTTTTCGCGATGTTTCCGATGCGCTCGTAGCCTATCGGAAGAATCGCGAGTTTCGGATTCAGGAAGAGAAGCTCACCGAGGCAGCGCGTGACGCGTCGCAGCTCTCCGAACAGCGTTTCAACGCCGGCGCAACGGACTACCTGGAAGTCCTTACAAACGAAACGAACTACTTTTCCGATCAGCTGACGCTCGCTCAAGCCCAATTTAATGAGCTGCAAGCACTGGTCCAACTCTACCAAGCCTTGGGTGGCGGCTGGCAACACTAGGTGAGTTCTCCGTGGATCTTTGGGGAAGTAATTTCCTGCTGGTATAATTCCATTCAGTCGGCACTCCGAATTAGCAGCGTGGCTATGTTCGAGTTTTCGACTGGGAATGGAGGTTCGCGTGGATGGTGGCGGTATTCTCAGAGTTCTTCTACTAGGCGATAGCCCTCAATCATTTTCGATCTCCCAGCAATTTCTCGAACAGCGCGGTTGCGAATGCCATTTTGCGGAATCTTCGGAGGCGGCGAAACCTCGACTCGGCGATACGTCCCACCACGAACAAAATGAGGTAGGCGCGCATTGTTCGGGAAAAGGCTGTCCAGCAACTAGTGGACGGCATTCAATATCTGAAGGACGGAACCTGGTACGACATGAGCGAGTGGGTGGAAGAAGAAGAAACCGTTTCTGAGCGGTTGATCGCTGTGGACAATTCCATCTATGACCACATTGTCGTGCGGTCCGAGACGGAGAAGAAGTTTGTCGAGAAGTTGAAGAAGATGAAAAATGTGCACCTGTTTATAAAATTGCCCAATTGGTTCAAAGTGGGAACGCTGGTCGGTCAATACAGCCCCGACTGAGGCCTCGCCATGGAACAGGTTTTTGGGGAAGACGGCCCTCTGCTGTATTTAATCCGCGAGACGAAGAGCAGAACAGTAACGGACGATCTGCGTGGTACTGAGAACCAGAAGATTCACTGCGGAGAGCGCCACTTCACTGGTGCGCTGGGAGTTGACTATCGCGTCGTCACGTCAGCAGACGAATTGCCCTAACAACCGCCTGAGGAGGAGCGTTGGGTAAGCAGGCGAATACCCCGAGACATGTGAGCCCGCCGAAACGGAGGGGACCAGCTCCTCGCTTGAAGAGGCCGCTTTTG
>Ga0210383_10000082_pt1 | contig 103216 bp, 148 predicted proteins | sample IncBWC14OmetaG_FD_160072 | JGI IMG/M metagenome (GOLD analysis project Ga0210383, IMG submission 160072) | Forest soil microbial communities from Barre Woods Harvard Forest LTER site, Petersham, Massachusetts, United States - Inc-BW-C-14-O ...
ACGCCGCCGCCAACGCCGCCAATGGCGCCGCCAATGGCGCCGCCAACGCCGCCAATGGCGCCGCCAACGCCGCCAACGCCGCCAACGCCGCCTACGTTGGCGCCGCCGATTTATATCTAACCATGTCGGCCATGTTAGCACTAGAAGTTTTACGAGAACTTAAGAGTCCGGGAATTGCTTTATTGAAATGAAAGAGGGAAACGAAAAATGAAAACAATGATTGCATTACTCCTGCTGCTTGTCGGAATTCAGGCGCAAGCATGGGATAACAAACAGAACCAAAACCAGCACCAAACACAAACCACAACGGTTAATAGTGGCAATACGACCACGAATAGCCACAACAATACAAGCACAAGTGGCGCGAGTTCTGCGGCTACTGGCGGAAGTTCTGAATCTAGCGGCACGTTGTCTAGCCAAGTAGCTAGCAATTACATCAATAGCGTTCCACGGCAAGCGCCGCCCGCGATTGGAACTACCACATTCCAGAGTAACGACTGTACAAAGACTTACGGGGCTGGTGCGAGTGCTCCATTTGGCGGGATTAGCTTAGGTGGCGGCAAAGTAGACAAGAATTGCCGGATGTTGCGAACTGCGGATGACTTCGCTAATCAGGGCAAAATGCTTGCCTATTGCAAAATCATGGTTATGACGCAAGATGCCAAGGCGGCAGGCGTTACCATGGACGATTGTATGTATCAAGCCCCAGAACCTACGCCAATAGTTGAGCCTGTAGCGCCAGAACCAATAGCGCCGCCTATTCTGTTAGCAGAAGCGCCGATTATCACCATAAACGTGCCCGCTATGCCGGTATTGGCGTGTCCGCGACCGATTCATAAGCATCGTGCATCTAAACCTTGTCCGACACTGGAAAAGTAATGCACTGCGCTTTTTGCAGATCGAGATTAGTAGCTTGCCGGTTTGATGGGCCAGATACGGTAATTTTAATGGTTAAAAACCGTACAACCTACATCTGGAATACTGACAACTGGATAGCTTGTGAAACGTGCGCCCAGTTGCTTGAATCTGACAGATTGGACGAATTGACCAATCGGGCGCTGGATTCAGACCGTTTTTTATTAGTAAACGAGTTGCAAAGACGAGAAATGTTTTTTACTTTGCTTCGAAGGCAATACGCACAAATTAAACAAAAAAGAGAGGCGTTACATGAAACCAGAAGAATTGATCCACCACGTAATCGCGGGAAGCGGCGAGTCTGTATTACGGGCAGCCGCGCAAGTTCTCCTAGACAAACTAGACAAGCACGAAGCCGAGGAAGGCGAGGAGAAAAAGGTCTATGAAGCTATCTTGGCCGTGCCAGAAGGAAAAGAAACCTTTACGGCGGCTATGATGATTGGCGCGATTGCCCAATCGTGGATAGAGTCTAAAAAAATAGCGGCTAATCCGACTCAGTTTATTGGGGCGGTTAGCCAGAAAGCGGGGAATTGCTAGGTGCGGTATTTGGATAAATCCCAGTTGCGTGCGCTATTGGATGCAGCGAAAAGGGATAACCCCTTGCACCATCTGTTAATTCTCTTGGCTTACGCGCATGGACTTAGAAGTACAGAAGCCGTTAATGTTTGGATTGGCCCAACTACTGCTCGGATTAAGACAATCAAAAACGGCAAGCCGTCTACTGTGCCAGCACCGTATATTGAATCCAATACGCTGATTGTGCAAAGACTCAAGGGGAGCGAATGCACGCGGCAACCATTGGTATCTAGTTCTGATCCGTTGTTCGATGAAGTATCGTTGCTGTCTGGTTTACCGAATGGCAGATTGTTCCCCAACTGGACTAGGCACGACTTTAACAATTTGATGCGCTCCTACGGGAAGCGCGGCATTATCCCGCAATTTCTGGCGCATCAACACATTTTAAAACGTTCTATTGGCAAGCACATGGTACGCGGGGCGGGATTAGATAACACGAGCATTTACCTTGGCCATAAAAATTGGTCAAGTACGAAGGCTTACGTGAAGAATTCCGATTCTGAGGCAGCAGCAGCAATGAATGAAGCAGTATTTGGCCGCATGGAGGCGGCGTAAAAATGAAAACTAAATTGAGTAAGAAGGCGGTAGCGTTACTCCGTAAGGTGCAGGCGGCAATCACAGAAGAACCGAATCGCTTGGTAATGGGATCGTGGGGGATACAAAGGTTAGGGCAAAAATTTGTTGTCACTAGCGACTACAATCCAAAAAAACAAGAGAAAAGAACCCTGCCCGCTTGTGGCACTGTCGGCTGTATTGCTGGCTGGACGGCAATCTGTGGACTGCCAAAGAAAGAAGTTCCTTCCATTACGATTAACGGGATAGAAATGGTCAATGTTTCGGAGATTGATGACGTTGAGAAAAAAGCTATTGATTTGCTTGGATTAGATAGCAAACAAGCGCAACGTCTGTTTTTTCTTCGCAGTTGGCCTATTGTTCAATCATTTGGCTATGAATCTTGGCCAGAAGAATTTGACAAAGCTTATGGCAAGGCAAAAACCGCCAAAGAGCGTGCCAAGGTAGCCTGCGAACGTATTGACCATTTTATTGCGACTGGAGAGTAACCACGGGCCTTGCCGAGATGAATTCTCGGTAAGGCTTTATTTTTGCCTGAATCTTGGGGATTAAACCTGCTACACTGTAGCCATACACGCAAAGTAGCGCCCTATCCGCATTGTTCTGCGTGGTTTCTAGCGCCTTTCTAAGCATTTTACAGCCAATTTGTACGTTTAACGTAGGTTCTAATAGTTCCATTTGTGTCTGGTTATATCCGAGGTCTTTAGCCGCCTGAGAGTTGATCTGCAATAGCCCTAGCCGCGCATTGGGAGCCTTCAGGGACGACAAATTAGGGTTGTATTGCATCGGGTCCATGGATTGCTCTACGAGGGCCGGATTCCAGCCTGAGAGGATTTCAATGATTGCGCAGCATAATTCTGGCGGTATTCCTTCTCGAATAGCGATATCTATAGCGATTGCAACGAGTTCCGGCTTGCTATGAATCATGTACGATACGGGTCTATGGCATCGCCTAGAAGGTCTAAGGCTAATTGGGAGAAACTAATCTTTTGTTCATCGCTAAGATATACGGCTATCTCGTCTTCTGAAATCCTCATAGCCATTATCATATCTGGGATGATTTCAAACGCTATAGATTCGGGTTCTTCGTCCATCATTGTCCACCATGCGGTACGCGCCACAAACCTAGTTTTCTTGCTCCCTCTACCATGACAGCATATTTAACTACTCGTTTTGCGAACTTTTGGAAGTTTTGATTCTTTGAAAAATGTACTAAGCCATCATGCAATTCATCGTAGTCACTGCCATATAAAGTTTTGGCCGCATCGCGTTGTCCCTCGAATCGCTGTAGGACTTTATTCCAATCAGTTTTGCCGTTGCTGGTAGATTCTTCTGCTAAATCTTTCAGTGCCCCATTGCGTAAAGACTGTACCTCTTCGGGGGTTTTATCGGCCAAGAATTCGCTTACCATGGTGCCATCAGTAGCTTTACTGTTTAGTTTTTTGATTACCAGTTCTGGCGTCTTAGCCTTGAATAATGGCGATGCCGGACCCTTGGTTTGACGCTGGACGGTCGTAGCATATTGTTTATTGGCAGCCTTTAGTGCGTCGGCTTCTTTTGCTCCGTCGATTTGGAGATACATTTCTTCGTCAAAAGCTTTCTTGATTTGCTTATAGTAACCAAGCGCTGTTCCATTAGCATTGCCAGACGCAACTGCTTTTTGTTGTTGGTCGATAACGCTATTCAATTGGTTCCTGATAGCCTCAACCCTTGTACGATCAATTTGCCTTAAATGATTTGGATTTAATTCATCTATAACAGACTTAGCACGTTGCACTTCTGGGTCTTTTAGGGACTCCAATCCTTCACTGGTTCCTAGTGAATCACTTAGGGCGTCGAGAGACTTTTGCAATTCAGTAGTGGGGCCAATGTTTAGCCTGAATTCTTCTGGCATGGCAGCACCTTTGGCTGCGCCTACTGCCATACCTTGAGTTTCACGGATACGCTTAGCGGCATCTATTTGCGCCTGCCCTGCTTCGGCGCGCGGAGAGCCAGATTCGATTGCTTCACTCACGGCCTTAGCGCCAGAAACGCTACCGCCACGTAGGGCATTCAACCCTTCAAAAGCAGCGCCAGCCGCCGCGCCCACTCCCGCCGCTTCAGCGCCACTCTTCACAGCTTCAGACGGAGCGCTCCCGTGCAGCATCTTTTGTACTGCCGTAATGCCACCGCCCTTCATTGCCGTCATACCAATCTCTAGGGCGCGTTTCAGTTGTGGTGATTTTTCTATTAGTTTTGCTACCTGCCCAGCATGGGCAAGTTTTTCGCCTGCCGTAGCTCCTTCCGCCGAGCCAAGCAATTCCCCGCCAAGCATAAATTCGCCAATATTTTCTAGTCCCATGCCGGTAGCCTCACCAGCATTTTTAGGCATTTCCGGTTGTGGCATTGGGTGTGCTTGCGATGTTGGATAAGGTGCGACACGCTCCGCTAATCCACGCAGGGTTTTCCCGGTAGTCATCAAAGACTTGGTAACACCCGTTTCCGCGTCGCTAATAAAATCTTCCGCCTTACTTAAGTAGTCGCTTGGTGGCGGAGTTGTAGCAATAGAAGCATAGGGGTCGTCGTTTGACTGGCTTTGTTGCTGCGCAGGTGCAGCTATTGCGGCATATGGGTCATCTGCCATTTAGTCTACCGCCGTATGCCCGTGGGCTTGAATATCTTGTTTGATTTGATCGTCCGTTTTGCCTTGGTTTTGCGGTAACTGTCTAGCCGCTTTCATGCTAACGGTTTTACCGCTTGGGGGTGCTACGGCTTCTTGCGGCATCTTTGGGGCGCGGAGATTGTGGGTCAAACCTCTTTGTGCATCGTGTATTTCTTGGATACTACTAGCTCCTAAGATTTTATCCGAAGCGTCTGCGTAGGCATCGTTCTTTGCGGCAAGCAGTTTATATGCGTTATTCAAAATATCTTTTAGCTGCGTGCGCTGCAATGGAGTTAATTGTTGAACGGTTTTATCGTCCGCGCGGCTAAACCAAGTTTCTACATCCCCCATCCATCCTCGCGCCTGAGAACCAATAGAATTAAGTTCCGCACCCGTAATACGCACGCCGCCGCCGCCTACAGTTCCACGCAATGCAGCAATCTTGGCAACGGCATCGTATTCCCCGCCGCCCTTATTCAACAAGTTGATAGCCTCGGCAAAATCTTGGAACTTGCCTTGGTCTTGTTCAATCGTATGGTTTATGGGTACTAAAGCTTTTTGGCGAACAGTCTCCGTAAACCTATCTGCTTTATCGCTGGCTCCAGCAGCGGCTTTTTCCTTCGGAGTAGGATATTGCGACCTAATTTCTGGCGCACGCAGAGATAGTGCCTGAGCGAGTTCGCGCACTTTTGGATTCTTTGGATTAGATGCCAACGTATCAGACGCGAAAAGCGCGGCATTGTTGGCGCTTTCCCAATCCTTCATTTGGCCACCTTTATAATAATCCTCTAGGCGTTTTACGGTGTCTTTGTCTGCTGCTGCTTGCTGCGGATTGAAGCCTGGAAACATGCCGCTATCTCGTATGAATTCTTCCGCATCATCCTTTCCGAGTTCTACACCGTCCCTGCCTCTGGTGGTCTTGCTTCCCAATCCAGAAGCATCACCCTCCGTCGCATAAGCATAAACGTTTGCCATGTTTTTAATTGGCGGGTAACCAGAATTCTCCACTGCTTTCTCTAAATCGGCAGAGCTTATCATGGATGAATTGGTTGACAGCGGCTTAGAGTTCTGCGATTGAATGTTTTGCGATACACCATTTCTTACCGCGTGTGTACCGGCAACCGATGCATCCGAAGCCTCCGTACCAGCAGAAATATTCACCGGCATTGACGGCAACTTGCCTGTACCTGCCACGCCAGAAAGATTAATATCTTTCGGAATTCCGCCTTTGCGGACAATGGCAATCTGGTACAGCGGAGAATCCGCCGTAGTCCCACCTTTCGGAACAATTCTTACATCTTGGTCGGGATGCGCGGCTTTTTGTTTAGATAATTCTTGGCGTAACGCTGCGGGGTCTTTGTTGGTTCCACCTACCCAATCAATCATTCCTTGCCGATCTAATTGGTCATGGAAATCGCGAGCGGTATTGTAAACGCTGTTCCGTGTTTCTTGGTCTGCCTTAGCCAATAGATGCTTAGTCTGCAATTCGTATAACTGCCCCATGGCTATACGCTGCTTGCGTAACGTAGCTTCGTCTGCTTGTTCGGATTGCTGCGCTTGGCGCTGCTGAGCGATTTGGGGCGCGTTAATTCCCGCTGCCATGGAGCGTGTATATGGATTGCTTTGATTCTGTGCTAGGGCTTGAACGCCGCCTTGGACTGCGCCTTTTACCAGGGTTCCAACTAGCGACGAAAAGAACCCTGTCCCGCCAGAAATTCCGGCAGGCTGGCCGCTTAGTGCGCCTTGTTGGCTAGGGTCGGTTTGTGTCTGCGGATCGGGCATCTAGAAAGTATTCTAGTTTGGTTTCTGGACTAATTGTTTCGTCTTTGCATGATTGGCGAAGGTAGCGGCAAACATATTCGTCGGTGCCGTCATGGAGCAAGTAAACGCGCATTAAGTTTTTTATAGTGCCGTCTTGCATGTTGGCGTTAGATTTTCCGCTACACTTTAATCTTAAGTCGTACAACCCAGAAACTAGCCCAGAGTGCATACTTTTGAACTTGCGCAATTTACCAGTTGCAATATTTTTGTCGAATTCTCCTAGGCGCAATGGGTTGTTCGCGTGGTAGGCGGGATCGGTTGGAATTTGGCTCTTATTATAAGCGGCAATCGCACTTAATAGGCATTCTAGTCGGCTTCGCATATTACTGGACGCCACCGGGAACGCTGCCAAATACTCCCGATGGTCCGGTCGGGGCCGTTGGAACATTCGGATAATACGGCTGTCCCATGCTCGGGTTTGGTGGCATCCAAGACGTATCAGTTGGCCCACTACCGCCGCCGCTAAAGAGGCCAGACAACCCACCAGTTAATAGATTAGCGCCACTATTAATAAGTCCACCAAGTAAACCTTGCCCCAAGTTTCCCCAGAAATTGCCAGCTTGTTGTTGCTGGTTTACCGTGGAGGCCTGGTTGAAAGCGTTCTGGTTAGCGCCAGTTAGCAAACCGCCCGTTCCGGGAGTCATGCCAAACATCTGCGGTACATTCTGTAATCCAGCCAGCGCCGTCATTTGTTGCTGGTTCTTATATTGTTGGTTGGCTAGATTGATTTGATTCGTACCGGTTGCGACCGTATTGCCTGCGGCAGAAGATATTTGCGACTGAATAGCTTGCTCTACGCCACTGGGCAGACCGGCCATGTTGTTGGTTGCAAAAGCTGCTTGTGAGTTTTGTTTGGCGTTAGCTGCCTGTGCTCCGGTGGTATTTACAAGCGAAGCCTCAAGGTCGGCCATGGCCGTGGGTCCGAATCCCTGCGGATTTAAAAACATAGATTGCAGTTGAGGTACGAGGAATTGGTTAAGGTAGCCCTGCTGCTCCGCGAACTGGGTTTGGAAGTCAGCTAATAGTTGGCCCGATTCCATCGACGCCTGCTGTTGGGCTTGCTGCTCCGCTTGGGACGGGCCTGAACCGCACAAACGTACCCAAGGGCCGCTATCAGGATAATCAAAGTAGATAGATTCAAGAGGCTGGAGACTTTCTATGTCGAAGGAATATTTGGTGTAGACTCTTGGCACACCGTAGATTCTAATGAAGTTGGCTGAGTAAGCCATAGCACCCGTTCTTCTGGGCTATCAACAAACCCTAGATAGCGACGGCAGAACCATGCAAGAGTCTTAGATGCGGTGTCGTAGATGATTTGTTTGTAGCCGTTACGCTTGGCCGATTGGACTAATTCCGGGAATTGGCTAACGAGACATTTGCGGATTCTTTCTTTGTCCACGTCGCAAAATTGGATGTGAAGTCTAAGCGCAGACGATCCACGTAGATATAAAATTGGACCAGATTCATCTTCGTAGACACGAGAAATCGTGCTTGGCTCTGAAAAAAACTTGGGAGTCATCCATTCCGCGTGGCACTGGTCTGAGCGGATTTCTTTCTCCATTCGCGGAAAATCTTCAGGAATTATCGGGCGAGAAGTAATCACAAAAACGATACTAACATTTAGTGCGGAATTAGTGATTGCAAAAAGAACGAACGCCCTACTCCGGGACTAGAAACGTTGCCGCTTGGTCCATTCCAATAAACGGAATACGTCTCTAAATTAAGTGGCGAGTGTGATAGTGGCGAAGGGTCCGTAAAAGAAATCGTGGTAATTGTTGGGGTATTGGAATTTACGTGCGTGGTTTCTAAAAATTGCTGGCTAAGCAGCTGACCGTTACGATAAAACGCGAATCGTACTGGGTCGGATGGCGAAGTAGACTGCACTGGAATAGATGCCGACATGTTTACCGGACCATTAACCACAAGAGATAATTCCATATTAGGTACGGTACTCCAGACATTGCTAGCCAAAACTCCGCTTTGTGCTCCTGCACCTGTAACTTGTGTAGCTTGCGTACCGCCCGGAGTAGCGCTGCTAGTAAGGGTGGCGACCGGGGTGTGGGTAAGAGCTACGTCCGGCAAACTCCACATCGCACGCCTAGAACCGGGAGAGAAGTTTAGAAATGGCGACTCGTAGCCTACGTCTGTGTCATAAACATCTTGTGGAGACGCAAAGCTACGTGGGCGAATCGTAGCGGGGGAGCGGCCAGCAGAGACAGAGCCTACGTTCGCGGCAGATTGTTCTACCGCTTGGTCCTGTGTCTTTTGTAATAATTCTTTAAGCGTTTGAGTCATGTAAGTTATTGATTCTAATGGCCTTGCAATTGTGGCAGAGCCGAGGTCTGCGGTGCATTGCCTTCTTGTTTCCCTGATAACCCAAGTCCCAAAACTTCATTCTGCGCCGCCTCTGCTGGCCACTGAATTAAAATTTGCACATACTTAACCGCTTCCGGTGCCTTCGATGTAAGCCATTGGTAGCGTAGGCTACGATAATTAACTGGCGTTTGCCCATAGGTTGGCGGATCGTTGATTGGGTTGGCTAGTGCGATAAAGCTACCCGTAATCTGGCTTCCGGCTTTGTTGGTAAGCGTAACGCCTTCATCGTTAGGCAAAACTGATACCGTAGGTACACTGCCAGCGTTAGTTAATTCTAGGAATACATTCTCCATCTTAGCCAAGGTTCCTGGGTCGGCTTCTTGGATAGTTCCAACAACCACATTAGGAGCATATGTGGTGCCCAAATCGCTGAACGTGTTTAAGTCTCTTTGGGCTAGCGTTGTTCCAGTACCAATCAGATACTTCCATATTCCCGCTTGGACTTCCATGGCCCCAGCAGCGGTGATGTTTGGGAATTTTAGTAATGCTGGCAAGCACCACGCCTGCTGTCTGGAATTAAATGGATAGAGAACTTGATTCGCTACATCTAGCAAAAAAATCATGGCGTCCAAACCAGAGCGATACATAGTCACATAAGCTTGGGTTGGGTCTATGTTCTGCAACTGATCGGCAATGACTCCACCGCCCACTTCTTCCATGCCGGACGCGGTTAAGGCTAAGAATTGACGATCTGCTGTGAACATGTAGACATTAGAACCATCCGTATCCGCCGCGTTATAACTCCATAGGCCAGCATCTTTCACAAAATCGTTTACGGTGAAATTGGTTGTAGCCGTACCGCGTACTACTAAGATTTCATCTAGGGTATGAGCCAACAAACCATTTGGTAGAGCCGTAAGGCGTGGAGCGTTGTTTGGTAGAACGAACACATAAACCGGATTCCAGTTAGATTGTTGCAATCCAGATAGCGAGTCTGGACCAGTAGAGAAATAAAGCAAATTACCAACCATACCCCATAGCCTGCCAGCAAACCACTCCATGGCAGTAAGTCCGACTGGTGGAGGAGTGTTTTGAAAATTTGTAGCCGCTTGATTGGATACGTTTAATTGATTGTCGGTAGCGGTGTCCTGCACGTTTGCGGTTGCATTAGGGAATGGCGAGTTCGGAAGTTCGTAAAACACCGTACCGCCACCTGAATCTGTGGTTCTGTAAACGTGAATATCGCTTACTTGTGGGTCGGTAGACGCCACTAGTGCGATTTGTACCGATGCTTTTCCTGTAAATGGTCCAGTATTCGTAGATGGTGGCGATGCGTTTGAAATTTCTCCGCTAACCGGATTTCCGTAAGCGGTTACATATGACCATCCGTTGATTGCGGCGAAAGAGCCGGACCCGGTGGGCGTAACCGTTGGTCCGGTAGCTAGAAAAAATGTGATGTTTACGTTATCAACAAAGAATTCTACCCCAAGAGAGCCAGCAGGCACGCTTACTGAAATAACGCATCCAAAAGTTGAAGCATTGACGAATGTTGGCGTTAAGATTCCAACCTGCCCCCATGCGTCATTAGCTCCGCCAAAAGTTAATTGAATTGGCGTAGTCGAGTTGATAGAAGAAGTGTGGGTTCCAAATGGATTGTGCCCTGCCCCATGGGCGGTATTAAAAAGCGCGACCTGAACCTGCGCCCCCGGTACAACCGAACTAACATAGGCGTTAAATGTTACTTGTGTTCCGGCAATTTTGGCAGTGGAGGGAACCGAGAATCCGAAATTGGTAGCTTGTAGATATCCTGAGAATCTGTGTCCAAATTGCGAACCGTCCCTTACGACAGTGGCATATGCGGTTGTGGATGTGACATTGCTTGGATTGGTCCATGCCGCACTACCAGCACCCGTTGTCCCGCCAGTTCCGGCAATATTAGGTCCAGCGGTACTAGCAATTCCAGCAATACCCCAATTGGTTACTCCTTGTGTTCCCCCCGGCCCATCCCACTTAAAAGCAAAGTTTCTGCCGCTAACAAATAAATAATTCCCCACGCCAAACATGTAACCCTTGACGCCGATTTGATCTGCTGTCTTAGTGAAGATAACCGTAGGCGTCGTATCTGTTGGACCGATGTATTCCACGTCCGCAGTCGTATCAAAAATCTGGAATACACCTTGGCTGGCAGTTTTCCACGAATAGGTGTTGAGAAGCGTTCCGTTAAGCGATGCGGTGGAATATTGGATATATCCCGGACGGCGCTGGAGAGTTAAGCGTGGAGTTATCTCAAGGTCATTCCCGGAGAGTAAGGCATCGTAAAGCTCGATCACTCGGCGTCCCATCAACCGGATCGGAGTTACTAGCTGATTGCGCAGCGTGACAAGCCCGGTATACCACCGGGCAAACCAGATGGCCCCCGCTTCGAAAAGATATGACATTACATAGCGAAGTTTATAGGAGTTGTCAGATTAGGCGGCGCGGAGGAAATCTGCTATCTTGCGAGCTACAGCTATAACTTTAGCCTTTAGGATAGCCATGAACCCATCATCTTCATTGGGATTCCACATATGGTTCAACTGGCCGAGATTTTTGACTTGGATCATGTACGTCTAACGTAGCGCATTTCTGTAATCTTGCTCGGCATTTGGCAGTGTGGGCATATAACCGTCATCGGCGGGAAGAAGAATTCCCATACTTTACGAAACATTAGCCTTCTTCCATTCTTTTATTTCCTCCAATAAAGCTATAACGTCGTCTTCCGGTATCGCCATACTTTTTTGTCCGAGAGGATTGATTGGCTCATTAAACAATTCGATAACGGCAAATTCCCGCTTTGGATCGTGCGGACACTCATCAACCGTAATTGCAAAAGTTCTAACTTTCGGAGTTAATGTAAACATAATAACAATATACCACGTCGGTTAGTGCTTTTACCTGCCTGTCGGCCACCTACGTTTAATGTACTTTCGCGACGGGATATAGAATCCACTCGTAGAACCTAATGGTCGCAATAATGCCAAGCGCTAGGCCAGACAAAAAACCAACCCAGAATTTCATTTAGTCCTTTTGCGCAAGCCAGTTCTGCGCGGAGTTGCGGTTCTGGTACACGGCAAAGACTGTACCTTGGCCTTCAAACGCGGCTACGGCTTCTTGCAGCGATGCGGCAGGGCAGTTATGAGTTTCAATTTCATTTTTGAGATTGCGGCTTACGAATGTGTAGATAAATTGCTTGGGCATAAGGTTTTCCTTTTTGTACTAGGTGATTTTAGCAGACGTGATATATAATCACGAAATGGAAACCTACACCACATTCCTAGAATCCAAAACATCGTTTGCCAAAGAATGCGGACTAGATATTTCCCGCGACTCGCTCAATCCTAAGCTGTTTGACTTCCAGCGCGATATCGTTGCTTGGGCGCTTCGCAAGGGACGTGCTGCCATATTCGCGGATTGCGGACTTGGGAAAACTCCCATGCAACTTGAATGGGCAAGGAACGTACCTGGAGATGTGTTGATATTGGCCCCGCTCGCAGTTGGCCAACAAACGGAACGCGAAGGCAATAAGTTTGGAGTTGATGCCAAGTATTTACGCAAACCTGATGGCGGCGTGATTGTCACCGTAACCAACTACGAAATGCTCGAACATTTTCCTCTTGGCAATTATTCTGGCATTGTTTTGGACGAATCGAGCATCCTGAAGTCTTACGATGGTGCATTTCGCACAGAGCTTACCGAACGTGCGCGAATTGTTCCGTATCGGCTAGCTTGTACTGCTACTCCCGCCCCTAACGATTACATGGAACTTGGTAACCATGCCGAGTTCTTAGGCGTAATGACTCGCACGGAGATGTTATCTACTTTCTTTGTCCACGATGGCGGAGATACATCAAAGTGGAGACTAAAGAAACACGCCACGAAAGATTTCTGGAAATGGATTTGTTCTTGGGCGGTAATGCTTAGAAAGCCATCGGACCTTGGTTATGATGACCGCGACTTCATTCTCCCACCACTTGAAATTCAAGACATAATGATCGACGTAGCCAAGCCTACCGATGGATTTTTGTTTGCGTTACCGGCTATCACGCTAGAAGAACGCCGCAAGGCGCGAAGCATTACAGTCGAAGAACGTGCAGCCAAAGTGGCGGAGATTGTGGCGACTAAGCCGAATGAGCCATGGCTGATATGGTGTAACCTTAACACCGAAAGCGAAATCGCGGCAAAATATCTTGGAGCAGTAGAAGTGCGTGGCTCCGATTCTCGGGAAGAAAAAGAATCTAGAATGTTAGGTTTCTCCGCTGGCGATATTCGCGTGCTTGTGACCAAGCCTTCCATTGCGGGGTTTGGCATGAACTGGCAGCATTGCCCAAACATTGTTTTCTTGGGTTTGTCGGATTCCTATGAGCAGTTCTATCAAGCGATTAGGCGTTGCTGGAGATTTGGTCAGACCAAGCCGGTGAATTGCTACGTCGTAACTAGTTCACAAGAGGGAGCGGTAACGGAAAACATCAAGCGTAAAGAAAGAGACGCTCAAAAAATGGCAGAGGAGATGGTTAATAATATGCACGAATTAAACCAGAAAGAGATTCGCGGCAAGGGCGGCAAGGTAGGAAACAACGTTATTCACAGAATGGATGCTGGCGCGGGGTGGATAATGCACCTAGGCGACTGTGTGGACGTTCTAGAGAAGCGACCAGATGATTCTGTGGATTACTCAATTTTCTCCCCACCATTCGCTTCGTTGTATACCTATTCGGCGCTACCAAACGATATGGGTAACTGCCGTACTCATTCTGAGTTTTACGAGCATTTCAAATTTCTAGTTCCACATTTATTGCGGGTTCTTAAGCCCGGAAGAAACCTTAGTTTTCATTGTATGAATCTTCCTATGACCAAGGAACGCGACGGCGAAATCGGACTATGGGATTTTCGCGGAGAACTAATTCGCATATTTACCGATGCCGGATTTCTGTATCACTCCGAAGTTACGATTTGGAAAGACCCAGTTACGGCGATGCAGCGGACGAAGGCTATTGGGCTGCTTCATAAACAACTGAAAAAGGATTCCTGTATCAGTCGGCAAGGAATAGCGGATTATCTTGTAACCATGCGAAAGCCGGGGATAAATCCAGAACGTGTAACGCATACCGCTGAATCTTTCCCTGTTTCTCGCTGGCAAGAGTGGGCATCTCCGGTTTGGATGGATATTAACCCTAGCGATACATTGCAACGCGAGTCCGCTCGCGAACACGAAGATGAACGGCATATTTGCCCGCTGCAATTAGAAGTCATTAGGCGCGGTATGATTCTTTGGTCGAATCCGGGAGACTTAGTGCTTAGCCCGTTCGCTGGAATTGGTTCTGAGGGATACGTGTCGATTCAGGAAGATCGTAAGTTTTTAGGGATTGAACTTAAAGAATCCTATTGGAAGCAGGCTTGTGCTAACCTTAAAATCGCGCATAGGAAAACCGATACGTTGTTTGCGGTCGGATCATAGTGTTTACCTCGTTTCTCCTTTCGCGTTAATCCATTTCGTGCGCTTTAGATAAGATACTGCGCTCTCCATTAGCTCCGTATTGTGATAGAACTGCCCCATGCCCGCGTTGCACGTCCGACACAGAATACCACGAACGCACTTCCCGCATGATTTATCACCAGCGCAGCAATCATGGTCGTGATCTACATGCCAGAACGCTACTTCGTTTTCTTTGGGCCTTTTGTGGCACAGCGCAATTCCGCACTTGCCGCCTTGTTTTTCAATGATCGCATAGAATTGATCTGCGGTTATATTGAATTTGTTTTTTAGATTTCGCGCCCAAAGTTTTTCTCTGTTATCTCTGGCATATCTGTTTACGCGGGTTCTGGTAGCAGCTATATTCTCTGGTGTGCGCGTTTTGTACTTGTAGTCGTCGTAGCATTCTTGACACATCCCCTTCGCGTAATGAATCCTGTCAGTATGGCAATCCGCCATGCGCTTACCAGTTCTCTTGCGGCGCTCTGGACGAACAATACTGTAGCACTCATAACACAAGCCAGCAGAGTAATGCTGTCTATCTGTATGGCAGGTTGCACGAACGTCTTTTACTATCGTTCCCGCCGGGCGTGATTTCTCATATCTGTAACGGTGAAAGCAGGCTTGACAAAGACCGTGGGCGCAGTGTGGTTCAAGTGGATGGCATGTAGCTTGTGGTCGTACTCTTGGCATTTTGTTTCTCCTTAATGCCAATTATACATATAGTTCTTGGTTTTGTATACAACTATAAGTTCTTTGTTTTCAGCCACCTCTAAGAATTGCAACGTCAGGAAAATAACTTTCCGATCTCATTTCTTGATCTTTTATGTCCAATGCGCGGAGCAGGTTTTGCTGATGCTGTGCTTCTTTAGTTGGCCAGCGAGGATCTTCAAACCACGCCAAGGCCGCACTGAGCACTCCGCTCCTAAGCACATAAGCCAAATTATCCGGCCACGGGTACCAAGTATTTTGCAGCGAAGTTTTTATGGGCGCTTTTTGTTGGTAGAAGATGAATGCTTGCCAGATTTGACTAGACGGTACAGGCCAGAAGCGGAATGTAAGCGTGGTCCCAAATGCCTGCCCGATAGGACTGCCGATGGTTTCCAGTATCCCGTTAGCGATTATGATTGGCGTATTGGCTGCAACGTATAGGATTTGCGGATTGCTGGAAAACGTTATAGACGTTGTGACTAAGTTCTGTGCCGCGTTTACGCTCAGTTTCCACGTTGTTGCCGTAGCGGAATCATTCAACAAATAAAAAGCAGTTCCTACGATGTTGGTCTGCGTAATTATGATCTGACCTGCCGGATTAACCCCCAAAAGCCAATTATTGCCATTTGGGTCAGTCAAGACTACGGCGGTAGTTGCAGGCACGTTTTCGAGCAACATGCAAACCTTAAACGGCGGTTGGATGATGCTTTCGATATAGAGCGAAGAAACCACTTCTATATCGTGTACTGGCCTTACGGTACCAGTATTCATGTAATCCTGAAGCGTACAGTGGGAAACCCAGTTTAAGTCGCCTATGCCCTGTCCGCCATCGTTGGCCAATCCTGTAGTAGCAACGGTAAACGTTACTCCAAGGATTCCACCATTGGGAGCAACCACGAGTCCGGTAATCGGAACGTTGGTTACATTCATCGCAGATTGCGCTGCGCCGCGTATAGTGACCAAATTTCCTACTTGTGGCACGCTAGAGCCAGTCGTTACCGGAACGGAGCCTGGAGGGCCGTTTAGGCCAAATGTACCATTGGGGGCGAAGTCGGAGAATGACGCCGTAACCGTGGTGCCAGATTGGGTTAATCCCGGCCCGTTGGCCGAGATGACAGAATTTAAATGAACTACACATACCGGTACGGGCGGAGCCGATCCAGCGTTTACGCTCATCTGGCATCCAGAAAGAACATAGTCTTGCTGATAGGGAATTGTCGTAAATGGCGCTATCGCGGCCTTGTTGAATTTCCAATCGTAAGGAGAAGAAAGCAAGAGTTGTAACGTATCGTTACAGATTGAAAGTGCGGGTTCGTTGGCAACCCCTCCAGCGCCGATAAGCGGAGCCATTCTCACGTAAGTCTGAGTAAGCTGAACAACGTCGTTCAATAGAATAGTAGATGAGATAAGTTCGTCTCGATTCGTTAAAATTTAGTTCGGATTGGCGATAACCATCCAATCAAACGCATCGGTCGCTCCCGAACAAGACACAGTGAAGCCTGTTTTACTTTTGGTACTTAAGCTAACGCCGCCAGCCGTAGTCTCGTCAAACACTAAGATTACTGGCTGAGAGGCATAAGTCACGTTTGATGGCAAGGTGATTGCTTTTGTGCTACCAACGCAAGCCGATATTCCGGCAATCGTGTTTGCGACCTTTTGCAAAAGCGCTCCATCTACCTGTAGTTCATATGCCTCATATGATCCACCGAAGGCGAATAATCCGATGACATGAGCCGTATATTTCGGAGTTACGCTACCAAGCACGTTAATACTTAAAAAGTTGGACGCTGATTCCACTTCATAACTATTGCCCGAGCTTGCCCCACTGCAAATAGGATTCGTAAAGTTGGGGCTGAGAATAGCTGCCACCCAAGAGTTCGCATCGGCGTCGATGTCGGAGTTTGGGGTGCTCTGGTTATATGTGATAGCGCAACTTCCACCGCCCGGAATATCGGTATGAATAAAACAACTGTCACAATGATTACTGTCGGTGTTGAGTTCGCTGTCCCATCCGTTTTGAACGTTCCCCGTTGTGATGAAACGAACAAACCAGTTATCGCTAACCACGGAACCAGAGTTAACCGCACCCGCACCGGCAATCTGAATGGCGTAATTACAATATTGGCCAGTGGCATTTAAACACTGAATACTAAAGTCAATGAAGTGATTTGCAATAGTATTGCAGCCCGGACCACACGAACCGTTACTAACACCAAGAATCATCGCTGGCGTACTCGTTCCACCCGTGCCACCATTCGGACCGGTTAGTGTGTCCCCGATAAACCAATTGAACGAGGAGCTAATCAGGCTCATGGAGCAGTTATCTGGCTGGAAAAAGGTTATTCCGTAGGCGACAAAATTTTGTAGGCCGGTAAAGGTAATGCAACTCGCATAATTGAGGGTTACTTGGGTGGTAGTAACATTAGGTGAAATCCCAAACGAGCCAACGACTCCTAGGTTTGCTGGAGCACAGAGGGATACTAGGCTAACGTTAGAAAGTCCAGTAGTCGGACCCGTGCCGCTGTAGCCGCATGGAAAGTATACCGTGCCGCCAGTTGACGGTAGTGCGTTTACGGCGGCTTGGGTGGAAGCGAACTGATTGGCAAATACCGCCCCATTGATTGCGGCCACGTTGTTAAACGTTTCTACGCCGGTCCACGTACAAGATTGATCTAGTGCGCAGAATACGTGAACCGTTTGCGATTGGAGACTGGTGGCCGTTAACAATAAAATTATCGGACAACACATCCAGAGTAATTTCTTCAAGCGGCTTGCTCCTTAATCTCAATTGCGCGGGCGTGCATAATGGCTTTGCCGATGGCGTGAATTTTGGTAGTGAGTTTTTCTTCCCAGAATAAGTTCATCTTGCGGCCAAACGCCTCGCGATGTAGGCGCGTTCTCCATTGGCGCAAGAGGAAGTAAGCATTCGTAGTCGGGCGAAGGTCTTTCACTCGAATACGATTTTAGGGGAGTTGGAGGATGGTGTTCTTGGACTTGGAGTGTTCTAGAACCTTGCGGCAGTGTTCAACGAAAAAAGAAGCAGAACGATTGGTTTTCATTTGGTTATCTACCGCGCAACACGGCACGCAATTCCCATCCGCGTATCCTAGGTTGTTATCAACCCTGTCAATACCATTGGATATATATGGCAGATTATCGGCGTTAATCCTTTTGTGTCTCGAATAATGCAAGTTGGATGGCGGCTCTCCGCAGTAATGGCACGGACTAGACGTAATTTCTATAAATACTTCCAAGGATAGCGAGAAATCTAAACATCTCTTCTTTGCACTGCTCTTGTACATGGTATACATATCCATAATTGCAACCATGTTTCCTTGATGTTTGGGTCTGCCACAACCGCAACTCTTAACGCGGCCTTGTTTTAGATGGGTTGGAGTGCAAGTTTTACTTGCTCCGCAATCGCACAAACATAGCCACGTGGTTTCATACCAAACGTCACCACTGGCACGACGAGAAGATTTGCCTTTGCACGTAACTTTCCGTGGTTCTCCTAGGCCAACAACGGTCAGTTTATCGAAACGCTTACCAATCGGCGGAATTATCGGCATTAATCGACGTATACCACGGAATTACCGCGCTGGGTTGGTATGCGCAGTTTTTCTTTGTATTGCTGCCAAATTTCTTCAGTCAAACACTCTTCGCGGCGAGGACTGAATAATGCGGGGCAGTGCTGGCAGATTCCGCGAGTTACCCCATCCGACTGCCTAGCCCACGCGATTGCTGAGCTTTGATCCTCGCGTTGATGTGAGCAATTTTCGGCACGAAGGATTTGACCTTCCCAATAGGCTTTCTGGGCTTGCAATTTGGCTTCGTGTGCTCTGGCCTGTTGCTTTTCGTGGAACTCGCTAACCGGAGGCTTGCGAGCTACCTCAATAGCTTGGGCCAGTTTTTCCGCAAACATGACTTGGCTTTCATTCATTCGGGCGTTGAATGCGGCTAATAGTTGGGCAAATTCGCTAACCGGAACAGAGATAGACTGCTTGGATTCGGTTAACTGTTCCGGTTCTGGTGGAAGTTCTTCGGTCCCTACGGGAGATTCAAATGGGTTAACTTTACTACGCGGCAAAAGTATCACGCTCCTAAGTTCTAAATGCTAAAGAAGTTGTTGGATATTACGCAAAGTATTCGTTTATCTTGCTAGCTATTTCATCCCAAGTTTTGCCTTCCCAAGATTTCACTAATTCGGCAGTAACCTGTTTTTGTGGAATGTGTTCTTTTTTGCAAGCGCAAAACTTAAAATTGTAAGCTATTGAACTTCCCGCTAGGCGGGCCGGGTCGGCCACTGATGGCTCCCAATCGCGGATAATAAAATTGAGATTATCGTTTTGGCTCCAATGCAATATTCCGCAATCATGCCCATGTTCCGCAACGGCCAATCTTGCTGCGTTGGTATATGCTCCAATAGCTTGATGCGCGATATTGATAATCTTAGCCTCTAATTCTCCCACGGAGAATCCACCCAGAGTATCGGGCAGCGTTTTCCAGTTATAGAAGCTTGTAACCCTTGATATAACAGCGCCACTATTGAGCGCGACAATACCAGCATTACGATTCCATTCTGGAACCGTAAAAAATTTAACGCGATCTAGTCGGTAATCGTTGATTTGTGATTCGATGCCAGTTTTTACGGTTTCAAAGAAAACCTTTTCGGCGGCTATATGAATTGCTGGTGGACTATTGTGATGTGGAGTTGACGATGGGGTGTATGCCATTTTATTTTACCAATGCCATTTTTTCTTCGATTTCGGCTTGTGCAACCCCAGATTCTGCAACCGCAAGCAAACTGCCGGAATAGGAGTAAATCCCCCAGTGCTTTAGCGTAACCCACGGTGCCATCCAAACCTTACCGCCTAATGATTTCCACATACGGGTGAACCAATAATCCTCAGACAGATAATTCTTTGTTGCAGGGTCAATCTCAGCGCGGTAGAAGTCGTAAATTTCTGGACCATAGAAACTGGGTTCGTCCGACATTGGAATGTAAGACTGCACCTTGCCAGAATCAATCATTTTTTCGTATACAGAGCGATTGATTAACATGAAGCCGGTTCCGGCGTCAGTAACTTCGTTGAGCGTGTCTAGGCTGATCTGAGCTACTTTTTCTTTCTCGGTTTTGCCGACTATGTTAATGACGAAATCCCCACAAACTTTATCGAGCCGGTCTACTGGAATGTTGTGGTCAATAGTTACAGCTTTCTTAACTCGCGACCAGTTGATTTGTTTCTTGGGATAAGGCGCGGCAATAAATTCCTCATTCAGTGTCAACATCTTTAGGATGTCCGCCGCCTGAAACTCTATGTCGCTATCAATCAACATTTGGTGAGTAAATGTAGACGACAGGAATAGGTCTGCTTGCCGATTACGCGCCCGAGTAACCAAGCTATCGTGCATAAAGTTAATCGAAAGCGGTACTTCGTAAGCGCGACACAAGCTGGCCAAACTTAACAGGCCATTCACGTAGGGCGATAAGCATGTCAGATTATAGACTGGCGTGGTCAGGAATAAGCTTTTTCCGGCTAGTTCGTCAACTCTCACGGTATCTCTTTCCACCAAATTCTGGAATGTTCAGCTACGTTAAATGTACCTAGAATTTCAGTACACGCCTGCACTACTCCCGGCGATCCCATATCGTAGTCGTGGCCACAAAGTAAACCGTTAGGTTCCAAGACCGAAAGCGCCGTTTTAATATCGCGCATCACGTTTTCATATCTGTGCGACCCGTCGATAAAGACCATATCGTATTTGGGTGGTTGCGGCGCATTGGCGAAGTCTAGCGAGCCATGGTCGGCTTTCCATGGCAGAACCCTACCAGAAGCGATATGTTGGCTTAAATTGGCCGCAAACGTGTCACAGATGGCGCTCCGCTCTTTCCATGAGATAACAATATCTTCTGGCCCCTTGAAGCTATCGCAGGCGATTACAAAGCCGGTAGTATGGTCGGCCATGGCCATCGTTGTGCGACCATAGTAGCTACCTAGTTCTAAGATTTTTGTGTGGGTACACGCGGAGTGAGCTAGGAAAGCTAAGTCGTCCCAGCCGCTCAATCCCTTTACGTTTAGGGCGTTATCTAATCCGCAATCTTTAAAGCGTGGAATATTGTTTAGGCAGGCATCCAACGCTTGTTGATCTTTATCTACAGGCAAACATCAACCTGAATTCTGACGGTTTTACCTTTGATTTCGTGCCAAAGTATCGGAGCTTCATAGCTTGGTTTTGAATCATTTTCGTAAGTGTAGCATCTAATGCTGTATTTACCAACCACTAGGTTCTCTGGCTTTTTACCAGAACCGCCGAGAAAGCCGTTGAGCGTAATCCAGACTTCACCAGCACCGTTAATTTGGGTACGCTTGACTGTAGCTTGGGAACCGTTAGGACGGGATACTTCTACGTTGTAATCGTCGGGATTATCCCCTAGATCAAGGGGAACGAGTTCTACGTTATTCCACCAAACCTTCAATCAGTTAATCCGCTTCTCTCTTAATCGGCATAAACTATTGATAACAAAGGGCTTCAATATTGAACGACCACCAAGTCTACCGTCTGTTGGAGATTAAGATTGGCGTTGGTTGAATTGATTAGCGGCACCTGTACTCGCGGATGGTTGCCAGAAGCGTAAGAACCGCTAGCTGGAGCCAATAATTGTACCGCGCCAAAAGAAAGTCCAGTATTCATGTTGGCGTTGGCTAAGTTTGCGGGAAGGGTCGCCTCTACCTGGCCGTTGCCCTGGAATTGAAACGGCACAGTCAGGGTAATAGTGGTTTGGCCGCCATTTCCCGTGACATTGCCAGCGGCTATAGCATTAGGCGAGTAGACGCGAGAGTGTTCCGAGCTAGTAGTGCGGGTCCAATTGCTTTTCTGAAATGATGCCATAATCCTAAACTCCTTCTGGAAAATTCAATGTTGCGAATTCCCCATGGTACTGCTTGGCTGCTGCGTCATATGCTTTGGCGGCTTCTATTTTGTTCTTAAAGTAGCCAAGGCTTTTTTGTTTGCCGTCTACCTTGATTCTAGCCGCCCAGTACGAACAACCGCGAACCACAAACCAAACCACGCCACGATATCCGCTTGTATTGTTTTTCTGTACAAGTTGCTTGCGGCGTTGATTATCGCATCTTGCCACGTACCGCAAATTGCTTTTCTGGTAATTCAACCTATTGAAATCTATGTGGTCACATTCGTAACCTTTTGGCGGTTGCCCCAGAATAAATTTGTGCATCAGTGTTCTATCTTTTGTGCTTACCACATATCCGCCATTAAGGATGCACCACTTGCTATAGGCGGTTAACTTTTCAAAGAACTCGTTGTCTACTATTGCAAACATCTCAGAGTTTGTTAGGGAAATTAGCTTCATTTGGAAGCTATTATACACCCTATACTCAGACCCCTTGGTTGAACACGAACAGCAATCGCGAATTGGTGTTGATGTTAGCCGTGCTTCCCATACCGTAGAACGTTACGTTAATTCCAGAGCTATTCTGGAATACGCTCGAAATAGCTACGTTCGTGGTGTTCAGGAAGTTGATGTTGGATTGCTGAATATTGGGTGCTGGCGAGTTGTAATTTGTGTTCGCAAGCAGCGTAACCGCGATTGGTAGCTGATAAGTGTTAGAAGTGAAGAACGAACCGCTGCCAGCAACAGGGGCGACAAAGGTTACAGTGGTCGCAGTATTTGCTGTTAACGCAATATTTTGGTTGCAAATTGCCTCGCACCAGAGTCCCACAGAAGACGATTGAGCAGAACTAAGATTGCCTACGTTTGACATGGAAGATATCTCCTTGGGCTGGCGATTTGCGCGGCCCTGTTAACAGTTAAAATCGTAGAGAACTTTGTGGAAGCAATACAATGGCGGGATTATTTTTGGGCAAAAACGGTATCTACTAGATATTTGAAAACGCTTTCTGTGGTTAGGTTTTCTCGCGCATGCTTCATTACTTTTTCGATAACCCGATTGTAGAAGTCAATCGCGGTATCCTTGCCTTCTGTCGGGCTGTATTCGATTAATCGGCGCACCATATCTACTTCACGCTTAGGATAGCGGTGCATAACTAAGTCTGGAGTTCCGTCTATTGCGCGATGGTACGGTATTGCCCACTGGCTCAAAATCTCCACGTGGCGCATACAATCGTGTCCCATGCGTCTCATAGTAGGCGCGAAGTAGCTACAAGCATACCCGGCGAGATAATCCTTTTCGTTATCGTAAACCGTAGATTGGTTTATTAGCGGATCGTATGCAGACATGAAGCGAGTTTTTTCTGGCATTGACGGCAGAATTTTGTGGGCAGGGATACCGAAGTGAATTGGCCAGAAGCCGTCTATCTGACTGCACAATTCCCTTTTGAACATGAGCACCTTATCGTGCAACGGAAAGGTATAAGGCGAATCCTCGCCATCCACGGCTGCTATTTTGTTTCTTGGATATACAGAAGTAATGCCGCCAAAATAGAGTTGATTTCTCTGTATTGACCCGAAAATAACAATGTCGAAAAACTTATTCTTGAGTTTGTTTACAATATCGTCTCGGTCTACCGCTAGAGTGGGATCAAGTAATTTGCAGTGCGAGAAGCCGCGACCATGAAAGCCTGATACATCGCCATAATCGGTGTATAGATAACTACAACGCGGAAAGTCTACGAAGTCTCCTCCGAGCGTAAGCCTGCCGCCGTGGCATATTGTGTCGGCCATGAAATCTGGCAAATCGCCGTTAGTTAAAAAAAGTATCTTCAAATGGGGTTTTTCTCCCAAAATTCTGGCGTCCCAAAACCTTGCCAACTATCATGCTCTGGTGCCTCAACATAACCATCTCGCAATTCGTGTTGTGGCTCTTTGTTGACCCACATAATGCCGACACCAAACGGACCAAGGCCACCGAGACATACCCGGTTACGCTTGGTATCTTTGAAAATTATTGGGCATGGAGGTTTATATTTCATAATTTTTTAAACACCGCAATCCAGTCCTTCCACTGGTCGCCGCTGATAATTTCTTCGCCTACCTTGAATTCGTATTCGCTAATGTGGCTGTAGATCAATTCCACTGGTTGCCCCATACGCTCTGACCACTTTTGTAATGCTAGCCCAGAACCGGGATAAAATCTCCAGCAATCTACGGGGCATGGATGATATGGGCCGGTACTGGGTGCTTGTAAATAAATCAAACCACTATTTTTGAGTACGCGCACCATTTCCATAAACAGCAACCAAAAGAATTCTACATGCTCCATGGTGGACGAAGAAACCACGATGTCTGCATATTCGTTGGGTAAATCCACCGAGTACGGGTCGCTAGTCACGATGTCTACATGCTTACCGTGTACGCAGTCTATTCCAACGTACTTCACGGTTTCGGGAATTATCTGACGGATCGAACCGTTAATGTCTTGCGAACCGAACTCTACTACGGTCGCAGTCTCGGGCGAGATTTCACCGGCAAATTTGTCAAAGAAAAACTTCGCGTTTTCATAGGCGGTTCCGTGCATTATGGTAATGGGCACCCGTGCCAACTAAGCTGCCTCCAAGATGGCGGCATATTCCTCTCGACTTCTATGTTGGTAAACGGCTTACCCTTTTGCGGCCCGCGTTCTTTGGCCCATTTCGCCATGCGTGCTAGGCCGTCTTCTAGTGTAACTGTTGGCTTATAGCCGAATACGCCCTGACATCTTCTGTGGTCACTTAGCGCGTGCATAACCTCATTGCGTTTGTCTAGGTGGGTTACGGGGAGATTCGTTCCCATAGCCTGCTGTACCGCTTCCGCAAGTCTATTGACTGAGTAGGGTATATCCGCACCTACGTTAAATGTATTGTTGTACCCAAAGTCGGCAAAGTTAACCGAGTTGGCAATAATTGGCGCTACGTCATCTACGTGAGTAAATGCGCGAGTCTGCGTACCATCCCCAAAGATTGTTAGGGGTTCGTGCTTCATGCATTGATTCATGAATATCCCAACCACGTTGCGGTATGGGTCGGACATGTTTTGTCTCTGGCCGTAGATGTTGTATGGGCGGAAGACGATGTAGTTTAGTCCAAACATGCGGTTGGCGGCGTGCAAGTCCAACTCCACTGCGTATTTTGCAATTCCATAACAATCCTCCGGCGTGGGAACGGTAGATTCAAGGAATGGAACTTGGTTTGTGCCGTAAACGGCGATAGACGAAGTAAACACAAAGCATTTTACCCCGCCATGATTGACTGCCGCGTTTATCAGGTTGATTGAGCCGATCAGGTTGTTTGTGTAATTGTAACGGCGAATAAAGTGGGACAAGCCCTCAGCCGCGTAAGCCGCGCAATGGTACACGTAGTCGATTTGGTGCGATACGAATATCTCGCCAAGCACAGACAAATCGTTTATAGAACCGCGCAGCAATGTTGCTTTAGGGTTGACGTTATCCGCAAAGCCGCCAGACAAATCATCTAGTACCAAAACATCGTGGCCTAGTTCGATCAGGGAATCTACTATGTGGCTTCCGAGAAATCCGGCACCGCCAGTAACAAGTGAGCGAATCATTTTTCCACCACTATCACGCCAAATCCGAATTCTCCGGGTAATTCAAAATGAGTTAACCCCATAACGAATTTCCTGTACTCCTCGCCAACTTCTCGACTAGGAAAATCGCCGCCGCACGTTTCAGATGTTTGTTTTGCCTCAATGTCGTGGCACATAATAATTCCTCCATGTTTGACCCAACGATAACAGTTGTTTAGGTCGGCCAAGAAACCAGTCTTGGTGTGATCCCCATCTATTAACGCCGCATCGAATTCGTTGTCTGGGAATATCGCCTTCTTGCTATCGTTGTGCTCAAAGGTCCAGCGTGGATGTGTCCATAGTTTGGAACAATCGTTTTGGTCTATCGAGTGGAGATGCCCGCCATTCTCCTCTAACCCCAAAAGCATTGCGCTTGTGCTAGCCCCGTCGCGAACACCTATTTCCAGCATCCGTCCACGCGAATTCTTGCGTAGCCATGGCAAATATTCTTTCATGTCGCCTTCGCGGCAACCCTTTTCGTAACGCTCAAGGATGGGATTTCTGGCTGGTAGGTGTTCTAACGCGGCGGCTACGGTAGCAATATAATCTTGTTCTTTTATGGCCTTCAGTGCGGTTTCGCCCATATTCCGCCGCCAACCATCGTTGTCCAAGAGGTTGTGTACGAAGCGAACGATGTTCTCGTAAGAACAGTAAACAATGGAGTGCTCCAGCCATGGGTAGTCGGACTTATCGGCGCTGAATTCGCTAAGAATACATTTCGAGTTAGCCATCCAAAAAGATAGCCGTTGAATATTGGTGAGGTTGCGCCCGTCGTGCTGAATGTTAAGGCATATCTTGGATGATGCTATGGCTTGGTCGCGAGCGCCACCATAACATGAATCAAACACGGCTACTTTTAATCCCGATTTGCGCAATTCTTCTAAGATTGCTTTGCGGCGTGGAGTTATCCATCCAGAAAAGAAAACGTCCCACACTTCTTCCGTGCGCGGTATTTTTGTCAGATTCGGGGTGTATCCGAATGGAACGTGCTGACAGTCGTAGCCTAGTCGTTTCCATTCGTTGTAGTTTTGCTTATTGTAATCCCAAACCGTTTTGCCTTTGGCGAGGCGCATTATATTTTCCCATGATGCATGTGCCGCGCCTTGCTCTAAATTGTAGATGATTACATTGTCCGGCAATGTTTGTTCTTTGGAAAGCAATTCCGCGCCGAATAAGATGTTCATTCCGTCTGGCGAAAAAGTGTTCTCGCAGATAACCACTTGGTTACCAAGCGAGGAAAGCGCCCAAGACAACGAATCAATGATTTCGTTAAATCCGTCGCTATGCAAAAAACTTGGAGGCTTAATCCTTGTAATGTGGAATTTCATGGAAGGATTATATCCTGAAACCAGCAACGTTTAAATGCCAATGTTTGGCTCTGGTATCAGAAAAATGAACATCCCCAAAAACCTGTAAGACTTGTTGCCAAGTTATTGCGCTGAATTTTAACAATCTAACCAAGCAAGTTCGCCAGCCATAGTCAACTCGCACCGGCAGATCGGCGGCGTCTGTGTGGATGATGCTAAATTCACTAATCCATCCTTTTTTAAAACTGGCGTTGGTATATTCCCTCTTCCCATTGCGGACCAAATAGAACGCTGCGCAACCATTGACCGCCTTGCTATCCTCAACAATTAAATCTGGATTTAGCTTTTGGACGCGCCGCACAAACTCAGAAGAATGCAGCAATTTTCCCATCTGGCGTTCTTTGTTTTTGAAGTCAGATTGATCTTCGTAGCGCTGATCGTTGATTTGTTTGTCGGTCTGCTCCCACATTTGCAAAAGATGCTCACGGTCGCCAGCGGGTAGTAGATTCTCACGGTGCAGCGGCTCCACATACGGAGCCTTCATCCAAGTGTAGCAATCAGGCTGGAACCTTTCTTCTGGCTTAGGTAGGGGGGTGTATGTATCCGCTAGTTTAATTCCAGAACTACGTTTAACGTACTTATTCGCCAATATGGGATTCATCCAATACTTTAGGTTTAAAACCGTCGCGGGTTAACTGGATTTCTACGATGCCACCGGGGCCAACGGGAATGGAGTGGTAGCTTTGGTCGATCTTCTCGCCAAGGTATTCAAAAATGACTTGGATAAAGCTTCCATGGGTAACCATAACCCACGGCAAACCAGACATGGAACGCGATAGATATTTGTTAAACGATTCTTCGCATTCCGCGCTAAACTCCGCGTAAGACTCGCCGCCTACCGGAAGTTTTTCTGGATGATTTTTAAGGTCTAAAATCTGTTCGTCTACTTCATCTATTGGTTCGCCTTCTATTTCGGCTCCAAGGTGCCAAGATCGTAGGTACGGGTCCATCTGTAATTCTTTGTCTTTTTCTAACGCAATCGGTAGGGCCGTTTCCTTGGTCCGCGACATATCATCCGTAACTACTCCGCCAATTTCAATGTCACTGAAAAACTTGGCTACCTTTTTAGCGTCCTCTTTGCCTTGCTCGTCTAGCGATTGGTTGGATAATCCGCGTACCAACTTTTGCTTGTCTTGTTTAATCTCGCAGTGGCGCACAATATACATAACCGTCCGACCAAGTTTGGACAGAACCGAACTAGGCGAATAGGAATTCAGTACATCACTAGACGTAGACGGCGAATCCCATTCTGGCATTAGTAAACTGGCAGGGGAATAACTCACTGAAATAGATTACCAAACTTAGTAGAAATCGGAACAACTAAGGAAAAAGTGGCAGACTGGGCAAATCATTTTACAGCGCGATTGCTCAAGTGCGGAACCGCATTGCGGACAATTATTTATGCCGATTCTCCCGATTGCGCCAATGAATCCAATACGCTATTCGCTTCTTGTAATTCTTTGGCAGCCTCAGCTTTAAATTTCTGAGCTTTCTGTTCGGCCAGTTCTGCCATGGTATTAAGGATTGTTTCCATGTGCCGATTAAGCGCCCCAACAAGAAATTCTTGCGCATGCACGCCGCCAACCGAGGTCATCGAGCTACACGAAGAACTGCCGTAATAACCGGTATAACAAGACAGGCCAACCTTAACCGCGAATACCGAGAAATCGGAACCAAGACTAAATTTTAGATCATGCTTATCGCAGCGCGAATCCTTGATTGCTTCGCGATAATTAGGAACAATGCCGCGCAGGCGCTTGGCGGTATCGAGCAAAGCCTTAATCTCTTCAAACTTTTCCATTTTCATGTTTAATTTTCCACTCCTCTAGATATTGGATGGAACTCTCTAGCGTTTGGATGTTTAGCCTCGTAATATTTTTGTTTCTTCGGTAACTATGCCGGTTAAGTCTATGTAATTTCCCTTGGTGTCTAATTTAAATTTGCGGCGCGGTAGTGGTTTTGTTTCCTTGATAAATCCAACCCTATATTGCGGTCCTTTGTCGTTTAACTTTCTTGATTCTTGGTACATCTGCTCACGAAGTTCTGGGTTTCTGGTTCTTACCGGCAGCGCCAGATATTTAAGCGCAAGATCAACCAACTCCTGTTTGCCTTCAATGAACGGCTTAATGCCAAGAAGAAAGCCGCGCTGTTTTTCCTTGCCGGTAATAAACCACTTACCAGAGCGTTTCCAAGCTTCGCCCTTGGTTTCAAAAATCTTGCGGCTATCCCCAGAAGTGTTTCCCTCTGGAACGTTTTTGGCGAAGAATTCCAAAATTCTTGGATGTGTGTTTGTTACGTTGAGATTGAGGGCATATTGAGTGTAGGCCCGCTTGTCGCCATCGTGGAAAGCATCACAACGGGCAATACCAATATGCCCTTCGCCGTCCATGTAAGCGCCCAATCTTGCCCATGTAATTTCGCTAATATTTTCAAACATGTCCCAATTCTACAGTATCTCTCCCAATTATACAAGCGCAAAAGAAAACACCCCAGATTTCTCTGGGGTGGGTAAGTTGTTGAAAACAATCAGGATATACTCGCTTCCGCTTTAATACCTTTGTTATCAAAGACTTACAAGTCTTTGAGCTAGTTCGTTTCCGTCTAGCTCTGCGTATCGCTACGCAGTGCGGACTGACTCTTTACCCGGCGAGGGGTAATGCCCATACAGTCTCTACGCCTTCCATGTTTCCATGGCTTGGTTCGGCATTGTCTCCAATTGGAGAGTTCCACCGACTTTGAGCATTTTTCATCTTCAGGTCGCCCTGAAGCGGGCCTATTTGATTAAGCCTAAAACGGGGGTGCAAGGCTGCTGATTGAGGGACCCTCATGGCCGCATACTTAAAGTTATAGGCACATGAAGCCCCTACAACTCTAGCAGGATCGGCAACAGACGGTTCCCAGTTTCTTCGCTTTGTTACGCGATTGCTCGCGGTTAGGTCGTTTCCGCCTAACTCTACATGTCGCCATGCAGGCCGGACTATATCTTCTCCGTTGTCTAGAGTCTCGCGTGTAGTCTCTACGGACTCGCCGCTTTCGCGGATTGCCTCGGTATTGTCCACTTGGGATGTCCACCGATATAGCGAGATTTTATAATCGCAAGTCATGCTGCTTTCACGATTAGCTGATAGTTACGTTGCTCTGGGATTTCTGTAGCTCCAAGAGAAACGCTAAATACAGCGTCTTGTCCGACAACATAGGTTCCGTAGCCGGTTTTGGTGCCGGATGGGAAGGCTGCGAAAGTTGATGCAGTGGTAGTCTCAATGAAACGAGCACCCGCAACATCAATTACTCGATAGCCCTGTACGCCGCGCATCAATTCCTCGCTGCCTTCTTTGTGGTATTTCAAAATGTCAATAACGCCACCGGCGGTATTATCATTTAGTAAATCAAAGGCGGCAAAGGGGTGAATGATCCCGGCGAACAACCCATCCGTCTGCGGTCTAACGTCTGCGCCACGAAGGCTCATAACGGCCTGACGTGTCAACGAAGCGCTAAGGAATTCGTTGTCGGTACAGGAAATTACGATGGTGGAATCGGCGGTAGCCTCAGCTTCAAACTCGGTACGGGCTAGGGTGTTTGCTGTTAGAGCAGCACGGTAGCCCATCTCGGCAGCGGTATTTTCGACGATAGGATCAATTGCGGTTTCAACGAGAATGTCAGAGAACGAAGCGAAGTCAAAATATTGGTTGACAGCGACGTTTCTGATAGAAGTCGTTGGGTTGATACCAGTTCCAACGGTACCTTCGGTACCGGGAGTGGTATTAGCCGCAAATAGATCGTAACCGTACAACTGAATAACGCGACCGTTACGGTCTGGAAGCTTACGACGGCTGGTTACGGCCACGAACGGGAGATTCAGTTAATCCCAACGGTTTCCCGATGGGCTGGACTATATCTTCCAAGACTTCTAATCTCGGCCAAGCTCTTAGTCTCTGAGGACTCGCCAAATCGTTCCTTCTCTGCCACGATAGCTAAATCTTCTTCGGTATATCGCCTCGCCTCGTTACCGCCTTTCGTATATTTCATACGATTGACGATAAACCTGCGAAGGATCGCCGCTTCTGCTATCTTGCGACCTATTAGATTCTTTTCTACTAGGTCAAGGAGTTTGAGCATGTCTTCGTGGTGATGAACTACTACTTGGAAACATCCATTGGAGTTTTCGCGGATATGGTTTCTTATTCCGTTCTCGTCTTGAATGTTTACCACGTACCAGATTAAAGCTGGATCGCTATTACTGAATCCAATCTCTGATCTGAGTTCAAATTTGCCATTTTTTCTTGGATTTCTCCAAAGACTAAAATGGCCCTCACCACTATACAAACCGCCCAACATAATTCGGATTGCCTGCTGATTGTCTAATTCCACAGATTTTCCCTTTTTAGGACTGTAGACTCTAAAGATGTTCCAGCATACCGCTTGGTTTATATTAAGGCCAATTCCTGTTCGGTTCAAGCCTTAAGATTCTCGACTGCGACCCGCAAAACGTGGGTCAAGAATCAATCTACGACCGGGTCAATTAATCGTAGTAAATGCTAGCTAAATGCGTTAGTCCTGCTGTAGTCGTTAAAACTGAAGCTGGCTGATACGACATTTAGTTCACCTATTGCTGATGAGATGACAAGCTCCTATAGCCGCGCTATCTTGTGTTGCGGGATCGCCGCTCAAAGTAAGATTGGCCAATGTGCTTGCACTAACACTCCCAACGGGCTATTGCTTCATATACTGGGCAATTTTGGTTTGGTCGGCCAAAATGCCTAATAAACTAGGCAACCTATCCGTGTTCTGGAGTTACCGACTGGCAGCAGAACCGCGCTTCAACGAGGACGCAATACGCGCCCGCATTTCGTGAAGTGGCAGGTTTTGCCATCCAGTGACATCGACCCCTCCCTCGGGTTCAGGCGCAGGAGGCCGCTGACCAGAGCGGTCTGAGAGCATGACGGGTGGAGGCGGTGCTGGCGGTGCGGGAGGCACCGGAACTGGTGTAGGAACTGGCGCGACTACAACTGGCGCTGGCGCTGGAGCAGGCGTACTCACAATAGGAACGGTTGTACTCGTAACGGGTACAGGTTCCGGCTGTTTGGTAGTGAACTTCGTGCCTTGCTCCGATAAAGTCTCAAAAGCGTATTCCAAGTTATTCTTTGTGGTCTGCATTGGTTCATCGTGAATCTTGCCGCAACGCTTGCAATTAAATCCGCCAACGGTTACGGGCCTAGAACATCCAGCCAAGAAAGAATAAATGGCATTGCCGCTTTGTGGGGTACAGTCAAAATCTTCTAAGTGGTCTGCGATGAATTCGGCTTCGGCTCTTTGGGCAGCTTCTTTTTGGCCAATAAGTTGTGTTTCATAGACTGTTCTGGCCACTGCGTCTGGCTTCGTGCCCGTAGACGCTTCGTAAACTTGCCGCCACGCTTCGTATGGGTTGGTTTTAAAGAGTTCGTTGATTTGGGCAACTTCGGTGTCATTTAATGTACGTGGCTGAAAAGCTAGCGCTTCTGGTGCTTTGGAATTGTCTGGCTTAGCTTTAGCCTTTTCTTTCAGTTGACGGATACGCAAGGTAGCGTTCTTTTGGGCCTCTACTAACTTATCAATAACCCCTTGCTGGCTATCTGCCTTAAAAACTTGTGGTCCAGTCCCATCCCCAAGGTCAACCGTAGCCGTAAACTCTTTAGGCGGCTCCGGTGTAGCGTTAGGAGCGGCTACAGGAGCAGGCGCAGGGGTTGGGGTGGGTTCGGGAGCGGGAACAGGTGGAACGACCGCTGGCGGGGCTGTAATAGGCGCGGGCGCTAGTTCTGGTGGCGCTGGCGGCATGAAGTCGTCCGATAACTGCATAGCGCGGGAAATTGGCGGTTTACCTTGTTTCGCCTCAACGGATGGCGTGCCGTACAAGGTATCCAAAACTGGATCAGTTTGCAGAATGCTAGGAACTGCTGGGGGTGCTTCGGAAGTTGTTGGCATTAATTAGGCCGTGTAAATAATATGGCTAAGGTGGCAGAGACAATGCAACCACTAGGCTTAAATTGTCATCTGATATGATAGCTGGGAGGATAAAAATGAAAGCATTGAATGTGGTTTTAGCTTGTGTTCTTTTCGCGGTATCGGCCCTTGCTCAACAACAAAACCAAGACGAAATGGTTACGGTAACCGTTCCTAAGTCTAGCCTGTCCGTACAACAGCAAGCCTCAATCCAACAAGAGCACGCCAAGACTTGGATTGGTATCGGAAAAGAATTTGGCGATGCAGTTAATTCTGGCTTAGCTGCGGTTACTACTCAGTCCAACAATTTTGCACAAACCCCAGTGGGCAAAATAACCGTTTTCCTGATTGCATGGAAGATACTAGGCGACCAAATCACCCACTTTATCGGCGGAACACTTGAAATACTTATATTTCTACCACTGTGGATTTGGTCGTATCGCCGCATTTGCCTACCAAAGACATTGTTGGTCAGGGAAACAATTGGACAAGATAAACAGAAAATCAAGGAATGGAAAGTGGTCAACGATGATGACCGCGATACGGAAGGATGGCGGCAAGGTCATTGGGCAATTGCCGTGGCGATGTTGGTGGTTATTCTAGTGACGGTGTTTTCTTACTAATCCACGCCCGTAAACGCAACCACAACCCAATCGTTCTCGACTACGCCCGTTTGCATGTTGAAATGAACGTTCTTTCCGTTTAACGTGGCACTACCGCCAGAGTTTGAGTTAGCCACTGGCGGCTGAAACCAGTAGTCGCCAGTTTTGGTGTTGGTCATCACAAAAAGGCCAGCATCTACGTCGTAAGTAAGCGCCCATAGTATCCTGCCCTTTTGTTCGCAGTACACCGTAGTGGTCGGGTACGTTAAATGTACTTGGCCACTCGCGGAGCATGTGCGACCAAAGGAAAATGTTGAGGCGAAAATAACGGCGGCTGCTATTAGCGTTTTAATCATCCAATTATCCCCACGTAATCTCCGTCTGTGTCGGCGGGATTTAGCTGCACGTTTTCTAGAATTCTCTGTACCGATTCCGGCTCCAGTGTTTCTACGGCATTCATTATTCCTTCGTGCCACGTCTCGGCAAATGAAACGATGCCAGAAAGTCTAATCTGTGCGGCCCATAGCGCATCCTTTTCCATGGGTGTGCTCATAAATTGTTCTTTAAGCTGGGCTATGCGATGGTTCCGGAGGTCTAGGTAAACGGCCCATCCCGGAGAACGAATCAAGTCTGCTAAATGTCTAGCTTTTTCAAACTCACGGATTATCGCTAATTCTGTTTCGCTTAGTTGCGTGTCTGACATTGGACTATTTTAACCTATTGGCTATTTGGTTTGTGGCCGGTTTCTAGAGCTAGACGCAAACCGTTCGGGCCTACGTGTTGAGCGTATTCTGGATGCTTGTGCAAAAGTGCGGCTATAACTTTTCCGTCAGACACGCCGCGATAGGCCGGAAATTTAGTTCTAAGATTTTCCAGAACTACGTTATGGTCGCCAGATTTAGACATGCTAGGTTTAAGTATATTGCCTTCCCTCCATCCGGTTGGCGTACTTGAATCCACTACAGAGAAAGCACCCTTGCGAAACATGGAATTAAGTTTGGCTGGATCATTCGTATTGTCTTTTACAGCATCGCGGCTATAACGACTACGAACAGAATCAAGAAAGGCCATATCGCCAGCGGGCGGTCTACTGCCAGCATGGCTCTGTACAAACGCCCTAGCGGAGTCTTCGTTGTTCTTGACCATCTCCGCTTGCTGTTCGGTTCCATATGCAGTGAATGGTTTCGTGCTCCCTTTGTCGTAAGAATATTGTGCTGGTCTGTTGGGGTCTAGCGATTTAGCCGGAACGCCGCTTCCAGTAAATTTATCATTTGTCAGGTTTTGCCAAACGTGCGTGGCTTCATGTAGTTCGTTTTCAGAAAGTTCTTTTGTGCTGGAATCGGTTGCTAGGAAAACTACGGTTGGAAGGTGTTTTGACAAGACATATCCGCGAAGATTGGTCCCGGAAGCACCGTTGTCGAAAGCAATTCTTATGTCGGATGGGCTGATGCTATCCCCAAATGTTTTCTTGATCGCGTTCGCTTCATTGTCTGTAAGCGGACGAGATTGAAGCGCGATACTCTTTATTGTTTCTGGACCAAGACGAGCAAGCGGAGAACCTATGTGTGGCGCAGTTGTGTCTATGGAATTATCGTCTGGCATTGTCACCGCCAGAATATACAAGGCTAAAGATTGGCTCATCCCAGCCCGCAGCCGTATCGTTGAATTGCAGTAGATATTTTGGGTTGGAGTGCGCGTTTATTTTGGCAATTTGCAGCAAGAAATCTTCTCGTCTTAAATCAAGCTTCATTCTGTTGCATACTCCACAACACGGAACAACATTATCAGGCGTGTATCCTTTGTCGGAGTCAATTCTATCTATTCCGTTGTACTTGAACTTATGAAAGGCTCCCTTAAAGAGATTCGACGGCGGGGAATCACAATAATAGCAATTCTTTTCTAGGAGGGAATGAAATAGCTCATCAGACAATTCCCAACACAAGTTTCTGTGTTTGGCTCCTTTTACGTAGTGGCGTTTGGCGGCTCTGCGACCACCCTCTTTAGGCGGAAGAAAGGTTTTGAATTTGTAACATCCGCAACTTCTAACGTTATCCATCACTAAATTGTTGCACGATACGGTTGTTTCTTTGCCGCAAACACACATACAAAGCCACCTAGAATGGTGGGTTCTATCTAATCCGGCGTAGGCAATAACGGTCAAATCTCCGAATGTTTGTCCTGATAGGTTTTTAACGCGAGAAGGAATTTCTGGCAATGGAAACCTCTCCCACCGCTTTAATTTAATACGAAGGTTGTTGCACTCCTTGCAAAGTTGTCGCTGTCTATAGGAATAGAAATACTTAATCGGCATCCACAGACCTTCGCCATTATTGTGAGCGGAACACCATTGCATTTCTCCACTCGGAGTTTTAAGTATTGGTATCGGGGGAGTTGGCATTATCCCTGCATTATACCAAGTGGATCGTTGTCTTGGCCTTGGTTTTGTTGCGACTGGCTACCACCCTGCGCATTTTGTTGTGCGTCCAGCAGTGTTTTCAATAAGTCGATTTTGTGGTCTGGTGTCATGCTGGTTTCTTCAAGCAGCGAGTGGATGATTTTTGTGCCCGATTGCGCCAAACCCTTAGCTTCAATCTCTCCAAGGTGGGCTTGGTGCTGCTGGTTAATTGTAGACATCTGTTGCGCGAATTCATTCTTCTGTGCCAAGCGTTGTTTATCCTCTGCGGTTAAGTCGGTAATGATTTCTTGTTCTCCGGGCCATTCGGAAGCGTCAAATAACTGCTGCGCGAATTTGCCAAAGTTAACTTTTTTGCCTTGCTCTTGTAAAGATTCCAGAACTGGCGACTGGCTCAAGAATTGCATAAGCGGCAGAGCTATTTGCATCATAGCTGACTTTGCCCGCATCTTGGTTCCGGCCTGCATACTAAACTTTACATTCGCGTTCTTAACTTCAATTGCATCCCCTTCGTAGGCTTTCTCTAGTTCTTCATCCAGAACTGCCCGCATGTCCTCAATCGGTAGCCAGCGAGAATTCATTTCGTGAACTAGTTCTAAGAATGGGACGATAAACAAGCGAGATACGAAATCTACAAAATAAGCCGACCTAGCACCTACGCCAGCGGCTAGAGTATTAATTCCTGACGCTGTTCTGCCGATAGACGACGGATGTGACATTGCTCCTTGTGTAACAATTTCATTTGCGCCAGAACGTCTTTGCGCTCGCGAATCAGATGCTTCAACTTCGGTAAACGCATCTATAATCGCGGGCGGATACTGAATCATTTGCACGCCCTTGTCATCGTCGGAATCAATGATTCCACCCGGACGTAGGCGCAACTGCTGAGTTGGAGTATTCGCGCCACGCTTGCGCAGGAACGTACCGGATAAACGTAGGGCTAAGTCATCTAAGCGGGAATTGATTACGCCTTGCTGTAGCCGCTGCTCGCCAGAAAGTAACTTGGTAATCCCAATTCCGTACCAGCTATCCAGAACATCTATTGGCGGAACGGAGAAGTAATTAATACACCCAAATTCATTGATATCGTTTTTTAGGCAAAGCTTGCGATTTAGAACCACAATAGAACGAGTCGCGGTGGTGTATTCCAAAAGTTCTAATGGTTGCAAGTTTGGGTCTTCTGAAGGCGACTGCCAGCGCGGCATTGCCTTGAATTCCATGTTGATATCGAGAGATGACACGCCAGTATTAAGAACTGATGTTGTAGAGCGGCCCTCTAGTACAGAACGTTCTGCGGATTCTTTTGGCGGAGTGAACAACGATTGCAGGAATTCGGTAGATGGAATGTTGTACCCCGGCTGGTTGCGCAACTGTTCCAAATCTTCCAATGTTGGGTACATGCGGTGAATCACAAACTTTGCCTTACGGATATCTGGAATACGCAGGTCGGGAGAAACCAGAAGGTGCCTAATATGTATCTTTTCCAGACAAGGCGCGTTAACTTCGTATTCTTCTAGTTCCTCAATAACTTTTCGCGACTCTTCCGTTGGCGTGATAATCGACATGCCCATACCAACGTTGCGTTGTTCGGGCTGGCCAGCATATTTATAAACTCTGCGAAACCTTTTTTCGCGCTTCCATCCGGCCTTCCAAACACCCATGCCATACTGCAAAGATTCTTTCAGGCCAAGCCGCAACTCTTCCTCGAAATTCATGTCTTTGAGTTGCTTGCTGATTAACTGGGTAACCGCACGGGCTGCATCTATTTTCGTTTGTGCTCTAGGCGTGCAGGAAAATGGCGGGTCGTCACCGTAGAGCGCTTGCATGTATTGCGGGAGCAGGGATTCGATATGCTCAAGTGTTAATGGAATACCTAGTGAGGAGCGCGGTACACTGGACCCCTCCCAAAACGCGGTTGGCATTCTAAAGAGATATAATCTGTCGTCTCTATCCCACTCTACAGTTAATCCCTTGGAAAGCGTGTACCACTCTGATCTTTGTAGGTCTTTTAGAACAAGGTTTAACGCAACTACATCTTCGGGTAATTGTGGTGCCAAGGGCATTTGCTCTGGCAATATTTCATGGGCGAGGGAAATTGGACTTTGGAGTAATCCCAAACTAGTTCACGCTCGTTGTATTTTGGGCAGAAAAAAGCCGTGAGTGCTTCACGGCTTAAATTGTAGGGGAGTTGTAATTAACTAAGCGACTTGGGTTCGCTTTTCTGCTGCCTTAACGCGCTTATATTCTAGGTGACAGTCCTTGCATCTGGTAGCGTAATGCCAGCGGCCCAGTTCTGGGAAGCGTTTGCTTTTAACCCACGATCTAACCATCTGGTCAATTGGTTTTGTAGCTCCACAAAAGGTACATGTTTTTTCTTCTGGTTGCGGCTTGGGAACATATGGCCCCATCTTGGCCAGTGCTGCATCACTGCCAATCTTGGCCAATGCCGACCTTTCCTCTGGAGACAGTTTTTCTTGACGCTTTTGGTTAGCCAATGCTGACAGCGCTGATTTATATTCTGGGGTTCTAGCGGCAGCAGCTTCGCGCATTCTCTGTTTGGTTTCCTCTGGCTTTGGTTTTCCCTTGGAAATGTTTCTAAGTTTTTCTTTTGTTGCTTCGCTGGTTACTCGCCCGAGTTGTCCGTCGCCGCCGATGGTTGCGTTGTATCCAAATTCTTTCATGCTGGATTTGTAGATAGCGACATAGTGTTTCTCTAATCTATTAAGGTCTTTCCTGTCTGCTACCCTTACTAGCGACTTAATCGTAAAGGCGCTCCTGCCGTATTTCTTTATGGCAAGAAAAAGAGGAGCATGTATACCGGCATAGTGTTCAGCCTTCCAGAACTTATTCATCAAGTAATGATTGAGGTTTTCCTTTACAGTTTGGCCAACGTAGACCTTGCCGCTTACGGTACAGGTAATGAGATATATGTGCATATTTAGAAGTATAACATGGTTCCGCCTTATGGGAAGGAAAATCTGATCCGTAATGCTCTCCGTGCAACTTTTGGTAATGGCGGAGCATCCAAATCAGCATGGAAAATCAATCAGCAGAAAATCACATCATAGTTTGCGGCCAAGTGTTTCCGTGGAAAGCGAAAGCGCCATATGTAATGAGCGGCCATTCCATCCTTGGAGCGCTTGAGTACAACCAAGAACAAGAAGTAGTAAAGTGTCACGAATGCGGCGACTGGTTTAAGGAATTGGGGGTTCACGTATTCCGCGCTCATGGGATTAAAGCCGCAACCTACAAGGCGGAGCGCGGCATTTCTTTTGGTAGTTCACTTTCTGCAATAGGATCACGCAAACTACGCGCTAAAAACCTACGTCGTCGTGGGTTAGTCGGCAAGCATACTTTCAAGAAGGGCCATCAACCGCACGGCAATGGCAGCTTTTCGCCAGAAGTCAGGAACCTGCACATGACGTGCAAGGCTCAGCTAATGCAGAAAGCGAGAGATTTAGCTATGCAATTGGGGAGGACTCCAACGGCAGACGAACTACGCGCTGCCGGAATGCACCATGGGGTTATCAGAAAGATGTTCGGGTTAAGTATTCGCGATTATTTGCTTAGCCTTGGAATCAAGCCAAGGCCAAAAGGTGTACGGAAATGACCGATATAGACCATTGCCCAAGATGCGGAGAATATCTGTCAGATGAAATGGGCCATATGTGTCCTAGCGACAAATTTGAGTCAGACAAATTCGCCTCGTTGCAAGAATGTTTAGAAACAATACGCGCCGCACTCGATTTCGCACTTCCATAAACCGACAATTATTAACAACGACAAAGATTTTTCTATGGGCAATAATCCGATTGTAATATGTGACCAATGCGTAGAAAGAATGAGGAAAGCATTGGGACTAGGTAAAGACGAATCGGTTCCTACGTCGTTCCAGTTGTGGGGCCATTAACCCACCAAGCCAGCGGAAAGCCCGTACTCATCCCCATACATCTGCGCTCCGCCAATCTCAACAGGGCCGTAGTTGTTGACTGTGGTTGTTACGCCCATGCCGTGGTATCTAAGCAGTAAACTGACAGCCCGAGGTATGTCGTCGTGTCCATACCCGCCGCCAAATCGCGAGAACTCCGTGTACAGTTCCGCTAAAAATGGCAAATCTTGACAAAAGAATAGTTTTCCCATGGGCGGCAACGGTTGGTCGTGTTGCTGCAAATTGATAAGCGCCTGCTGCTGCGCTTGTAAACTGTTTTGTATAACTGGTGCTTGTACTTGCGGCTTACCCAACAGCGTAGCCAAAGACAGAATCTCGTTAACCGTAGCATCCTTTTTGTTGGATACTTTCAGCCAGTCAATCGGAATCATTAACCCCAACTCGCGTTGGCGCATGTTTAATCCCGGCCCTAACAGTGTAGCCCCTACCGCCTGCTCAATTCCCATACGCTGTATTGGCCACTTTTTCCATGCAGAAATGATGTTGTCTATGATCTGCGGCGGATTCCAGCGGCCACGGAATAAGTCAATGATGTAGATATTCTTAAGTTCGTCAAACGCCCCGATGGCACCTACCGTGTAATCATTCCTACTAGATTGCTTGTAAGCTAAGTCCCAGACACCAAAGATAACCGAGTTTAGTGGAACTTTCTGGCGCGGGATAGTTTGCTTCTGTAGTAACTCTATCGGGAAGTAATCGCGCTCTGTCCCGATAGGGTGGTTCATATATTGTGCATTGAAGTGGGTAGGATTTTCTTCCCATGCGTCTTGCAGGTTAAACTTATCCGCGTTCTTTATTGCTTCTTCTGGGGTGTCAGAGTTAATGCAGAATTTTTCGGGAAATAGGATTCCATCTTTGTTAAATAGTTTACCGTTTCCATCGGGCATTACGGCTGGATAAACGGCGATCTTCCACCCTTTAATGACTTCATGTAATTGCTGGCCAAAGCGCATCTGTTCTGACAGTCCTAGTCGATCCAAAATCTTTCCATAGAGACACGCGAAGTTGTAGAACGTGCCGATTATTTGCGTGTATCCTCCGGGATTAAGCAATGGTCTAGTCGCCTGCCAATCGTCCGCAACTCTGTCATTTTGGTCTACCCGTTGATTTGGGTTAATGCGGCTGTTGACTTCTGTAATTACGTCGTCGCCAATTCGGATGTCGTAGTGCGTCGAAGCCTTCACGCTATCTAGGGTAGAAATGCTTAGCGTCGGTTCTCTGCGGATTCTTGTACGCACGTTGCGCGGTAGCCAGAATTCACCCTTGGCTCCAAACTCTCTAACGTTATCGTTTGGGATGTAGTCGGGGTAGAGTGCGCGGAAATCTGTGCAGGAAAGAAATATCTGCTTCAATTCTTCCACCATTCTAGTTGCAACATCTTGCGAACCAGAAAGCATGAGAATGGTTACGTTGGGGAAATTCAACATCCACGAAATGCAATCCACCAGATCAAGGCTAGTTTTAAAATGGCCGCGTGGAGCCATTAACAACCGATTTTTGATAATGTCTTGCTGTGAAAATGGCTTGTTGAAATTCTTTTGGACGAAGAAATCGCAGAACGGCCTATGGGTACGTTCGGTTAAATCGGGATAAACCGCACCTAGGATTTGCGATGCGAGAAAGAAGTTGTCACGCTTGCCGCGTAAGGCTACATCGGAAAGGACAAGACCCACACTACTCACCTATCGCTTTTTTAGCTTCGGAGAGGGCTATAACTAGACGTTGGCTTTTCTTGGCTAGTGGCCCCTTCTTGGAGCCAGAATGAAGCTTGCCAGCCTTTCCCTCCCGCATCACCTTGGCGATTTTAGCCTTAGCTTTGGGGCTAGATAAAAGACTGGCCATAATCTCTAACGATCAGAAACCTTCTGTGTATATTTCTGGGATTCAGGAAACCCGTCGCGGTAACTCTCTTGCAGAGTTTTTCCCGCCAAGGTAGCCATATCCGATAGTGATTGCTCCTTAGGGCCGCCGCCGTGCGAGTCGAAGTTTTCCAGAGAAATAACCGGACCAGAAGGAAATGCCAAATCCTTGGTCTTGTTGATTACTTCCTCTTGAACTCCGCCGCCAGCAGGACCGCCACCGGGGCCAAACAAGTTGTCTTTATTTCCTTCGTGATACATCGTAGCCATAGTATTACTCCTTTGTTAAACGATTGGGCCTTTGCCCGCATTCTTAGCTGGATTCTTGCCGACCATCTTTGGTGCAATCATTTTTGAAGCCGTAGGCGCATTCTCGCGATGCGCGTTTTTGCTGCCTAGTGGATGCACGTAACTGCCGTTTTCCATTCCCATTGGGCTGGCTGCTGGCACTTTGTAAGACTGATTAAGTGCATGACCACCAAGAAATGCCGCGTCTTGCGGATTATTTACATGGCTGGCAACTTCTTCTATGTTGCCGCCCTTGGTCATCTTGCGAGCGTAACCGTACTGGGCCTTCACATAAAGATTGTAGGGATTGTTTAGGAAGGGTGTAAAACCATGCAAGCGATTGCTATCGTGAATCGCTTGCAGCCGTTCATCGTTTGCGATTGACACATCCTCGCGAAAGCCATCTGAGGCTGGAATTCCCGTTTCGCCTGAATCAACCCGATAGCCGGTTAACGATTCAGTGTCGGCACCCTTTACCCTCAGCCGCCTCGGGTGCGAAATCTCCGTTGATGCCTTCGCTCAGTCCTGCGTGTCTTTCTGTTGGGTGGAATGTATCTCTACGTTCCGTAGATACCGTTAACCAATGAGTTCATTTAATTCTTCCATGAAGCCTTCAAGTCGGCAAAGTTCAGAATTGGCGGAACCTAAATGTGCTAGTAGCGATGGTTCCGATGTCAACTTATCATTGCATCCATTTGGCGGCGCTGGCTGTACTCCGCGAATGCGATTCAAAACTTTAACTAATCGTTCATTGGCGCTGGCAATTCTGCACACAACTTGATTGGCGGTGTTATGTACACCATTGGGAACGGCTTGTGGAGCCGGACAAGATGCTTGCACTGACTGCATTCCAGCGGTGCCGTACATTACTTTTTCTCCTTGCTATCAGATGCCGGTTTGGCCGCTGGCGTTTCGTGAACTCTTTCCCAAATATAACCAACGCCTAAACGCCACTTAGTTTGGTCTACGCCTTTGTATATGGCGGTTAGCGAAGCCGAATAGTCGTCTGCTGCCTTAACGTATTCCTTGCCCTCTGGCGAGGCTAGAATCTTATTCTTGGCTATGTCTAAAGCGGCATCGGCCTTACTTTTGGCGTTAAGCGCGTCCGAGTATTCCTTCCAAATTGGTTGCGCCTGAAGTTTGTTCAAGCTAGGATCAATCGCGTCACGCTGCGCGTAGAGCACTAGCTTTTGGTCGCGGCTAAGCGGTGCTGGAGTGTCTGATACCGCTTTGTTGGTTGGCAAGGTTAGGTCGCCAGCGGGAACCGTGGTTGAACCATTTTGGGCCAAGCAAGCTAAAGAAAAAAGCAGAACAAAGATTATATTTTTCATTGCGAGAATCCTAAACTGTGAGATTGGATTTGTCAAACTAAATTGGGCATTCCTTAGTCGGCCCTACGTGTTGGTCGGCTCCGTAACCGCATTGTCTACATGGTGGACTAGCTACACGTTTACCGCGTATGTCCGCGTGCTGCTGCTTAAATTGCTGTTCGCTTACACAGATTTTACAGTTGGCTGCTGGCTGTATCTTGTGGTTTTTTTGGTGCCAATTGATATATTCCCAATTCTGTCTTTCGCTGGCAGTAGCGAATTCATCATTCGCGTCTACTGTAAATTCACGAAATATATTCCCTTTGCTATCGGCCCTTGTGCCCGAGAAGGAACTTTTCAAGCCCCTGATCGAGCCTGCTTGCCAAGCCTCTAGCTCTGCTTGTGTACACGGTCTAAGATTTTCAGTTTGATCGTCAGACATACGTTAAACGTATTTTCATAAGAATAATCGGCGGGGCTGATTCATGGGGCCAAGAAAGAGGGAAACCACGTTTGCCCGTTTACGCATCTCGCGTAACACCACTTGCTCACCCGCCGAACGGTCAGTATAAACTACCAATCAACCAAAAGTCCACCGCTCGTTCCACCGCCGCCCGTTTGCGATGCACCAGTTTCGTTTCCGCCACCGCCGCCATCCCACCCGCTTTCTGGTTCCGAGTAGAGTATATTGCTTTTTGCCAACGCTTCCGTAACTGCATTTCCTTGCGACGTGGCGAGTCCCAATAGCCACGGAATATTCGGCGGCCCGCCCTCGCTAATCATCCCTTCCATGGCGGCTATCTCTTCATCTATGCCGGTAAATCCCGTGTGCCACCAGATCACGTCTGCCGTGGAATTACCGAAATCATTCTTACTGGTAGGCGGTGGGAGAGGTGCTGGCACTTCTACTATTTGGTTAATTGTTGGCGATGTGCTTGGGCCGTAGTTTGTATCGCCAGAATAAACACCAAAAACCGGATGTGTTCCAAGTCCCAAAATTGCGGTTGAATATTGCGCGGTTGCCATCCCTGCGCCAGCGGCGGATACGGCTACGGTTGTGACGTTAGAACCATCTATGTTGAACGTAACCGTACCGGTGGGCGAACCAACGCCTCCGGGGCCGTTTACTGTAGCCGTAAATGTAACCAATTGCCCAAGGATTGACGGGTTGACGCTACTAGTAATCGCAGTAGTAGTGGGGGTTATTACTGGCGCTGATTCATAAAAGAATATGCCTACGGCTGACAGGGTTTGCTGTGCGATACTTAGTGTGAATGTTGCTTGCTGTGTCCCGTTGCCTAGAAGGTAAGCGTTGCCACCACCATAGCTCCCAATAGGCGTGAATTTATCTAGCGTCCATCCAGAACTGACACTACAAACGGTTGCATTCGAAAAATTACCCCAACCCGGACCAGAAGCGTAAAAAGATGTTCCGGTTGCAGGCCCGACCAGAGATGGGCCAACCAAACTGCTAACGCTTCCACTGCTATTCGACGTTCCGTGAACTACGGTAAAAGCAAGATTGTTTCCACTTAACTCATAAACACCAGCGAAGAATAACTGGAGATTACCGCCTACACTAGCAAACGTAATAGACGTACACGGCTTGGTGGTTTGCAGTATCCACCAAATTATCTCTATAGCTCCCGATGCTATCCCTGAAGGATTTTTAACCAAGACTTCGCCTTGGTCGGTAGTGAAGCTACCCTTCTGGCCGCCTTCTGCGCCAGTAGCTAGTAGCAACCAGTTACCAGCAGTAGAAGGCACAGAGAGATTAAACGTGCCAGAATTCGGCAAGCTAGCGTTTGTGTATATAGTTTTATTGACTAAGGAGACGGCCATGCTGTGATTTTATGGGAAGTGTATTTGAAAGGATTTAGGCTGCGTCATTTCTGAGCAGGCTTCTCGCAAGGAGATGGCCGTAGCCGACCACCGTACCCGCCTAGTTTGCTCCTATTTCGGCAGCAGCCCTCGCAGCCTAAACTTGTTCGGCCTGTTTTATATCCCACAACGTTCTTGCGTGGAACTTGGCCGCCGCAATGCTCATCGGCGGCTCTGCTTTGCAAACCATTTCTACGGCCTTACTGCGAATAAATTGCTGTCTGCCCGTTCGCTCACGTTTTCTCTTTGGAAGACAGCAAAACCTGCATGTCGGTTTTGCCGTTAAAAATGTGACGCTTGTATTGGACTCCATTGCGTAGGCACATTGACATGTAGCGATTATACTCTATCCCGAGTATCCGCTAGTCATTGTTTGCGGACCACCATCCATGGTTGGGTCTGTGCTTCCGGGAGCGGGAGATGATACTGATCCATTACCCATAGTTGCCGAGCGGCCTACTGTGTTGCCGCTACCTACGACCGCTTGTTGTGGTCGTGTGGCTGGTCTTTGGGCGGGACCAAAGAAACCAGGATTGCTAGAAAATACGTGAGGATTAGCTAGCGGCTCTAAACCCTTTGGGTTATCTGCCGATAAATCGCTGAATTGCTTGTATGGTTCGCACATGATTATGCTCCCTTGATTGGCTTAGTGGTATTCGGCACGCCGAATTTCAAATCTTCCTCGGTTTTTTCTGATTCGATGTCGTTGTGCAACGCTTCCGCGCCATATTGCCAGTCGCAAGCCCGACGAAGATAGTTATCATATTGTGCAGCCGCATTACCCTGCCCACCCGGAGTGCCGCGTTTTTGTATAATATCCATCACTTTTCTCCTAGCGAAGCTAAACGTTTTGCAAGTTCTGGCGTTATAACCGATTCTACCGCTTGCCCAGATTCCGCCTTAGCTTCGTGCTTTTTCTTTCTACGTTCGTTGACGGCTGCAAATCTTTGTTTCTTGCGAGCCAAATCTAGGTCCAGAAGGTATTTTACACTCATCTTACGTTCAACTTCAGAAGCTTCTACCTTGCCGGTAACAATGTCTTGGGCTAATTTCTCGCCAAACGTAATAGCAGAGCCACGTTCGCTGCGTGCGTCATGTGCCTGTTTAATTCCTACTACTTTAGTTTCCGCCAATCTTAACACCGTCCTTGACTATATAATCAGCCGCTCCCATATAGAATCGCGACGGGTGATCGTAGACAAACAACTTTCTAACCACCGGAACCATGGGGTTGTGCCTAATACTGCCAGACTCGAATTCTTTTTGTCCTTGCGAGCATCCCGTATCACTACAGGATGCCACGGAATCACCAAATCTATTATCCGCGCAAGCCATGGGTTTATTACATTCTCCGCAGTGTAATTGGCCATCTATGTAAATGGGATTCTTCATAAATTCTCTGTAGCTATAATTTTAATCCAGTAGTGTACGCCAACGCCAACCCACAGATATTGAGCGGTTACAAATTGGTCGCCAGTAGAAGGCGATTTTACTTTCCATAGTTGATGGCCGCTACCGCAGGTTGGACATTTTATACTCGTAAAAATTTCACCAGAATATAGCTTTGGAGCTTCTATTAAACATTGACCATTTACAGTGTGGTCGCATTTTATATCTAGTGTTATTACGTCGCCCTTATCTGCCCCTATGTTAATAAACAGCCCATAACCGCCATGGTTTTCGATATATATTTTGTTAGTGATAAGCGTGGATTGGGCTAAGCAAGTAGAAGCCAACAACACGAAGCTAGATAACCATTTCAATGGCAACCAGAACCGAATATCAATCCGGCATTTGTACCAGAACCAGATAAGACTGCGTTAGGGCAAGCGGTAAGCGCTGGTCCCGCTGGTCCTTGTGCGCCAGTGGCACCGGTTGGTCCTTGTGGACCGGCAACAGCAAGTGCTACATAAGCCCCGCCAGCGAAACTGGTGTACCACTGATAGCTTGTTCCGCTACCAACCGCGCAGAGATATGCCTGATTCGATGGGCTGGGCGGGCACTGCGCTACCGTTGGGGCGATTGGACCAGAACCGATAGCGCCGAAGGACTGCGCCGAAACGGATGACACGCGGGAAATCCAGACCGCGAAGCCAATTAAGATTACAACGAAACCGATTAACGACCGTTGCTTCATTTAGTGAACTCCTACGTTTGCGCCTATGCCGATGTTGTTTCCGAAGGCTGCACCGGGGAATACTACGGCTGAATACTGGTACGCTCCAATATCCCAGCACGGCAGACTACCTTGCGAAGTACAGGTTCCTGTAGCCGGACGAGCAATGGTGACCCGAGTGTTTCCTTTGGTCGTATCGTTGGCTAAGGTCGCCAGATTGCCGGTCGCAAAGCTACTAAGATCGGCCCCCTGAAGGATGATTGGAGAACCCGTCTGCGGCGATCCGTCTGAGTTCAACTGTATCGGCCACGATGAATAGACGTTCGCGGAAAATGATCCTCCAGCACTGGGGCTTACCGTGATAGAAGTTGGACTGTTGTAGGCCGTGACTGTGAATTCGTGGTAAGAACTAGTGAACAGGGAAAATGTATTCGTACCAACCATCGCAGGCACAAACTGTGGCCCAGAGGACCAAGTGACGGCGGTGTTGTTTATGCTGGCCCTTCCCTCGTAGAGTGCACTGGAATGAGCATCACAGGAACACGCAGTCTGGAAGGCGGAGAAAGTTCCTTCCGAGGTTCCCTTCCAGTAGAAGCAATTGTTGCTGGCACCGCACGGTCCCCCGTAGATGTTGTAATCGAGTGTTGCCGTTGAACCGCCTGAGAATGTCCCGATATTAATTCCCTGTGGACATTGCTGCTCCACATTATTCTCGAAAGTCAGGGCAGCGCCCTGCTGCTGGATCGACCAGCCAGCAGTGGTGTTGTCGAAAAAGTTAGGACATAGCAAGGTGTTGTTGAATACTTGGGTCACTCCGCTCAGGCCGGAGAATAGTCCCACCCATCCGTTCGGATCAGCACCGTCTGCCTGGGAGGCATCGAATACGTTGTTCCACACGTAGGTATTACTGGCATTCGACATGGACGGCGAACCCTGCTCCATGAAGATGAACCCGGACGAACAAGCGCCGGACAGTAAACCGTGAAACCAATTGTTGTAAATGTAGACGCCGTTCATGGTCGAACCTGCGACGCCGAAAGTGTGCAGACCATCGAGATGGTAGGTGCATCCCGAGGTTTCCCAATTCAGATTAGAGCCGAACTGGTTGTCATGCATGATGAAGCACGGAGCGGTGCAGGATATGGCGGAGCCGGTGGCGTATGCCGCCGCGTGATCCCAGTTCGTAATCACATTGTTAAAGATTTGGACGTTAGTGTCGCCGGAGCCGTAATTCGTATAAACGCACCATCCGCAGTCATGGATGACGTTGCCGGAAATTGTATTATTTTGCCCACTGTAGACGATGGCGTTCATTTGCGTTGCAGCCCCGCCGAGCGGGGAACCAAAGTTCTGAATGGCCACGTAGATGTTGGCAATCGTTAGGTTCTCAACAATGCAACTGGTGCATGGAGCCTCGAACACACCGATGGAAATATGTTGATTCGCCAACCCGTCGCCGTTAGCCGTGTTCTGAATCGTCCCCGTATTTTGCCCGTTGACAGTGATCCAACTTTGTCCGTGGATGTCCAGGCATCCGTTTGACCCGTTGCAGTAAGGGGCTTGAAGGATAGCTCCAGTGTCGAACAGTATCGTAATCGGACTGCCCGATGTGCCGCTGGCGTTCACGGTGACAATCGTTGCTCCCGCCGAGCCGGTGAACGTGCCGCATAGGTAATAGGTATTGCCTGCCGTCCAAGTGACTGAACCCGGAGTGACGGCTGTCTGGCCGTTGCAGGCCGTGCCTCCGGTAAAGGTGCCAGCCGTGGCTGCGATGTAGACGGTCGCAGCGTGCCCGAGTGAGCATAGCAGCAGAACCGCGATGAGGTAGCGTCTTACCATCCGAACACCGGAGTCAAAAGTTTTTCCTGCGCGAAGGCTCCCGCAGAACCGTAGCCGGAATTGTTCCGCAACTGTCCCGCGATGTCGTAAGGCAAAACGTTCGTCCCCGTGGGGAACATATTGATAGCTGGCGAATTGGAGAGCAGATCATAGTCTCCCCCGCCGCTGTTTCCGCTTGTCCCGTCGTAGGCTTTGCGATTCTTATAACTGGGAAGATTGATGGTCGTGTTCACGTTGCACGCTGGCGGCTGACCTCCGGTGAGCGTGGTGTCGGAAGTGTAGACGCCTGTGAACTCGGGGCAAAAGGTTCCCGTTGCTGGCCACCCAGTCGAACCTCCGCTGGCCTCGACAAAGAAATTCGACCGCATACCTGAGTTGTAAAGGCAGGCCCAAGCTCCGACACGTGCTCCGCTGGCTGTAGGGCCAGCGTATGTATCCTGCTTCGTCGCACGTTGGTCTATGATATTTCCGATGTAGCCGTGAGTCTGCCGGAAGGCGATTTGGTTCGTGACGTTCTGTCCGGAGTTATAGCACCAGTTCATACGAGAGCCGACCATGTCGTTGTCCCACATCATCACGTTGTTAACCGGGGTCACGTTGTCGGTGTCGTCTGCGGAATTGATGACTATCGGGTTCGTGATTGAAGTGAAGTCGTTCTCGAAAACATTTTGAACGACTGCAATCCCGATGGGGTTAGAGTTTGATTCACCCACGCTCACAGCATTGTTTGATGACTGATTCGCAAAATAAAGGGTGTTGAAGGCAAAAATCGGCATGATCGAAGCAGGGTTGCCCTGCGAGGCGAAAGCGTCTGCGAATGCGACGTTGGTATTTGACTTTACCGTGTTGCCTACAGTCGTATATATGTTGGATAGCCCGGCACCAGTTACCGTGGTGACATCGTTGCCTCGAATGAGATAAAACCCCATGTTCGTCGTCGAGAATGCGCGGAGGCCGTTGCCAGCGAGTGTGCTGGGGATTACCGATTCCGTCAGATAAACATCGGTGACGTTAAAGATTGGAGCCGTCCCACCCGACGAGAGCGAGACGTTATCGAACCATAAGTATGTGCTCGAACTGAAGATGCTGGTCGGCGCGGTTGCCACGTTGATCGTGATATTCCGCATCCGAAACGGCGTGCCGCAGTTGGTCGAACCCGAGGTACAGCGTGACCCAAATCCCTGCGTATCCGAACCGTTGTACTGGTCAATAACGACCGATGATTGCGCCCCGCCGTTAATCGGCGTGAAAGTCAGCCAGCACTTCCCGGTTGTATTCGAGTATGAAGTCGTTGATCCGGTGAAGTTGTAATACCCTGCTGCACCATAAACCCATCCACAGCCATCGGCGTGCGTCGGAGTTGCGCTGGCCGCATTGTAGGCTTCCACCTTGATCGCCGCGCCATTCAACGTGCGGCAAGCTGGCGGCGGGGAACTCTGACTGAAGGATGAAGTCGCCACAGCGCAAGCGGCAGTGTCCACGCCTGCAAACGTCTGCGTCGTTGTCTGGGTGAATACCGCCCCGCTGGTCCCGCCCGTCAAGGTCAATCCAGTCGTAGTTGACCACGCTCCGCTAACGACCTGCCCTAGGTGAATTGGCCCTGCACCATTCGCTCCGGTCACGTCAATCAGGTAAGCGATTGCCCCGGAAGTCTGCTGCGTGACTTTCTCCCCGGCTTGAAATGTTCCTGACGTGTGGGAACCGCTCATCGTGAAGGAACTGTCCACGTAGGCTGAAGCCGTGTAAGCGTTGGTTGAGTCATAGAGATAGTATTGCGGCGAAGCCAAAGGCGAAGGTTGCGGATACACCAGGACCGGCGCGGCAGTCGGAGTAAACACGGCCCCGCTGGTCTGTCCAGTCCACGTATGCGAGGAGTCGGCAGCGGAGGACTGGCTTATGATCGAGCCGATAATCATGCTGGGCGCGTTGGTCCCCAAGGGCAGGTTATCGAGATAGGCGACTACGTTCGTGGTTCCCTGCTTCACCTGTTCATTTGCCACAAACGTTCCACTAGTCACCGATCCAGTTACCGTCTGGTCACAGCTATCCATGACTGCCGTCTCGTCCCCAATCCACGGATAGGCCCGGTAGCACAGGGTCAACTGATCGTGGTTCGTGAACGTCGAAGTCGAAACATTTCCCACGTACTCAATGATCGGTGCCTGGTCCGTCGTGACCGTCTGGCCTCCGACAGTCACATCAATCGTCGGAAATCCCTGCGTTGAAGTCGCTACATTGCTATGCGCGTCCTGTCCACTGAAGATTACGCAAGCAATCGGCAGCGAATATTGCGGAAGCTGAGAGAATCCCGTCCCGCGCACGTTCACCGAACTGCCGGTAACTAACTGCCATCCAGGGTAAGTCCAGTTGAATATCGTTCTGGCGTTGGCATAAGTCAGCGTGGAATTGTTCGTTACCGAGGTTCCCGCCGCGACCGTACCAACCGTGTTGCTTGAGCCGTCTGTATAGAAACTGTTAGCCACTTGGACGGTGACAGTCTCACCGGCAAAGATTGCCACCATGCCATTGCTGCCGAGCGCCAGCCGGAAGGTCGTCGTCCCGCCATTGCTTACCGCGTCATAGGTGCTGGCGTTCGGATAAGGATCGCGTAGCGTATGCGTTGCCCAGAGCGTGCGTGTATAGGTTGTCGTCGAGCCGCACGTGCCTCCATTCGCCGTTCCTTGGAATCCGGTGGAGGTCACAGTCAGAATCACCGATGGACTGGTGGGCTTGTTGTTGCTCGCCTGACTGAATCCAAAGTTGCCAAACGTCCCGCCTGTGTTGCCGATGGTCGGAACGTCGATCTCCAAGACCCAGCCGTTGCAGGCTTGCGTCACATAACAGGCTGAGGAAATTACCGTGTAAGACTGAGACGTTGCCGCCGTGCAAGTCGGCGTTGAAGCCACGGTCACAGTCGTAGAATTGGTGAATGCTGAAATCGTGCAAACCTGGCCGTTGAATAGCACGCCCTCTTGAACCATGCCGGACGCGAAGCAATTGCCCGATGAAGATGTAAGCGTAGTGCCGCTCAGGGTTGCTGTTCCCGTACATGGGGCCGTCACAGTGCTCACGCCCATGATGCGAAAAGCTGTCGGAGTGTAGACTGTCGCGTGCGCCATGCTCGCGGCTCCGAGAAGTAGGAACCAGATCAGGCGTTTCATTGGAAGTTCTGCCCCGCCGTGCAGTAAGTGTTCGTGCCATCCAGTTTGCAGGAGTACCAATCCACGGCATTCGCCGCTGCGGTCATCACCGGAGCGATTCCACCGGGCCACTTCACCGAGGTCCAAGTCACCGTATCGCTGCCTCCCGCCGCCTGCGTGATCTTCAGATAGATCGTCGTGATAAGACTAGTCGGCTGCGCAAAGGCAATGGTCAGGTTACCAGTCAGCGTAATCGACTGATACATCCCATTCGCAGGCGTAACCGTAATCGAGCCGGTTGTGGCGTTGCCAGTATTGTAGGTTGCATCGTAGACTTCTCCGCTCTTGTCCACGGCTAACTGGGTCGTGTTTCCGACTGCCAGATTCAAGAGGTTAGAAAATGCCGCCGATGATGTATTAGTTACGTTCTCGTAGATTCCTTGACCCACAAGGCTGGAGTTGTTCCATGTACTTTCAAGCTGCAAAAGCGGCGGTCCGGTGGTTCCGGTTACTCCCGCTTGCTGAATTTCTATTGGCGTTGCCGTGGAACCAGAAGCCGTTCCGATTTGCACTACGGACTGATTAGCCAATTTATTCGTCAGGGTACCGCCAGTAGCAGCAGACGTTTCTCCGAAGCTCATCGCGTCTTGTGCATCGGTAGTTTGTGCCCAGTTCCAAAGAATCGGATTGTTCCCATTGGCAATAGTAGTAGTAGTAGTAGCTGCCGCAACTTGATCTAGTCTAACTGTAGAAGAACCCCCAAATTGAACATAGGTTAAGGAACTACCAGATGAACCAATACTGGTAACCTGTGATGTCAACAGCCATCCGGTATCGGAGTTTGCCGTTCCTGACTGTACCGGTATTATCCCCGTATTATTAACATCCGAAGGTGTATCGTAGTCGAGCGCCCTTGTGAATACAGCCGAAACCCCGGTCGTACCAACTACTGTAGCGGTGTAGACTCCGTTCTGAGATGCGGTTGATTGGTTTTTAAATAAAACCCGTTGACCGATTGTGTTAATAGTTATTCCGTCGAGCGTAAACGTTCCAGTAGCAGTGATTGTAAAGGTGTCTCCAACGCCGCCGCCTACCTGAACATAAGTTCCGGTTAGGTTGGCCGTGGATGCCGCGAGGACGGCTACTGCGGGATTGACACCAGCCAAAGCGTTAGCAACAGCTAGGTCTGTATAGGCAGTAGTGGCTACCTTTGTAGAATTATTGTTTTGTGATTGGGTAACAGCAACAACGTTTGTTCCCAGTGCCCCAGTGGTAATTGTTCCAGAAGAACTAACGGCGAACTCAAGCGTTCCCCCAGATAACGTACCGTTAGTATTCGTGGCTCCAAGGTAAGCATCAAGCAAGTCCCCGGTATTTGTCCCTGATCCATCTTCGGCAATTACTAATGGAACTTGGCTAGTACCAGTTCCGGTTGTAGCCACCAGTAAAGCTCCAGATGTGTTGTTTGAGTTAGAAGCATTTGTAAAGTAAAACGGGTAATGTAGAGTTCCTGTTTCTACACCACCGAAACCATAGTTATTGCCTGCAGTAGTCTCCGTCCTCTGTACCTGCGAGGCAGAGCCGGTAACTTGATCCAGCGATGGAGCAGAGCCAGAAGCGGTTAACGTGCTAGCTGAGTTCATGTCAATCAATGGCAGAGTTGTACTTATGGTTGCCGTAGAACCGTCGCCTAGGGTAAACGTCCCAGAAACGGCTACAACTACTCCAACCGTGGCACCTTGAGAATTTGTGCAAGAAGAAGTTCCGCCGCTGTCGGTTACTTGCCCTGCCGTGCTACCAGCGCAAACCGTATCGCCTACCGTCACGGCAGCAGAAGCATTAATTGGTGATTGGCTTGGCGGAGAAAGAATTATATCCGTGTTCGAGTTGGCTGTTTCTATAATCCCTAGCCAGTTTTGCGGAGAAGCGCCGCAATTCTTTACGGTCATAGCAGTAGTTGAAGAAATGCAGGCTAAATCCCACTGAGTAGAGGTTGCGGCTTTAATGTATTGTTTGCCGAAGCCAAGTATTCCCTGTAGTCCCTGCGTTGCTCCCGTACTTGCTCCGGGTTCGATTAGGACAGAACCAGCGGTAGATGAAGCATTGGTCGCAGCGTTTGAGCCTCCAGTGATTAATACTGGACCACCAGCGGAAGATGCACCGCCAGCGCCAGTCTCATTAGCTCCACGGAGAGTCAATCCACCAAGAGCAGAGTTAGCGGAGGCGTCTTTTCCGCCAGTGATTGTTAATAGTTGTGTAGTAGTCGCATCGCTTAGCAAGTTGCTGGATTCTAGCAAGTCGGAAACAACCGTATTGCCATTGGAGTCGAACTTTATCAGGGCATTGGTTGTAGGGCTACCGGTAGATAGTTGCAACAAAGCACCATTGCCTTGTTCTCCAGTTACCCCCGAAATGGACAACGTATTGGTACTTAAAATTATTGGAGACGTGAATGTAGCGGTTAAGTCGCTAATCGCTGGCTGTGTCTGCGTAAGAACACCATTGGTCCCAAGAGAGTTCAACCACTTGTGGGAAGAGTTAGCGAGAGCTACAACCGTAGTACCAATAGTTCCAGCGTTGCCAATTTCGTGAACTCTTAAATCTGCTGAGTCGAACCAAATCAACGTACCAGAAGCAGGGGCACTAGGTGCCGCCGAAGAAGGTAAGGAAATTTCCCCCGTTCCTGGAACGGTTGCAGACCCAGAAGCGAATCCAGCGGCAAATATATTGCCGGTAGCCGCGCATGAACCGCCAGAGCTAACATCAACTTGCCCTGCTGCCCCACGGCACAACCCAGTATCGGCAACATTTCCAGAAGTGGTCCAGATTAAGCTTCCGCCTAGATATTCGTTTCTGAATCTAAGTGCTGCGGAACCAAGGTCGATAGCATTATCGGACGCTGGAATCAACGAGCTATTAAGCGCCACGGCAGACAAGTTAGAAAGTTGTTGGTTAGCTCCCGATGCACCAGAATTCAATTGTTGAGTAAACACGTTTGTAGTAGTGCAGAAATATAGATTCTGGCCAGCGGTAGCATCGGTTGCAAAATAAACATCGCCAACCGTACACGTAGCAGGTTTTGCTGCCGTCAGTCCGGTAGTTGCTGGCGAACTATGAGCAGTGCTACGGAAGTTAACGCTTGCCGTGCTGGTTAGTCCGGTAAAGGTTCCTAATCCAGCGGTGCTTACACTATAAACGGAAGAACCACCTACCATCATGGTGATATATCCACCATAATTAGATATGCCGTTTGAGATACCGCCAGCAACCGCCGCTGGGCCTGCTGCTGGTGGGCAGTCAGTAGTTACGCTTCCATTGCCATCTAGACGGTAATAACCAATATGCGGACACGCTGCTTGGGTAACAACATTGGAGTTTCCGTCATCTACAATTACGTTTACAGGAACGTTTGATCCTAGGCCACCATACCCACCAGCGGTTTCATCGTCGCTGTGCAGAATTTCTATTCCCACTGGAGTACCAAAACGGTTGCAGATATGGTATGCAGTAGAGTGGTTATTGCCAGTCGCGCCAGCGCTGATTCCGGTAGCGTTGCCACCTGTAGGTTGTCCGTTTTGCGTCCATCCAATATTTGAGTTAATCCACAGATCATTGAATGTCCAGTTAGCCGTGGGACCATTACAACCGATTTCTACCGCCGCTAGTTTTGTAGACTCCAAGTGAGAATGCTCAAACGTCCCACCCCAGCCGTTAGCAACGAAGTCATGTGCGGGGTACTCCGATCCAGCGGATTCCTTCAAGTTGGTGTTCGTAATAGTAAACTGCCGCCACGGCCTGAAACCGGCAATTGTGTTAATTACGACTTCGTTTCCATAGGTGATTACCGTACCACCTGAACCAGCACTATCCCCTGCTCCGCCAAATCCATTTGTGGAAACTGCGTATTGGTTGGCGGCGGTGAATGGCGTACCAGCATAAGTCCATGGGTCAATTGTGTTGGCATAAGCAAGAGAACAAGTTGTTAATGTCGCAGATGTATGCCCGGCCGTAGAAGTGTTCAACCATCCGGTGATGGAACTGCTGCTAGATGAGTAGACCGTGAGAATCTTTCCGTTAGCAAAAGCATCTCCACCAGTACAACCGCTGATGTAGACGAGTGCATTCATGGCGCATTTAGAAAAGCCAGCACCAGCAGCGGTTGTACAATTTGGACTACCAGTTTGTACCGTGTCTTGTGGAAAATCGTTAGTTGCCGTGATCGTAACTACGGCAGTGTTAGCTGCACCAGAAGCTATGGTTGCGCCAGTTACGGTCCCAGACATATCAGACATAGCCCCAACCGTATATGTCCCAGAAATTGCTAGTCCGGTAATCCCGTTGGTTCCGTTGGCTGGGGTAGACAAACAACCATTGCCAGCGCACGGCGGAGTCCCGCCAGCGGTATGTGCAATACCTGAATCTGTTCCAATCAATACTTCTAACCCTGGATACGGAGAACATGTTGTGGTACCTGCTGCGCTGCAAGCTCCGCCGCTTACCGTAAAAATCATCACACAAGGAACGGTAGCGTTAGCACCGCACCCTTGCTGATTGAAGGCTGGAACTGACCAAGATGCCAGTGTAAATGGGGCCGCTCCGTCGCCAGCATTTGGATCGTTCGCAATTCCAGATGTTGCATTGCTGTGAACAATGTAAGCGCCTTCCCACGCTGTTCCGTTCTGTGTGGCACGAGAACCAGCAACAATGCCAACAGGACAATCGTTGATCCCGATATAAGAAATCTTTGTATTATCTTGGCCAGACATGACGCTTGCGGCATAAGTAGGCCAGCTAGAAGCGCACCCCAACTGCATTAGGCCAGCGTGAGTGTTATATGGACCGTAAACTCCAGCACCGTTAGCGGCTCCAGTTTGGCTTAGAGGCTGCCCCCAAGAAAATAAAGCGGGAGCGAATGTCGCGCCAGAACCAGCATTAAACGATACCGGCTTTAGTCCAGTAGGACCGTTGACGTTGTTGTTGCCAATAGCCGTTCCCCACATTTCGGCAGAGTTTTGCGGGTTAAAGTTTCCCGATGCAGCGAGTGGGATAATTCCAGCAGGAAGATATAGGGTACCGCTATTACCGGCGTCGGTAGATATTACAAATGGGTTAGAAGAACACGAGATGTTGCCAGCACCTTGGATTTCTCCTCTGGCATCTGTAACTCCACCAGTATTGCTGTTGACCAAAGAAGTTGAAGCAGTATGGATAGCCGCGCAACGGTCTGCTCCAGAAAAAGCTACTGTCCATATTGGGTTAGCATTAGCTACGGGAGCGCTCGCACCATTGCCAACTGCTAGCTGTCCTTGTGGAACGGTGAGTCCGGCGATGTTGGTTGCGGTTGTAAAATAGGCAAACTGACTAGCCGTTGGTGGACCTGTGCTTGTAACCGTTCCCGTCCCAGAAGCATTGCAACTAACAGTAGTGGCACCGTTAGAAGCGTCTATGCAAAGCAGCGTTCCTGCTGCGCCAGTAATTGTTCCAGAAGTCAATATATTCGCATCTGTACCCTGAAGCGGAACCGTGCTAGGTGTTCCGGTACCGGTTGCGATCTTAAGCATTCCAGTGGACAATCCGGCAAGATTGACTCCGTTGATGCCGGAATTGGTCATCACGCCGCCAGCGGTCATAGAAGAGTCGCCGCTAATAGCTGTTGCTACTGGAAGGTTTGAGGCGCTTCCAATCCAAATATCCGTGTTAGTCAAAGACGCTGCCGTAAGCTGATTGCTGGAATTTGTCGCGGCTACGGTTGCCGAAGTTGGGAAAGACCCGCCATTAACCTTGCTTGTGGTTGTTGAGCAGTTCCCGGCAGATGTAGTCGTGTCACCAGTAAGTGCTGGGGTTTGCGTACACGATAAAGAACCCGTCAAATCGCCAAACCCCGGCTGCGATTGTGTAAACACGCCCGTAGTATTGGTATAGCTTGTTAACCAATTGTGAGCCGAAGAAGCTATTGTTGATGGCCAAGTTAGCGTGCTTCCATTAGAACCGAATACGGGAAGATGGTTGGTTGTATTGAAAGCTATGACTGCATCGGTTGTAGGCGCTGCGCCCGCACCGTTGGGGAGAACTACGCCAGCCGTTACCGAAGCAGCAGACATGTTAAATATGCCGGTAGAGCCAAGCGTTAGAGTATGGCTGGAATAAGACAAGTCAGTAAGCGTGGTTCCGCCGAATACCGCCGAACTGTTGTACTGAATAGCCCCGCTAGAACCTCCTGGACTTGAACCTGTACCGCCGCAAGTTCCGCCCGCATCTTCGATAACTGTTGCCGAAGCAAACGCTACGCAATGGCCTACGGTAATCGCTCCGGTAGTAGTAACTCCGCCACCGCCGCTAATCTGGGCGGACATGGCACACTGAAATGCCAGTAAGGCCAAAAATACTTTTAATGTATGTCTTAGCATTATCCTGCCACCCTACCCGGTGCCCATGTTACTGAATATTCAACAAATACTTGGCAAGTTTGTGCTGCATTTAGGTTTAACGTCAGATCAAAACCAAGGTTGCTGCTTGTATTTCTGGTTGTCTCAAACAAGAATCCCGGAGGGCTGGCACGTTCCGTCCAATTACCCGGAACGGCTGGAATGTAGAACGGTCCAGCTAGATTGCTAAAATTTGAATCCTGCCAAGTAACCAGCAGTGGATTTGTGGCGTTCTGATTTTGAACGTTGTAACTGTGGACGCGGACTACCGCCCCGCGCTGGTTACCGTGGGCCGGACCAGTCTTATAGGGATTCGTAACTACGGTCGTGGAATTAGCCGAACTGACAGTAACGTTCGCCGTTTGCACAAAAGGGGCCATAATTTATATTTCTCCGCGCTTACAGACCAAGACATTCTTCAACGTCAAAATTAATATCCCTTACAAGGGAATCATCAATGTAGTCACCGGCATGATTCCTCTTTCCCTTCCCCGTTTTCATAATCGCGCTGAATGGTCAGAGTAAGCAGGCTGACCGCAAGCATTAGCTTGCCAAATTTTTCTTCCACGTTGCCGCGAAACTCGGCTGAATCTTTTTGCAAGTCTGGTAATCGGAAGCTTTCGTCGAACACGGTCAACCGCTTCAGGACTTCAAACATTTCATCTACGTGGTTTCCGGTCCATGCCGCATTCCACGATTCTTGCGCCAAGTCTTTTTGTTCCTTGGTTAACTCACGCTTTTCTGCCCAACGATTAAACGATCCAACGCGAGATAGTTGCATCTTCGCTAAGCGGCGAAAGCGCTCAAGCCTATCCTCTGTGGGCAATGCTTCTGCTGTAACCGTTTCTAATACTTGCAATTAATTAACTCCTAGGTAATCAGCCATGGCATTCGACACTGGCTTCATTAGACTTTCCTGTGCGTTCTCGTCGAACCAATGAGTGCGGCAGCGATTTTCTTTGTAGCTAGGAAATGGACAGGCTTTTACGCAACAATACCCGTCTACGATTATTTCTACGCGGCGCTTAGGTCCGAACTGGTTGCGAAATGAGCAGGTTCCAGAGTGTCCGAATGGACGCTTACATGGACAGTCTGGAAGTTTCATCTTGCCAACCGATTTTCGGATAGACTCGGCGCATAGGTTGAAATGGATGGAAGCATCAGCGAATGTGTTGCCGGGGATAGCTACGAAGGCACGTATAGCTTCTCTTTGAGAATCTTGTAAGGCGTGAGCCATTCTCAAACGACTATATCTTTTTTGTTGGATGATTTACTACGGGCAGGAGTTAGGAGGCTATGCCAATGCGTGCTTTGGCTATGTGTACTTTGCGGAAATGCTCTTCTAGTTCTTCCAATGTCAAAAAAGGCTTCCCGCCGCCCTCGCAAAGATGACAGTATGCGCGATATGGCGGCGGGATTATGAAATCAAGTTTTGGTTCTTTACTCACGCCGATAACCGCTGGCGCATGTAGTATTGTCTAGTTCTTTCTCTACAACAAATTCTACAATCCCTTCCGCCGTATGGTCGTATGTATGTGTTTTCTTTGCTGTACTCGTGTCCGTTGCAGCAATGGGTTTTTCTGTAATTTTCTGCGGCTAAGCCTATACCCCTAAGAATATTATCTCTTCTTGTTACCGGCTCTATGTGGCTAGGTCTAACGCAAGCACGATTACGACAAAGATGATCGCACTCGTAGCCGCTAGGGATTTCGCCTTTTTCCCAACCATAAACCAACACATGAACAAGCGGCTGTCTTCCTTTAAAACCAATTTGTGCATATCCTTTAGTGTTAAGGGCCGAAGTCCACACCCAGCAGTTTCCTAGCTCGGGTTTTAAAATTGGTATGGGGCCAAGTTTATTCACTTTTTCCCATACCCCTTCCTGTACTGTTTTACGCGGCTTCTTCATTTTCTTTCTTCTTGGTTATTCTAACTTTAACGGTTTCATCTTCGTGAACGATGTCTACGATAACCCCGTTGTGTTCGTAGTGTTCTTTGTGGTGTTTTTTCATAAGCATCAAAAGGCTAGCTTTCTGCTCAACTTCTTCCGCCAAAAGAGCTACACGCTCATCTCTGGTTTCAGCGTAAGATTCTGCTGCTGATTCCAACTCAGCAATCGCCGCATCTTCCGTCCCCGGCAAACGATCTTGCTTTGGTTTTTTCTCCATTATTTCTTCTCCGTTAAGTTTCCGTTCTGGCTACGCAACATTTGAGCTAAAAATACATCCATGATTCCACTACCCTCGCCAGCGCCTACGGTAATATCAGGCACCATCTTTACGTGGTTAGTAGCCAGCGCGTTTGCGACTTGAACCATGGCATAGTTACCCGATTCCATGGATTCGATCTTGAGTTTAATAACGCCGGCCTCTGCTGTTCCGATAGCCTTAGTCTTTGAGGCTTCCGCGTTGCCAACCGTTGTGATTACATTGGCATCGGCTTCCGCGTTAATGGTTTTGGACTTAGCATCTCCCTCGGCCTTCTTAACTGCCGATTGAGCATCAAATTCTGCAATGGTAACCTTCCGCTCAGAAGCCACCACCGTAGCTTGCGTATCCGCCATGGCTCTAGCTTGCTGTAAGTCTTTGCGGGTATCCTCGGTCATCTTCTGGGTTTCGTAGGTTACTTTTTCTTGTTCCGCAAGTTTTCGGTCAGTCAAAGTTTTCATTAAATCCTGCGGCGGGGTTATGTCGCCAATCAGGGTATCTACAGCGTTGACATTGTATTCTTCCAACGCCGCACCAATAGATGTTTTGGCTTCACCTTGGCGCGTGCTGCGGTTTTTTAAGAAATCAATTACATCTGATTTCTGGGCCGCGTTTCGGAAGTAATTGCCAATGGTAGGCTCTAGGACTTGGGTCACCAAGTTTGCCATGTTTCCAAAACGCGCAATAACTTTCGGTGCATCGTTTCTTGGAATGTGGATGATTTGGCTAACATCAAGATTAAACGTGAAACCATCACCAGAACGAACGGTGATAGTGGAGAGGTTCTTGTCGAGATTGTGTGCCTCGGATTTTCCTGTTGCCCAATTAAGGACCACGTTGGCGGTTGGGACAATTTCCACGCGGCGGCAATAAGGGTTGATTGGGTACTTTCCGGGGTCTAGTGGTTCTGCCCAAACACCTTTCTCTCCACGGCTAACCAAATTGCCGTGCTTGAAAGCATCTCCGCTAATGTCCTTACCCTCTCCTCCAACATATGAAATAACCACCCCTACGTTGGCAATGGGAACGTTGGTCATTTCCACGGCTTCCACTGTGGCAAATCTCGGATTAATAAAGTATCGGCCAGCTAAAATTACCTGCTCCTGCAACCCCTTAGTACCACCATTATTTATGAATGATTGTGGGTTTTGAAAGGAATTATGGCCACCAATTTCCTTGCCAGCAATATCTCCAGTGGCTAGCGAAGCACCCTCGCGGGTAGTTACAACGCCAACTTTGTTATCGGGAATTTCTGTAGCTGGAGCGGTGCTTACGGCGAATAGCGCCGTATTGATTCGGTATGTTCCGGGGGGAATAATAGCTAGTTGTGGGCCGCGCTCACCGCCGTTGGCCAAGAATTTTCTAGCATCCTGAAAGGAATTGCTGTCCACTTCTTTTCCCAAAACCCTACCACTGGACAACGCCCTTCCGTCCCTAGCGTCCACCACTCCAAGTTGGCCTTTGTCAATAGTTACGAACTTTTGGAGCGTAACCGCGTACTGCCATGGCCACAAACAAAAGTGAACACCCGGAGCTAGCGTGTCGGCCTGTAATCCAGCCTCACCGTTAAGCGCGATAATAGAGCCGTCTGGCAATGTTTTATTCTTGCCAAACAAAACCCATTTCTTGTTGACGATTCCTATTGAGTCTTGGTTGATTACGATCATGCCAAACAACCGCAAAACCAATTTGTAGCAAGTGACCAAAACTACCACGGCCAGAATTGGCCAGTAAGTTCCAAAAACACTAAACGTAGTTTGCATTGTTTCCTCTCTCTAAACCTGAATTGGGACAGATGGGTTGATTCGGTTTCCAGCCCGTTTATTTTTACCCGTCCATCCCAAACTTGTTATTGCGCGGCAGACAGTTTTTCGTCCTCGCGAATAAAATCAATACACGACTCCGACCAGCCGTCGATGTGCGTCCACTTGCCGTATCCAATACCGTTTTGGTAAGCGGCTACGTTAATGAGATAGTTGTTTGTCGCAAACGCCTTGGCCTTGGCTGGAGCCTTGGCTGGATCGTGATCGCAGTCTTGTTCGTCGGTTAGGACAATCAAACGATCAGCGGATTTCTCTTTGTCTAAAACGTAATCCATAGATTGGACCAGAAAGATTCCACCACCACCAAGTTCTTCGTAACACTGCTTAACGGAATCCCGTAGCGCGAATCCAGAACGCGATGGAATCAGTTTGGTTTTATGGATGCGCGTGCAATCGCTTCCAGCGGTGCAGTAAATTGCAACTTCTTCGCAAACCTCGCGGAGCAGCATGGCCAAAGCGGCGGCGGCATCGAATCTTTGCAACTCGCTTTTGCCGCTAATCATTCCACCCATAGAACCAGAAACGTCAATCACCAGAACCGTCTTTCCGGGAAGTTTTTCTTGCACGGCAAGGCACTTCAACATTGCCGCTTCCAATTCTGGCTCCAGCTTTGGATTATGGTTGGCTGCCGAAACAAAACGAAACGGCAAGACACGCTCAACCTTAATGTCGCGCAACGCAGCCCTGATTGCCACAATAGAAACGCTGGCCTCTTGCATGTTTCGCAAGTTACGAAGTAGCGCTAGAGCGCCAAGCTTGTTTTCCTTGAGCAATGATTCCCAGTGTTCCTTTTTCTGTTCTTCTGTTTTCTTGCCCTCACCAGCAGATAGCCGAGACTCCCATGTATCGGCAGATTCTAGGGTTCCGTCAACTAGTTTTTTCCAAAGCTCAGCTTGTTCTTTGTTCTTTGGTTTCGCGTGACACAAGAAAAGAACATCGCGCAACTTAACTTCATTGTCGCGGTTGTATTTCGCTAGCGCATAGGCATCGAACTTATTGAAAGCCTTAGCTAACCCCTTTTTGACTTGAGCCGAAAGTGTTTTCTTGCCTTTTTGGTCTTTCCAGTACAAAGCGAGAAATTCAGAAAGCTCGTCTGCTCTCTGGACAACGCTAGCCAACGTGTCGGCAACAATGTTTGGTTCCAGTTTTTTGCTTCGTGCCATTTCGCGCACAAGTAGCAATGGCATATGGCGAAGCTTCTGGTTTTCGCGGCATTCAATAGCCAGCTTGGCCACGGTTTTTAGTGGAACATTTTCAATGGCCGCGACAATAGCTTCGCTGATCGTCTTGCCGTCAACGTAGAACTGATCTTCAAAAAGCATCGTCGCCAGAGTCAGTCGTCTCAGTTGTAGTTCTGGATTAACGCGAACAGCTACAGCACCTTCGTGCGTATAGATTGGATCGCGTTTAATTTTTAGGTTTGTTCTCGCCATTTTATCCTCGTTTCATTTTGCTATTAGGGAACAAGCGGTTGCGGAAACTGGCTTTCGCCAAGCAATTGCTCTGCCGACTGAGCTACGTTTCGCCTAAGCAAAACGGTTGGACTCGAACCAACGACCCACTGCGCCCGAAGTAGCCGCATCCTACGCCACTAATAACTTTTATGCAGGGAACAAGCGCAACGGGGTCTGGGCTTTCGCCCGTTCAATTAGCTGTTGAAGGAACCCATCACTAACGCCACTGCAATCTTTTATCTGTGGGAACAATCGTTGCGAGAGGGTTTTTCTTTTCAAGAGAAGTATCTCGCAACTACGCCACACAGAATATCTTCTCAGTAGTAGATGCTAGAACGCGGCAAAAGGTTTGTCAATGTTTTTCTTTTTATGGAAAATTGTGGATCAACAAATCTGTCGGTATAAGCGCCTTGCCCTCTGTTGGAGTCCTTGCCGACATTTGCTTAACAAACAATTGGCACGATGGCCGGTACTTTTCGATTTCCTCAACCAATACTCGCAACCAAGATTCTTGACATGGCCTGCGGTTTGCGCCTGATTCTCCGCCAAATATTATCCATGCTGGCCAAACCGAAAAACCGGTCATGGTTAATGGTCCCAGCGCCGGTTCATAACTAATCCACGGGATTAAGCCGCGCCTAGCTGATTCTTCTAAAAGAATCGGCCAGCGCTTATCGTAATACCCTTGATCCTCTGCGGTTACACCAAGCCAAACGTTTTCATGCTTAAATCTAGACGGAAGAAACTTGTGGTAATTCTCTGGGCGTTTGGTGAGCAACTGCCAAATCAGGTTTGGAGTTTTATCAATCAACTCCCACAACCTTTCTCGCTGTCCCGCCGGTGATTCGGTGTCCATTACGTCGGCCATGGACGCACAGAATACTTTTCTATTAATGCCATCTTTTTTGGCTTTAGCGTCCCATTTAATGGGATCGTTCCAATGTTTATCGGAAAATGTGCGTCGGGGTTTTAATGGCCCCCAGTGATCGCCGCCTACGCGCCTATCGAATGTTTCGGCGTAGCAATTTTCGCACCCCGGAGAAACACGAGTACATCCCCACCATGGGTTAAATGTATGGTCCGTCCAAGATATCCCAGTAATTTCTCCCACTTCACGCCCTCCTACTGCCCTTGATAGAATTGCAGCGCAAATGAGCAGCGCCATTTAGTGGGCGATAATCTTCGTCAATAATCCTGTCATCCCTATGCGCCCCGCCAAGGCCGCGACCTTTTGAATGCTCGAATGTCGCAGTATTGATATCCAATTCCCCGCCGCAAATGCAACATTTGTGGTCTTGCCGAAAGTACATTAAACGTACTCGGCGCTTGTATTCCTCGCGGCCCTTGGCAGTATTTTGGCAAACTTCCCGCTTATCTGGGTATCGTCTAACGGCACCATCATATAAAACATCGTACCGTAGCGATGATTTCTTGGCTTTGCGAATCCGTCTAAGCACTTAACTTTTTCTTCTCCGCCGCCTTGCGGCGCTTATCGGCCTGCTGTAACTCTTCCGCATTGCCAGCCTCAAAAAAGATCACTAGTGCATATAGGAACTTGGCTTCTGCCGATATGGATTTATCCGCATCGTGGAATTGTTCCATATACAGCGCCCGCTGTTCTAGGTCTTTGAATCTAGCAACCAAACTAACGGGATAATTTCTGGCAAACAAAACAGTGGCTTCCTTCTGCTCCTCGGGCGGCTTGCCTTTATTTTTCGCGTTCTGGATAGCTTCTGCCCATTGTTCCGGCGAAGCCTCTAGCGCAGTGGTTACCAAGTTGATTCTTTCCTCTGCTGGTACCTTCGCCAATTCAGCCGCCCGCGTAGGACCAATCGCGTTAACCGTTGCTTCTGGAATCGCAAACTCGCCTTCAGTCAAAGAACCGATAAGCGCCAAGTTAAAAAGCTTAGTATGGCTAATGCTTCCCATGTTGGCTTTTGCGTAGGCTTCCCATGTCCGAAACTCACGTTTGGTTTCTGGGTCAATCAAAACCTTCCATAGCGACTTGTCTTTCATTTTGCAGACAAGTTTGCTCAGTGAAGAAATGTTCTTCTTAAAAGACGCGATCAGTTCTTTGATTTCAGCGTCTAATATCTTGGCTTCTGCAACTAAAAGCGTCTGGTCGGAAGGAAAGATTATTTCTGACTTAATACACGCACCCGCCTCTGTGAGATTTCGGTTACCGACTCTCTCTCAATTCCAGTTTGCTCGCGCCTGACAATTGGGGTTGGGTTGTGGAACTCAGTGGTATCTCTGTGGAGAAATGCAGAGCGGGCAGAATCCCCATTCCACCCGCATCTGCAAGACCACTCGATTATCACTTAGACACCAAATCGGCGCAAAAAGTTTCAACCATTTCGCGCTTTTCTTCTTGGGTTTCCTGTGGTTCGTTTTCGCGAATCCAATCTATGGCTTGGTCAAAGGTAATATGCCCACAACCTACGGCTTCCGCTAGACAAGAAATAATGTCAGTGGCAGAGCAATCCTGTATATTGAAAAATCGCGGCAATAAAGAATGTGGCATTTGCCGGAATTCCGATATCCACGGCCATTGTTTATCCAACTCGTCCCATCCGACATATTCAATACCAGCAAGTTCGTGACCGCGAGTAGTAGCCGAAAATCCAATACCAAGCAAACATCCGCATTCTTGGTTTTTGGACAGCCATGTAGTGTGGTTGAGTTTTGTGTTGTTTCTGCCAAGCGCAATAGCTTCTGAAAGTTTCATTTAAATCCTCCGTTAAAATGGTACATCTGAATTGGTTTCATTTCGTTTCCGCCCACGATTACTAGGCGGGGTGTATTCGACTCGCTCAAGTTTAACACCAGCATCGGCTGTATCAAGAATTTTAAAGTAGCAAGTAGGCGGCGGTTCTGCTGCCTTTAGTTCTGCCCGAAAGATTCGGATATGTTCTTCTTCGTCTGCCATCCCAACTCCGCATACGAATTCTGCCCAGCCTGCAATACTAGATGCCCCCCGAGCCGATTCGGTTAAAGAATCTTCTCCGTCTCCGTTTTTTCTGGAATGGTGAATTAGGCATATTCCTCCGCCGAATCCTTCTTGAATCTTGTTTAGTTCGTTGATTATCTTCTGCATCTCGCTTGGATCGTTTTCCTCCGCGCCGTGCAAAACCCTCATTACGTCCAGAATGAGGAATTCGCTGCCGTGAGATTTTAGATCGGCTATCAATCGGGCACAATCTTCGGGATAATCAAGCATTATCTTTGGCCGTAAACCCTTGGCGTTAATATACAGCCATCCGTCTAGATCGGCAGGATTGAGTTGTCGATGGGCGCGAAGTTTTTTAAGTCGCCACTGCGTAAGCGCGGCGTTATCTTCTCGGCTTACAATTGCGACCTTGGTTCGCTTGGCTACAAAGAAGTCCAGCCACTTCTGACCAGAAGCCAAAGCTAGGGCTAGGTCAAGCGCAATAAATGATTTCCCAATTTTGGGGCGGGCCACAAAAAGACCGTTAGAGCCGCGCTGAATTAAGCCTTCTACCAACCAATCCACGTAATCAATGGTCTTTTCCTCGAACTGAGTCACCGTCATAAACAATGTTTCGGTTGGTTCTTCCGGTTTCCAAACCGGCGTAGCCTTGACCAGTTTGATTAAGTCTTGCGCGGTATGGTTGACCAAGTAATCAGAAACGTCTTTAACGTCTGGGCAAGAAACAATCTTTACTCCGTTGGCGTAACGGTAAACTGAATTCGCCACCTGTAGTGCGTGCACCTTACCGGGGTCGTCGTTATCCTGAAAAATGACAACTTTCTTACCAGTAAAGAACGGCGCGAACGAGTTTTTCCATTTCCCAGCCCCGCGAGGCGAAGTAGTTGCTGTGAATTTTCCACTCTGGGTTCGCCAGATTGCGCGTAGGTTGTCTGCGTCTTTTTCGCCTTCGCAAATTCCTACTTCCATGGCACAAATAATTTCGTCGAGATGGTACGGGACGACGGCTATATCTTGGGTTTTATATTCCCACGTTCCATCGTCTTTTCTGTGGCGTTGAGTAAATCGCTTACCGGGGTTGCGGATAACCTGAAAGATTTCTTTTCCATTGGCGTCTACATAGGAATAGATTGCTTCTGGTTCTTTGCCGGTAGATAAATACAGTTGAGGCTGGCCGATGATTTCGGCTATGTTTTTGATGGCGGTTGCCTTGTCGCACGAGCTAAAGCGGCATTCAAAGTCTAAAGTTCCACCCTTGCCACAGCCCGCATGGCAACACCACACCCCGCCATCGGTTTTAATTGATAGTGCGGGGGTATCTGTATTGGGGTGAAACGGGCATAGCGCCATGTATGCGGAACCAGAACGGCGCATTCTTTTGTCTTGAAGCCGCGCTTCATAATAACGCCTAAAGTCCTGCTCCGTAAGGTCGGTTATCTTCATGCGCTACTCGCATGTATCCATAATTGCGCGGCAGGCCATGGCCGCAATCTGGATTAGTTCCTTGCGCATTAAAATCTTGTCGCGGACGCTTGGCTTTTTCATTACTTCCTGCCAGTACTCCTCAACTTCCTCCAAGATCACAGCGTAGGCTTCGTGTGGACTAGTCATAGCCCCGTAGCGTTTAACGGCAGAATCTAATTCGCTCGCTACGGCGGCTAAAATGTATTCGCTAGACAACGTGGTTCGTGATTTCATTTGTTCCTCCTAGAAATTAGAAAGTTCTACATCCACAAGTGCGGTTTCGCTTGAAACTAACTTTTGGCCAACTACTTGCTCCATCTTGGCAATCTGGTTCAAAAAGCCGAGCGCTTTGTCTGTGGAAGATTTCTTTGGCGGTTCTGGCGGTTGCAGTACCAATCCATGCGGGGCTGGCTGATAGTAATACGATTCATGCGAAACGGAATTTCTGTAAACCATGGCAGGATAATAGGCAATGTTTGATATGTAATTGCCGGTTAATATTTGCTGCTGCACGCCTTGTTGTTGCGCTAAATAACCCGCCTGCATCTGCGCTTGTTGCTCGTACATTGGTCCTCCGCACATACGTTTAATGGACTTTCTTGTTCTTTTCCTTGATCTGCTGCGGTGTTGGTATAGCCTTTTTCAGTCGCCAACTCGCCACAGACGCCTCGACCAATTCAGTTAAAAACCTGTCTGGCTCCAAATCTAGACTCTGTGCCATTAGTTTAGCATCGCGCAAAAGTATTGGATTGATATGTAAAACTACGGTCGCAATTTTTTCTGACATGCGGCGATTCTAGCATGACAACTCATTGCGTCAAAATTTTTCCCTCGTAGGCGTAGGCTAGATATTTAACTGCCTCCGTTTTATATCTCCAACTAGCAACTTGGCCATCGGGATATTCAACTAGACCGTAATAATTATCGCCCATCAAAACCTCCGCAAACCATTGGTCGGCCACATGAATAAGGTTGAATTCGTAAACACTAAATTTCACGGTATCCTCCTTGGGTTTTCTAGCATGGCCTTAATAAATGACAATGCAATTCTTTTTAGCCCTGCCAGTTTTATTGTTCACCCCGCACATTGGCGAACAATAGTAATACCAACCATCATCGTCCGGGTCGCGTACTGGGTTGGTTACCGCTACCAATGCTTCATCTGGCAGGCTCGCGTGGGCAACGTCATAGCCAGACGGACAACTAGCTCTCCATGTATGAATGAGCGTTGGATATGGGGCGTCAACTCCATTTTCGTTTCCACTAGGCGAGGCAAAGACCAAACAACTAAATGCAAGAATCAACAATGTCAGTTTCACGGTACCATCCTTGGCTTTTCAATATCGCGGGTAGTGCCACACATTCTGGCGCAGTAGGTTGTGTTAGGGCTACATAACGTACAGCCATAAGAAAAATAATGATTGCCGTCAACACAATCTGGATGCTTGGGAAATTCGCGTTCTTCGGCATAATAAATTGGCGGCGCATCGCACAAATTGCAATCGTACTCATATGGAAGTTCTCGGTTTGGGTCGAATGAACGCAGATACCAAGCATGTTGAACATCGCAACTGGGCCAGTTTTGCCGAGTTAATAGAGTGAGCTTATTTTTTATGGTCATGCCTGTGCATCGCTAGCCAATGTACATCTCGCCAGTCAATGTTTTCTCCTTCCCAAAAATTGAGAATAGTAGTCGCAATCCATGCGAGTATTTTGTGGAAAGTAATATTCACAGTATCCTCCGTTTATTCTCTACCAATGGGCGACCGTACTCGTTTAAAGGACCACCTCGGTAGCTGGTTAAGTGGGCAATTATCTTTCTTGGTCGATCTGCGGGGTTTATATTCTCGGAATAAGCATAATTCAATAACCATTCGCGGAACTGTTCTACGGTTGGTTTAATGTTGCTATCTAGGAATTTAGATAGTACAGCAGAATCGCTAGCATCCCAATTTGGCTCTACATCTGGAGCTAGATACTTACAGCAATTAAGTAAGATTTCCTTACACCGAGAGAACTTACTCCTTACGTCGTCTAATGGTATTAAAACTAAATTCTCCGCCGAAGGCGTAGGATTATTACTTAGTCTTGTTAATTGAGTCTTGTTAGTAGGCATCTGAGAAGGGATTAACCCGTCTGTGGGAAGGGATTCCAATCCCGTCTGTGGGAATGGATTCCCCGTAGAAGGGGTTTTTTTTACTGGTAAAACGGTGTAAATAGTCTTGGCCGTACATCCCACTCCATCTCTTTTGAAGCTTATCAATCCAGTATCTAGTAAAGCCTTAACGCTTCGCCGTATGCTACTTATTGAAATACCTAGTTTTTCAGCCATCAAGGATTGAGAAGGAAAACAGTTTCCGGTTTTATTGTCGGCATGACGACAAAGAACAGCGTAAACCGCCAAGGCTATAGCTCCCACCTTTTTTGCGTGTTGGTCAACAACCTCGTTGTCAATCCAAAGGAAATTTCCGCGTACATCCCTAACTTCAAATACTTCATCTTGTTTTTCTTTCACCCACAGACACCATCCCATGCGCTCAAAAGAGCTACGAATTTTAACCAAATAATCAGCGATTATCCCCTATTAGAAGTATAGACGGGGCGGGTTCGGAATAGGGGTACCGAGAAACCCGCCACGCATCTAAATACTTCAGAGAAAACTATAAGCCCACGCCAAAAGAAATTGCAAGCACTAAAACACCCCTTCTTGCGACTCGTCCTCTACTGCAATAGATTCTATGCTCTGCCACACTCTGCCATTAGCGTCGGTTGAAACCGAGTAATCCCACGATAACTTGTTACCAACGCCTGCTTTCAGTGAAGTAAATAACGCTTCTTTGAAGCACTGAAAAGTCGAATGTGGATCGTGTTTTGGGTCGGATTCCAGATGTTTTACCTTAACTGTGCAAAAAGGTTTACCGCTCTTGGTTTTAAGCGGCGCACCGTCCACTGAATCCTTGTCGTTGTAACTGGCTATTTCAGCGGAAATTGAACGCATGTTAGCCCCCAACGGAAAAGCGGTTTGCGTAAATGCTGGCACCATGGTTTGTGATGGCGTTTCCTGCGTATTAGAAGCCGCTGGCTGCGCGTTTATAACCTTTTCCGTGCTGGCCAATAGGTCGGCTGGTATAGCCTCTTTGGTGATGGGGTCGCGGGCAAACTTATTCCCGTCTATATGGACGATTTCTTTGATGCTCAACAATCCTTTCGCGCCCCGCTGGACCATGAAACCAGCCTTTTTCTTACCTTTGGACATTAGCACGGCGCGGAATAAATGCTGATCGTAGAGGTAAAGCGTGGTATCTCCGATACATTTGACGCGAAAGAATTGCGCTCCTAGATGCTTCTTTTCCTCTGGAAGTGACTTGTTTTCTTCTATTTGCTTTGGAGATAGGCGCGTCATACCAGTAACGTCTACATCCAAAACGGCAGTTTCCAGTGGAGTAAGTTCTGGAGATGGTTTGTCCGACTTCGGGCGGGCACGCTCGGCTTCGCGTTCATTGAATTCCGGCGTGCTTGCTTGCGCTACCCTGTCGTCTACACTTTGTAACAAAACCCCCTCTTTCGGGGAGTTTTGTGCAACTTCCGCGTCGATAAAAGCACGATCATGCCCGCGATTTGGCTCTTTGCTGACTTCCAGTGTGGCGCGTTCTACCTCGCGGCGAGATTGGCGCAGCGATTCACGCACATTATCGTCCACTGTAGGCGGAATATCGGCAGCCTCTTCTGCTGTAATCAAACCACGCAAAGCATCGGAAAACTTGTCGCGCATTCCGAATCCACGGGCGCGTTGTTGCAACATGCGATCTGGGTAGGTTTGCCATGGCCCTTCCTTACCCCAAAGCCTAGCTTTCTTGGCATCCGAAACGCTGAATCTGGTTTCGTGCCACTCTTGTCCTTTACGCTTAATCTGGAATACAGCCACACGCCCATCGCCAGAGCCCTCAAAGAATTCTTTATGGCTTTCATAGGATGGGTGGGACTGGACCACGCCTAGGGCCGCATCACCCCACAAGCACGGCCTGCCGTTGATTACGGCGATGTTCTGCAATGCCTGTAGTGGGGATAAACCGACTTCTGCCCCCATTTGCATAGCAATAAGAACATTTCCCGGCTTACCCTTGAAATCTCGCGGGGCAAGGTCGGACTTGGCAATCATGTCTGCAAAGGCGATTGCTTCGGTTAGGTTGGTTGGTGCGAATGTTTGCGCCTTTGGTACGATCATGTGGCGCGGTTCGGCTTTTACTACGGCGAGTTCTTCTGACATTTAGCTCCCTCAATTTGGATTAGAGATTTTTCAATCGTGCCCGTTAGATCAGACGGCAACGATATATCCGTTCTGCCGCGTCCACGCGCATATGGGCAGGTATTCCAGAACGAACAATATTTTTCCGCGCAATACCATGCAACGTCCGGCGCTGGCACAAACATGCCACTGCGTATCGTGGCGATTCCATTCGCTAGGCGACTAAGGTAATTGTCTATGTCGTCTAGATTGCGGACACTCTCAAGCGTAGTTGTGTTAACACCGCGCTTTAGATCAATGGTGTAGTCTAATTTAACCGCGTCTGGCAGTTTCCCATCTAGAACCTTAGATGCAAGACTGTACGCCGTGAGTTGGCTGCTTTCGTGCGCGATATCTGCGCTGGGGGTTTTCTTTGAGCTTTTTGTGTCCCTAATGACCAGCCTTTCCCCAACAGATTCCACGATATCCTGCTCACCAACGAAATCGTAGCCCTCTCTAGCGGCTGCGTTCATTTGCGTGGCCTGATAATGCAGCACCTTGCGGGCATGGCTCAGCGTTTCCATTTCCGCTTGTTGGTGTAAAAACTTAGCCCTTGATCGTAAGAACTTGTCAAGATTTATGGAAAATTTACGGGCTACTTTAAACGGCTCAATATCTGGCGCAATTTCACAATGATGGGCCTTGGTTAAGCGCACCGCCTTATCTGCAACCGAATCGCGAATCTGTTCGATAGACTGGCCCTTTTCTTCATCCTCTGGCTCCAAATCGGTATAGTCGGCTTTTTGTGCCGAATCTCTGGCAACATCTAAAACTACCGACTCTTTCTCTAGGTCGCCCGTATCAATCTTGTGGTTAAGGTCTGTGCCAACGCCAGCATCTATGGCTGTACCGCTAATCAGGAAAGTTTTAGGACGGCGGCGCTTGTGCAGCAGGTAAATATTGGAAAATTGGATTCCACATTTACTCAGCGTTTCCATGCCGGATTGGTGAATCTGCTTACGCCACCCCATTAAAGTCCCGTTTCAATGTAATAGTCGATGCGTTTACACGCTCGCTCTACTTGGCGTTTGGGGGTTAACTCCTCGAAACCATCGGAAAACCGATCCGGCCATTGGTCAACGAAGAATAGTAAATTGTTGTCGCCTTCTGGTAATCCTAGATATTTAGTAGCGTTATCCTCGGTTTCATCCCCAAAGTCATAGACTGCCACTTGTTCCTCTCCCAAGGTTTTTACAAAACGGGGCTTGATTTTTCCTGCCATCATTAGTGCGGAGCCAGCTAGGCAGGCCACCGTGCCACATGGGGGTTTTTGTGCCAAAAATGTCCGTACCGACAAATCAAAATTTACATCTTGGTGCTGGTCGATTAGAACGGCAAGTGGGTTCGCGGCCAATTTTAGTGGTTCCTTGACGGCTGTTCCCCACCACGACATATCAAATCTGCGTGGTTCTTTACGAATAAATTCTTGTAGCTTGCGAAGCTTTTTAACTGTAGCTTTAGACGGTTTCATTATGCGCTCCTTTTTTCGTTCGCAATATGTTCTGCCCGACTAATAAATATCGTGTTCTTGCGGCGCACGGCAGACCACTTGGAACCGTAGACATTGTTGCGGTTGAGGACTTGAAATACCCACAACTGCAACTTCATGGCAGCTTTTGTGTCGTCACACTCTACCGGTAAAGCGTGCCCCGGATTTAGCGTAGACAGTTTCGCTAAAATTGGCGAGTAGTCTGCCTTGTAAGTAATTTCGGTTTTATTAACTGGCTTTAAGATTTTCATGCTTCCCCTTTTCTAGTTGGTCCCATGCGTTGAGATAATTGAGATAGTCGTGACGTGTGCTATATGACCCAGGTCGATTCATGCGGTTCTTTGGCTCTAATGAACAAACAGTTTGTAGCGGCATTAAAGCGTGCGGCATAATTAAAAACCCTTTTGGGTTTACGCCGATACAGAAATCGCATTCCACTTGCGGTGCCCGTATCACAAAATAAACGTGGTTACCAATCTTGTGCGGCGACATTTTAAAGATGTAGCACAAATATCCGTTGACGTAAACTTTGCGAGTAGACTTCCGAAAGCAATCGCTAACCAAGCTTTCTACCTTGAATCCTCGGGCAATGGCCGCTTTTACGAATGGATGGTCTGGCGGAGCAGCCAATCGCTCAATCCTTCGCGCTGTTTGTCTATCGTGGCCCGTGGTGCCAAAATACTTTGTCTCTAGTTGCCGCACCCTTTCCCGCGTGCAACCAACCCTGTCCGCAATGTGCGCTTGCGGTAAGTCTAATTGGATTAACCGCTTGATTTCTTCATGGTCAAAGCGTGGTTTCAAAATGCCTCCTCTTCCAAAAGCGGGTAGAAATTGACTCTGCCGTGTTCCAACTTGGCCTCAAAAACAAATACTTCCCAGAGTTTACGCTTACCGCGCTCTCCAACTTGACCCCAGCCATGAACGTGAATACGATTTCCTGCCTGCAAGATGTTGGCTGCATCTGGCGAAGCCAGAATCTTATTACGCCTCGCTGACTGATTCCCGCGAGACGTTGTTTGCACGTAAAGAGTGCCTACCACGTCCGACTTCACGGCTACAAGATCAGCAAATCCAAAGCAATCTTGCCGCATTCGGATTATTTTGTTCCCGTTGGCCCTGTCTGGGAAGGAAATCCACTTTTCCACATTGGAAACACTGTAACCTCTATCCCTTAACCATTTGGTTGAACGAGTGGTTGTTGTTACAGAATGTTTTTTGGGTGTCTCGATTGTAGGCATCAATGTTTTCCGCAAATCATAATTTCTTTTTTAATAGCTAGGCCAACGCCACCGGGGTCGTCTTTAATCTTCCGCGCCCCTTCTTTGTCTTGATAATGATGAGCATTTGGAATGCGCGGATAGACAACTTCGTGCCGTTCGGTTGTGACGCGCCGCGCCTTTTCGCCAGCCTTGCTTGACCGCTTGCAAATACCGCAGATGAACATTGTTCCCCTCTGTTTAAAAATAGGGACGGCGTTGCACCGTCCCGCAGGTTTAGGCAACTGTCGCGTAAGGCGACTGTACTTCTGGAACTGCTTCTGGTGCGAACGTGGAACGATATCGCTGCAAAAGTAGAACGGCATTCTTGAGTGTAGAAATTTGCTCGTAAAGTGAATTGATTTCGCCGTTCTTTTCGGAAATCATGCTATCAAGAACGGAAACAAATTCGGTTGGATTGTTGAGCATTGCCATGAGTGGGCTGACTTGCGGAGTACGTTTAATGTACTTGCGGGTGGTTGTGGCCGTCTTGTGAGATAACTTTCCGGTCTTATAAGCACGAGAACCGGTACTGGTGCCGCTAACTTCGTGAACCGAAAAGCGATGACTTCCTAATGCGCCACGTCCGTTAAACGTTGTTCGCGTACCTTCTGCTGCACATTCAGGACAGCCAAACGGCGGCCCTTGAATGTCTTTGTTTTGAATCGTTGTACTCATTTTGGTTTCTCTCTCCTGTGTGAGTGTACTGCTTTCTCTAACTCAGATGACAAGAGTTTATAAAAGGATGCAAGGTGTGTCAAGAAATTTGGTGCCGCTGGGGAGATTTGAACTCCCATGCCCGAAGGCGCTGCATTCTAAATGCAGTATGTATGCGTTCCATCACAGCGGCATTGGTGCCAATGGAGAGACTTGCACTCTCACGCCTTGCGGCAACGGGGCTTAAATCCGTCGCGTATTCATTCCGCCACATTGGCAAAACTTGGTGGGTGCGGATCGAATTGAACGACCGAGGCTCACATGGAAGCCACTGGTTTACAGCCAGTCCGAGATTCCCAACATCTCAACGCACCCAAAAATGGCAGAGGGTGGAGCATCGAAGCCCTAGCCCATCCCTGAGCTACCCACGGGTTCAAACCGCGTCGCCAGCCACTCTAGCGGCACCCTCTGTGGCGGAGAGAGCGTGTGCTGACCACGCGTGCCCCATTTCTGGAAGCTCATCTTTAGCAAAGATGCGGTTTTACCGTTCACCCATCTCTCCGTTTTAAAATTGTCAAAGACCTTAAACTTTGGTAGGCCAGAACGGACTTGAACCGTTACGCCTCGCGGCAGCGCATTTTGAGTGCGCCGTGTCTGCCATTCCAACCACTGGCCTAAATTTTTACAGGGATAAATAATACGAGCGCAGCGCGTATAGGCTGCTACTGAGTCGCAATGAGAGTGATAGAGTCATTGAAGTTTTGGGAGCAAGCCTTGGAGTCGAACCAAGTATCCTTGCGTTATGAGCGCAAGATGAATTCCGTTTCACCCTCTTGCTTTGATGATTAGAGCACGGGCACTGAAGTTGTGTCAAGTTTTTTAGCAATAAAACCTCTCTTGGCTACTAAATATTGTTGCAGTAATTCTCTATAGTGAACTTGGCTTCTGGCGGTTCCGTACTTTTTCTTGCAACCAAGAATATAGCGACGATAGGCTAACATTACATGTTCTCGGTTTGGGTGTGGATGGCTCATTAGTATTTGGCGGTTGGCGGCTTATTCCACGCTCTTGTGGGCGGTACCGCTGCCCGAATTACCGGCTGCAACTAGTGGTCGATCTACCGGTAGGGTCATCCCGTTTTGTTCCCTTTAACGACCCATGCCACTATCGGTGAAACCCGCCGCCAAGAAGATTAGATTACTCTGGCCACTCTCGCGGTGCAAGTTCTATGTTGGATTGTTCTAGCCATTGGGCATATGGTAACGGTTCTTTTACGGTGCGACAATAACGCTTGTAGCGTCCAATGGCAATACGTTCTCGCAGAACTACCTTGCCTAGCTTCTTGCGCCATTCTTGCTGAATTGGACGTGCTCTCATAAAGTTAAACGGGATAGCTTTCTGGCATACGCGGAATCGAACCGCGAACTCGGGTATCTCCGAATGTTGCCATTAACACTATGCGCCCTACTCGCTATCCCTATCGCGATTCTATAGCATCGCGAATACTGGTCCGGGTGGACGGAATTAAACCGTCATCTTCTGATCCCAAATCAGAGGCTCGATCTTCCAGCTACACCCGGAAACTTTTCTAACGGAAACGTCGCGGGCCGAATCCGCGCTTTTGTAAATCCAACTTCATGGCCAGCAAGCATACCGCGTCCGGTTTCTCGTTGTCCGTTAGTATTGGTGAGCAGTCTCCGAGTCGAACGGAATTCTGGTCGGCTTCAGCGACCCGCTAAATGACCCCACTAGCTCACTGCTCAAATTTGGTGGACCTGGACGGTTATCCTCCGTCTGCCTCCGCATTGCAAGTGCGGCGCTCTCGTAAGTGAGCTACAGGCCCATGGGGTGGACGGTCGAAGTTGCATCGACAAAAGCACGGTTCCACAGACCGGCCCGACATTCTGATAGTCGGCACGTCCACAACTGGAGCCGACTGTGCGTGATGATCGCACTCCGCAATGGGTACAAGCCGCTGCGCCCTCCCGAGGGAGTCGGCAAAACTGGAGCCGCGAGAATGAATCCAACATTCGTAGGTTGCTTACCGAGCAACTGAACTAAGCACTGTTCTATCGCGGCGGAGCCGGTACGGCGAATTGAGCGCCGATAACGAGTTTACGAATCTCGCATTCTTCCACTTGAATTATACCGGCCAAAAACTGGAGAGCCGTGAGTGAATTCAACACTCGTATAAGGTTTTGCAGACCTCAGCCTAAAGCACTCGGCCAACGGCTCAATATGGAGCGGTCGGCGGGAATTGCACCCGCGACGTTCTGTCTGGCAGACAGACATTCTCGCTGCTGAATTACGACCGCAATTCTTCCTGCGCTTGTTTGCGTGTTGCGCCCTCCTTAATTCTGCGCTGAATATATATCTCGCGCATATATTTCATTGTTTGCGCATTGTCTATGGAGCGAACATCCGAATCTGCCTCGGAACCAAGAGAGTGGAAATCTCTGATGCTGCTAATTACACCATGCTCGCTCATTCGCAACAAACTCCTTCCCTGTTAGTCGCCGTGCATTCCAAGCAATATTCCACGGCATGTTTTATGCACGGATAACCTTTCCAACCCTCGCGAGCCATATATTTATCCCAATGGCTTGCTACCCAATAACGCGGGCGAGACAATGAACCACAACGGTCATCCCAGCATTCCTTGCAACGCGCAGAACCAGCACCTTGCTTTGTTTCCTGGCCGCAATCGATACAGTAAGTGGCGGGAGTGGACGGTAATGATCCGCCTTCGCGAGATTTGGAGGCTCGCCGCTCACCTTTTGCATCTTCACTCCCGAATACTAACTTTCTTGCGAATTCAAGATACTTAAACATTGTTTTCCTTTCAAAATGGCGCTCCGTGCGGGAGTCCAACCCGCTGTTTCCGTCGTGACAGGACGGCGGCTATAAGCGTTCGCCCAACGGAGCAAACTTGGCGAGCGGTGGATGAATCCAACATCCGTTACTGCTTTCAGAGAGCAGCGCCTAAAGCACTCGGCCAACCGCCCAAAAACTGGAACCCGGTGGATGAGTTGAACATCCATTGCTTGAGTCAAAGTCAAGTGCCTCAGCCGTTCGGCCAACCGGGCTAAACCTTCAACGGTATCGCACGCACACATCTCGCGCAGATTACCGAACTTGAATCTATATCCTTTTCTAGCTTGCGCCGCGCTTCGCATGCTTCTTCCACAAGGGCATAATGGTCGGTTCCCCTAGCACAGTAATCTATCGTGCCATTCAAAACAATCGCGCCAAATAATTCGTGCTTCATAAATCCTTGGTGGCGGCAGCGAGAATTGAACTCGCATTCTGTCTGTGAAAGAGACATGTCCTAAATCAATTAGACGATACCGCCCTTAGTTCTGCCATTCTTTTGTCGGATGCAACCTTACTCCATCCATAGCCGTCCCATATTTGCTTTGGTCTATTTGTGGCTCGGTTTTCGTAATGTTTGCGAGCTTTTTCTTCTGCCACGAAATCACGCGGTATTCCGTGTCGCGGCGATGATGAAACTAGTCTGTTTCCCATTGCTTGCCTCCTAAAAACGTTTAAGCCCCGCATTGTTTTTCGGGGCTTAGTTGAACTACGTTAAATGTATTTCCCCGATTGTTTAAGGCGTACCAGTTTCTTGCCACGGTTGTGTGGCTGCTGGGAAACAATCGGCATGGAACAATGTATACATTTGGTTAATGGAGTAATACTAAACTAATGTTTTACAAAATGCAAGTTTGAATCCAAGCCGAGAGCCAGAGTTTCAGGGATATATCCTATTGAAGTACGCGTAGAACTCTTCTTGCGTCATACCTTTTACCTTATGGCAGTAGTTATAAACGCCCACCAGTTGATGATAACCAATGCCCAAGCCACTATAGGGGCGCACGGCTGGACGCCAGAAATGCTTGCACCGGAGTTGCTTCCACTTTTGTCCGCTTTCCAGTTCCTTGTCGCTTACGGTCATTTCTCCGTGCCCTCCTTGGGACTGATCTACGGCGCTGCCACAGTGATAAATAGTGCTATAGATGCTAAGTCGAATACGATTACGACCGGAACCCATAGCGCGTGACCACAGTTGTCCAACCAGTAGCACACTCCACCTGTCGCGAAGAAACTAAAAAGCCACAGAAGTTTTCCAAACCAACTCAACCAAGTTTTGATCACTGTCCATCCTTGGGCCTCAATGATTGCCAGCGTTTCTCAAGGCTCGTTCAAGATCGGCGATGGATACCGTTATGGAATGTCCTCGCCAGTCGAGAATCGCGAAATAGTTAAATATGCGGTGCGCCTTCACAATCAGGGCATCCGCCTCGTTAGGCAGTCCTTTGCGCTCGTTGCCGTCGATTTCGTAAGGGTCAAGACTAGTTTCTACAGTCTTAGCCATCTTACTTCTCCTTCTTCCCGGCGTCAGCCCCGAGAGCTTTCGCTGCTTCGATTTCCCATGCGTAGTGCTCCTTCATCCATCTCTCCTTGTTTCGGCCGCAGTTTTGGATGCTGGGAGCCGATTGGATGAGGACCTTGAGCTTGGCAATCTCGGCCTCTTTCTCCGCGACTCGGGCAGCGGCGTATCGGCGCATGGATTCCTGTGAGACTTTCATTATCGTCAAACCGTCAAGCAGTCGGCAGGTTGTGCAGAATAACGATTCGTTGCCTCCAGTTAACTCAGCGGTCACAGCGGATAGCAACTGGCCTTCGGGAGTACTGGCTAGTTCACGTTCTTGTCGAGTCAATACTGCATCTTGATTGTCTCGCTCGGGGAGCGATAAGCCGTCTCCAGCTTCGGAGGGATTGACCTCGGGAAAGGTAGACCGCTCCGGCTCCCCGAACTTTATTAGCGGCTCCGTACCCGCTGACCCGCCAGCATTCGTTTCCGCTCGCTTGTCGTCGAGAAGTTTAGTGCAGACTTCTACGCACTGGTCGCAGATGTAGGCACGCTCCTTAAAATCGTTGGGTGTAACAATAAGCCAGTTCACCTCGGCCTGTGTTTTGTGACAAAAGTAGCATATCGGCCCTCCGACTACTTGAGCGTGCTGATGCACGCCGATTTGACTTGATAAAGCCTTTCGTGATGACTGCGGACAGTTCCCACACTGTAAGCCCTGGAATGGCACACGCCGACCGCAACCGTGGATACAAAACGATTGTCCAGAGGAAGATAACTGCATGGGAGCGGACTGCCGTTCGCTGGGCAAGGCTGCATCGGATTCTTTGCTAAATAGGTCGTCACAATTGGGACACTTACCTCGATTATTTTCCCATGATGCCAGATAGTTCTCGCGCTTACATTGAGGACATTTCTTGAATTCAGGTTCTACTCCGGGACAGTATCGCATCGGTCGGCCTCCAAATGTGTGCGCCGAATGAGGCGCTTCATAACAGCATCGCTCGCCCTGCGCTGGTGCTGGAAGTTGATGCGCAACCCATCCTCGACATGCAGACGTTTTCTGGTGCAAATATCCGCCCGCATAAGGGTGCCCTTGATCGAACGCTGTTTCACAAAGTCCGACCTCGCCCTGCGCTGGTGCTTCCTTCTCGCTCACAGAATTACCTCCCGTATGCGGACAATTGGACTACCCAACTGTTCGTGGATTTGTTCCATTCTTCCGCGACCCATCCAAGTGTGCCTTCTGCCCAGTCTGGGCCAATATCTACACACTTTCCAGCGGCTACCTTGCTCGGCGCAACCGCGTCACCGATCTTGGCCGTGGTACCTTCAAACGTACATATAGCTAGTACGTTGAGATTAGCTTCCTTGCTGGCCCGAAGCGGTTTGGTGTTCGGTACTGTGTCCGATTGGACACCAATAAAGACGCCGAAAAACAGAGCGCCCATACACGTGAATATCCAAGTAAACGGCACCCACGAAGGTAGCTTTGGCTCAGTAGTTTCAGTTTCTATTGTGGCTTCCTTCTCGCTCATGGCTTCTTAGCTCCTAACTGAAAGTGGTTGCGAATTTCGGATGCCCGACAATGGACGGCCACATCACGTCCCAAATCATGTAGCCATTTGCCCTCTGGCCGCTGGAATATAGGTTCCCCACCTTCGCAATCCGCACAAAGCACTTTACAGCACTGCTCCGCGATCTCGCGGCCGAAGTCCGCCACGCGCTGATCCGCCCAGCCAACCTCTCCGCTTTGCTCTCGAAAGTGACCCGCTGCCTGCGCCAGTTTGGCCGGCGGTGCTTCCTTTCTGTCTCCGCTCATCGCTTCGGCTTCTCCAATCTGAAATGCTTAGGGCATAGATGGACGATTACCTTGTCAGGAACCTTCAGAATCGTTCCTTGTTGAGTTGTCAAAGCGCAGGATGTCAACTGAGCCGTTGCCTTACATTGTTGACCATCCCACGCACCGCATCTAAACCTTGGCTTCCTGTCTCCGCTCACAAGTCCTCCGTCGCCTTCTTGGCTCCGAGAATCCGCTTCATCTCCGCCGCGATGCAACGCTTGGCAAGACCGTCAAATGGCCTGCCCAGAAACATCTCAACTGCCTCGACCGTAACATGGATGGCACGCTCAATCGTTCCCTTTGGATGGATGATCATTGCGCCATTCTTGCAAAAGTGCTCGGCAATTGATCGGAACGGTGATTCCTCTTTCGTCTCAGCCCCCGCACTCATCGCTTCTGTCCTCTCTGATTAAGAGATTATATAGCACGGGAAAAGATTCAAGAAAATGGTGCCAGCACCGAGAATCCAACTCGGATTTGCTCTTTAGGGGAGAGCCGTGTTCGTGCGTTACACTATGCCAGCAAAATCGGCCATCAGGAGAAACCGCAAACCTTCGCCAGCTACTTCGTCCTTCTGTGTTGGGTCACTCGAAACGATTAAGCTTAATCTATCCCAACCTTCTGCCCGCGCTTTCCACGGGATTAGGAGCGTTTCCTTCCAGACTTTTTGCCAACTTCGGTTGTTCCACTAGAACCATTACTGGACTGCATCTAACTTCGCAACCGCGACTCTAGATCGACTTTTCGGCTTCGGTCCAAGCGAACAGCCCAAGCAAGTCGTCCAACTTGTGCGTCAGTTTTTTCGTGGCCAAAATAAATATAGCATGAAAATGGTAGGGCCATGAGGACTTGAACCCCAATCGCTCGTTCCGTAGACGAGTGCCTTAATCCGGTTAGACGATGGCCCCGTTGGGACTCGCTGGCAGGCTCGAACTGCCGTTCCACGGGTAGAAGCCGTGATCCTTTCCTGTTGGACGAAGCGAGCATAAAATTGGTCGGGGCCAAGGGATTCCCACCCTTATCGGCTCGCTTAAAAGGCGAGGGTACTCAGTGTTGTACTAGACCCCGTTGGTGGGTGCGGCCCGAGTCGAACGGGCATGATCCAAATTAAGAGTTTGGAGCGCTTTCCATTACTCCGCCACGCACCCATGGTTCTCCGAGAAAGAGTCGAACTTTCGTAACGTGCTTATCAGACACGCGAACTACCGTTGTTCTATCGGAGAAAAATCTGGTACCGGATGATTGAGTCGAACAATCGTAAGTGGTGTGTAGGACCACGGCTTTACCCTTAAGCTAATCCGGCGCTGGTGGGCGATGGACGAATCGAACGTCCGACCAGAAGTTTATAAGACTTCCCATCTGCCACTGATGTAATCGCCCTAAAAATTGGTCGCTCATTTCCGAGTCGAACGGAAGTAGGTGGGATATGAAGCCACTGCACTGCCCTTGTGCTAATGAGCGGGCTGGCCGAGTAGGAATCGAACCTACGCATGGCGAAATTAACAGTTTCGTGCCTTACCAACTTGGCTACCGGCCAATCTCTCCGCCAAACAAAAATGCCAGCGATTTTATTTTCGCTGGCATCTCTGGAAAGGAGGAGGTATGAAGTGAACTTATTCCAGACGCACGCCAGCGATTCGCATAATGCGATTTCGTCTTATGGCGCCGCGTTTGGTAATGAAGCTCATTGGTGAAATACTACAGCAGCACAAGTGGAATTGCAAGTTTTTATTTATCCCAAAGACGCCGCACAGTAACTCACGGATTGATTGGTTGGCTGCGACGTTGTGTAGACCATTCCGTAAGCGTTACCAGAAGCAACGAGTTTGTTCTGTTGATACTCCCAAAACGGATTAGTTTGCACGTTAGAACCGCCAGCGTTTGCGGCGCGGATAAATGCACCAAGCTGGGTTAGCGATACATCATCTAATTTGGCATTGATTGTCCCTTGTTTCGCCCGCTCCTGCTTCTCGGCTGGAGGGGCTAGAAAGGGCGGATAACGATCTCCACGTCGTCTAGTTTATCGGAATATTCCTCGGGGATAGATTTTGCTGCTAACATTCCAACTTCTTTATCGCTAACCGCAAGAACGCGGGTTACGTCGGTTACGACGATGGATTTCTTGTGTTCAAGAGGATTTCCGGCAGCGTCTTTCTTTTCCTTTGGATGGAAAATAACCGCGTACTCAAACAGTTTTCCTTTGGCCATTTGTTTCTCTCTTTTGTGTGGATTTTGTACAACGAGGTAATTATAACATGCGTGTCAAGTTTTAGAGAAGTTTTATATCGGCTTCAAGCGTGGCTAGATCAATTCCGCTAGGGGTTTTCTGTGTAGCTTGGTTAAACCAGTCTTGGGTGATAATAACGAATTCTTCGTCTATGTATTGGGCGCTCCAAGCGGCAGACGCTTTTTGGTCCCATTTGGCCCACGTAACGTAATCATCGCCCAACGAACCATATCCGGGATGCAAGATTGCATGGCCACCATCGATGCCGGTAGGTACAACTTCCCAAGATTCGCTATTCGCGAATTGCGATTGGGCGCTGGCTGGTAACTGAACACCAACAAGCGTGGCACCAAATAAATCAACACCCAATTGGCGATGAACTAAATTCGTATGGTCAATCTTGGCCCAAGCCAGAATCTTGTGGCCAGCCATTCCGGTGTTGTGTAGGTAGTCTAGCGCGTCCGTGATGGCTGTTCCGTTATCGTTGGCTCCCGTGACAGGATTGAAGCCAGTAACCGCGCTGTATGCGCCAAGAACGTCTTGCGGTGTGGGAATAACTACGGTGCCAGTGTGGCAAGTTGCAAGTATTAAAGCATTAGCCGCCATGGCCCAAACGCAACAACCGTATTGATCGTTGCCGTACATAAGTTTTGCATTGTCTGGGGTGGCGTACTCGCGATAAACCTTAGTAGCAGGAGACGGCAACTCTCCAGTGAGATATTTGCTCAACTGGAGAGTGCGCGGGTGAGACTTTGGGGCTAGTTTGCCAAGTTTCAAGTTATTTCAAGATTCCCAAACTGGCGTAATGGGCCAACTTGCCATGCTTGTGATAAACAACCAAGCCAGAACACTTCTTCTCGCCTTGGCATACTTCGGCCACCCATCGCGCCTGTAAACCTTCTGGCGTAAGCGCTACGGGAGACGCAGCCGCGAGCTTTGCAGCCTTGGCATCGGTTGCACTGGTTACTTGCGGTAGCAGGGCTAGAATCGCTTCTGTGGTTGATGTAAGCACGGCATCCCACTTGGTTACGGTTTGAACCGCAACGGGGCTAGATATGTGTGCAGCTTTCATTTCTGCCGCTAGATTGCTGTTAAATGTCGCAATGGCAGCTTGCAGCTTTTGCAAGTCAGTTGTTGCGCCAGAAGCCTTCCACTGGTCGTAGTCAGCCTTGATTACATTGATCCCCTCGGAGCCAACAGAAACCAACACGCCGACCGCAGCCGCGTCAGGTGGGCTAACCAATGCAACCGCTGGTGCCAGCGCGTTGACCATTTGCAAGATAACGTTAATATCAGCCAGCACTTGATCGACACTGCACGCGATCATAGAGAAGCAAAGCGCGAAAACGAGAGTGAAAGAAAAAAGTTTTTTAAGCATGGTTAGATTTTACCTACGTTATCGGATTTTGTGTTGGGATTTTCGCTAACCGGTGAAACTACGGCACTTTTTGATGGCTGCATGTAGAATGCTCTCAATGCAACCGCTGCCGTGATAACCGCAGTCCTCGCATAATGGCGCAGACAAAGTGTTGTAAAACACCCGCCTTCGTCTACCGCATGAGCAAATGTAGCCACAAACGTTGCGGCAAAAGTTGTGATAGCGGCCTGCCAGCCAGCGGGAAGCGAAGCCCAGAACTTCTTAAGTTTAGCGACCATTCGCGCCTCCTAGAATCAGATTAGATACTAGCGAAGTTGCGGAATGGTTTTCAGAGAAATGACTGAATTCGTTGATTACACGCTGGTTGCCAGCGGTCGTATTCCCACGGAGAACAGTTGTTGTTTGGCGAGGTTTCTAGCCGTTCGTTTGGGGAGTCGTATGGTTCAAAAATAATATCTTCACCCTCGAACATGTTTATCTCTTGAACGGGAGTTAGCTTTATTAGCAGGAGAGAGAATAACGCGATAATGAGCGTCCCGCACAGCAACCGCATAAATTAGAGGGCTGGCGATGGAGGATTTTTAGAGAGAGTCGCCAGCCCGTGCCTTGTCGGCTATGTTGATGGAAAGAGTATGGCACAAACGCTAGTAATATTTGGGCATTAAATCTTTAACTAAGTCTGGGTAGGACGCATCGCCGCCGCCATTGTATCGCAACATCGCCTTTGTGGAGTCGCCGCCCGATTCGGTTAAGCAGTTGCCAAACTTCTTGCAACCCAAATCCAACCCTACGTCTGGGTCGCAAAGCTCACTGAGATATTTTCCGGTGAACCCCAATTCTCTAGCCGTCTGCCCCATGATCTGCATCAACCCCCACGATGTTGCTCGGGCATTGGCTTCACTCATGGTGTGAACTACGCCCGTGTTGACTAACGGTTGCACGTACTTGTCAAAGAAAAGCGGTTCATATCTCGTGGCCCACGGTATCCATCCACCCGATTCATGGTCGGCAATGGCGCACACCAGCGCCGTATCGAGCAGATACTTGGTTGCATACTTGCGAGCTAGTGTTACGCGGGCTTCGATAGTGGAGAAGTCGTAACCCAATTTTCCCTCCTTTTAGGTTGGCATGGTTTATCGCAAATTGGTTCTGCCCAATCGTTGATTTGATACATTTGTTGTTTTTTGATTACCGCGCCGCAGTTGGCGCAGCGTTGGTTGCTTACCGCTATTAGAGACGGCCCATTTACAAACATGCAGGAAATACTCCCGACAAGATAACTCGTCAATTTCGTCAATTTCGTTCAAGGGGAGAAACATCACAACCTCCGAAGCGAGATTGCTATTCTCCGTCTCTCGCGGAGAAAATTCAAGTGTTTTTAGTTAAGTCGTTGAGCCAATTCAGATATTAGTTTTAAACGGAGTGAACCCGAACATTCCGTGCTCCGGGTGTACCAAAAAAGCTATTTGAGACGGCGGTGCGTGTCTCCCACATCCGTGATCGAATTCAGATGTTCCAGACAGTGAGCCGTTGACTAAGATATTGCCAGCAATAAGCGCGGGACAATGAAAGTGTCCGATTGTCATGTAATCAAAAGTCATGTCCGTATTCATTCTCCGTGTAGCCTCCCGTGCCCGCGCCCGCTCCAATCCATAATAGGGTATACTCATAAACGATTTTACGGTGTCACCGTGCTCAACAAGAAACTTGAATCCGTTTATGTTAGCTAGATGCTTTATACCCTTGGCCGTAACAATCTCCACATTCTTGTGTTTTTCTAGAACAGACGCAGAAATTGTATGGACGAGATAGCTAAAACTGTTTTCGGTTTTCTGTTTGAATTGCGGCTTTGGGTTCATGCGGCCATGGTTGTCTGCGCCAACTTGATAAAACGTGATCTTAGCGAAATGCGCGGCTATCGTCGCAATCATGTTACCAACAAGCATCCCCGCTTTGGCTGTTTGCACAGGAACAGGAAATTCGTTAGTAACGGATAGTTCGTAGTGAATCCCGCCAGATATGTAATCTCCTATACCAAGAACCGCGGCTTCATTAATTGTATAGCCGTGTCGCAGTGTCTCAATCCATTTAATGAAGCTGTTAACGATATAGGCAGCGCGGAGTTGTGCGATATTCCAATCGAAAGCGTTGAATCCCTCAACTTCGCCAGAATCCACAACTTCTCCAATATGCAAATCGCTTAGCACTAGAACGGGAATAACTGGCTTGCCAGATTTTGGCGGAGACTTCCATGGAACTAGTTTCATTGGGTCGGCAGCCTTGACGGCGGCGGTAATGAGTTGTGCCATCTCCCGCTGTTCCCCAACTATTTTACGGAGTCGCACAATTTCTCGGTCAAGCTCGGAATTCTTTGCGCGAAGATGTTCTAGCTGCTCGTCAACTAACTTTTCTTCTGCTAGGTTGGCTATTTTCACGTTGTCCTCTCTTTTTCTCTAATTTACGAATAGCAATAATGGCGCGTGGATTTCCGAACACATAAAAGCTTTTTCCGTTGCCGCGTTGGACTAGGTAAGAATAGAAGGAAAGTTTTACGTTATGACGCGCCCAATCGTAGACCGTCTCTCTGCGGGTAATTCCCAGTTTGGCTTGAACCTCTGATGCTGTTATAACTTCGTCATCTGGCAGGGAATCAAGTAGGAGAACCAATTTATCTACTTGAGGTGGCTGGCGGTGCATGAAGCGAAGTATAAAGCATAGCCCACCAATTTGTGCAACATTTATTTTCAGGAGTACATTTAACGTACCTAGCGACCGTCGTGCTGGCGCATTTCCTCGTACAGAACCAGCTTGTTGATGCCATCCCGAATTTGGCTGAGAGTGTTTGGTATACCCTGATTTTGCAGTTCTTCGCGAACCCCAGAGCGGAATTCGGCTTTCCAGAAATCCGTAGACTTATCTCCTGCCGCGCCGTTGGTGTAGCCATTCTTGCCGTTTTTCATCTTGGTTACAAAGGAAAAGGTTTTATCGAGGATTAGGATGCAGAATGCGGCGGAGCCTGCTAGTTCAGTGATTGAGAAGTCGGACATGTCGGAACTCCCGAAAAAATTAGTCGCGAAGCTATTCTAGGGGAGTTTCTATTTGCGCCACTTGATGACAAAGTTTTCCTTCGGGTAAAGCCGCAAGAACTCTTCACAGATCAGGCCGATGCTGCAATCCTCGTAATGACTAGTTCTAGTCTCAGGTGAAGGGCTGAATTCCGGGCAGCGGCACACTGGACAATATATACACTGGTCGCGAATAGAAAACAAAAGATCGCGCAACTTCCTCATGTCTATATTTCCAATAATGGTTGGTGGTGCCCCTGGGTCTGGCGCAAGACTTTCGTCATCTGACCAATTTTCGCTCACGGCAATAACCCCATAGATTTATTTGTTTTGGCAAATTCCCCAAAATACTTTAACGCCGCCTCGTCGTAAGCGCGGGCAGCATCCTCTTTGGTTGGATAACTACCGAGATATACACCGCGCTTATTGACTTCTATTTGAGCTATCCAATTACGAACGCAATCTATCCCTTGGTTGTTTTGGTAAACACCTTTTAGTCCAGATTTTGTTCGCGTCCACATCTGGCGATTTTGTTGGTTTTCTAGTCTCGAACAACGACGAAGATTTGAACGACGATTGTTTAGCGGGTTGCCGTCCCTGTGGTCGGTAACCAGTGCGGAGTTTTTCCCAAGAATAAATTCGTGCAACCGAAACATGGTTTTTCCGAATTTTCTGACAACGTAATGACTAAAGCGATACTTATGGGCATACCACCTGTATTCCAAAACGGCAGGCGCGTCCTCGATATCAATCGTTGTCCATTTATTTTGAGTTATCGGAATGTCTACGGTAGTAAAACCAATTTGTTTCAATTGTTCTAGTGCGGTCATGCGACTCCTACGAGGTACATGGGAACCAGTAGATACCACCCAAACAAAGTTTCCGGCAACACCGAAATAGTTGCCAGCGAATCGTGTGCTTTTAGCGGAATACTGTTAAACGCTTCCTCGGACATAATCCTATACCCAAAATGCGAGAGTGGTAAAAAGTATTCGTGGCTGCTAATGAATCTTTTCTGTATATCCCCTGCAACGATTACGATTGTGCTCATTTAGTCGTCTGGCCAGTTAATGTCATCTGCGTTTCTCTGCTTTGGTTTGGTAATAGTAACCTCCATTTGGTCCTCGCCATCTGGAATCTCGAAACCTTTTGGCCCTCGCTTACGTGCCTCGATTCGCCATGCAATGTCGCGCATTTCATGTTTGCTTAACGTGTTAATTTGTCCATAAGCCGAACACTCCGCCACGCGAAACGGGACATTGCCGCGTAGGTGCTCAAACAATCCATTGTGGCAGTGAATTACCAATTCTCCATTCTGTCCTTTAACAATTCCTGCATCTTTGCATGTATAGCAAAGCGACTTGCCAAACTGCGGCGTTCCGTCTTGTATGTTTACCTTCATTGTTCTTCGCGGCTTCTCTGGACCAAATATAGCATCTAGCAACCGTTGTTTGGCGGATTTCATTTCTTGCGCGGTTTTATCTGTAAAGCGTGCGTAGCAAATGCATGGCAGTTTCTACACAGTACCTTACACTTAGAAAGTTCAACGCGCAGCGAAAGTTCGTCCATCTTCCTACCTTCGGTGCCAAGATTGGCCGATTTACTGTTAGGCGCATGGTGTAGCTCTAACACGAAATATGGATACCGCACCCCGCAATCTTCGCAACCGTGCGACTCCTTGAAATTGCGGATTAGTTGGAGTGCGGCTTTCTGTGTCCACTTAACCACACCTGCCTTAACTTCCTCGTACTTTTTTCAAGTTTGGATTTTTCTTTTTTGCAGCCTTGCTAGCGTTTCGGGAAGAATTGGCCAGTATTGCACCAGCGCTTTTCTTGCTCACGCCTTCTTTCTTTGCGATTCCAGATTGTACCGACTTGAAACTCATGTTTATCCTTTAGCGGCAGTTGCCGACGCGGAAAGAATAACACATAGCTATCGTTTGGCGATACGGATTATTTCTCGAATCCAAAACTGGTTGGCGTCCGGTATGTCGGCTAATTTAATGGAATCGTTTTTCAGGTACTCAAGGAATGTAGGCTGCGGCTTTTTCTGTTTAGCCAGAGAAGTGCAGAGCGTTTGATAACTGGAAATGGCTACGGATTCGAGCATAAGTCTCAACCATACTATCGTGCCACTGATTCAGAAAGTTTTTCTTTGATTTCTTTACAGGCTGGACAATTTGGATCGTCTTTGCCGCGATGCATAACTCGGCAATGATTCTTTAGCGCCATAATCCAAATCTCGGTATCGCGAATGTTTCTTTGTATGCTGCCATCGCGCAGCTTTCGAGTACCTGGATGTACGTTGACCCAAACGTAATCGCGCATTACGCTGCCTTGGTTTTCTTGGTTTTTGGTTTAGGCGGATTCTTTAGCCACAACTTGGCCGCTTCGCGGGTGCGGGTAGGCATCTCGGTGTCCGAGATAATGGCTTTAAGGATTCTAACCTTAACGTCTTTACCAGACGATACAGAGGAACCGCCGTTGGTCACTAGTCTCCCCGTGGCTACGTCGCGAGCAATCCTTTTACTGAAAATGTCGATTGGGTTGTAAGTTGAAACAGCGAACAAGACTCCGCTCACTTTTAACTCGGTAACAACGCAAGTAACGGGTAGTCTGTTTTTGTCGTGCAAGAAAAACGTTTTCATTATTCCTCCATAATCTTTCTGTCTATTTCCTCTTCCGTTAGACCAAGTATGGACCGTTGCCAGATTAACCATAGCCTAGCCTGCCTGAAGCTCATGCGGCACCGCAGCCACATCCACAATGCCCGAAATATGCCATAGTGTCCTAACTGGATTAAGCAGGAGTGGACGATAATAACGCGAGGAGCCTTTAGTGCCGCCAGCTTTTCAAGCCTAACTAAGCGCTCATTCCACAATTCTTCTTCGCGCTGCCAGCCGTATTGCTTGGCTATCTTTTCCGCGTTAGGAGATAGCGTCATCTGGTCACCGCGTAAATCAGAGCACAAACAACCAATGCGATGAAAAGTAGGTCTACGTGCAAGTCTTTCACTTCTCCTCCACGACTACATTGGATGATCGCTTGGCCGCTTGCGCTTCGGCAAATTCTATCGCGCAGAGAATATATTCGTTTACGCTTGTGCTGGACAATGCGGCCCGAACTTTTATTCTTTCAAGCTGGTCGGCATCGCGAAAGCGGAGTTGAATGGCAGGGCGGAGTTTCATATTTCCACCACGATTGGTTGGTTAACTACCTTGTAGGCTTCGTTGACTGCGGAAGCGTTTACAAAAGTAGTTGCACCGCGAATTTCTCTTCCATGGCTACCGTGGATATGTCCAAAGACATGGACTTTCGGTTCAGAAATATCCCAACTAGCCATTCTGTCTCGTAATTCTTCGCAACCAAGATGGTCTGACTTGCCGGGCGTGGCTTGGTCGAGAATTCCGTATGGCGGTCCATGGGTAATCAAAACATCTACTCCATCTGGAATCCTGTTCCAATATTGCCTGATGGGTAATCCGCGATGGACGTTAAACGCCCAATCCATGAACCATGGCTGCACAGGAGAACCGTAGAAGTTTATTCCGCCTATTTGTTCGCCTGAATTCTCTAGGTAAACAAGTCTGCCAAAATCTAATCTTTCTTTGGTGTATGCTCTCTCGAAAGCAAAATCGTGATTACCCGCCACAAATACAACGTGTTCGTGCGGCTGTTCGTTTAGCCAATTCAGCGCTTTTTGGGTGTTATACACATCTCCAGCCATGGTTAAGTCGCCAGCGTGAACCAAAATGTCGCCTTCTGGTACCGAAAGCTGATTATGTAAATCATGGGTATCGGAGATGAGAACTAATCTTTTTTTAGACATTCCTCAACCTTGGCTAGCAACTTCTGCACATCATCTGCACCGCAGTCACATTCGGTTTCGCCGCGTTCATGGATATAATCAGGAGACTTCGGGCAAGCATACCAACCATCTTCGCAGCCACGGTGAGTATCGAAGCGCTTGAGCATGTCGTACATTTCGCCTAGTAGGTCAACGGTTAGTTTCATTGAAAAATCCACTTAAGGATTTAGAAAAGAAACATCAACAACAAAATCCCACCAACGCTGCGAATCGCATCCGCCAATGTAGCAACTTGGGCATCCGTCACTTCATCCTCGCAATTCTCTCTAGTTCCGCCACTTCGGGATCAACCGGTACTTCTGGATGGTCAGAACCCCCGCCGCCATCTTTGTCTAGGATGAATACTCGGCAAGCGCAGACTGCCCAAACATCCCATTCATTGTCCTCGGTGTGCGGCGCATATTGGACAGTACATGGACCAGTTCCGTTTTCGTGAGAGCAGCGGGTATGTTCGCATTCGCAAATCCCCGGCTTAAGAGCTTCTTCTTTGGCTTTACGGTAGAACCACATACATTTAATGTACCTCAGAGTAGTTCAAACATAATTGCACCGACTAAGCCAGAAATTCGCTCGGCTTCTGGTAAATCCTTAATCACCGGTCTAATCAACCCGATTATCTCAATGAGTCTTTTAGCTGAAACCTTCGACTGGTAACGGTTGCGAAAATCGTTAAGGGTTGCGCGGCCTAAAATTTCTGCGTCCCATGAATCTTTGGTCGTGGTATCGCTCATGTTGTTTGCCATAAACATGAGATGATATCACTATTCGTAAAGTTTCAGAAAATGAATGACGCCCATAGCCGCCGGAATACCCAAAATCGCGGAATAGTAGGCGATTAGTAATGAATGAGAATGCATGGGAATAATACGGCTGCTAATGACCAGCGCGTACCAGAAGAAACCAAGTAATATTTGGACGTAGCGCATTAGTCTCCCGTCTTGCGCCAATAGGTCCAAACAAGAAATTCACCCACGACGTCTCCGTCCTCGTTCTCGATGGAAAGCGTGTTGTGGTCAGAGTCAACGGAAATGTCGCCGCACTTTTCAAAAACAACAACATTCTTGCCTTCGGATGTTTGGTAGACAACTTCTATCTGCATATATCCTCCAAGTTTAAGTAAACACGGAATATTCCGCCATGTTATAGGTCTGTCAAAGTAGCTGGCAGTCTGGCTATCCTGCCATATATTGGCGCGAACCCTCCGTGTCTGATATTGAGATGCCGGGAAAGCGCGGAAGGATGCTTATTTTAGTAAATCATAATCTCGACGGAGGTTGGCGGTTACAGCTTCAAGTTCCAACAGATTCTTGTTTATCTCTGATAGCAAAGAACCAGCAGAATACAACTGCTCACCAACGGAGCAAATATCCACATATAGCTTTTTCATTCTTTCTTCTTTGCTGTCAGATGGATAAACGACTGTGGTTTTATAGGTTTGCATATTGTTTATGTTAGATGCCATTAAGAAATACTAGGATACTTTTTCTAAACGGCATATTTGTACCCTTATATGGGATGTTTAGCCGTTAAACGTCCTATATATGCCCATAAAGCGCCTATGGTCAACTATAAGACACTTTAATCGTTTATGGATGTCCTCCACTTTAAATCTTCAGGTTTGTCTTTGTGGTGCTGGCGGCGCTCAAGAATGGATTTTTTATAGGCGGGAGTAATCACATAAAGACCTATATACCCAAAAAGCCAGCAAACTTGTAATCCAATGCAAATTCTCCAGTTCCAGCCAATCTCTACGCTTGGGAACAGAATTATGCTCGACTCTCTGCCGACTTGGTTTATGCCTAACTGTATGCCAATTCTAGCAGTTACACTCTCAAGCTCACGATGCCATTCTTTCATATACCTATAGATGCAGGGAAAGCATTCTTTGACACTTTTAAAATTAGGCATGGATGCGTAGTAAGCAATCGACCACCCGCACAAATGGTCACCTCCCCACCCCCTTGTTAGCCTTCACCACCCCCATCCTTCGCGCATTACTTTTTCGTCCCACTTTCGGCCTGTTTTGCCAGCGTTCTACTGTTTACTTCTCGGGCAACAATCGCCATTCCGTTTGGCGCGTGATGGTACAGGCTATTGATAACAAAGGGAAAACGCATCTTGACGAACTGCGTAAGCCTAGATAGTGCTCCCAAGTGCTCCCAGATGCCCACTACTAGCATGATTGGCTGTCAGATCAGCTAAAACCTACCATCCTAGAGTGCGCGATTACCGCACAAAAGAGAAAATAAATTGCGTCCCATGTTCTCACTACCTGCCCTGCCACTAATAGCTGTCCACGTATTAGTGGCCTTGGTTTACTAATGGACAGTTAATTTCGCTTACTGTTCGCTCTGCTTACTCTCTCGCTTACTCACGGTCTGCTTACTCTGGTTTGCTTACTTTACTTTCGCTTACTATTCTCCTTTGCTTATTGTTCGCTAGGTTAGGCGAAAGAATGGCGAAGCGAATGAAAAGCGAATTACCTAGTGTTTTCAATGAGATTACAATCTATTCGCCTTATGTTCGGCAAAGAATAAGAGTAGGTATCAATAGGTTAGAAGTAAAAACCTATGAAAATCATATGCCGATTCCCGCTGAATAGATTAGCTAGGACAGGCGCAAGGCATTTTAGGCTAGTCGGGCATAGGTTAGAGTTAGATCGTGCATCCTAGGGGTTTTCTCAGATTGAAACGTTTTCGCTTATACTTCGCCTTGCAACCATTCGCTGGTTTAATACATCTCATTTATCGGAGGTAATCCACGTGGAATCGGAATGGTATGACGATAAGCCGATGTTCAATTCTCCCGCTGAAAGGATGGCGCTAGAATTGTCCGCATTGCGACCTATCAACGAATGGCTATCTCTCGAACAACAAATTCAGATAATGGAGGCAAACCCCATGACTAAACCCCGTCCATCTGGTTTCACGAAGTACCGATTGTCTAACCGTATCCCGACTAGTGCGGCAGAGGCAGAGCGCTTTTTATGGCATGCGATTGGACACGTACAATCTACGCTACATCAATCGCTCTGGTATACAAACCCCACGGTAATCACCTTAAGCCACAAGATTCACTTGTTACAGCTAGAACAAGAGATGCAAGCTCGATAACACCACGTACATTTAACGAACCTGCCCGCGCTAACCACGCGGGTTTTTTATTGTCCTAACGTAACTTGCGCCTGATATCATCTCATCTCTAGACTGTACCTCGGAGGTAATTCCTATGAGCATTACATGGTCCGAACATGACAGGCGCGATTGTGAAAGCTTTATAGAGTGGGCATTGCGAGCTATTAGCCGCTATTTGGCACAAGAAAAGGCCCCTAGTTATAGGCTAGAGGCTTTGGGAAGATTGGATTTTGATAGGTCTTAGGCTAACGGTTTAGGCCCGCGTGCCAAGAGGCTTTGGCAGTAGTCCCCACTAAAAGCTCAGGGAAGCAACGTCGCCAATGCTCGTGCTTGCACTTGAACATCCCGGCTCATCGCTTCAAACTTCAGTATGTAACTGTCCAGATCAATTCCTTTGTGCCGAGAAATATCTTTCAGAACATTCGCGACACACTCTAATTGACCGCCAGCTCTCAACAGTTGGCCTTGCAATTCTTTGAATTTCCCGATGTTCATGAGCGTAAATACCTCCGATAAATTAGACGCAATAAAAAAGGCCATAGTTGCCTATGGCCAAGTACATTTAACGTACTTCTGTACTAATCTCCCGATGCTGCAATCACATCTCCGAGCAAACCAGATACCGGAGGATACGCGGGAGTTACGGGCATACTGATAATCTTGGGCATGTTAACCCGTTCGGCTTCCGTGGTCGCCTGTAAGATTACCTCTAGCGCGTTAGACTTCAGCTTTTCCCCTGTCCCGATAACCGCATTCTCTGCCCGCGCCTGATCTACGCTCATACCCAAGCGGGAATCTGTCATCCGCACGTTGCGCAAGTGATCTGTCCACTCTGTGACAGCATTTAGCAGGTTATAGCCCGTCCCTGCCATCTGAGGGAATGCGTTATTGTCATTGGAAGCGTACAGGGCCAATACTTCGGCCAATACGTTGTCTCTCCGAGTGTCCACCTTGGCATTGTCATTCTTGGGGAATAGCTTGTCCAAGATGCCAGTTAATGACTCGCGCGTGATCTTGCGAGTAGCAAGCAATTCCAGTTTCTCCCGAAGCTTGCCAGCATCCATAACAACACCTTGCATAACTCGTTTGGCATCTGCAAAGCGCTGATCCGCATTCTTGGTATGCTTGATTCGCAGCATGCCGGTATTAGTCGAGAGTGCCTGCCGTAAGGTGTTTTGACAGACTACTCGAACGGAAGATATAGCGGCAGTATGCGCCATACTGCCATCGTGCGCAGTAGTGAATACCAAATAATTCTCAGTCTTGTCCTCGCCTAGCACGGTAAAATCCGCGTTAGGAATTCGGGCAGAAACCCATATTTGCGCACCGTTCCCGAGTGCTCCCGCACTATCGTAATGTGCTCCGTCTTGTGCTTGGAGCAAGTCATCAACGAAGTTAAAGTTTTGGGAGTTTTGGCGAATGGTAAATCCTTCGCCTACATTCGACGCAAGCAACTGGTTATCAATATCGCGGAATATGCTGTAGCTATCCACTGGCACATTGATACCCTCCGGGTTAACCGCGAAATTCTGTACCTTGACAACCTGCCAGTCGAGAGATGCCAGTTTCATAGCATCCTGCCAAGTTTGCGCACCATCCACCCGTTGACCTAGATTGTGCCATGCGTCTTCGCGTTTTCCTACCATGTACATTGCTACTTTGCCGTTAATCTCTGCTAGGTTATGTGCCATATGGTTTCCCTTTCATGTGCCGCTTAGTGTCCGGCTGACAAGATGTGTTAGTAATGAGATGTTTTAAGTTTAGGATTAGTTGCCTAAAATAAAAATGGCTCTGGTTTGTGGCCAGAGCCATGTACCTTAAATGTACTTTTCAGTTACACCATGTCCCAATACAGTTTTTCTTGCGTTTTGGTTTCTGCCAATTACACCATGTCCCGTGCAGTTTTTCTTTTGGCTTCGGCCACGTTTGCCCATACCTCGCATCCATGGCCCGTACATATGCGAGCAATAGCAGGAAAACCACGGCAAAAAAAGCAAAGATAGATTCGACCATGTTAACGTACCTCCGTAATCGCACGCACGTATTGCGGAGGGATAACGCATTGGCAAACCATTCCAGTCTGGCTGTCTGGGTCGCGTTTAAGTTTGCTTTGAACTGAGGCGGGCAGATCGAAAACCACAATAGCGGGTTTGGCCTTTGGGGTTCGCGTCTTGGTTAGCTTTTTCCACGGTATGCCAAAAACGTTATATCCCGCCGGAGGAATACCGCTTAAATCCTTACCGTATGGCGCACGTTCGTAGATAGCGCGGAAACGTGCGAACATTGCGGCTTTGTTGTAATCTTGCAGCAAATACACGTAGGGAAAATCTCTCAGGGCTTGTATCTGTAATGCTTTGTCGGGAATCTTTTTTAATCCTTCCCGTTTGATCTGTTTAGCCGCGTCTAACGTGGTTCCATGATAGAAAATCATTGTCTTTCATCCTCCGGTTCGGGCATTGGCAGGTAATCGCCGTAATCTACTCCGTCCTCATCTTGGTATTGCCCGTCTTGGATCAGCGCATCCAAAATATCGTCTTGTGGGTTCATTTGGGTTAATACCTCGTAGCACTAGCCGCGCCTACACAGATAAACAGTATCGCGGCGAAGGCGAGAATCAATAAAGCTAGGCCAATAGTCACAGTTTCACCCCATTCATTAGCAGGAATGCGGCATAAAACGTAGGCCAGTCGGCATCTGGTTTGCCTTGGCTTACTTCTAGCGCGTGATGCGCGTTATAGGCCGCGTTTAGTTTGTCCGCTAGTGCCTGCACTTGTGACAGGCATATTGCGGCTGCGGTTTCGGTTTTGGCTTCGTGGCATGGTGCTGTGTAGTTTGTCATTCTGCTACGTCTCCTAGAAAACTTCCGCCTGGGAATAAGCGGTCAACGATTGTGGACATGGTAAGCTCACCGGTTATTCCCCAGAATCCAGTGGAGTAACCAAATTTCCGGAGCACCATTACGCCGATAGCCGCAATAATGAAAATCGAGATGCGAATTAGGTGCTTGGTATGCTTAGGCAGTTTTTTGATTCTGGTTAGCTTGGTCACTTGGTTGCTCCCGCGAGTGCTATCAATCCTGCTAGTGTCCCGAGTATCCAAAAGCGGAGTATCAATCCACCAAAAGACTCGGGAGTAAAAATCAGGCTCATTAGCTTAGTTCGCATAGTGCCCGTCTCCTTGTAATTGGAACAAGGTAAACTTGGCTTGCTCCAAGGATAGGATGGTGTCTCGCAACTGGTTAGCTAGCCTGATCTCCATTCGGTTAGCTCGCGCCATGACAAAGGCAGAGCGTAATTCAGTTTCCGCTTTGATAAGTTTTTGTTTCATATGCAATTCTCTCCAAGGCTTCGATTAACTCCCATGTTCGTTCGCTTGCGTGATTGTTTAGAAAGTGCCGCAAGCTGTCTAGGTCCGATTCAATGGTTTTATCCATATGTTTCTTCGTCCATGCCTAGCGCGGCCCGTTCCTCGTTTTTATCAAGGCCGGGCATCTCGATTTCCGCGATTGCCCAAGCTTCCCGCTCTGCGGCTAGCGGGTTTTTGGCAATCATGGGAGCATCTTCGCCGGTAGTGCCGTATACGGGAGAGTTTAGGATTCTCCCGATTACGTGACCAAATTCGTGCGCTAACGTGGTCATGGTTGTTTTTTGTCGGTTATACGGCAGCCCCCGAGATTCCATCTGGTATTTGTCTACCTTGGGGGTTAGGGTAATTTCGTAGTTGTGGCCGTCTAGCTTGGTTGCGCGAGATGACTCGCTGGTTTCTTGTTCGTCCAGATAAACGCTAACGTTTCCGAGTAGTTTTCTCATGTTAAATTCACGTCTCCTTTTGTGCAGGTTGCTTCGATCCATGCGCCATTACTGCCTTTTATGCGGACTATCACGCTATGTAACGCGATAGACTCCGCGAGCAGTCGAGCGCACAATTCCTTTGCGGCAGTAAGCGCCATACGTTCACAAGAGATACCTTTCCACGTAGGTGCCAGCTTGCCAAAACGAGCATCGAAATAGGTTTGTATTTCCTCGTTATTCATCACAAACCCTTCCCGAGTTAACCGCTCATCTGTGGCGTTTATGCGGACAAAGTAATCGTAATTCTTGGTTCGCATAGCCGCGCACTTACAGCTAGTAGGCACCATGTTAACCGCGTGGAATCTGCCATTACGCTCTAGAGAGACAAGCATTACCGGTATATGCTCCTTCCCGCACCACTCGAACCGTTGGAACTGTAACCTTCCAAGGCTTTTTGTTTAATGGATTGATTTAACCTGGGGTTAATGATTTCCCCTAGTTCCCAAGCCTTTTTTTCTGCCGGTACATTCAGCGTTGAATCACCTATCAATACAGACAAAATCTTGAGGTTTGGATTGTGGCTAGGGTCAGAGAAAATCGTAGCCACAAAGTGCCCAAGTTCATGCGCGAGCAACGTTTCTACGCTTTCAAGGTTGCGTGGCTCTTTGATTGACTGCAGAATTTGACCGTCTACCTTTGGCCGCAGGGTAACGGTGTAGTGTGTGCGCTCTCCGCGTGGTGGAAGCATTCCGCTTGGAAAGTCCGCGAGCGGATCACCGATGCCATCCGAAATAACTACATCTAATGTGGCGATTGTGGTTTGCATGTTAGTTTCCCTTTCCTAGTGCTTTCTCGATTTTTTGGTGCGCGGTATAGAGCATGGTTAGCTCATATCCGTTTAACGTCGCGGGAGTCTTTTGCTCCCGATACAGAGCGAATAACTCATCCTGCGAAAACCGCACGGTAATTGTCCTATTCATGGATACCCCAGTAATCATCTTCCGAAGTATTGAAAGAGCAATTATCCGTAGCCGGATTACAGGTTTCGGCCAGCTTGCGGCCAAGGAAATCAGGCGGGAGAATCAATTCTCCGTCTGCCCGTTCTGCTTTCTGCTGAATACAGAATGGAACTAGGTTAACCATTGTTCCTCGCTTTCCAGTCGGCCACTAACAGAAGAAACAAAGCAGCCAATTCAGCATGAGTTAGCTTGCGGGAATCGTATTCCTTTATTTGTTCTGCGATTGACATTTAGCGCACCATCCTTTTTGAAGCCTGCGCGTCCAAAAAGGCATCAAAGGAATGCCAGCTAATGACAGGCGCGTGAGTGCGGTTAGTTTTCGAGAAACTAGCCGCTATTGGCCGGAAGTTAAGCGCGGCATGTTCTGGTTTGTTAAGCGCTTCGCGGAGTCTTGCTCCAAAGTAGGTCATTACTGATTACCTCCGAGAAACGCGATCATACTGAATCGCGGTTTATTGCCGTCCAAAACGGTTAAATAGTTCTCCATGGACGGGCTGTAAGCCATGTAGGTTTTGCTTGCTGGAATGGTTTGTACCGGAAACACTACAGGCTTGCTTCGGTACGGAGGATTCGGATTGTTCCATACTATGTGCATCTGGTTTCCTTTCATTCGGAATTGTGTTACTTGCGGGATAAGATGCAGTAGTAATGCGTAGGTTGTAATGGTTGCTTGTGGAAAACCTAATTATTTGTGGCAAGGTGTGTAAATAATGACAAGCGAAATAGAAGCCTATGGTTCTATGATCTTAGAGCTAAGGGAAGCATTAAAGCACGCAATCCAGGAAATCCGCGAACACAATTCCATGGAAAAATACCACCACACTACCAGCGAGGAACTGCTAAAGTATTGGGAAACCATGCTGTGATTCGGATTACCCGTGCCAATTAAATAATAAGAATAAGAATAATTTGTAGTCCCTCCCCTTACGCGTCCGCCTGCGCACGTTACCTAAAAGAAGCAAAAATGCTCTCTTTGTTTCCCATTTGGGCCTTGAGCGCCCGCGAAATTTTGAGAAGTGGGGGCTGGGGGCTTAGCAACCTTTTACGCATTACTGCATCCAATCTGTTATTGGAGTGCGAAAAAACATCTTGACTTTGTTCGGGGTGTGGATTTAGATTAGGGTCAGTCGAAAGCTTTTTATCCTGGGCGGCGCGTTAACCTTCTCTTTGATCGGGGTCGGGCGCGTCCCCAGAATAAAAACTAACGATATTTTGACCCCGATCATGTCAGCCTCGAACAATTCGACCTGCCTGCCTTGCTTGGGCCTACGTCTGTTCTCCTAGCAATTAGGCGGATGATCGCGGTACCCATGCCGAGAAAAAAGGGCCGCTGTTTTACTGTTACCACAAGAAAAAAGGCTTGTGGATAAGAAGGCAAGGCTTGGTGAGGGAGTTAGTGACTGGTAGCGAATCCGCAGAAATTTTCCAGTCGAATAAAACCGCTACTTCTCCCACGTTAATTGGCTGACTTAACCAGTACCCACTTTCTTAAGAACATTTCAGAACAGGCGAGAATTAGTACGGCAGGAGCACCACCTGACTACAGCCAAAACGGAAGCGGTGTCAAACTAAACCAAGTACGTTAAATGTACGTGCAACCAAACCTTAGCTCTGCGACTCTAATGCGTAAGAGAGGAAAATAAATGGAAACATTCGATGTAACAAAATTCAACGTAGAGGAATATGGCCGTATTCTGGCCGCTGGGCTTAGTAAAGGACTTGGGGAGCGCGGTAAACAAGTCTGCATTGAAGCAGCCATTTGTCAAGTGCTAGGATTAGAACATGGCGATGATCCCGGCTGTGTGGCGGAATCTGTCCGAAGTTTCAAGATCAGACTAAACGATAGTAGTTGGTCTTCTCCTGAAGCTCGCGCTAAGGGTTTGCATGATTTAGGTCTTGCACAACTAGGCTCTAAGGGCGTGGTTAGCAATGTGGAATTTTCCGAAAGAGTTGCGGTTTTAACTATTAAAAAACTACTACCTAGGCTATTTAGGGAGACATTTCCAAACAATAAAAAATGCTTGGATGCAGCCGCTAGGTGCGAAGCGGAAGGCACTGCCAACGCCGCCAACGCCGCCAACGCCGCCGCCAACGACGCCGCCTACGCCGCCTACGCCTCCAACGACGCCGCCTACGCCGCCTACGCCGCCGCCAATGGCGCCGCCAAC
>Ga0210383_10000083_pt1 | contig 103079 bp, 94 predicted proteins | sample IncBWC14OmetaG_FD_160072 | JGI IMG/M metagenome (GOLD analysis project Ga0210383, IMG submission 160072) | Forest soil microbial communities from Barre Woods Harvard Forest LTER site, Petersham, Massachusetts, United States - Inc-BW-C-14-O ...
TCGAGATGGTCCGCGGCTTGAAGAAGCTCTATGGAGAAGCGGGCGATAAAGGGAAAGACTTGATTGTGGCTGAATTCAAGAAGGCGCTGACCCTATATTTGGGAAGTGTTTTGGGCTCATGAAGTCGCCCGTGATAGACGCCTCTCGGATGACGGCGATTCTGAAACTATCTCCCTTTTTTATCGTCTGCCGGATTGGAAATCTAAACTGTCAATTTGGATGGTTGCGGGGTTCGCTGAAAAGAAAGAACTTGTTGGTTGCAGAGGCTTAATTTGGACCGACGAACTCCGGTGCCAGCTCATTTTGTCCAAATGCTTCGGAGTCCAGACCAACTCCATGTCGCGATCAAGAAAGTAACGAGAAGTCGGTTTGTAGGAAGTGCTCTCCGCCCTTGGCATCAACTCTGGACGGATTACTGGCCACCCCGGAGTAATCCCCATGCGTGATAAACGCGCCAATCGAAAACTCCCTAGCCAGCCCGCCACGACACGATGGCAGGCCGCTTCTTGACGCCAAATCCCCTGACAACACAAACAGGGGTTCCTGCGTCTAAGCTTCTGAGACTATGACGTAAAGCCGACACGAGTCGTCCTTAGGAGCCCCGTACTCCAGGACAGTGACGACCCCGGCGCATTGAATTTCCGGGACAACTGTCCCTTATCTGCGGTGTTATACTTATGGTGGGGATCGCCGGGCGGTTATTTTGAACGCGTCTGCGATAATTCTGACTTGGGATAGTGGGCATGTGCGGCCTAGCTAGATAGGAGCAGCGACATGGGTGAGCAAGTTAAAGAGCTTTTCAATTGGGCGCGGCGCCGCAAGATCATGGCGTCGTTTTTTGTAGCATTCACGCTCATCGTTGGAATCATGATTGGTTCCGTGATCTCGGGCCGTGTTTCCGCCATGAAGTCGTTCAGCGGCACTGATGCGGCGCGCCTCATCGTGCCGGATCCGATCCCCTCGGCTAGCTCCTTTTCAGGCATTGTGAACCGCGTCGAGCCGGCCGTCGTCAACATTGCCACAACGCAAGTTCTTGAGAAAAAGCCCAACGCCAAAATGCATCGCTCCAAACCGGCTAATCCCAACACAAATCCCGACGAAGACAATGACCCAATGCAGGATTTCTTCGACCGCTTCTTCGATGGCCGTCAGGATGGCCCTCCCCAAGCTGAGCGTAGCCTCGGTTCCGGCGTCATTGTCGACAAGCGCGGCTACATTCTCACCAACAATCACGTCATTGAAAACGCCACCAAGATTCAAGTCCAGCTGAACGGCGATACTACCCGTTACACTGCCAAGCTTGTGGGCGCGGATGAGGACACCGACTTGGCCGTTATCAAGATCGAAGTCAACAAGGAGCTACCCACCGCCAAGCTCGGCAATTCAGACGGCGTGCAGGTGGGCGACTGGGTCCTGGCGATCGGCAGCCCCTTCGGCTTGCAAGCTACAGTTACTGCCGGCATTATCAGCGCCAAAGACCGTGCCGGCATGGGCAAACAATTTCAGCGCTTCATTCAAACCGACGCAGCCATCAACCCGGGCAACTCCGGCGGTCCGCTAGTTGATTTGGCAGGACAGGTTATTGGTATCAACACCGCCATCATTACCGGCAGCCGAGGCTATGAAGGCGTAGGGTTCGCGCTTCCCTCGAACACCGCCATTGGCACTTACAACCAACTTATCGCCAACGGCCGCGTCACGCGCGGTTCCATCGGCGTCAGGTTTGAGGAAGAACTCGGCACCAACCCAATTACGCTCAAATCGCTCGGCGCTCCGTACGGTGTAGTGTTGGAATACATCGAGCCCGGCAGCCCTGCCGAAAAGGCCGGACTTAAGGGTGGCGATGTCATCACCAGTGTCAACGGTCAGCCCATCAAGACTGGCAATGACTTGGTCAATCCGATCGCTCAGGCGCCTATCGGCACGAAAATGAAGCTCACCTATGTACGCGATCGCGCTCAGAAAGAGACGACTGTAGCGGTGGAAGATCGCACGCATGTCTTCCCCAACACCGCTGGCCGTTTGGGTGACCAACCCGGTGAGTCTGCGCCGATTGAATTCGGTCTGCACGTTGACAATCTGACCCACGATCGGGCGCAGCGCTTCGGCATGGAAGGCAAGAAGGGCGTCATCGTGACCGATGTAGATCCCGCCAGCTTCGCCTCGGACGATCTGGGCTTTAGCCGCAGCGACGTCATTGCCGAGATCAATCACACGCCGATCGAGTCTTTGGATGACTATAAGGCTGCTGTGTCCAAGCTCAAACCCGGCGACAATGTGGTCTTTAAAGTTTTGAGCCGCCGGGACGATATTACTTTGACGTTGTTCCTCTCCGGCGTTGTTCCGGCAGAGAACCAGCAGAAATGAACCCGGGGAGACGCAAACGTCTCCCCCAGCGCATCGACGAAAACTAATGCGAGTGCGAAAAGCGACCCACCTGGCCCTGACGCTGCTCGTTGCAGCAGGTATGGGTGTAAGCGGCGCTGCCACTAAGGCTCAGGGTACCAGTTCTGCGAAATCGCCTGCAACAAAGCCGGGTGCGAGAACGCGCCACACGAAATCCACTAGAAATTCAGTACGAACGCAGCGAGGGCAAAAAGCCCCCGATGCCCAGCGCATCTCCGAGATTCAGACCGCGCTAGCCAAGGACGGTTCCTTCGATGGCAAACCAAGCGGCAAGTGGGACAACTCCACGGTCGATGCCATGAAGAAATTTCAAGAAGCGCACGGATTGAATCCTTCGGGGAAGCTCGACGCGAAGACTTTGCAGAAGCTTGGCCTTGGTTCCCAAACCGCCGGCCTTGCTCCGCCAATGCCCCCGGTGAGTTCCTCGTCGCTCTCTACTAACCCCTCGTCGTCCGCCCGCCGCCCGCAATAGGCACGGTTCGCGCGGCAATTATAGGCCTCGGCCACAACGCTCTGACCGCATTGTTCTTCTGCGGAGACGCTGCTGCGAACAAGGCTATATCTGAAAGGGCGTTGTTTGGTGTGGGTAGGTTAGAAATGACACCCGGCCTCCAAGATTGCTAAGGCCGGGGCGAGAGTGTCACTGGTAATTCGGAAACCGAAGCACTCTCCCCAGAAAGCTTCGGTAAGTGGCGCACGAGCCAGCCCGCAAGGGTGAAGCGAGACAGCTCGCACGCTCAAGGAGAAACATCCGTTGGCATGTAGACTACAGTTTCGCGGAAAATATTCCCGTATTCCGCGAATTACATAAAGTAGGGAGGTTAAGCCAAGAGAGCGCAACTTTGCGTTCTGCTCTCCGAACTGACATATTTAGCCACCCGGTTGGAGACGGCGGCCGGGGTGCTTATAATCAACCAACGAACTAATTACTCCACTAGTTTTCGACTTGTGCCTGGAGAATCTCTCCGGGAAGCGCAATCATCGTTGGCCGAACTGCAGCTACTTTTGGCGCGCCATTTGTGGGCACTGAGGTTGGCTGAGTCCGTATGTGTATGCCACTATTAGCTTTAGCGGCGCCGGGTTCGGCGTTCAGGCGTTCGATCCGAATGCCCAGCGTCCGTTCCAATTGGAAAAGCTCCGACCTCTGCTCTCGCGAGAATAGGGTCGTAGCGACGCCATGGCTTCCAGCGCGACCCGTTCGGCCAACGCGGTGAATGAAGTTCTCCGCGATGTCCGGCAGGTCGTAATTGATGACGTGTACGATGTCCTGTACATGAATCCCGCGCGAAGCGAGATCGGTCGCCACAAGAACTCGGAAACGGCCTTGTTGGAAGCCGGCAAGTGCCGAATTACGTTGCGATTGCGAGCGGTCGCCGTGAATCTGGGCTGCCGAAAAGCCATTGTTATTGAGGCTCTTGGTGATGCGCTCGGTCCCGCGCTTGGTCCGCGAAAAAACCAGGCAGCGGCCGGTTTCCTTCGCCAGCAAACGCTGCAGCATTTCTTGTTTGCGGTCCACTTGAACCTCAAATGCCTGCATGCGCACATTCTCGGAAGGCTTCAATATCGAACCGAACGCGAGGCGCACTGGGTTCTTCAAATAATCCTTAACGAGGTGAGCGACCGATGCTTCCATCGTCGCGGAAAAACACATGGTTTGCCGTTCTTTCGGCAGGATTGACGCGATACGCTTGATGGCGGGGAGAAATCCCATATCCAGCATACGGTCCGCTTCGTCTAGGACTAAGATACGCAGCGAGTTGAAATTAAAGAGCTTGCGGTCGAGATAGTCTTCCAAACGCCCAGGAGTCGCTACAACGACACGCGCTCCCTTACGTATGGCTTGCAGCTGCGCGCCTTCGGATAGTCCGCCGACCACCAGCGCCGCCGGAACAAGTTGAGAGCCGCGCAGCGTGTTGAAAACTGCCACGACCTGCATGGCTAGTTCTCGCGTTGGCACAAGAACCAGCGCCGCGATTCCGGGCGTTTTGCTCTTGAGGAGTTGCTCGATGACCGGGATCAGGAACGCCAGCGTTTTGCCGGTTCCGGTTTGCGCGGTTGCGAGCACGTCCTTGCCCTCGAGCGCTTGCGGTATAGCCGCAGCTTGCACGGGGGTCGGCGTCGAAAATCGCGCGTGTGCCAATCTCTCCTTCATATAGGCGGAGATTGGTAATTCTGTAAAACTTTGCATTCGCATTGCTTTCTTGCTGGCGTTCCGCGGCTCCGGCGCACACACGTTCAGTGCAAGCGCGGCAATTCGCATTGCCAGTCTTGTTTTAGATTACGCTGAAGACTTACGGAGACCACTGCAGGCGGGTAATCTCAGATCAACAACTCACCAGAGGGACCGCACAACACAACCGAGGTATTAAGCGCAAAGACAGTATAGCACGCGCCGAGTCGGAATGCGAGCTGAATGGTTCTTGAATAGTGAGCCAGTTACCCTAGCCGGGATTCGTCGCAGTTGCGTGCGAGACCTTTCGATACTGTGCTGCGAACAATGCTCCTGCAACACATGCAAGGCCGACATATACTGCGCCGATTGTCTGTGCTACCCGATCGAGGATTACCGGCGGTCGCGCCCAGTGCCACCCTAGAAAATTAAAAAGTCCATATAGTAGTGCCAGGAAGAAAGCCCAGCGCAGGAGTCGGTCGGATTCGACTAACCAAACTATTGAGGCGCCTGCTGCCGCAGCGGTAATTGCCCAAGGAAGATGGATTACCAGAGGTGCGACGACCCCTTGGTTAAAGTCCCCCTTGTAAGTTAGTCCGGCGGTCAAATTCCCAAGACCAAACGCCAGAGCGGTGCCTAACCAGCCGGATAGGTAGTATGCGCCGGTGACAATCAGTAGATTCCTCGCTGCGGCGACATTTGGGACTGACTTCATAGCACTAGCGTAAACCGAGCTCATCCGACAGTCGAGCCATATAGGGCTGAATAGACCTAATAAGTTATCCATTCTACGAGTGTCGTGATTGGAGCCTCCTGGACGATTCCTGGAATGCAAGCCATCGCGAGGTTGCAAAGGTATTATGGGCGTTATTCGGATAGTGTCTGTTCCGGTTAGAGATAGCTATGGATCATCGCACCGCGACTTGGCGTTATCAGTAACGGTCTCCAGAATTCAGGTTCCTAGCGGTGGCCGGGTGCCCCAGGTGCCGACTTTGCACCTGGGGCTTTTATTTTTCCCCAGGTCCGAACCGAGAGTGGCTGCACCTGTCGCCCAGCTGCCCTATGCCTGACTCGGAAGCACCGGCTTCAGCTTCCCCGCAGCCAACTCATCCAACGCCCGTAGCCGCCCACTCAATTCTCGCGCGTCCAAGCGCCGCTCGCGGTACAACTCGCGCAAATACTCCTCGGCTGGCCGCTCCCCCTTACTCGAATTGCACTCCACGCAGCACGACACCAGATTGCGGTAAGAATTGCCGCCGCCTCGCGCCTGCGGCACAACATGATCGAGGCACCAGTTGCGCTCCCCAGTACGCCGCATACAGTAAAAACAGTTGCCGCTCTCGCGGTCGTGCAGTGAGCGGCGCAGGATTTGTTTCAGCAGGAAATCCTCTTCTTCGATGTGGATCGTCGCTTTTGTGGACTCGGCGGGTTCCGTCTTCCTGGCGCGAATCGCCTTGACCTCCAGCGGAAGCCGTAGCCGGACCACATGCTGCGTCCGGCAGTTCCGCTCGATCAAGTCGAGGACGCCGCGCGCGACAAGCCACCGCACCGAGCCGCGCGTGGCCTTCATCGAGAGGCCCACGCCACGCGCCAGCCACGCAATCGAGAACCGGAACTTGGTCTTGCCTTCGAGCCGGCTGTGCCGGAAAAGATGCGAGTAGACGGTACGGTCGGTCCTGGAAAAATGGAGTCGCGGCGCAAGCAGGTCTTCATACTGTTTCCACACCAGTGCCGCATCAATTTTCTTGTTTTTCATGGTTTTAGTCCCGAGCAAAGATAGGAAGGTTAGGGGCAACGGCTCAGCGCTCATAGCCGCAGCGAACAGTACAAAAAAAACGAAGGCTCCGCCGCTCCTCCAGATCTCTGTCTCTCAGCTGTAAGCCGTCGGCTTTAACGGAATGCTGCCAGCTTGAACACCCTGGCAGTAACGAGGAGCATCACCCGAAAAAGAAAACGCCCCGACCGAAGTCGGGGCGCACTTTTCAATGCCAAGCATTATACCAGGACCGTTATCGCCTTGGCAAGTCAAAAATGTCTATATGTAAGCCGCTGAAACGAAGCGCTTTAGCGTGCCGAGGGCGCAATGAATCGGGCCGCTACAGGCCGGTCTTCAGTTCCTCGACTCCCGCCGTGGAGATCTTTACGTCATCTTCGGATTTGCCGCCGCTGAAGGCCGCGATCAGATAGCCGTTTTTCCCACGAACGATGACGCCGCCTTTCCAGCCGAATTCACCGGTCATCGGCGGGCGGACCTGGCTACCGCTGTCTTTGAGTGTGTCAGCCATCTCTACCGCTTTGGCATACGCAATGCCAATGAGGTTCGCGCCTTTGCTCGTGTCGGAAGGTTCGTCTCTCATGCGGCCGATCACGAGCATTCTCGAGCTCCAGTATTGAACCTTGTCGCCGGGGAAGTAGGCGACCACTGCAACGCCGCCAATGCCGAGTTCGTCGGCGCGTTTCTTCATGACCATCAGAGCCGAATTGGCCAACCCATCGAACGGATTCACCTGGGGCGGGCCGTTTTTAAAATCAGGATCCATCTTCGCAATCTCGACACGGAGACTTTCGGAACCCGCCGTCGGAAAATCCGCTGGAACCTTTTGCGTGACGCGTCCTGTGGCAGCCCACTCCGCGCCTCGTTGATAGGTAGTGATGAAACCAGCGCAGCTTAATGCAGCAACGTCATGTCCCATGGTGGTGTGAAAAATTCGCCCTTTGCCATAACTCAGCACCATGAGCATCGGCTCGTCCTGGCCGGTACCGTGATTCGCGGGATCAGAGTGGGCGGTCGCAAGCACAGTCATGTTCTGGCCGGGCCCGCGGAGCGTTGCGTAGAGCTCATCTGCGCCGTGCATCCAGACGTGGGGCAATCCTTTCATAATCGGGTGTTCCGGGGCGCGCGTCTCGACCTGGAAAGGGAGGCGATTTCCGTGCTCGCCGGCAGGGCCGGGAGAATTATCCGAAACGAGCCTGCCTTCCTTGAAATACCACATCGGGCCAGCTTTTTCGGTGCGGCCGCGCCAGCCGCCGATGCCAATCATCTGATTGAAGGCCGGCCAATCGGGAAACGAGTTATCTGCCGCGTGGACCACGACGAGTCCTCCTCCATTCTTAACGTAAGTCTCAAGCTGTTCGCGCAAATCGGCAGGCCAGTCCGGAGCGTCGTAGTTCATGACAATCGCCTGATACTTGGCGAACTCCGGCTCGAAGTTGGAGAAGTCGTCGCCAAATTTAGGGGAGGTCGCGACGGTGACGTTGAAGATTCCGGCGTCTTCCAGCTCTTTTTTCAAAACGGCTGTGGTCAGTTGCCACGCGTGATACGGGCCGCCACTCTGGCCGTCGATCAGGAGCACGGCGATCGGCTCGGTTTTTGCAGGGTCGGGAGCCGCACAAAGCGCTGCGCTTCCTAGGATTGACAGAATCATGGCGAAGACTAGTTTCTTCATGTTATCTCCTGGCATTAGAAGCTCGGCCTGCCGGCCCGGGACTTAAGAACACGAACAGAAATCGCGCTCAACAAACTTGGCCCCGCGATGCAAGCAGATCGTTGCCGTGAGCCGTCGCATGCGTCCAGGAGCATACCCTGAACTGCAAATCCTGGCTGAAATTTTCAACTTCTTACCAGCGCTTTCGGCTGCCGAGCGCTCATAAAAGGCAGGTAGAAGGCATGGCTGCCTCATTAGCTTCTCTAGTTTTGGCCAATTTTATTTTTATTGATGGCGAGTGATTTGGCTAACGGGGATTCTTTGCGGGCCTTGGATTCTCGGCGCAAGCATGAGATGCGAATTCCTTGTCGCGCTGCTGTTCGTAGTGCATCTTCATATCGTCAATGGATTCACCGACGAGCGGCCCTACAGGTTTAAATGCCCAGCCACACTCGGAGCAAGCCCAGCCCTGAAAATGTTGGCCTTCGACCCAGACAAGTTTGCGATGCATTGACACGATTGGACGCCTTAAGACCTGTCGCGGTTATATTCCTTCCAGCAGCAGCCTGAAACTGCTTCCCATCGACGCAGTCGCGACAAAAACAGATCTTTTCATTGCCCCGAGCGAAGTTCCGCTCGAACCACCTCGCTTTGAACGCAGATCCGAGCGGAACTGTTCGTGCAAGGCCAGAACACTAACTATGGAAAGGGGCTGCTGTCTGTGGTGTACGCAACAATGCTAGGAACAGCTATCTCAATCCGAGTTCGTCCTCAAGCTGTTGGATGACGCTGTAGCATTCACATGAAGATTTTTCGAGCTTCCTGCGATTCACAATTTTCACGGCGCCGCGTACGTAGTCTATGATTCCGTTTTTTTGCATGATTTCAGCCGCCAAGCTAACTGTGGTCCGGTCCGTACCCATCATGGTGGCAATAAAATCGTGCGTAATGGGGAGCATTCCAGAGCCGACTCTGTCCTGAGTCATCAGCAACCACCGGGAGAGGCGCTGCTGGATATCGTGCAGGCGATTGCATGCCGCGGTCTGTGCCACTTGCATTCCTTGCAGCCCCGTGTGCCTGTTCAAAAGCACGTGTAACTGCGGCGCCGCGCGTAGAATGCGTTCCAGCGCGTTACCCATCATTCGGAAGCCGTCGCCGGCAATTTGGATGATTTCGCGCACGGAACTTCTAGTCAAGCCGGTTGCCAACCCTGATCCAACGTAGCCTTCGTTGCCCACTACGCCCACTTCCACCGTTCGGCCGTCCTTGGTGACTACAACTTGAGAGACCATTCCGCCATTCGGAAAATAGACGAACTTGATGTCTTGTGTCGGCTCATGAAGGCTGAGGTGACTCGGCAGGTCGATATACGTCAAGTCAGCCCGCATCAAATCGAATTCCTTATCTGGCGCCGCCAACAGCACTTTGTTTGTTATCTGCCTTCCCTCGATATTGGTCCGCTGGTCCCCGGGTACGGCTCGAACGTTTTTCCCGCTCATGTCAGTCCTGTCTGGCACCGGAGTGCACTACAGCCATACGGCGAAGCTTCATGGCTTTTGGGTTCCTGTTCATTCGACCAAAAGAGGGTCCATGAAGCTGTGCGAAATGGAACAGTTTAGAAAGCGCAGAAAGTCCGATTTGACGGTCCTCGCAGCGGACTGTAGAATTTAAATTCCACGCGGTGCCCCGTGTTCAATCCCGCAGGCACGATGAGATTTTCAGACCGGAACTTCAAGGCAACGAAGGAGAGAGTATGGCTACGTCAGTAGCGCCTCGGGTTTTCAAAAACTTTATTAATGGCGAGTGGGTGGAATCGCGCAGCGGCAAAGCTTACGAAAACCGCAATCCCGCCAACACGGATGAGTTGGTGGGAATGTTCGTTTCCTCGACGTCGGAGGATGTCGATGCGGCCGTGGATGCCGCAAAAGAGGCTTACAAGAAGTGGCGGCTAGTTCCCGCGCCGAAGCGGGCCGAGATTCTCTTTCGCGCGGCGGAGCTTCTGGTGCAGCGCAAAGAAGAATATTCCAAGGACATGACGCGCGAGATGGGCAAGGTTCTGGCGGAAACACGCGGAGACGTCCAGGAAGCCATCGACATGACGTATTACATGGCGGGCGAGGGACGGCGGCTGTTTGGGCAAACGACTCCTTCGGAGCTGCCCAACAAGTTTGCCATGAGCGTGCGGCAGTCGATAGGCGTGTGCGGAATGATCACGCCGTGGAATTTTCCGATGGCGATTCCGTCGTGGAAGATGACGCCTGCGCTCATTAGCGGCAACACCGTCGTGCTAAAGCCGGCTGAAGATACTCCTCTGTCGTCCTATCACCTCGTGCAAGTTCTTACCGAAGCTGGTATCCCGCCGGGCGTCGTAAACATCGTCAGCGGAGATGGACCGGGTGCGGGCGCGCCTCTCGCAGAGAGCGAAGATGTACCAGTGGTCAGCTTCACGGGTTCTACGGCGGTCGGTCGGTTGATTGCACAGGCATGCGCGCCGACTTTCAAGCATTGCAGCCTCGAGATGGGCGGCAAAAATATCATTGTTGTAATGGACGATGCGAATCTCGACCTCGCCGTGGATGGCGCCGTTTGGGGCGGCTTCGGAACAACAGGCCAACGCTGCACGGCGGCCAGCCGCGTCGCCGTACATAAGAGCATCTATCACGAGTTCATTACGCGCTTCGTCGACCGCGTAAAAGCACTGCGCGTCGGCAACGGCCTCGACTCTGATGTGGATATGGGGCCGTGCATCAACGAGCAGCAACTGAAGACCGTAATGGACTACGTCGAAATCGGCAAGAACGAAGGCGCCAAGCTCTTAACTGGCGGAAACCGCCTGGATAGCGGCGCGCACGCGAAGGGATGGTTTCACACACCGACCGTGTTTGGAGATTGCTCGCCGCAAATGCGCATCGCCCAGGAAGAGATCTTTGGTCCCGTGGTCTCCGTCATTCCCATCGACAGCTTCGAGCAGGGAATTGAAGTCGCCAACGGCGTCCCGTACGGCCTTTCCGCCTCGATTTACACGCGCAACGTGAATCAAGCGTTTGCGGCGACACGCGATCTCTACACGGGAATCGTCTACGTCAATGCTCCGACGATCGGCGCCGAAACGCACCTGCCCTTCGGCGGGACGAAGCAAACCGGCAACGGCCACCGCGAAGCGGCGATCGCCGCAATCGATTTCTTCTCCGAATGGAAAACCATCTACATCGACTATTCCGACAAACTCCAGCGCGCGCAGATCGACAACAACTAATTGCGCGCCTGTACGCTACCGAAACCCGCTGCTAACCCGCATTGACGCTGCTTGACGCGCTTTCTACAATATAGGTAGCGCTCTTTAGCACATAGCGTAGAGTGCTGCTATGAGGAATCCAGCCTTACAGGAACGCCGCAACCGTCAGATCCTCGCGGATCTTGTCCGGGCGTACATTGAAACCGGCGAGCCCGTCTCCTCGCGCGCGATCTCGAAGCGTTATGAAGAGACGCTGAGTACCGCGACGATTCGCAACGTCATGGCCGATCTTGAAGATGGAGGCTTACTCTACCAGCCGCACACTTCGGCGGGGCGCGTTCCCACCGCCGCTGCGTATCGCTTCTTCGCGCAGGAGATTGCTTCGCAGGCCACGCTGACGATCGTTGATCGTGACTGGATTCAACGCGAAATGGGCGGGGCAAAGACGGCTTCGGAAATTACGGAGCGCGCGGGCCACGTTCTTGCGGAAGTATCGAACGGCCTGGGTATCATTGTTTCGCCGCCGCTCGGCAGAACGGTTCTTGAGCATGCGCGGATGTGGCTCCTTCCGGATGGTCGTGTCGTTGTCGTCCTGATTTCACCTGGAGGGAACACTCGCGATAAAATTGTTCGTCCGAGCAAGCCTTTTGCCCAGTCCGAGCTCGATGCCACCGCGGACTTCTTGAATCGCCACTATTCTGGCTGGACTCTCGAAGACATTCGTGGCGACCTGCTACTGAAACTCGCCACGGATCGCGAGCAATATGAGGGAATTATTGGCAACGCACTCACTTTGTGGGATCCGGCGATGCTCGGAGAGAGTCAAGCGAGTGAGGTTCACGTGGAGGGCACGGCCCAAATTGTTGGGACGCCCGAATTCACAAATCAGGCGCAGCTGCGAGAGCTGCTCGCGGCCATCGAAGAAAAGCATCGCCTGGTCACGGTGCTCAACGCATGCATTGAAACGCCCGAGCCCGTCCATGTGCAAATTGGAGTGAAAGAGATATCGGAAGCCGGCGATAATCTCGCCATCATCAGCGCTCCCTACACGCGCAACGATCTGGTGCAGGGTTCGCTCGGCGTCCTCGGCCCGACGCGCATGCATTACGAGCGTGCCATGACCGCTGTTGCGTACGTTGCGCAGCTATTCAGCGAAGCTTTGAGCAAAATTTGAAACACTTCTTCCAGAAGAGAGGCAGCAAGGTGCCAGACAAGGATTCACCATTTAACCCAGAACGTAACGCGCAAAACGCCGCTTCGGATCAATCCGACGAAGCCAAACTCAGCGCGGATTCCGCCGCTGCTGATGCAGAAGTGACGAAGATTGCTGGCGAACTGAACGAGCTGCGCCAGACGCTCATGCGGCGCCAAGCGGACTTCGACAACTATCGCAAGCGCATCGAAAAGGAGCGCGCCGACGATGCCAGGCGGACTACCGCGCGGGTCATTGAAAGCTTAATCCCTATCATCGATGGCTTCGAACACGCGCTTGCCGCTCATCGCGAAGCCGAATACGAAAACTATCGCAAAGGCTTTGAGCTCATCTACAAGCAGCTCGTGGACAACGTTACGCGGCTCGGTGTCGAGCGCACCGACCCGCTCGGCAAGCAATTTGATCCGCATTTGCATCAGGCCATGGACCGCACGGAAACTGTCGCTCAGGAAGATGGAACGATTCTGCAAGTTTTTCAGCCTGGTTACGTTTTCTATGGACGGGTACTGCGCCCAGCGATGGTCCGCGTAGCGGTTCATCCCGGCGGCGCATCGAAAGAAGCTGCGAACTAATCCGATCCGACAGAATTAATTCAACAGAGCTCATTCAACAGAGGGGATTGCATGGCAAAGGGGAACCAACGAGATTTTTACGAAGTGCTGGGCGTCTCGCGCACTGCTTCCGTCGAAGAGATAAAATCTTCGTATCGAAAATCCGCGCTGAAGTGGCACCCGGACCGCAATCCGGAAAACAAGGAAGAAGCCGAAGTGAAGTTCCGCGAGTGCACGGAAGCTTACAGCGTCCTGAGCGATCAACAGAAGCGCGAAGTCTACGACACCTACGGCCACGCTGGCCTCTCTGGTGCCGGCGGCGGAGTGGACTTCAACAGCACCGTGTTTCGCGACTTCCACGATATTCTGGGCGACTTTTTCGGCTTTGAGGATCTTTTCGGCGGCGCGGGCGGTGGGCGCAGCCGGCGTCGTCAGCAGCGCGGGGCCGATCTGCGCTATGACATGACTCTGACGTTTGAAGAAGCCTCCGTAGGCGTTACCACAAAAATCAAACTGCCTCGCCAGGAGTACTGCGAAGTCTGCAACGGTACTGGTGCCAAAAAGGGGACTGGCATCGTCGCTTGTCAGACTTGCGCTGGCCGCGGCCAACTTGCCTACCAACAGGGTTTCTTCACCATCACGCGCACGTGCCCCGCCTGCCAGGGCGCCGGACAAATTGTTAAGGAGCGCTGCCTCGAATGCCGCGGCCAAGGCCGCATCGAGCGCGAAAAAACGATCGACCTGCGTATTCCGCCCGGCGTGGACTCCGGCACGCGACTCCGCGTCACCGGCGAAGGTGAGCCTGCGCCCAATGGTGGTGCGCCGGGCGATCTTTACGTTGTTCTCGACGTTAAGGAACATCCGTTTTTCGAACGGCGCGGCGCCGATCTTTACTGCACCATCCCGCTGAGCATCACGCAAGCGGCCCTGGGCACAGAATTACAGGTCCCCGGCCTCAACGGTGAGGAAAAACTCAAAATTCCCGAAGCTACGCAAAGCGGCGCCGTTTTCCGGATCAAAGGCAAAGGTCTCGCGGATCCGCGCGGCGGCGGGAAAGGTGACCTCTACTATCACGTTCGTGTTCTCACGCCCACGAAGCTTACGCGCGAGCAACGCAAACTGCTCGAACAACTCGGCGCCTCCCTGAAAGTGGAAAACAAGCCGGCCGACCGCAATTCCACCATCTTCGACAAAGTGAAAGATATTTTTGGCTAACAGGTTGACCTGGCTTTGCGTCTGGATAGTGGGCATCCATGCGTGCTATCGAGCTTAAAATCCTTAGGCGGCCCAGCTAGCATGGGCGAAAGGGGGCCAAACCATGAAGTCAACACTTGCATCCGCCCTGATGTGCTTACTCATCGTCGGAATGGCGCCATCTTTATCTGCTAAGGCTGTCACGGCCAAGGTCATCATCATTGGCGAGGCCTTGAATGGCCAAATCGAAATTACGGACCCGGGCACCCTCGCTCATTTCAATATTTGGGCCGGGCCTGGGGCGAGCTCTAACGAAGCCCAGGGGCTTATTGTCGATTGGTCTCAGGGCAAGATTTCTGCTCCGCCACGCAGACTCCCGCTATACGAAGTGTTCTTTTATGAAGACGCAGGGAATCATCAGGAGAAGCTCGCTTATGTAGTGTCTTACAAGTACGATCCTTCCACTGGTCAAGGCTACGTGTACGTACCGGGCAGGACGGAGAATTGGTATGGCACTAACGTGGGCACGATTATCCGGGGAGTGGAGGGAAGCTGGTTCCACGCCTGGAGCGCTTGGCAGGAAGTGGCGGCACCTCTTATCGCGAAGGCGAAATTGACGGTCGCGAGTTCCTAAGAATTCGAGCATTCCGAATTTCCCTGGCAGTCCTCGCTCTTAACCTCTTAGAAGTGCGCTAGAATCCTCGCGTGCGCCGCAGATTCTTTGTCGAACAATTCGCGGGAACCACCGCGATCATGGAAGACGCCGCCGCGCATCACCTCGGCCACGTCCTTCGCGCCCAAACAGGACAGCTCTATGAGCTCAGCGACGGCTCGGTGGCGTGGCTCGCCCGCATCGAGTCCGTTGCGCGCAATCGCGTCGAATTCGCTCTGCTTGAGCAACTGCCGGCGCCGTCACCAACCGTCGAGGTCACGCTTCTTCTTTCCATCGTCAAATTCGACGCGTTCGAATGGGCCATTGAGAAAGCCACAGAGCTCGGCGTTAACAAAATCATTCCCCTCGCCGCCGCCCGGAGCGAAAAAGGCCTGCTTGCCGCCGCCGAGAAGCGTTCCAACCGCTGGCAGAAGATCCTCTTAGAATCTTCCCAGCAATCGCGCCGGCTGCGCACCCCGCAACTATCAGAGGTCGCCAGGCCTGCCCAGGCCTTCCCTGCGCAGACCGCCGATTTTCGCTTGATGCTTTCCGAGCGCGGCGATGCCGCCTTGATCCGAAGTTTTCTTGCGGGTTCAAATCCTCCGGAAACTCCTGGAACCGCGCCCCCCACCGCAGCTCTCGCCATTGGACCCGAAGGCGGCTGGACCGACGACGAGCTAGCCGTGGCCCGCGCCGCCAGCTTTCGCGAAGCGTCCCTCGGACAACTCATCCTTCGAACGGAGACCGCTGTTATTGCCGCCCTCGCCACGCTGAATTTCGCCCTTTCCGCTGACTGAGCAAGCGCTCCTCACGAATCGCTCTCAATGCTGCAGGCAACGCCACTGCACCACACGCGAATCTCACTTGACGGCGCAGAAAAATCGGCTCGCGTCGTGAAAGCGAAGCGTCAATCCGCCGCGCAAATCCAATCTAGCGCGGCCAGCATCCCCGTGCTATAAATAGAGGGCAGCATAAAAATGCAAAGCACGGACCAGAACCAACCTCTTGCTCCATCGGTTCCGGAAACTCCAGCGCCGGCGCCTTCGACAGCCCATTCCCTGAGAAATGAAATCCGTGTTTGGACCCGCGATCTCCTCATCGCTATTGGCCTCGCGCTCGTCATCATTGTTTTCCTCTATCAACCTGTAAAAGTTGAAGGCACCAGCATGGCGCCGCTGCTCTCCGACCAGGAGCGCATCTTCATCAATAAATTTGTCTATCGGTTCGAACCGATCCAGCGGCGCGACGTCGTAGTTTTCTGGTATCCTCTCGACCATTCGAAGTCGTTCATCAAACGCGTCATCGGATTGCCGGGTGAGAGTGTTGAGATCCGGCAGGGCATCGTCTATGTCAACGGCCACGCCATTGATGAACCTTACGTCCCGGCGCAGTACGAAGACATGAGCGACTTTGGCCCGATTCGCGTCCCCAAAGACAATTACTTCGTGATGGGCGACCATCGCATCAGCTCGAATGACTCGCGCGTGTTCGGCCCTGTGGCCAGCAAGTTTATTTATGGCCGCGCTGTTTTCGCTTATTGGCCGGTCGACCATTTCGGCTCGCTTTCCACAACGGAAGCCAGTTCCACAAACTCGAAGTGACTGGCATACTTCATGAACCTTCTCGGAGGACAACCTGACCGAAGTTCAGCACCGACCCGCCACTCTCGCTCTGGAAGACGGGCGCATATTTAACGGCCGTGCCGCCGGCGCTATCACGCGCCGCGGCGGCGAAGTCGTTTTCAATACCAGCCTCACCGGTTATCAGGAAGTTTTTACCGATCCAAGTTACGCCGGGCAGATCGTGTGTTTGACGTATCCGCACATCGGCAATGTTGGCGCCAATCTGGATGACGAGGAGTCTTCCCGGCCGTACATTGAATCGCTAATTGTTCGCGAGTTTTCGCAAGTCTCTTCGAACTGGCGTTCCGCGGAGACAGCACAGCTCTATTTGAATCGCCACAAAATTCCGGCCATCTGGGATATCGACACTCGTGCGCTCGTCCGCCACATTCGCAATGTGGGCGCGCTTCGAGGTGTTGTGGCCACCGACGGCACACCTGCCGAGCAGCTAATCTTCGAAGCCAAGCAATTGCCCGCGATGGCCGGGCAGGAACTCGCAAGCCGTGTTTCTTGCAAGAAGGCTTATGGTTGGGAGAAAAGCTCGATCGAGCTCACGATTCCGCCCTGGTCGGAAGCTATGGGCGAATCCGGCCGCGTTTCGGACACGCGCAAGTTTCGCGTCGCAGCTTACGATTTTGGCATCAAGCAAAACATATTGCGGCTTCTCGTCGATCACCATTGCGATGTCTGGGTTGTCCCATCGCAAACGTCAGCCGAAGACGTTCTCGCTCTCAACCCGGATGGGGTCTTTCTTTCGAATGGCCCTGGTGATCCGGAGCCTGTCGGCTACGCTGTTGAAAACATTCAAAAGCTTCTCGGCCGCGTCCCGATCTTCGGGATCTGCCTCGGCCATCAGCTCTGCGGCCTGGCCCTGGGCGGGAAGACTTTTAAACTAAAGTTCGGCCATCACGGTTCTAATCATCCGGTACAAAATCTTCTGAACCAAAAAGTGGAAATCACCGCCCAGAATCACGGGTTCTGTGTCGACCCGGAATCGCTGCCCTCGAGCGACGTTGAAATCACACACGTCAATCTCAACGATCACACCAACGAAGGCATGCGCCACAAAAATCTGCCTCTTTTTAGCGTGCAGTATCACCCGGAAGCCTCCCCGGGCCCTCACGACTCCCATTACCTTTTCACGCAGTTCACCACGATGATGAAGGAGCATGCAGCGTGAAATGGCAGTTGGCTTTTGCTCTACTGGCGTTCGGATTTTCATTTACGTCCGGTACGTCGGACACAGCTGAACCTGTTGCCGTGGATGAAATTTGCGGCAAGCTTGTTTCCATCGAAAACGCCCCCGAGAAGGGAACAGGGAATTCCGCCAAAGAGAACGTCAAGCCGTTCGACCACGCGCACGTTAGCCTATTTTCTCCGACGGCGAACGAGGATTGCTGTGTGTTGATGACGCCCGTTGCAGAGGTTACGACCAGTCGTGACGGCAGCTTTCAATTCAAAAAATCCGTCCCCGGCGATTATTGGCTCGTTGCGACCCTCGGCGGAAAAGAATACAAGCTTCTGATTCGCTATCAACCCGGAAAGAAGGGCTCAGCCGACTGTTCGAAGTATTTGTACGCGCTCGAAAACGGCAAGTTTCAGTTTCGAAGAACGGACTCCGTTGTGGCAAGCTTGAAATGACTCGCCCCTCACCGGCTTTTAGTTTGGAACAAACGACGATACTCTAACCACTAATGCCAAAACGCACTGACATCAAGAAAATCCTAATTATCGGTTCCGGCCCCATCGTTATCGGGCAGGCCTGTGAGTTTGACTATTCCGGCGCACAAGCGTGCAAGGCACTGCGCGCCGAGGGCTATGAAGTCGTTCTGGTCAATTCCAATCCGGCCACGATCATGACGGATCCGGAGCTGGCTCACCGCACATACATTGAGCCGCTCACGAAGGAGTATCTTAACGAGATTCTCGCGCGTGAAAAGCCCGACGCGCTTTTGCCAACTGTTGGCGGCCAGACCGCGCTGAATCTTGCCGTCGAGCTTGCCGAGAGCGGCATTCTCGAAAAGCACAAAGTTGAGATGATTGGCGCTTCGCTGCGCGCCATCAAAGTGGCCGAAGACCGTCTATGGTTCAAGGATGCTTGTCGGAAAATCGGTCTCGAGGTTCCGGCCTCGGCCCTCGTCAACAACGCGCAGGATGCTTTGCGTTTGTGCGATCAACTGGGGTTTCCCCTCGTCATTCGGCCATCGTTCACACTGGGCGGCACGGGCGGCTCGATCGCCTACAACAAAGAAGAATTTGGCGAAGCCATCGCGCACGCGCTGGACATGAGCCCCGTTCACGAAGCTCTTGTCGAAGAATCCGTCCTCGGCTGGAAAGAATACGAACTAGAAGTTATGCGAGATCACCGCGACAATTTCGTGGTGATTTGCACCATCGAGAATTTCGACCCGATGGGCGTTCATACCGGCGATTCCATCACCGTGGCCCCGGCGCAGACACTGACAGACAAGGAATACCAGCGCATGCGCGACGCGGCTGCCGCCATTGTCCGCGAAGTCGGCGTCGAAACAGGTGGTTCGAATGTGCAGTTCGCCATTAATCCCGAAAATGGACGCATGACGGTCATCGAAATGAATCCGCGCGTTTCGCGCAGTTCGGCGCTCGCCAGCAAAGCGACTGGTTTCCCCATCGCAAAAATCGCCGCGCGCTTAGCCGTGGGCATGACGCTCGATGAAATTCCCAACGACATCACCAAGAAAACGCCCGCGTGTTTCGAACCGACCATCGATTATGTGGTCGTGAAAATTCCCAAATGGCAGTTCGAAAAGTTTCCGGGCGCGGACAGCACGCTCGGGACGCAGATGAAATCCGTCGGCGAAGTTATGGCCATCGGCCGCACCTTCAAGGAAGCTTTGCAAAAGGGAATTCGCTCGCTGGAACCGCACACTCCCTGGCGCGCACCCGCGGAAACACCGGATTCACTTCTGCGCGAGAAGTTGGCCACTCCGCGCCCTGATCGCATCCATTGGCTTCTAACCGCGGTCGACAAGGGGCTGCCCGCCGAAGAGATCTGCGAACTCACCAAAATCGATCCCTGGTTCATTCATCAGATCGAAGAACTCGTCGCCATGAATCGCCGCGCCGCCACAGTCACCGTTGAAACGGCATCGAAAGAGCTGCTGCGCGAGGTCAAGCGTCACGGGACCAGCGACGAGCAGCTTGCGCAAATCTGGAAGAGCACTCCAGCCTCCGTCCGTCTTCAACGTGCGCGCTACGGTGTTGCGCCGGTTTTCAAACGCGTGGACACCTGCGCCGCTGAATTCGAATCCTTCACGCCCTATCTCTATTCCACATACGAGGACGAAGACGAATCCGACGTCCAGCCGCGCCAGAAGATCATGATTCTCGGCAGTGGTCCGAACCGCATCGGTCAGGGAATCGAATTTGACTACTGCTGCTGCCACGCCGCCTATGCCCTTCGGGAGGATGGTTTCGAAACCATCATGGTGAATTGCAATCCAGAGACGGTTTCGACCGACTATGACACCTCCGACCGTCTCTATTTCGAACCGCTGACACTGGAGGATGTTCTCGCGATTGTCGATCGCGAAAAGCCGCAGGGGGTCATCGTCCAATTCGGCGGACAAACGCCGCTGAACCTCGCGCAAGAATTGAAACGCAATGGCGTGCCCATCATCGGTACCGCCCCCGAATCGATTGACCTCGCGGAAGATCGCCGCCGCTTCGGCGGCTTGCTCGAAAAACTTAAAATTCCCCAGCCGCGCAACGGCACCGCGCTGGTTCCGGAAGAAGCGGCGCGCGTTGCCGCCGAAATTGGCATGCCCGTTCTCGTCCGCCCAAGCTACGTTCTCGGCGGGCGCGCCATGGTCATCGCCTACGACGTGAACACCGTGCAGGAGTACGTCGCGCAAGCTGCGATGATGGGCCCCGCGCGGCCCGTTTTGATCGATCAGTTTCTCGAAGAAGCCACGGAAGTCGATGTCGATGCTCTCGCCGACGGGAAAGACGTCGTCATCGGCGGCATCATGGAGCACATTGAAGAAGCTGGCGTGCACTCCGGCGATTCCTCATGTGTGTTGCCCCCGGTGAGTTTGTCCCCGGCGACTCTCGAACACATCCGGGAATATACGAAGCGCCTTGCGCTGGCGCTGAAGGTTATCGGCCTCATGAACGTGCAGTACGCTATTCAGCGCGACACCGTTTACGTCCTCGAGGTAAATCCACGCGCGTCGCGCACCGTTCCTTATGTCAGCAAAGCGACGGGAGTTCCTTTGGCGAAAGTCGCCGCGCGCCTGATGGCGGGCAAGAAACTGGCCGACATGAATTTGCCGCTGGTGCACCACAACGGTATCGCTGAAATTGCGGTTCACGAATTTTATTCCGTGAAATCGCCGGTTTTTCCGTTCAACAAATTTCGCGGAGTGGACACCATTCTCGGGCCGGAGATGCGCTCGACCGGCGAAGTCATGGGCATTTCCACTTCCTACGGTCTGGCCTTCGCGAAGGCGCAGCTCGCTGCGGGACAGCGGCTGCCGCGTAAAGGCACGGTTTTTCTCAGCGTCAACGATCGCGACAAGCGCCATCTCGGCTCGCTCGGGAAAGAGCTGCACGAGCTTGGGTTCCGCTTGCTTGCCACGCGCGGAACTGCCGCGGCACTTGAAGCAGCAGGCATTCCGGCAGAAGCCGTTTTCAAAGTAAACGAAGGCCGCCCCAACATCGTCGATCTGGTCAAAACCGGAAAGATCGATTTGGTGATTAATACGCCTCTGGGCCGCGAATCCTTCTACGATGAAAAATCGATCCGCCGTGCGGCGATTCGCTATAACATTCCATGCATTACAACGCTCGCCGCGGCTCACGCCGCCGCCCGCGGTATTCGCGCTTTGCTGAATCAGGGCACGGAAGTCGCCGCCCTCCAGGATTTGCATCGTGGCAGTCTTGCCGCTTCCGGCAGCACTACTTCAGGAGACTAAATCATGAACTTATCCGGTGTTTTCCCCGCGCTCACGACGCCATTTTCCGCCGACGGCTCGGTTTCCGTCGAGGACATCAAGCACAACATCGCCAAGTACAATTCGACAGGTCTTGCGGGCTATGTGGCGATTGGCTCGACCGGCGAATCCGTCCTGCTCTCGCGGAAAGAAGTCGACACCGTGCTTGTTGCGGTGAAGGAGTCTGCCGCGCCTGGAATGCGCCTCATCGCTGGTACCGGCGCCGAATCAACGGCTGAAACGATCGAGCGCACGAAGCGCGCCGCTGAGCTTGGTTACCATGTGGCGCTGGTGAAAACGCCGTATTACTACAAGCCGATGTACAAACCGGAAGTCTACATCGCTCATTTCCGCCGCGTCGCTGATGCTTCACCAATTCCCGTGATGCTTTATTCCGTTCCGCAATTCACTGGCGTAGCTCTGGAAGCTCCCGAGGTCGGCGTTCTGGCGCAACATCAAAACATTATCGGCCTCAAAGAAAGCTCCGGTGTCGTGCAACGCGCAGCGGAGATTCTCGCGGCTGCTCCGCCTCCGTTTCAGCTATTAGTAGGCTCGGCCAGCATGATGTTTCCGTCGATGGTGCTTGGCGCGGTCGGCGCCATTCTTGCCTTGGGTAGTCCGCTCCCGGAACAGTGCGTGGCCCTCTATAACGCTGTTCGTTCGGGCGATCTCGAGAAAGCCCGCGAACTTCAAGCTGGGATTTTGCCGGCTTCGAAGCTGATCGTTTCCCAGTACGGCATTCCAGGTGTGAAATACGCCATGGACCTCGGCGGCTACCGCGGCGGCCTTCCACGCCTGCCTCTGCCGGCGTTGAACGAGGAGCAGAAGAAGGCCATCCGTGAATTAATGGCCAAATTGGACGCCAACGCGCCCGCACGCCTTTCCGGAGCCGTCTCCGTCTAAGCGAAGGACCTTTATAGTGTCGAAGTGGCCGGCCTGATTTTCACGGTCTGTGGCGGGACAGATGCGTTCAAATTTGCTGTGACGAAAGGCCGTCGGTATCATCTAATCCGCGATGGAATGTCGAGCCCTGCCGTTTCGCCAACTGCCCCATCAGTCGAAGCTGTTTATTCAATTCCTCGATAATTTCCCCTCGGTCAAACAGTTTTACGGACACTCTCCAACGATTTCATCCGTGAAGAAAACAATCAGGTCGCTCGACTACCCGCGAGAGCAGAGAACTGAGGTGGCAGGAATTCTGCGGCAGCAAAATGCCGCGTTCGGTGCAGGCGATGCGACGCGAGAAAATCTGGACAGGCTTGCGAAGGGCGCGATCGCTGTCGTGAGCGGCCAGCAGGTCGGATTGTTTGGCGGGCCGGCGTACTCGGTGTACAAAGCGGTGAGCGCCATTCGGATCGCGAAGGAATTGACACGAGCGGGTATCGATGCTGTCCCCGTTTTCTGGATGGCAACGGAAGATCACGACCTTGACGAGGTGCGTGTTTCCACATGGTTTCACGCTGGGAAGCTGACGCGGTTCGAGCTTCCGGGGAATGGCGATGCGGGAAAGCCCGTCGGACGCATTCCACTGGGTCCACACGTTGCAGAAATGGTGGACGAGGCAGCAGGGATTTTGACGGCTGCGGGCGGAGAACTGGTCGCGGGGATTTTCCGCGAGAGTTATGGATCCCAGGAAACATACGGAAGCTCTTTCGGGAAGCTGTTTGCGCGGTTGTTCGCGGAAGAGGGACTGATTCTGCTCGATCCGCTGGATGCGGGGCTGCATCGCGTTGCTGGGGAAATTCTGCGCAAGGCGGTGGAGGAGCGTGAAGAGTTGAACGAAGCGCTCCTGACGCGTGGCAAGGAATTGGATAAAGCGGGATTTGCGGCGCAAGTGAAAGTGACGTCGCGGAGCACTCTGCTTTTCAGCATGCAGAAGGGAACGCGGCAGCCCATCGCCGTGAGCGGCGGAAAATTTGTTTCAGGAGAGCAGAGTTGGACGAAGGAAGAACTAATCCATGCAGTGGAGGATGAGCCTGAAAAGTTCAGTCCGAACGCGCTACTGCGCCCCGTGTTGCAGGATTTTCTCTTGCCGACAGCGGCCTACATTGCGGGGCCGGCGGAGATTGCGTACTTTGCGCAGGCCGAAGTGATCTACAGAAAAATGCTGGGGCGCATGCCCGTGATTTTGCCCCGGGCGGCATACACGATTCTGGATGCAAAAGCGGAGAAGCTTTTGCGACGGTACGGATTACAAGTGGAGGATGTTTGGCGCGGGTCGCAAGAACTGCGCCGCAAAATGGAGACGTCGAGCGTGCCGCCTGGGCTTGCTAAAAACTTTGATAAGACCGTAAGGGAGGGCGCGCGGATGCTGGCGCAGCTAAAAAAACAGATTGTGCGGCTCGATCCCACGCTCGGCGGAGCAGTCGAGACGGCTGTGAAAAAGATCTCATTTCAGCTGGAGAAGTTGAAGCGCAAGACGGGCAAAGCTCAAGCGCTGAAAGCCGGTTTGATCGCCACACATCAAGAGTTTCTTGAGTCGCTGCTCTACCCGCATAAGGTCTTGCAGTCGCGCGAATTGTGTTTTCTGCCGTTCCTCGCAGGCTGGGGAATGGGCGGGCTGAAGGAACTCGAGTCGCTGGCCAGATGCTCGAAGCAAAACGAGCACAAGATTCTGCGTATTCCTTGAAACGCTGCAGGGCTTCCAGTGCTTAAACGTGTCTCAGCGCGCGGCACAATCGTGGCACGCAGAGTTTACAGATGCATTCTGGCGTTAGGCGGTTCGTTGGCGGCCTATTCCGGAGAGGAGGCGAAGTTCGCCGAGGATCAGGACCGGGACGTTTGCCGGTTCATTGTTGCGGACCAGGTGTGCGGAGCGTTCGGAACCTGTTGAGTAACCTTCGATTTGGAGTTGCAGGTCCTTCTCGTTCTCGCGGCGGCCGGCGTTCCTGATGGTGACCAGGAGCTTCCTGGAATCGTAATGGACGGTCATGTATTTGGAAGTGGCGGCGCACCAAATCCTAAGATCGCCGAGAGGCGTCTCCTTGCAGGTAAGAGTTTGCTCCTGGGTCACTGCGTTCCATTCCTCGCACTGGGAAAAGATGGCTTCTCGAAAGCTCTTCCAAACGTGGAGTGAGCGGGCGACAGCTGTTTCCTGATTGAGCTTCTCCTCCTGTTTCTGGGCTTCTTCCGTAAGCTTCGCGGCTAGAAACTCCTGCGCTGCCTGCCTTGTGCTCTCGTCCCTCATCGACTATCTCCCGGAGAATTATCTTACACAAGCTCAAACAGCAAGTCGCCAGCGATTTTGGGAGGAGTTGACGGTGGAAGAACGGGCTCGCAAACATTTTTGCGACGGAATTAAGGTGCGCGTGTAGCAAGCGCGGAGCGAGAATTGCGCTATTTGCTAGCTGGCGACGCGCGCGGACGCGGCGCCGAGGACACGCAGGCTTTTTCGTTCCTGGACGAAGACGACGATGTGGAGATTTTCTTTTTTCCAGCTTGATTTGAGTTTCACCTGCTGAGTTAGGACCAGAGGGGAGGAATCTTTGGCTGGTGCGGTTCCTACTTTGTGCAAGGTCCGCAAGGTAGCTACGTGTCGCAGATCTTTGCCGGCGTTTTCGCCAGCTTTCACAGCGCTTTCGAGGCCGTCCTCAGTGACGGCGATCCAAACATCGGCTGGTTCCTGAGTTGCACCGCCGGAAATATTTCCGACATGAATTTCTACGCGTTGAACATCGCTCTTTTCTGCAGCGGTCCCGGTGATGGAGATTTGGGTTTTGGGGCGGTGGGCGGCTTCTTCAATGGCGGTTTGAGCTTCGCGAGCGTTGTTGCCAACAAATTGGGATTGACCATCGACGACCATTTGAGGCGTAAAGGGGGATTTACCTTTGAAGCGGTCGACGTAAGCTTGTTGGCGAAGGGTCCAGTCGGCGGAGGAATAGGAGTCGACCCAACCGTCGTGATTCCAATAGTCGACATGCTCCTCCATGGCGATGATTTGGGCGCCGTCGATGGGTTGGAGGGATTCGAGCTTGCTGAGAAGGGTGTCGGCCGGAGGGCATGTGGAGCAGCCTTCAGAAGTGAACAGCTCAACCAGCACGGGAGCGCGATCTGTTTGCGCGGCGGGCGCGGGAGCTGGGGCGGCCCGCGGTGCCGCCGCACGCGGAGGATTTGGGTTCGCTGTGAGCAGCAAAAGAGTCGCAAGGGCGGATAGACGCAAGGAAGTCTTCATACTGTCATCTCCTTTGTAAGCATCCGACTATTTTCGAAGAAAGTCGAGCTGTCACTTCTGGGAGGAGCCGTCCGTTCAAGCATGAGGGTGATCTTCTTTGGGAAGAGCGTCGGCTAGGAGGAGAGCGGCGCCGCTGAACATGAGTGTGTCGGCGATGTAGTTTAGGCCGTTGCCGATGTCCGCGGGAATGGAAAGTTCGATGGGAAGGTAGATGACCAGGACGATGAGCAGAATCGTAAGGCCGAGGATGGTAGTGGCGAGTCGAGATTTTTTGTTGATGAAGAGGCTGGCGCTGGTGGCGAGGAGGACTGCGCCGGCTAGATAAGCCCAGAAGAGGCGGAGTGGAATCCATGTCGGCGTGATTTTTGCGAGGGGAACCCCGGGCGCGAACTCAGGATGGAGAAAATGTTCGATGCCGAAGAAGAGAGCGGTGGTGGCGAAGAGATATCGGGCGAGGGTCAACAGAGGCGGCGTGGCGTTTGCGGGTTGAGGTGTTTTGTTTTGTGTGGAAGCGAAAGCGAAGGCGCCGCCGCTGAATGAGAGCTCTCTTAGAGCGACGGCCCAGGAAACCCTATCGCGGGGGTTGGCGACGACCCTGGGAATGTGTAGCAGCACTACAAATAGACACATCATGATCCCCAAGAGCGTTGCAGCCAGCAAGGAGTACTTCTTGAGAACGATGCTCAGGGCGGCGGCCACGAGGGCTACGCCGACGAAATAGATCCAAAAGAGATGTGCGGGAATCCAGGAGGGAATCCCACCGGCCATCAACCTGCCAATGGTGAAGTGTTCCCCTGCGAAGACGGCCAAGGGGATGGCGAAGAAGAGGCGGCCAAAGGGCATGAGCTTGTCGAGGCCGCGAGCCTGTGGAACTTCGTTTTTCAGAATTACAGGTAGGCCGACCGCGAGGATAGCCAAGCCAAGGAAGTACGGCCAGAAGACGGTTGCGGGGATGGAAAACACTAAGAGCGTAAGCGCAGGCGCCGGCATATAAGGGAGTGTCACGCGGAAAGTGGTATTTCACAATAGCCACTTAGAGCGAGACTTCTATAACCAGTATGACCAGGGCGCTAAGGCGACGAGCGGAGTTTCCCTCGGTCGATTGCACATCGCGTCGCTGAAAATGGCGTTTTCCCTTGAAAAAGCGGTTAAATCGTGATATAATAAGTAAAGGGAGTTTGTTAGGTATCGATGGATTTCCGCGCTGTGGAGACTGACTAAATTTAGGAGGCAGGCATGGGGACGGGCATTGTTTACGCGAAGAACGAAGAGGGAGAAGAGCTTGCTGTGATTGATGTGACGCATCCGGCGTTTGCGGTGGCGGCTGGCGAGGCGGAACTAGCGGCGATGGCAGAGCAATATATTCGCGAAGCTGGGCAGCGCCGAGAGATTCCTGAGGCAATGCGGGAAGCTTTGCGAAATTCAATGCTTGGACGAGGGCTTATCTCAGCCACGGAAACTTACCTGGATGGGATGAGCACGTATCTGTTGAAACTGGGCCCCGAGAATTTGGGAAAAGGGGCGACTCCGATCGATCTAAGAATTGCGGCGTCTTTTCCGGCATTTACGACGCGACTTCGGTTACAGGACATGGCGCGATTACTGGCTGAGGGGCTGAGGCCAGCGGTGGCGGCTGCGCCTTGGCGGCCGTTGCGGTTGGTGAATATCGGGGGTGGGACGGGGGCGGATTCTTGGAACGCGCTAATTTGTTTGCATCGCGAGCAGACGGAGGTGCTGAAGGGACGCGAGAGTCTGATTGCGGTTTTGGATCGGGATTCGCGGGGCGCGACGTTTGGGGTACGGGCCGTGGAGGCTTTAGGTACGCCTTCGGGCCCGTTGGATGGTCTGGATCTCGAGTTTCGATATTTGAGTTATGAGTGGTCTGATTTGGATTCATTGGGGAAGATATTGGAGGGATTAGACGCTGGGGAGGCGGTGTGCGGAATTTCATCGGAGGGAGGTCTCTTTGAGTACGGCTCGGACGAAGAGATTGTCTCGAACCTGCTGGCTCTCCGCGGTGGAACAGCAGAGGATGCCATTGTCGTAGGATCGGTGACGCGCGACGGAGGTCCGGCGCGCGCTTCGTTGACCACGACCCGATTCCGGACGCTGCCGCGAACGATGGAAGCGTTCCATACGATTGCAAAAGAGGGCGGTTGGAACGTGCAGGCAGTAGTGGAGCGTCCGTTCAGCTTCAACGTGCGGCTCGTGAAAGCGTGATGTTCGGTAACGCGGTGATGGAGCGGAGTATAGCGTCGGCGGCGACCGGGAGAAGTTACTCCTTTTCGATTGGGCGGAAGGGTTGAGACGGCGACTTGGCATGATGGGACCGGAGCCTTGAAAGCAGAACTTTGAGGCGCTGGCGGTCTGGCTCGGCCAGTGCAGCGAAGCGCAGGCCGAGCCCGCTGCCGCCCTTGACGTGTCGGACCACGGCATCGGCTTTGATGCGGCCCTCCTGGACAAGGAAGTCGAGCTTCGCGGACATGCCCTCTTTGACTTTGAGGTGCGGGGTTTGGATGAAGAGTCCGTCGATGCTGATGTCGAGAACCCTGGAAACATCGTCGCGGCCGTTGCAGCGCCAGCAAACCCAGATGTCTTCCGAAGCCAGAAGGCGAGTCAGGGCGCGGCGTGAATAAGACGGTTTCTGTACCAAGAGAGGCTCCCTTGAGCGCCAGCACCTAGCCGAGGGGAGTGGGCTGGGGGAGACCGGCTCGCCTGAGGTGCTGGTGCGCTCGTGATTCAATCGGTCACGAAATTTGGTATAGGCGCTCATTTGTTCGCTGCGTTCTGCGTTCAAGCTGGAAACAGTGGTGCTTGCTCAGTAGAGACAAAAAGCTCGAAAACGTTTCATTTTGGGAATGGCGCGCTAGGCGGCCTTCCGATTGTCAGGGCCGACCGAGGCCATGCTGGCGACAGAGGCCATATTGGTGACTTTAGCTATGTTGATGACGGGGTGCCGGAGCGCGGCCAGCCGCGCTACGGCCAATTCCATCGCCTTTTGGAGTATGTAGAGGCTGGCGACGACCCCAGCCAGGGCCGCAAAGCCAAGGGCGAAAATGGCGAAGGCGGCCAGGAGTTCGCGGACGACGTAGAACTGTGCCAGTGCTATTGCGGCTAGAAATGCCCACAACCACATGCGTCCGGTGTCCTTGAGCTTGCTCCCCACGGCAGCCTCCAGAATATTTTGAACGGCGGCCCTGGCCTGGGACATTTGCCATGGACGCCGTTCTGCTTACTTACTTGGTGGTGGGCCAAGTAAGTTGGTGTTGGATGACGATGTGCACTTTTACTCAGTTCAGGAGAAGCGGCAATGCACGGAAGGTGAACTGGAGGTGGACTGGAGGTGAACTGGCCGTTTATGGTCAGGTCGACAGGCGGGTGTCTGGCTGGTGGTAGAATTTGCCAGATTTTCGGGAGAGGCGCGATGTCGATCGAGGTTTTGCGCGTGAAGACTCGGCGGCGGACGGAGTTTGTAGATGTTACCGACGACGTGAAGAGGCTGGTGGCGGCTTCGGGCGTCGCGGAGGGCGTTTGCTACGTGTACGTACCGCACACGACCGCGGGGGTGGTAATTAACGATCATTTTGATCCGGATGTGGCAACGGACTTGGAGGGAGTGTTTGAGAGGTTGGTGCCGCGAGCGGGGGCATACCGGCATGCCGAAGGCAACTCGGATTCGCACGCTAAAGCCGTTTTGACGGGGGCCTCGCAGATGATTCTTGTGGAGGGTGGAAAATTGGTGTTGGGGCAATGGCAGGGGGTGTTTTTTTGTGAGTTTGATGGGCCGCGGGAGAGGAAGGTGTGGGTGAAGGTGATGAGCGAAGGAGGCGATAACGTGACGAAGTAACGAGTTAAGGATGAATTTCTCGATGCTTCGGATCGGTTCGGATGGCACTGCGAGTTCTCTAAACACAGAGATCGCAGAGGACACAGAGGTCGCGGAGAAGAACGGTGTGTTAGAGTTTTTGCAATGATGATGGCGAAGAACAAGTTAGGGATTTACGTGCAGGTGCCGTTTTGCCAGACGAAATGCACTTATTGCAATTTTCATACTGGCGTGGTGTCGGTCGGACGGTTTGCGCCTTATGTTGAGGCGGTTTGCCGAGAGATTCGCGGGTATCGGGAATTGTATCGAGCCGCGGGGATCGAGTTGGCGCCGGAATTCGGGTCTGCGATCGTGGATACGGTTTATTTTGGCGGTGGAACGCCTAGTTTGTTGGAGCCGGAGTTGTCGGGGCGGATGATTGGTGAGATTCGGAGAGCGTTTGCGAACGAGTTAAGTGAGGTGACGTTGGAGGCTGATCCGGAGACGGTCACGGCGGAGAAGGCGGGAGCTTGGGTTGCGGCGGGTATCAATCGCGTTAGCTTTGGAGTGCAGTCGTTTTCGGATAGGGAATTGGTGGCGGCAGGGCGAATGCACCGGCGGGCGGATATTTATCGGGCCGCCGGGATTTTGCGGGAATCTGGGATTCGGAATATTAGTTTTGATTTGATTGCGGGATTGCCGTACCAGACGAAAGAAAGTTGGGCGGAATCCCTGCAGGAGTTGGCGAAGCTGGCCCCTGAGCATGTTTCGGTTTATTTGATGGAGGTGGATGAAGGTAGCCGGTTGGGGCTGGAGATTTTGCAAGGTGGGACGCGGTATAGCGCTGGGGCCGTGCCTGGAGACGATACGATGGCGGAATTTTATGAGACCGCCTGCTCGTTTTTGCAGGAGTTGAATTATCACCATTATGAGATTTCGAATTGGGGAAAGCCTGGGTTTGAGTCAAAGCACAATTTGAAGTATTGGAGACGTGAAGCTTATTTGGGAATTGGAGCGGGGGCGCACTCGTTTTCGGGGACGCAGCGGTGGGCGAATGCGCACGATGCGGCGGCGTACGTGCGGGCGATTGAGGTCGGGAGTTTGCCGGCGGAGCAAGTGGAAGCAGTGACGCGGGAGAGTGCTTTGGAAGAGGAGTTGTTCTTGGGGTTGCGGCAATTGCAGGGGATTGATATGGGGCGAATTGAGCGGGAGTACGGGGTTGGGTTAGGGACCAGATTTGAGGGATTGGAAGCGGCGGGGCTCGTAGAGAGAGACGGAAATGTAGTTCGGCTTGCGCCGGCGAAGTTGAGTGTTTCGAATGAGGTGTTCGTGGAATTGATGAGGTGAGGGGGTGCGCTGATTAGTTAAGGTCAAAGTTGAAGGTCTTTTTTAACATAGAGGGCACAGAGGACGCGGAGAAGAAGAGGAGCGGACACGGTGACGGGGACGATTGCGAAGAGCGGAATGCGGAGTGATCCGGACGACGTGACGGCGTTGGATAACATTGTCGATTTGCGAAGCGATACGGTTACGCGGCCAACTGCAGGGATGCGGCGGGCCATGGCGGAGGCTCTCGTCGGGGATGATGTGTATGGGGAAGACCCGACTGTCAATAAGCTGGAACGGAGAGCCGCTGAGATATTTGGGAAAGAGGCAGCGTTGTTTGTCCCGACTGGGTGCATGGGGAATTTGATTGCGATTAAGACTTGGACGCATCACGGCGATGAAGTGATTTGCGATGAGAAGAGTCATGTGAATTTATATGAGCTGGCGTCGATGTCAGCGATTGCGGGGTGTATGCCGCGTATTGCGCGAGGGGTCGATGGGATTCTTTCCTGGAAGCTGATTGAAGAGGTGATTCGGCCGAAGATTTATTACGACTCGCAGACGGCGCTGATTTGTATCGAGAATACGCACAATATGGCAGGCGGAACTTTGCATGCGACGGCTTCGGTAGATGAGATCTGCGGGCGTGCGCATGACGCGAAATTGAAAGTACATTTGGATGGGGCGCGGATTTTCAATGCGGCGGTGGCGCTGGGCGAGAGCGTTGCGGCGATGACAAAGCAAGTGGACTCGGTGATGTTTTGTTTATCGAAGGGGCTAGCAGCGCCGGTGGGCTCGATGATTCTGGGGTCGGCGGAGTTTATTGAGAAGGCGCGCATTTACCGGAAGATGTTCGGCGGAGGAATGCGGCAGTCTGGAGTCATTGCGGCGGCGGGTCTAATTGCGTTGGAGGAATCGCCCAGTCGGCTGCATGTGGATCATGAGAATGCGCGGATTTTGGCCAAGGGGATTGCGCTGATGCCGGGTCTGAAGATCGATCCGGTGAAGGTGAAGACCAATATTGTGATTTTTGACTGCGAAGGGACGGGAAGGAACGCGGTGGAGTTGTGCGATCTCTTGCGAGAGAAAGACATTTGGGCGCTCGATACGGCTACTTATTCAGTGCGTTTTGTGACGCATTGCGATGTGGATCGAGCGGGATGCGAACGGGCGCTGGCGGCGTTGGCGGAGATTGTGGGACGGCCGCAGACCGCCAGAGCGTGACGAGAGAATGCGGCGATGTATCGAAATGGCAGACCGATCATGCACCTAAGCACAGCCGATTGATTATTGGGGGATTTCAGACGTCACCGGCTCGGTGGGTGCGCCGATCTTCTGTTTGTCGTCGATCGAGAAGAGCAAAAATTGGCTAAACGTATGACGGCGGTGAAACCGCTGGCCGGAGATAGAGCAGTACCAGTCGGCGCTCTTGGGAAGCCAGAGCTGCAGCGACTTGTCGCGAAAGCTCACAGGACCGTATTCGATAAGCTGATGATCTCGCGCGAGCCGGATTTCCGGGGCCGGGCGCATGATGTCCGATTCCATGGCGAGAACTTGTGATGTGCCGACATCGATCCAGGCACGCCCCTTCTGCCCGACGGCAACGAAGCGGTTTCCCACGTGGTAAGTAAGCATGGTACTGGCATGGTCGGCGCGTTGATTAAAATGCACGACCCACGCGGCGTGACCGTTCCAGGAGCTGCGACCTTCGCACCGAAATTCATATTTGGCCCGCATGTACGGGTGAAAAATTAGAGCCAGCGTGGGGAGACCGACGGTGGCGATGTGTCCGGGAAAATCCTTTATAGCCACCGAATTACTACTGTTGCGGTATTCCCTTACGTCCAAATCCGTCTTGCCAACCTGGCGGATCTCGACGAGGTAATCAAATTTGCGTGTCTCACGCGAGGTTTGCAGTCCCATTGGGCTGATGATGGAATGCTCGATCTCTTCGGTGGCCGTGAAACGATCGACATTCTGGACCAGCTCCTTAGCGCGACCGCCGGCGGCGTCGACGACTTGATTGAGATCGCAGGCGCCACTGGAGTCGAGGTCGAGTTTCTCGCTGTCTACGTCGGGAGGCGCCCAATTAGTTTCCGTGACGGGATTCAAGTCCGGGAGGGGCGGCAGGTCGGAATCCAGTGCTGCGGCGGCTCCGCCGCTCAAATCGCGGACGCCCGAGGAAGAAGAGTCCGAAATCCCCACCGCGGTGCCAGCATCGCCGGAGGCTCTCGGCAAGCTCATCTTGCGCAGGGCATCGGCATATTTTTGCGCGACGGGTGCCTGCGGACTATTGGGCAGGTCGTGCAGAAATTTCTCAAATGTTGCGGCGGCGCTGGGATAATCGTGGGCGAGATACTGGGCTTCGCCGAGCGCGAGCAGAGCGGCCGTGTGTTCCGGAGAGATCTTCAGGCTCTTCTGCAAGTAGGCTGCGGCTTTTGAGGGATCCTTCTGGCGCAGAAGAAGTAATCCCATCAGATAATTCCCGTCGGCGAAGTTCGGGTCGTATCCCAGGGCCAGCGAAAGATGCTGCTGGGCTTGGCCGAGCCGGTTTAGTTGCAGCGCCTGAAGCGCTTTTTCAGATTCCTTAATGGCTTTGGGCGAGGTGGAGATAGAGCCGACCTTGACCTTCGCACCAACGGCGGTGGGTACCAGCGCGACCGTAATGTTTTGCTCCTTCTGAGAACCAGAGATGAGAACCTGCTCCTGAACGGTGCGGTAGCCGGACGCCCTAATTTCCACGAGGTACTGGCCCACGGGCAAATCCGTGAACTGCGCCTTGCCTGCCTGATTGGAAGTCGTGGAGATGTTCGTTTCGATTTGCGAGGTCACAAGTCTGATCTCGGCGCCTCCGAAAAATGGCGCACCGGCGGAGTCCTGGATTTCGAAGGTAATGCGGCCGCTTGATGCGAAGTCTTTTACTCCGCGCGTGTCCGGAGTCGCTGCAGTGACGGACTGCGCTGCGGAAGAGTCGGGGAGAAAGAGCAGCGCAAGGGCGTTGAACGCCGCACATAAGGCTAAATTGGAAGACCAGTCCGTCAACCGTCGCATGGGCCCACCGCTGGCCCTAATCATATCCCATCTTTAATGCTGAATGTAACGAACACCGAGGAAGATCGAGGGAGCCGAGAGACGCGCGCTTTGTTTCGCATGACGATGTGGATCGCGCGGGATGCGAGTGCGGTGGCGTTGGGGAAGATTGTGGCGCGCCGGTAGATGGCCAGGACGTAAAGAAGGAATCAATCGTCGTTTAATCAGAAGGCGTCCGTCGGTCGATTGATAAAGAACACGCCTAGGTTTAGGCTACCCCAAGGCCCGCTGAGTTTATCCCGAGAGGTACTAAAGATGGCAATCTCGTCGGCAGTCAGGCGCAGAGTGTTGACTCTCTACGACCGAGGATGGGATCGGGAGAGGATCGCGGCATCGACAGGTCTCGAGCCGGGGGCTATCTCCACCATTAAGGCCAACGATAAACGAGGAGCGAAGGGGAGGAGTGCTGCGTCCAGGAAAGCGAACCAAACCAGGAAACAGGAGGTACTCCGTGTGTTAACGGATGCTGGTGAGATCAAGTCTGCTTATAAGGCTCTCGCACTCGCGCTGAAGACGAAGGCAAGAAAAGTCGAAGCTCAGATTGGTTGGCAGCATGGGACGCGAAAGGTAACTGTCCATTGGCACGATCGATTGAGATTCTGGGTTGCGCTGGAGCCGAAACTAATTCCGAACCGCTACTGGATCGGCTTTGGCCTCATGGATCCGAAACGCCACAAGTTGCTTCAGATTACGTGTGAAGCGAACCCGCCACGTGAAGGCGTCGATCGCCGTTGTGCGGGGGTCTTCGTGAGAGACCGGGCGGGGAACTTGATGCTCGGCCATACCGGGAAAATAGGCGGGGGCCGAGTGGGTATCGGGAAGACAGCATTTCTTCGAGGTTATTCGGGTAGGGAAATCCGCGCCGAGTGGAAGAACCGAGATCACGCTGTTAGGTCCGAGGTGATTGTCATTGGGCGGATCCGGGGATCGAATTTCTTGAGTGAGGTCTCCAACTTTATCGTCGAAGTCGAGTTGTTCAAGCAAGGAGCGACGGGGAACTCTCTGGAAACGGCGCGACGCCTAAAAGAGGTTGCGGAAGCAGCCGTAAAAGACGGACGGTTTGATCCGGAGAACGTTGTCGACGCAAGAGAGAAGATAATGGCCAGCATCGTCGCGCGCCGCGGCCAAGACGGATTTCGGAAGAGACTCTTAACAGAATATGCGGGAAGGTGTGCTGTCACCGGTTGCGACTGTGCCGAGGCTCTAGAGGCCGCGCATATTCGGCCATATTTTGGACCTGAAACGAACCACGTAACCAATGGCCTCCTGCTCCGAAGTGACGTGCACACACTGTTCGACCTTCAGAAGGTCGGAGTCGATCACCATCTAAAAGTATTTGTCTCGACGCCCCTCCGAGGCACTGCGTACGGTGCTTTGCATGGTCGTCCCCTTTCTTTGCCGAAGAGTCTGCGTGCGCGACCAAATGCAAAAGCTCTCAAGCTGCACCTAGCCGGTGTTAAGTAAAATCGCACGATTTTAGATCAAGAAAACAAGCGCGGAGAGACATGGACCAATACTGCGCAGGCTTGTGTAAAATGGACCATAAGCGGAACTTTGGCGGAGTATTGCCGAGGCATATAGCCGCGCGGAGACAACGTGGACTTCACTTTTAGCGAAGAACAGCAACAGTTGCGGCGGAGTGTGCGGGAGTTTGCACAGGGCGAAATATTGCCGCACGTGATGGAGTGGGATGAGGCTTCGCATTTTCCGATCGAAATTATGCCGAAGCTCGGCGAGATGGGGTTGCTTGGCGTGATTTTCCCGGAGGAATACGGCGGGGCGGGGCTCGGGTACATCGAGTACGTCATTGCGATTGAGGAATTGGCGCGCGTGGATGGGTCGATTGGGTTGATTGTGGCGGCGCACAATTCGCTCTGCAGCAATCACATTTTTAAGTTTGGGACGGAGGCGCAGAAGAAGAAGTATTTGGCGCCATTGGCTTCGGGGAAGAAGATCGGCGCCTGGTCGTTGACGGAGCCGGAAGCGGGATCGGATGCGGGCGGGACACGTACGACCGCGCGGCGCGATGGGAATTTTTGGGTGTTGAACGGTGCGAAGACGTTTACGACCAACGGGCACTATGCCGATTTTTGCGTGGCGATGGCGGTGACTGACAAGTCGAAAGGCTCGCACGGAATCAGCGCGTTTATTTTGGAAAAGGGGATGGCGGGATTTAAGCCGGGGAAGAAAGAAAACAAGCTGGGGATGCGGGCCAGCGATACGTCGGAAGTGATTTTCTCGGATTGCCGCGTGCCGGTCGAGAATCTTTTGGGGCCGGAGGGCGAAGGGTTTACGGGAAGTTTGAAAATTTTGGACGGCGGCAGGATTTCGATTGCGGCTTTGGCGCTGGGAATGGCGCAAGGCGCGCTGGACGCGGCGGTGAGTTACGCGAAGCAGCGCAAGCAGTTTGGACAGGCGATCAGCGAATTTCAGGCGATTCAGTTCAAGTTGGCAGACATGGCTACCGAGGTGGAGGCCGCGCGGCTGTTGGTGTATCAAGCAGCTTGGCTGGCCGATCGGAAGGATGTGCGGTTTACGCGTGAGTCGAGCATGGCCAAATTGTTTGCCAGCGAAGTAGCGGTGCGTGTGGCGAATGAATGCGTGCAGGTTCACGGCGGCTACGGATTCATTAAGGATTATCCGGCGGAGAAGTTTTATCGCGATGTGAAGTTGTGCACAATCGGCGAAGGAACGAGCGAAATTCAGAAGTTGGTGATTGCACGGCAACTGTTGGGGAAAAAGTAAGATGAAGAGGCGCGGGCCGGTCTGCGGATAACCTGCCCGGAGCATTTGGGGCTAGTGGCGAAAATCAGGATAATAGGCGGGTGCGCTCAGCCTTCTTCGCATCCTCGAGCAATTCAAGGACAAAATGACGCTGCCTGTTGAGACGTGGGCGGAATTGGTGCGCTCAGGAGATGTGCGCGCGATTTCGCGCGCGATTACGGCGATTGAGAATCATCAGGCGGAGGCAGAGGAGCTGCTGAGGCGGCTTTTTGCGTCGACGGGGCGGGCTTATCTGACTGGAGTGACCGGAGCGCCGGGGACGGGGAAAAGCACTCTCGTTGATCGGCTTGCGGCGTATTACAGGAAACACGACCAGCAGGTGGGCGTGATTGCGGTCGACCCAACAAGTCCGTACACAGGCGGGGCGATCTTGGGGGACCGCATCCGGATGCAGAGCCATGCCAGCGATCACGGGATGTTCATTCGGTCGATGGCCACGCGGGGATTTATGGGAGGATTGGCGCGGGCAACAGCGGAAGTCGCGCTCTTGCTGGACGCGGCGGGGAAGCAGGAAGTTTTGATCGAGACTGTCGGAGTGGGGCAGGACGAGATCGATATTGTGCGGCTAGCGGATTGCGTGTTGGTAGTTCTCGTGCCGGGATTGGGCGACGATATTCAGAACATGAAAGCCGGATTGATGGAGATTGGCGATATTTTTGTTTTAAACAAGGCCGACCGCGAGGGGGCGGACCGGTTAGAGCAGCAACTGCATGCGATGTTGTCGCTGGTTATGCCGCGTGACGGTTGGCATCCGCCGGTAGTGCGGACAGTGGCTAGCGAGAGCAAGGGGATTGGCACTCTGGCAGAGACCATTGGAAAATTTCGCAAACATTTTGAATCCAGCGGGGAACGCGAGCGTAAACATGTGGAGCATTGGAAGCGTCGGCTGCTCGGGTTGATTGAGTCGCGGCTAGTGGAGCGCGTTCTGGGCGGGGCCAACGGAGAGTCTCGCCTAGCCGAGATGGCAAAGGACGTGGCGGAACGCAAGAAGGATCCGTTCACGGCAGTGAACGAGTTGTTGGCTAAGAGTGGAGTGGCGTGATGCATTTTGGCGGGATGGAAGTGCGCTACATCGATGCTGGAAGTTTCTGGCTGGATGGCGGCTCGATGTTCGGGATTGTGCCGCGCACGATGTGGGAGAAGAAAATGGTTCCGGACGAGCGGCACCGGCTGAGGTTCGCATGCAATTCTCTGCTCGTGCGAGCGGGCGGGAAAACAGTGCTGGTGGAAACCGGAAATGGGACGAAGTGGGACGAAAAACTGCGGAAGATCTATAGCTTTCCTGCGAACGACCCACTGACAGAATCGTTGGCGAAAGAAGGCGTGAGACCGGAAGAGATCGATCTGGTCATCAACACGCATCTGCATTTTGATCACGCGGGAGGGAATACGCGGCTGGTCGATGGCGGCGTGGTGCCGGCGTTTTCAAAAGCGAAGTATGTGGTGCAGAAAGCCGAGATGGAGCATGCGCTAAAGCCGACGGAACGTGATCGCGCGAGTTACTATGCGCAGGATTTCGTGCCGGTAACGGAAACGGGGCAGTGGCAGTTCGTGGATGGAGACACAGAAATCTTACCTGGGATTTCAGTGGTGAAGATTCCTGGGCATAACCTGAACATTCAAGGCGTCCAGATCAAGGGCGGCGGAAAAAAGTTGATGTATGTTTCGGACTTGCTTCCCACGCGGCATCATTTGCCGCTGCCCTGGATTATTGCGTACGATCTATATCCCCTGACGACACTGGAGACAAAGCGAACGTGGATTGGCGAGTTTGTCCGTGACGGATGGATCGTAGGACTTGGGCACGACCCGGATTTTCCGGCGGGGACTCTGCACGAACACGATGGCAAAGTGGCTTTCGAACCGGTAGACCTCAACTGTTAATTACACGGAGACCAGCGAATGGCGGCTGCTAAAACAGAGAAGTCGAAGCGCGCAAACACGCAGGCGGAGATTGGGATTATTGGCGGTAGCGGGCTGTACTCAATGAGCGGCTTGACGAAGATGCGCGAAGTCACCGTGAAGACTCCGTTCGGCGAGCCGTCGGACGCGATAGTTCTCGGGATGCTGGAAGGCAAGCGTGTGGCGTTTCTTGCGCGGCATGGGCGCGGTCACCGGATTTTGCCGAGCGAAATCAATTTTCGGGCGAATGTGTACGCGATGAAGCTGCTGGGAGTGGAAAGGATTATTTCTGTCAGCGCGGTGGGATCGCTGATGGAAGATCTGCGGCCTGGAGAGTTTCTGGTGCCGGACCAGTTCGTGGACCGCACGAAGAATCGCGTTTCGACGTTTTTTGGAGAAGGTCTGGTAGCGCACGTGGGATTTGATAAGCCGACGTGCGGACAGGTATCGGCTGCCCTGGCGGATGCGAGCGTGCATTGCGGAGTGATGGTGCACCGGCGCGGAACGTATGTCTGCATCGAGGGGCCGCAGTTCTCGACGCTGGCCGAAGCCAACATGCACCGCCAGTTGCGTTTCGAAGTGATTGGCATGACCAATGTGACGGAAGCGAAGCTGGCGCGCGAAGCGGAGATTTGCTACGCGACGATTGCCATGATCACGGATTTTGATTGCTGGCATCCCGACCACGAGTCCGTGACGGCCTCGCAGATCATCGCGACGCTGGTGCAGAATGCCGAAAACGCGCAGAAGGTTTTGCGCGAGGCGGTGCGTGCAATGCCGGAAGCGCGAAGCTGCAAGTGCGGAGCTGCCCTCAAGCACGCCCTGGTTACGGATATGAAGCTGGTCCCAAAAGCCACGAAGAAAAAACTCGAAGCGATTATCGGCAAATACATTTCCTAGGAGAAGCCTGTGTCCTTACTTGTAGTTGGATCGGTGGCATTTGATGCCCTCGAAAGCCCGTACGGAAAAGTTGACTGGACGCTTGGTGGTGCGGCGACCTACTTTGCTCTTTCCGCGAGTTTCTTCGCGCCAGTGAGCCTCGTCGCGATCGTGGGCGAGGACTTCACCGCCAAGGACGAAGCTGTCTTTCGCGGTCGGCATATCGATACCGAAGGCCTGGAGCGCGCAGCGGGTAAAACGTTTTTTTGGGCAGGCCGCTACTCGGAAAATTTGAATGAGCGCGTGACGCTTGCCACGGACTTGAACGTGTTTGCTGGATTCAAGCCCAAGCTACCGGAAAAATACAAATCATCGAAGTACGTCTTTCTGGCGAACATTGCACCGGATTTGCAGCGCGACGTCTTAAAGCAAGTAAAGGGCAAGCCGAAGCTCGCCGCGCTGGACACCATGAATTACTGGATCGAACGGACGCCCGACGAACTGCGCGAGACTCTTCGCCATGTCGATATTCTGATGATCAACGATTCCGAGACCCGACAACTTTCGAACGAGCACAATCTGCTGCGCGCGGCAAAGCATATTTTCAAGATGGGGCCCTCCACACTGGTGGTGAAACGCGGCGAATACGGGGCCATGATGGTCGACAAACGCGGCGTATTTTGCGTGCCAGCGTTTCCCTTGGAAGAGCCGCATGACCCGACTGGCGCGGGAGACAGCTTCGCGGGCGGCTTTATGGGCTATTTGGCGGGTGCCAAGGACTTGAGCGATGCCACCCTTCGCCGTGCGATGGTGTACGGTTCTGTGCTGGGAAGCTTTACCGTGGAGAGATTCGGCCTGGACCGGCTCCGCGTGCTAAAACGGAGCGAGATACACGCCAGGGCACGGCACTTCGCGAAATTGACGCAATTCAAATTGTAGTGTGTAGAATCCTGCCATAGCATCAGAAATGCGGGAGAACATGCTTCCCCTAAGCACAATATTGGCGCGGCTGGCGTGGGCCGCTTTGCTGGGCTCAATTATCGGTGTCGAACGCAGTGTTCGCAGGCGTCCAGCAGGGATGCGCACGGGGTTCTGCGTTGCGTTAGGCGCGGCGCTCTTCACAATCGCTTCAGTGGAAATTGCGCGGCTCACCGGCGACGCCAGTACGACTCGAATCGCCTCAAATATAGTGCAAGGCATCGGATTTCTCGGCGCAGGCGTGATTCTTCGCGAGCGAGGCAACGTCACGGGGCTGACAACGGCAGCGACCATTTTTGCCGTGGCGGCGATGGGCTTGGCGGCTGGCGGCGGGCTGTACGCGGTTTCAGGGATTGCCTGCGGGCTGGTACTGTTCGGCTTGATTGTTCTTTTCTACGTCGAGGACTGGCTCAACTTGAAGCCGCGCTACATGTTGTTCCGCATTTTTGTGGACCGTGCCGAAAATATGGTTACGGATGTGCACAAGATCTTCTCGGATTTGAAGATCGCCATCGATAATTTTCAAGTTTCCCTCTCGGGTGATAAAAATCTGATTCAGTTCGACGCCGAAGTCAATCCTCACCAGCAGGAAAAGATTCTTCAAGCGCTGTGCAAACCGGGTATGAATTGCGAAATGGTCCCAGTGGATCGGCAAAACGGATGAGTGTTAGGGCTAGCGGAGTGCAAACGCCGTCGATAGTAGGCGAGGCGCGAAAGCCACGCGCTCTGAATTCGAGAAGTGTGTTGATGCCGTTTGCGCCAGCGTCTCCGGCGGAGTTTTCCAAAGTAGTGGCGGGCGCTGAGGAGCTACGCAGGCTGGGATTTCATGTGGCCGATTCGACCCCGCTCACCCCGGAGGGATACTTCGCTGGAGCGCTATCTAGCAGACGCAATGAGCTCTTGAGCGAGTTAGAGCGCAACGATGTGGATGCGCTTGTGGCCGTTCGCGGCGGGTATGGGTCGAACTACTTGCTCGATAATCTTGCGATAGAACGCGCGCATTCGCCAAAGGTAATTTTGGGGTACAGCGATTTGACGTCGCTTCAGGCGTATCTGTGGAAGCAGCATTCGTGGATCGGATTTTATGGGCCGATGCTCGCTGCTGGATTGGATGCGGGCGATGGCGCGCCGAGTGGGTATGACCGGGAGTCGCTGCTTGCGGCCGTTGGAAAGACGGATGCCGGCTGGACCCTGAGGCTAAGAGGCGAGACGCTGATCGCTGGAGAAGCGGAAGGCCGCGTTCTTGGCGGCTGTCTGACGATGGTCGAAACCACATTGGGGACGCCGTGGGAACTGGACACGCGCGGTTCGATCCTGTTGCTTGAGGATCGCGGCATGAAGCCGTGGCAAGTGGACCGGGCGCTGATGCATCTCAAGCAGGCGGGAAAATTTGAAGGGGTTCGAGGGATCGTGCTTGGCGAGTTTCCGGATGGTGGTCCGATCATGTCGGGCAGCGCGACAGTGCGTGACGTCTGCGCCAGGATTTTAGGCGCGCTGGGAGTGCCGATTGTTTATGGCTCCGCGGTAGGACATACGCCGCGTCCGATGTTGACTGTGCCTTTGGGAGTAAAGGCGCGTTTGAGAGCTGAAGGGGAAGGGCAGTTGGAGATTCTCGAACCGGCGGTTGTGCCATGAGCGATATGAAGCACGTTCACGTGATTGGAATTGGCGGGTCCGCGATGGCACCGCTTGCCGGAATGTTGCGCGAGCATGGTTATCGCGTGACGGGATCGGATTCGGGAGTTTATCCGCCGGCTTCGACGCTGCTGGAGAAATTGGGGATTTCGTTTTTTCATACCTTCGATGCGGCGAACTTGACGCCCGCGCCGGATTTGGTCGTCGTTGGGAATATTATTGCGCGCGGGAATCCGGAGCTGGAAGAGGTCCTGGATCGCAAGATTCCGTACCGCTCGATGCCGGAGATTCTCGAAGAAGTGTTTTTGCCGGGGCGGCACTCGATTGTGGTGAGCGGCACGCACGGGAAGACCACGACGACGGCGATGCTGGCTTGGATTTTTCATACAGCGGGCAAGCGGCCGAATTTTCTGGTGGGCGGCGTAGCCGAGAATTTTGGCAAGAGTTACGGACTGGGCGGCGGCGAAGAATTTATTTTGGAAGGCGACGAGTACGAGACGGCGTTCTGGGACCGCGGGCCAAAGTTTTTTCACTACCATCCGGATGATTTGATCATAACTTCGCTGGAATTCGACCATGCGGACATATATCGAGACTTTGAGACGTACGAGCTAGCCTTTCGGCGCTTGGTAAATCTGGTACCGCGGCGCGGGCGAATTGTAATCTGGGGCGATACGGAAGAATCTGGTCCGGCATTGCGGCGGGCTGCGGAAAAGGCGTTTTGTCCAGTGGAGACGTACGGGTTTTCTGCAGGAAATGATTGGGTGGCGAGCGACTTGGCGGTCGACGGCGCGGGCATGAAATTTCGCGTCGCGTACAAAGGCAAGCTCTTCGGCGACTTCGTGCTGGCGGCGAGTGGGCGTCACAACGTTTTGAATGCCATGGCAGCAATGGCCGTGGCGCACGGCCGCGGGATTAGCGTTGAAAATTTGGCAAAGGCGCTAGCCACATTTCGCAGCGTGAAGCGGCGCATGGACGTGAAAGGCGAAGTATGCGGCGTCCTGGTGGTGGATGATTTCGCACATCATCCGACTGCCGTGCGCGCGACGATTGAAGCCGCGCGGGCACGCTGGCCTGGCCGACGACTCTGGGCGATTCTCGAGCCGCGCTCAAATTCGATGCGGCGAAAAGTGTTTGAGCAAACGCTGCCTCCGGCGCTGGCGCTGGCAGACCTCGTGGTTTTGGCCGGAGTGTTCCGCGCGCAACAGCTAGGCGACGAGAATCGAATGGAGCCTGAAGCGGTTGCTGAGAGTGTGCGCGGGTTGGGAAAAAGTGCGCGAGTGTTTCCGAGCTCTGACGCGATCGCGGAGCAAGTTTCGGCGGAAGTAGAGTCTGGCGACGTGCTGCTGGTCATGTCCAACGGCAGCTTTGACGGACTCTGCGAAAAATTGCTGACTAAGCTTGGCCAGCCTGTTCAGGTTTCTTCCGAGGCAAATCTCAGGTGACCGCTTCCTTACGCGGAAGGGGGCTGGTGCGCCCCTGTCTGGTGTTTCTGGGTTTCCTTCTGTCGTTTTCTTCCAGCTCCCGGGCCGACATTGGTTATCTAATCTCTCTCGATCATCCCGAGCGGCATCTGTTTCACGTCGCGATCACGATTCCCGACGTTCGGGAGACGGTGACGATACAGATGGCCGCGTGGAATGCTCTATATCAGATTCGCGATTTCAGCAGCCACGTCGGTCAGGTTCAGGCATTTGTCGGAGCGACTCCCGTGCCGGTCGAACAGGTAGACAAACAAACGTGGCGAATCAAAGCCGACGGCACCGTGGTCGTTCGCTACGCAGCCTATTGGGACGAGCCCGGGCCGTTTGCTTCGCAGCTCAATACAGAACACGCGTTCATCAACCCGGCCATGGTTCTGATGTACGTTCCCGATCGGCGCTCGCAGGACGTAACCCTATTTGTTTCGGAATTGCCGAACGATTGGAGCGCGATTGGTGCCACTTTCGTGGCCACCATAGGGGTTGGTGGCAGCAGTGCTCTAACTAATTTGTTTCGCGCGCCGAGCTACGACGCTCTCGTGGATGCGCCCATCGAAGCAGGCAGGTTTCAGAAATTCGATCTGCCCAGTATTTCGCCGCGGGTATCGGTGGTGGTGCACGGTGACAACTGGTCGAAAAAGCGCGTCGAAGAGGATTTGACGAAAATCTGCCGCTACGAACTGAAGATGATGGACGGCGCGCCGTACGACCATTACACATTTATCTTGCACATCGGAAGGGGATCGGGTGGTGGCGGAATGGAACATGCCAATTCAACCGCGATCGGAATTCCGTCCGATGACTACCTGTCCGGAGTTGCAGCGCACGAATTTTTTCATTTGTGGAACGTGAAGCGGATTCGGCCGGCGACGCTGGAGCCCGTGGACTGCACGAAGGAGCAGTACACGCGGGCGCTGTGGTTCGCCGAAGGCGTCACGAGCACCTACGGTTCGTACACTCTGGTGCGAACCGGCATTTGGAACAAAGAGAGGTTTTACGATGACCTCGGCGCGCAGATCAGCGAACTGGAATCACGGCCCGCGGATCATTGGCAGAGCGCGGAGGAGTCCAGCCTGGATGCCTGGCTCGAAAAATATTCGCTCTACAATGGGCCGGACTACAGCGTTTCCTACTATACAAAAGGTCAGGTCCTGGGAGACCTGCTGGACATCCTGATTCGTGACCGCACGAACAACGAAAAGAGTCTTGATGACGTGCTGCGCGGCTTGAATACGGATTTCGCGAAGCAAGGGAAGACCTATCGGGACAGCCTGGACATACGCCTGGAAGCGGAAAAGGTTGCCGGCGGCTCCTTTGAAGCGTTTTTCCGAGACTATGTCGCGGCGGCGCAGCCATTGCCTTATCAGGAAACGCTTGCGCTTGCGGGCCTCGAACTGCGTACAGTGGAACACAAGCGAGCTATGCTCGGATTTACTCCTGATCGTGAATCGGGCGGCGCGGTGACGGTGCGCGCGGTCGACGATGGCAGCCCAGCGGCGGAAGGTGGGTTGCGGCCCGGAGACGTCATCCTTAATTGGAATGGCGGCGACGTCCCGCGATCGCTGGGGCGATGGGCGCGCGAACACCAACCCGGAGAAACTGTGAAAGTACGTATCCGCCGCGACGAAAAAGAGCAGGCTCTCCAATTCAAGTTAGGTGAAGAAAAAGAATTGGTCTACCAGGTTGCTGAAGACTCTCACGCAAGCGAGAAGGCCCGGCGCATCCGGGAGGGACTGCTTCACGGAGTCACGCAGCCAGTCTCAACTCACTAAGCATCGAGAGTGACCGCTCTCGATTTCGGCGATGTGTTGCGCCAAGCAACTTGCCTTCAAGCAACCTTCGGCGGTCACTCTTCATCTTGTAGTAGAAGGGTCTTAACCAGCTCAGGACACCTCCAGCCCCGCAGTCTGCATTGGTTTGACGAGAGATTTTGGGGCTCCCCCAGCCCCCCAGAGTAAGAGAGACAGACAAGCGGCTCGCGAAATTTCCTTAGAGAATTCCACATGAACAGAGATCAGGAACGATCTGTCCTGAAACAGGGAATAACCATAATAGAGGTCACCCAATGAGCTTAAGACTTCTGCGCGGACTATTTGCGTTGCTCTTGCTGCCGTTGCCAGCGTTGGCCTCACTGGGCGGAGATGTAACCACGGTACAAGCGGATCAAGCGAAGATGCAGGGCAGCCTGCGAACCACCAGCAACGATTCGTACACGCTGCATGAAATTCAGACGTCCACCGGTGTGGCCGTGAAGGAATACGTCTCGACTTCAGGAAAAGTGTTTGCCGTTACGTGGCAAGGCCCTGTTCATCCGGACTTGCGGCAACTTCTGGGCACGTATTTTGACGCGTTCGTGCAAGCCGAGCAGGCGCAGCGAGCCCAGCGCCACGGCCGCGGTCCGGTGCAAATCCAGCAGCCCGGATTGGTGGTGCAAGTCTCGGGACACATGAGAGCATTTTTTGGAAAAGCGTATGTTCCTCAAATGTTGCCTGCAGGCGTCCATGTCGAGGATATCCGATGAATCCAGCACGATTGCAGCGATTACTTTATTTGAGTTTGGCGGCCACGTTAGTGGCAGCGGCGGGATGCAGTAGCAGCGGCAGCGCCACTACGCCGCCGGGCGGAGGCGGCTCGGGTCCCACGACAGGTAACGTGCAGGCCTTTACCGTCAATACCGGACCGGCGGCGGCCCCTCCGCTTAATTCTCCCTATGTCAATGGAGCATTCACGAGCGTGACGGTCTGCGTACCGGGCAGCACGACGAGTTGCCAGACGGTCGGCGGCATACTCGTGGATACTGGGTCGTCCGGACTCAGGATATTGTCCTCAGCGCTTACGATTTCGCCCACGCAGCAGACGGGCGCTAATGGCGCCGACATTGCCGAGTGCCTTCCCTTTGTGGATGGCTTCACCTGGGGCCCGGTGCAAATGGTGGATATGACGATCGCAGGCGAGCAGGCGAAGTCCTTGCCGATTCAAGTTATTGGCAGTTCGAGCTTTTCCAACATACCAACCAGCTGTTCAAGCATGGGCATGGACACGCCCGAAAATGATCTTTCAAGCCTGGGCGCTAACGGAATTTTGGGAATAGGCAGCTTTCCGCAGGATTGCGGAGGCGGTTGCACGGAGAACGGCACAAATAACCCGGGTTTGTACTATGCCTGCCCAACAGGAGCGAATGCGACTTGCGAAGTCACCACAGTTAGCATTTCTAACCAGCTGCAGAATCCAATCGTATTGTTTCCCACGGACAACAATGGCGTCATCATGCAGCTGGACTCGGTTTCTGGAGCACAGGCAAGCGTAAGCGGCTCCCTCATCTTTGGCATTGGCACCCAGACGAATAACGGGCTCGGAAGCGCGACGGTTTATGCACTGGATCCCGGCCTGGGGAATTTTACGACCACGTTCAATGGCACGACTTACTCTGATGAAGCCTTTCTTGACACCGGATCGAATGCGATCTATTTCCTGGACGCGAACACCACGAACATACCGGTTTGTACCGACGCCACCTTCTGGTATTGCCCGACCGCAACGCAGAATCTTACGGCGACCAACCAAGCATTCGGTGGCGGGGCGAGCGGCCCGGTGGATTTCACAGTGGGCAACGCGGACACTCTGACGGCCAATGGGAACGATGCTGCCATCAACGGGCTAGCCGGGCCAAGCAATAGCACCCCAACGTTCAAGTTTGCGTTCGATTGGGGGATGCCCTTTTTCTATGGCCGGAAGGTTTATACGTCCATTGAGGGACAGAATACCCCTGCGGGCACTGGCCCGTACGTGGCTTACTAAGAGCCCACCTGTGTGGTCCCCCCCCCCCCACCTTGGGGTATCCAGAGAATCGTGAAGTAAACGAATGAACAGAATGGAGTTGCGGGTGTCGCTGTGCGTTCGCAGAGCAGCAGGTCTCTGGGTCAAGACCTTATCCCCCTCCCTGTTTTTCCGTAAGTGTTCATTCTGAAGAGTTTTAAGTCCAACGTTTTGGAAGTGTTCATTCCAGAGAGCTTACAGGCGCGTTTCTGGAAGTGCGGATTCCAAAGGAGTTAGTGAGTTGGCGGAAAGATAGAAGGAACAATTCAAAGTCAAAAGCCCCACCCGTGAAACGGAGGTGTGGGGAATCCGGACAGCCTATTGGGCTACGCCGTCGTTGACCTGGGCAACATCCATGCGCAGCGTGCCGCTGTCGTTGAACAGCAGGCCGTTGAAGCGGAAGGCCGAGCCACCGCCAGCTGCTTGGTGTTGACCAGTTGCGTGCTGGGATCCACATAGACGATGACAGTGCTGGGGTTCGTGATCAGGCTGGTCTGGCCAAGCTGCACTGCGAGATTGGGGATCAAGTCGTAGGGGGCGAGCGAGATCGTGTAGGTCGTAAAACTGCCTTCGCTGGCGCTGGCTGTGATGATGCCGTTGACCGTTTGCGGCATGAGCGTGATTGTTGTGGCTGGAATATAAGTGGGGCCGCCGTGTTGCGTGAGAGCGTGAGCGGTAAAGGACAGATTCTGGCCCGGGACCATGTTGGCAGTGGTGAAAACGGGAGCGAATGGAAGACTCTGGAGGTTCGTCAAGCGGGGCGAGATTTGAGCAACGCTGTTAGTGAAGCTGAAAGGGACGAGGCTGAGAGAACGAGCCCCAGGAAACAAGAAGCCTTGCACCTCCCATCCGAAGCTAAACAGGCTCGGCTGAGAAGCAGCAATTTGCATAACCGGACCGTTCACGTCCGTCAAATTCGTGGGGTTCACGTCCGGCACGGAAACCCGGGTGGCCACTAGGGAGCCATCCGGTTGAATGGCAAGATCCATATCTACCGGCATACCGGCTGCGAGCGTGGAGAACGCGGCGACGCCCTGGTAGAGGGTGTTGGTATCGGACACCACAGCCCACGTAGGGCCATCGGGGGCTGCAACCGTAAAGCTGTTGGCCATGGCGTTCACTGCAGAAATCTGTCCGACTAGACTGCTCATTTTGCCGTTTTGCACATTTGTCGGCGAGGACGCCAGCATAACGGGCGTAACGGTGAAGGCCGCGTTGACCGTCGGATTCCCAGCCGTGAGAGGGCAATTTGCCGGCATCACGGATTGCGAGACCTGGAGGTTCAAGAGGAGCCCCATCGCACTTCCCGTTACACGGATGGACGCAGGTAAAGACAGCGTTACCACTGGCGCTACATTCGACTGAAATTCATCCGTTAACAACCCGCCGTTCGATTGCAACGTGACGCATGTGACTTGAGCGAACTGAACCGTGGCCGACCCCGCGGTGTACGTGGCCTGTGGGACGCTCACCGTTAGCAGAGGCTCGGCGGTACCGTTCAGGTGGATGAATTCAGCCTGTTGCGGCGTTGTGAACAAACTGACGGTCTTTCCAGACTGGGTGGTCAATGTGAGGCTGTTGAAGGTGATATTCATTTGCGAGAGCTGAGCATTGGCCGTGCTGGAAACCATAAGCGTAACCGAGGTGTTTTGCGGTGTCGGTGGAATGCTCGACATGTTCGAGCCACAACCTGCTGCGAACGTAGCTAGCAACGTTAGGCTGATGGCTAGTAAGGACTTGGAAAGAGGGGAATTGGGTCCGGCACAAAAGAGCGAGGCTGGAGATTTCATGTACCCTCCTGGGACATCAAACGCAAATAGTCGCAACCGACAGGGCGGCGGGCCGCGACGGCGAAGCTGTTGTTAATTGATTTTGATACTTAGACGAATACTGGCAAGGGCGAGTTTCAGTTAGTTTCATCCATTGTTATCTTTTTACTATTTCGAGGTGATGACCAACGTGGCGGGCAAAAAATAGCCGCCTGGGAGGCGGCGGCAAAGTGAACTGGGTCTGATTTTCCAAGAACAGAATACCACCGACGATATAACTCTGTCAATCAATATCTTCGGACAAGAGGAAGCCGAAATTTATAGTGAACGAAGAGGCGAATTGATTGTCCCCAGACACTTCGTTTCAGGGCCGGTGCCGCCGGACGGTTTCAGATTAGGGCGGGTTCTGGAGTTGGCATGCGCTTCTCAGGTTGCGCTTGACCTGCGGCACGGGATTCGAGAGAGTCTAGCGTATTGCATGCTCCGCACGGTTTTCATCGCGGTTTCTCTTTTCTAAGCTGGGGATTCGACGTCGAGCCGGATCCGGCTACTGACTGTTACTTCTGACAATGGGACGCTCCCGAAACAAGAACTAATCTTTCGACAAGCAAATGACTCTGTAACTGCTGAAGTGCTCTCGGGCCATTGCCAGGAGGCCAATTGTCACGTTCCCTGATCGTTATGCCAGACGACACGTCGAAGCCGATTCTGGGGGCCATCAACGGCGCGACAAAGTCCCTGCGCGTCAAAATGTTTCTTTTCTCGGATCCCTCCATTCTCCAAGCTGTGATCGACGCTCAGAAGCGCGGCGTCAATGTTCAGGTCATGCTGAATCCTGCCCGCCGTGACGGTGAATCGGAGAACGCGGAGACTCACAAAAGGCTCGCGGCCACGGGTGTCCAGGTCAAGGATAGCAACCCCGAGTTTGACGTCACCCATGAGAAATCCATGGTCGTGGATGATGCGACGGCTTTTATCAAATCACTGAACTGGGACACGAAGAACCTGACCGAAACTCGCGATTACGCCATCGTCACTTCTCATACCCATGAAGTTGCCGAAGTCATTGAATGCTTCGAAGCCGACTGGCATCGCAAGCCCTTCAAGGGCGACGAGCATTCCCATCTAATCTGGTGCTCCGGCAACGGGCGAGAGCTCATCGCGGACTTCATTGACAGAGCCAAGGAATCTATCTTCTTGCAGAACGAGCGCTACCAGGATGCCGTCATTATTGAGCGGCTGGTCCGCGCGGCAGGCCGTGGAGTAAAAATTCACGTCATGGCCCGGCCTCCGCACAAGCTCAAAAGGGGAAAGTTGGTTGAGGCCGTTGGGGGCATGCGCACCATGGAGGACGTCGGCATCAAGATTCACAAATTGAAGCACCTTAAGCTGCACGCCAAGATGCTGCTTGCCGACCATGCCCGCGCGATCGTCGGTTCGATCAATCTGGCGCCCGGAAGCTTTGATACCCGCAGAGAGCTGGCCATCGAGGTGGACGACGAGCATGTGGTCAAACGTCTGTCGAAGATTGCGAAGCACGACTGGGAGCACTCGCACCCACTTGATTTAACGGACGAAGGGCTTCTCGAGGAGTTCAAAGAGCACAATATGAAGGGAGCGGAAGAATTGGCTCTGCCGCCGAAGACAAAAAGCGCAAAAAGATGATGCGAAGATCGAGTGTCTAAGCGCGCGGGAGCGTGATGATCCAAAACGTACTGACGATCAAGAGGACGAAGGCGATGCTAAGCATAACGATTCGCGGGGCACGTACCTTGAATCGCTGGCCGAGAGCGGTCATCAGCAGTACCGTGGCCAAGAACACGCTTATTTTCACATAATGATCACCAGTTTCCCGCGTTTTAACGCCCTTCTCAAAATAACCGTTCGCCTCCTCAATAAGTTTCCTGGACTCTTGGGCGCTCGCGTTGGTGTACTCCTGCATGAAGATCGGGCCGGGCGGCGCCAGGAGGTTGTTGAGCGGATCGAGCTTCTGCCAGGCTAAGAATGCCACTTCGTATTCGGGGCGAAATCGATGCTCGAAGACTCCAGCGAGTTTCTTGTTGCCGGCACTCTCAGCCTCCATCCAACCATTAAAGGTCGTGATGTCATATAGCCGATCCTGGCCTGCGAGCGTCGCCTTTTCTTGTGCCTTCACGTTCGTGCTGACCGCCAGGGAATAGTTCCGATTGGAGAGGGCGTCCCATTTTGTGGCCTGATAGCCGCTCCAGGCCGTGGCGACGGCGACCACGGCAAGTACAACCGCCTCGGCGATCTCGATCCATGCGGGCTGGTGGTCATGCGTCAACCCGTGAAGGTGAGCCTGTTCTTGGATTTGGTGTGCGAATTCGACGTTCGAATTCTGTTCAGGCATCGGTCCGTCTCTCGCCTAGGGACTTGAGAGGAAAACGAAGCGCTTCCTAGGAGAGACACGCTTCATAACTCCGTCGACAAGCATTGCTTCACCTATGTTTTCATGCGTTTTCACCGATCGCTATTGTCAGAAATGACAGAATTCTGTTGACCCCATCGCGCAGCCTGACGACACTCGCAGCAATCAATGACACCCAAACGTTTGGCGTACCTCACGCAGACGAGGCTGACAAAGCACATGAATATCTCGAAGCGTGCGCGGGTGGCTGTCAATTCTGACAATGGTGCTGGCTCGGACTGCCAATTAGCCTGGTAGTTCGTTGGAAGAGCGACCCCAGATTCCAGCATCGCGGAAAGCGAACAGTTCGGCTGCGGTTTTGGATGGTTTTCAGGACAACGGACTGGCTGTAGCAATGTAGGGCGCGTTCTCCTTTTGGTCCTCCTTCGCTCCATGCCTAGATGGCTAGGATATAAACAATGAGTATCTATCTTCGACTTATGGGAAATTGGAATGTCGAAAGTTAGAGCAACCGTCGGAACGGACGGACGCGCGCTCCCGATCCTGCCGCCGGAACGCGACGAGCGTGTCTGGGCGAAGCTGGTGCGTGTGATGTTTTACACGCCCGGTTTCATGGGCCTGCTGCTCATCAAGACGGGCGAACCATCGAGTTTCGGCATCACGATCGAGCTTCTGATGCTCTCCAGTGCAGCCGCGATCGTCGGGGGCCTCTTCGTCGGCACGCAATCATCGAAAGAGGGCGCCGATGCTTCTTCCAAGATTGGCACCTGGACCGGCTCGCTGGTCATCGAGTTGCTCTGCGTGGTGCCTTTCTTGTGTGCTGTGCCGGCGCTATTCCATGAACTAGCGCACAGTACACTCCTTCATACAAAGGCGTTCGGTGCTGTGGACGTCACGCTGGGCGCCTCCGAGCTGCTCCCGGCGGTAGCGATCCTGCCTTTCATGCTCTACCAGCTTGCTGGGTTCGGCACCCTGAACTTCGTCGTGCCGAAGGCGGTGAATTGGTTTATCAACATACTGATTTTTTGCCTGATCATGGGAAGTTATGTCTCCTACCGCGAGGAAGAGTTCCGATTGGAGAAGAGGTTCGCCGCGATTCTGGTGGTTATCATGGCGATTCTGGTGGCCTACGGCGTCCTTAAACTTAGAAATATGCAGGAGAGTTATGACGCACGCTGCCCACCGAAGGACTCGAAGTAGCGGTTTTACTCGCTCATTGCTTAAACGGATGGCCCGATAACGCTCCAACGACTGACCAGGTCGTTCTCGATGGCGTAGGAGTCTGTCCCTTTTGACAGTTCAATCCGGCGTCCCCTAGAGCGACCGTGATTCGTTAGATGCGACGTTTTCTATAGACTCCGAAACGTCCGGTAACCGTGCAGACAGCCAGGTATTTTGCTGCTGGTGGAGAGCCTATTTGAGGAAAAATCTTAAATGAACCTGCCAAGCTTTCCGCAAGTCGACATGTTCTCCGCCGGTATCAACGCCTTGTACGGAACACTCGTTGCCCGCCAACCGTCGCACGACCGCGGCTACACTGTTGTGGGCCTGTTGATTATGGCCTTCTTCGGCGGCATTGGCGGCGGTGTGACGCGTGACGTGCTGCTCAATGACATCCCCTCTCCGCTCCGGGACCCGACGTATCTGCTCGTGTGCCTTCTCGCGGGTTTAGTAGGACTGGCGATTTATCGATACGCCGAATCGAAAGAGGAGCAGTTCCGCACAAGGACGTTAGCCTTCTTCAAGTCTTTCACGCTGCCCTGGTTTGCGATTCTGGGCGCGCATAAAGCGCTCGATCACCACCTGGGGATCTGGACCGCGATCGTGATCGGTCTGATCGCTACAACCGCTGGCGGCGTGCTAATCGACATCTTCTCCGGGGTCACGCCGGAGATCTTGCGGCCGTCGGAGCAACTCGTCACGGCGGGCCTGCTGGCGAGCACGGTCTATACGCTGCTCGCGGTGCAGGAGATAAAAAGCCTCACCTTTTTTCCTGTCACCTTGATAGCGGTGTCGGTTGCGTTTGTCTTCCGCGTGCTGGCTGTCCGGGAGCACTGGCCGTCGATCGTGCCGCCTGAGCCGCCGGTTGCGCCTCTCGCTCGTCCAGGTTCACATGCCGTTGGCCGAGGCGCACGCGCGTGAATGGCTCATGAACAGATAGAGACAGTTCGTTGCGGCTCTTCGACATGTTGCTCCTACAAGGAATAGTCCTATGAGCCTCGCTGAAACAGTGCCAAAAGACAGGGCGACGGTTCTTGCTGAAGAGCGAACCGACCTGGCCATTCATCGCACGGTGATCGCGGCGGAAAGAACGCTTATGGCGTGGATCCGAACATCCCTTTCGATGATCGGATTCGGATTCAGCATTTACAAGTTCTTCCAATACTTGCCCGAAGAAATTGCCGCCGGTACCATTCGGCGTCCAGAGGCGCCGCGCAATCTGGGATTGACCCTTATTGCTCTGGGAACTCTGGCGTTATGCGTCGCAACTTGGCAGCACCGGAATTTTCTGAAGGAGATCGGGGCGCCCCAGTTGCGGTATGTCTGGTCGCTTTCCGCCGTGGTAGCGATTGTTGTCGTCCTGATTGGAGTCTTGACCTTTTACGGCACTCTGCTACGCCACGGGCCTTTTTAAGAACGGTGATGGCGCGCTATCTGGGACAGATCCAGACGGGGCCGGTGCCTCCAGAGAATTTCAGATTGGGGAGGCCTCGGATTTGGTATGCGATTCTTAGGTAACGCTTGACCTGCGGGGTAGGATTCGAGAGAGTTCTGCGTATTGCATGCTCCGCACGGTTTTCATCGCGGTTTTTCTTTCGCTGTACATCCTGATACTTGGGCCACCGCTGCTGCTTTACACGCTGATTACGCGGCATGTTGATCCGCTTTATTGGGCAGGAGTGCGGGGCGTGATGTTTTTTGTGCGCGCGGTGGGCGTAAAGGTTCGCGTGGTGGGGCTGCAGAATATTCCTGCTGGGGTTTGCCTCTTTGCGGCTAATCACACAAGTTCCGCGGACGCGCCGGCTGTTGTGGGGGCGATTCCGCGGCGGATCGCGGTGCTGTTGAAGGAATCTTTGTTCAAATGGCCGATTGTGGGGCAGGCGTTTACTTTGGCGCACTTCATTCCTGTGAATCGAAAAGTTCGAGACTCGGCGATTGCCAGCGTGGAAAAAGCGGCAGAGGCTATGCGGGCGGGCCAGTCATTTCTGATCTATCCGGAAGGGACACGGAGCCCGGATGGGCGTTTGCAGGAGTTTAAGAAGGGCGCGTCTGCGCTGGCAATAAAGGCTGGGGTGCCCATAGTGCCTGTGCTTTGTTCGGGGGCGCAGCGGGTGATGGCAAAGCGTTCCATGGTGATTCATCCGGAAGAAATTTTGGTTGAGTTTCTTAAGCCGATCGACGCTTCGAAATATGCGTGGGAGGAGCGGGACGCATTGAACCAGCGGTTGCACGATGCGATGTCGGCGGGTTTGCCGCCGGATCAACGCCCCGTCGGGTTTCCTGGCGCTGTGTAATAGCACAAGGATGGGACGGGCTGAAGCCCGCCCCTACAAACGGGCTAGCGAGGGCTGGGAGAACGCGGGCGGCCCCCGAGGCGTTCGAGTTCGGCTTCCAGTTCGCGGACGCGTTTTTGAAGTTCGGGCAAGCGATTGAGGGCCGCGACTGTTTTGAGCCATTGGCGATTGTCGACAGCTGGATATCCGGAATACATCGAGCGAGGAGGGACGTCATTGGGGACGCCGCTCTTTGCGGTGATGACAGAGCCGTCGCCAATGTTGAGGTGGCCGGCTGTGCCGACCTGGCCGGCGAGAATGCATCCATCGCCGACCTTCGTCGAACCGGCCAGGCCGACCTGACCGCAGAGCATCGTGTTGGCGCCGACGCGAGAGGCGTGGCCGACGATGACGAGATCGTCCAACTTGGTGCCGCGGCCGACGCGGGTTTCTCCGACGGTGGCGCGGTCGACGCAGGCGTTGGCCTGGACTTCCACGTCGTCTTCGAGAACGGCTGGGCCGGATTGCTGCATTTTGTACCACGTGCCGTCTGTCTGCTTGGCGAAACCCAGGCCGTCGCCGCCGATGATGGCTCCGTTCTGCAGGATGACGCGATTTCCAATTTGGCAAAACTCGCGGACCACGGCGTGCGAGTGCGCGAAGAAGTCATCGCCAATGCGCGCGCCCTTGTAGATGGCGACGAAACTGTGAAGAACGGCGTTGCGGCCGATGTGGGCATCTTCGCCTACGACGCAGTAGGGGCCGATGTGAGCGCCTGTGCCGATTTTGGCAGACTTGGCGATGATGGCGGTCGGATGGAACCCTGGAGCGTAGCGAGGAGTTTGGTAGAAAAGCTCAATAGCGTGTGCAAACGCAAGATAAGGATTTGCTGTGCGCAACGCAGCGAGCTGGGGCATCGCGGCTTCGCGTTCGATGCTGATCCCATCTTGAACAAGCACAGCCGAAGCGCGCGTCGTTTTGAGGAGGGGGAAGTAGCGCCGGTTGGCGAGGAAAGTGATGTGGCCTGGTTCGGCGTGTTCGATCCCAGCGATCCCGTGGATAGGAGTGTCGCCGGGGCCGTCGAGACGGCAGCCGAGTTTCTGGGCAATGTCAGAGAGGTTCATGGACATAAAAAGCTCCTGAGTGCTGGGTGCGAGTCTCGCACAGCGAGAAGAGGGAAGTACAGTCGCGCAGGACTATTCGTTGAAAAGGCGCGGCTGGATTGCACCGGCGGCAGCGGCGGCGGGTTTGCGGCGGGCGATGCCGACCACGCCAAGAACCGTAAATTCGGAAAGGGCAGAGCGCGGAATGAAGATGCGGTCGGTGGTGGCATTTAGATCAGGCGGAGTGATTTGGATGCCGTTGTCGAGCATGGAGAGCAGATCGTTGGGAACAACGCCTTCAATCGTGTCTCCGTCGATATAGCGCAGACGGACCCAAAGTCCGTCTAGCTTGGGACGGCTGAGGAAGGCTTTGCGCTCCGGCTCAAAATCGTCAGTGAAGTCGCGAACGAAATAGATCGAGCGAACTCTGGCGAGAGAAATTTCCTGGTGCTCGCCGTCGGGAGTCAGGAGGTCGATGGGATCGGCTTGGCCGAGACGAGAAGGGTTCAGATAGCCGCGCACGGGCTTCTTGTCGGCGAGGACAATGACGACCTTCTTGTGAGTAGAGGCTGGGGCTCTGTTTTTCAAAGAAATCAGTTTGTAAAAGCCGGGAATGGCTGCAATTTGCGAATAATCAAGATGTATGTTATGTTAAGCGCGTTTTTCCTGTCAACCTATTGTTTTCATTAGGGTTAGGCCCCGGAGCGCCGGCCGTTGACCGATAAAAAGCACATCCTCAAATCGGCCTCGATCATCTCCCTGGTAACCATCGTTAGTCGAGTTCTTGGCTACGTGCGTGACCAGCGCATTACCCTCCTTCTCGGAACCTCCGCTGCAGCAGATGCCTATGTATTGGCTTACCGCATTCCGAATCTTTTCCGGCGATTGGTCGCCGAAGGGTCCATGACGGCGTCGTTCATACCGGTGTTCACCACCTACATGAAAGAGAAGTCGAAAGAGGACGTCTGGGATTTCGCGAACAAGCTGTTCTGGACGCTTGCTCTGGTGGTTGCGGTGATCACTGTCCTGGGAATGGTTTTCTCGCCGTCGGTGGTGCATCTGTTCGCAGGAAACAATGTGGCCGGCACCCAGGCCATTGAGCTGAACCGCATTGTGTTCCCATATTTGTTCTTCATCTCGCTGGCAGCTCTCGCTATGGGGATCTTGAATTGTTTTCACGTTTTTGGGTTGCCGGCGGCGACTCCCGTCATTCTGAATTTGGCGACGATTCTGTTTACGTTTGCTGTGGTCCGGAGTCATTTCAAGGATGCGGCGACGGCTATCGTTGTGGGAATCCTTGTGGGCGGAGTTTTGCAGTTTCTGATGCAAGTGCCGCAGCTCGTGCAAAAGGGAATGAAATTCAAATTTGGAATTTCGTTCTCGCATCCGGGAATCAAGAACGTGGCGCGGCTCATGATTCCACGACTCTTCGGCATCGGCATCGGACAAATCAATCTATTCGTTGATACACGCTTCGCGACGGCCAGTCTGATGCCCGCGGGCAGCCTCGCGGCACTGTATGTCGCAGACCGGGTCATGGAGCTGGTCCTGGGGGGATATGCGATCGCGGTGGCTACCGCGATTCTGCCGATGATGTCGCACCAAGCCGCGGCAAAGGATTACGAGTCGTTAAAAAAGACGCTTGCCTTCTCGGTCCGCATCGTCGCCTTCATCACGATTCCTGCCGCACTTGGGCTGATGATTCTGCGGGAACCGATTATCCGCGTGCTGTTCCAGCACGGACAGTTCGCGGCGGCGTCTACTCGCCTGACGGCAAGAGCGTTACTGTACTACGCGATTGGGCTGCCGGCGCTTGCAACGGTGAAACTGGTGGTGCCGGCGTTCTATTCCACGGGGGACACAAAGACGCCCGTCATCGTGGCTTCCATCTCGCTGATGATCAACATCGTCCTGAACATCGTGTTTTTGCAATTTTTCTTCAAGCGCGTGCAGAACGGCGGCCCAGCCTTGGCGACGGCCATCGCTTGCTTCTTTGATTTCTTTGCGCTTTTTATTATTTTTCGACTTCGTTATGGCGCCATGGGAACGATGGAGGTTCTGCGTTCGTTCGGCAAAGTTTCAATGTGTGCGAGCATCATGGGAGTGGCGTGCTGGTTTGGAAATCGCTACACACAGTTTACGTTGCACTCGCGGTTTCTCGTGCAGCTCCTAGTTTTTTCGGGGCTGATCGTTGGAGCAACGGCGCTTTATTTGGCGCTGGCATGGCTTTTCCGCTGCCATGAGATCCAAGAAGTTTATGGCATCGCCACCCGGCGGCGAGCAGGTGCCGGAGACGGTGCGCCGGAGCTCTGATGGAAATTACACCAGCCATATCGCTATTTTTGACCCACGTAAAGGTCGAAAAGGGGCTTTCCGCGAATACCGTCGCCGCCTATCAGCGCGATTTGGCTAAATTCAATGTGTTCGCGCAAAAGCGCAAGCTCGCGCTGGAGGCCGTCACCCGCGACGACTTGGTGGATTTTCTGGCCGGGCTGTATCGCGAAAAGCTGGAAAGCCGGACGGTGGCGCGGCACCTGGTCACTCTGCGGAATTTTTTCCGGTTCGCGCAGATTCAGGAGATTATCACGACGGATCCCTCGCTGAATCTCGAGTCGCCCAAGATACGGCGCACGCTGCCTGGATACTTGAGGCTCGAAGAAGTGGAGCGTTTGCTGGCGCAACCTGATGCCAAGACTGCGGCAGGTTTACGGGATTGCGCGATGCTGGAAGTGCTCTATTCCACCGGCTTGCGCGTCTCTGAGTTGACTAGCCTTCGCGTGACGGACCTGGACAGCAAAGTGGGCTGCATCCGCTGCATTGGCAAAGGGGACAAGGAACGCATCGTTCCAGCCGGGCGTAAGGCGCTAAGCATGGTGGAAAAATATCTCCGCGATGCGCGGCCAGAGCTTTTGGGAAAAGGTGTCTCGAGTCAGGCGTTGTTCGTGAACCGGCGCGGCCATTCGCTCAGCAGAGTCGGCGTGTGGAAGATTCTTTCGGCGTACGGACGGCGCGCGGGTTTGCGCGTTGCGCTTACGCCGCACATGCTGCGCCATAGTTTTGCGACGCACCTGCTGGAACGAGGCGCGGACTTGCGGTCGGTGCAGCTTATGCTGGGCCATGCGGACATTTCCACGACCCAAATTTATACGCACGTGGTGGAAGAGCGGTTGAAGCAGATTTACAAGGCGCATCATCCGCGAGCTTGAGGCGCGGCGGTCTTGGGTTCAAATTGCGGTTGCCTCCGCGGCAGTCAGCGCGGGCATCCAGAACGCGAAGGAGCACGATGCCAGATTATATGTTTTTGCTGGAAAGCCGGCTGTCACCCGAGCAGCGAGCGGCCATGATGCGCGTGCAGGAGCTCTCTGCCGCGATGGGTTTTAACGTGTATCTGACGGGCGGAACGGTGCGCGACCTCGTTACAGGCGCTTCGCTGCGCGATCTCGATTTCACGGTGGAAGGGAATCCATCGAAGATCGCCCGCGAACTGGAAAAAGGCGGCGCAAAGATCCTCGCCGAGGACGAAAAGCTGCGCCAGGTGGAAATTCTATTTGCGGGCGACTGCGACGGCAGTATTTCGGCGGCACGCGACGACCACTATGTGCGCCCGGGAACCCGGCCGGAAATTCGCTGGTCCACGATCATGGAAGATTTGCGACGGCGGGATTTTTCTTTGAACGCGATCGCCATCTCGCTTAATCCGGCTTCGCGCGGCCTGCTTTTGGATCCGACAAATGGTCTTTCGGACGTCGAGCGGGCCGAGGTGCGCGCGCTTACCATTCACAGCTTCACGAATCAGCCGGTGCGGCTGCTCCGCGTGCTCCGTTTTGCCGCGCGCATGGGATTCAAAATCGAGGCACGGACGCAGGAGTGGTTCGACCTGGCCATCGAGCGCGACTTGCACCATACCATCGCGCCGGAGGATGCAGGAGCGGAGTTGCGAGCCGTGGCTCGCGAAGAGCGGCCGGCCGTGGTGCTGAAGGAGTGGGAAGAGCACGACCTGCTCGAAGCAATCCATCCTGTACTCGCCAAGCGGCACCCGGACTACGAAGCGATTTCGCGGCTGATGAAGGTTCGCGAGGATTTGTTCACAGCAGGCGTTCGTCCAAAACTTGCGACGCCCATGATGCTGGCAGTTCTCGGGCGGCTTAAAGACCGCGAACAGAGCAACGTTCTTTCCAAGGCGGGGTTCCGCTCGGCGGAAGCGGATGCCATCTTGAACTTCGAGAAAGAAGTGCTTGATGACCAGAAGGAATTGGTCGGGCGCAAGTTGAACGCGCCTGTGGATGCTTACAAGTTTTTGGAAAAACTGCCCGTGGAGCGCATTGCGTACCTTCTGGCGGAATCGCGCAATTCCGCGGCGCTCTCGAAAATTCGCGCGTATCTTCACAAGTGGCGGCCGATCCGAAGCGCGCTACCTACGGTGGCGAATGAACTGGAAGCTCTGGGCTATGCGCGCGGGGCGAAATTTGACGCCATTGTCGAGCAGGTCTTCGCAATGCAGTTAACGGGGCGCGGCAAGACGCCGGAAGAGCGCATCAAGGTTCTCCGTAAGTTGTCTGGGATTAAAGAGCAGCCGAAAAAGAAAGAAAAGGAAAAGAAACCAGCCAAGAGCGCGGAAAAGCCGCCAGCGGCCAGTGGCGCGGCTATAGCTCAGGCAAAAGGGGCGCCAGCGAAGGCTGCGCATGGGCAGTCGCATAAGAACCATCCCGTAATGTTGAAGCAAGCAGCAAAGCATAAAGCCGCCAGGGAGCAGGCGAAGCACGCTGCGGCGGGCAAGAAGAGCAGCGGGCGAAAATAAGCAACAGGTGGGGAAGACGGCATCTGTGCAAATCGCGAGAATGCAATTCGCAATTCTCGCGCGAGAGTTTTAGAATCGAGATCCATGGGTCAACCGCAGTTTGTTCATCTTCACGTTCACACGGATTTCAGCCTGCTCGACGGAGCATGCGAAACGTCCGAGCTGCTCGATGAGGCTTCGCGGCAGAAAATGCCAGCCGTGGCCGTCACAGACCACGGAAATCTGTTCGCCGCCGCCAATTTCTTCAACGAAGCAAGCAAGCGAGACGTCAAGCCGATCATCGGCTGCGAAGTCTATGTGGCCAAGGGCAGCCGCCACGATCGTGGTGAAAAAACGAACGGAGGTGGCCAAGACCGCGGCGAGGCAGAGCCGGGCATGCGCGGGAGCAATCACTTGGTGCTTCTCTGCGAATCGCTCGAGGGTTACCACAACCTGATCAAGCTGGTGTCTTCGGGTTTCCTCGAAGGGTTCTACTACAGACCGCGAATTGACTATGACCTTCTTGCGAAGCACAAAAAGGGTCTGATTGCTTTGTCGGCCTGCTTGCGTGGGGCGGTGACAGAAGCTGTTGTCGACGAAAAGTATGACCAGGCCCGCGAGAACGCATATCGGCTTCAGGACGTCTTCGGCAAAGGCAATTTCTTTTTGGAAATTCAAGACCAGGGGTTGGAAATCGAGCAGGGCGTGAATCGCGAATTGGTCCGCCTTTCCAAGGAGACGGGAATCCCTCTCGTCGCCACGAACGACTGCCATTATTTGCATCACACCGACGCGCACGCACAGGAAGTTCTGTTGTGCATCCAAACGGGAAAAACGATGAGCGACACTCATCGCATGAAGTTTGCCACCGACCAGTTCTACTTTAAAACCGCGCCCGAGATGGCCCAGGTGTTTGGCGAACTGCCGGATGCGCTGCGGCGAACGGTGGACATCGCGGCGCGCTGCAATGTGAAAATCGAGCGTATACCGAACCCGTTTCCAGAGTTTAAGGTTCCAGACGGCCACACCGCCGGAAGCTATTTTGAAAAAGTGGTCCGCGAAGGGTTTGCGACGCGCGTGCCTTATTTGGAGCGGTTGTTGCAGCAAGGCGTATTGCACAACCCGTTGGTCGAGTATGAGCGACGGCTGACGTCTGAAATCGAAATGATCAAGAAGATGCGCTACGAGGGCTACTTTCTGATCGTTTGGGATTTCATTCACTACGCGCGCGCGCAGGACGTACCCGTCGGGCCGGGACGCGGCTCCGCTGCCGGAAGTCTCGTCAGCTACGCGCTGCGCATTACGGATGTGGACCCCTTGCAGTACAACTTGTTGTTCGAGCGTTTTTTGAATCCCGAGCGCGTCTCGCTGCCAGATATTGATATCGACTTCTGTATGCGGCGGCGCGGCGAGGTGATCGAGTACGTCACGCAAAAGTATGGGCGCGAAAATGTCGCGCAGATTATTACGTTCGGAACCATGGCGGCTAAAGCGGCGGTCAAGGATGTCGGCAGAGCGATGGACATTCCGTACGGAGAAGTGGATCGGCTCGCGAAGCTGATCCCAACTACTCTAGGCATCGACTTGGAAACCGCGCTTTCAGAAGCGCCGCAGCTGAAGTCTGCCATTAACAGCGATGAAAAGCTGAAGGATTTGATGGCCGTGGCGCTGCGCCTCGAAGGCCTTGCGCGGCACGCTTCGACGCATGCCGCAGGCGTAGTAATTTCACCGCGGCCCCTAACGGACGTCGTGCCGGTTTACAAGACGAACAGGGATGAAATAACAACGCAGTACGACATGAACGCACTGGAGCGCATTGGCCTGCTCAAGATGGATTTCCTCGGCCTGACGACGCTCACCGTCTTGCAAGACACGGCGCGCATGATTGAAAAGAATCGCGGCGTAAAGGTCGATATCGACAATTTGACGCTGGATGACGAGCAGACTTACAAACTTTTTTCGCGCGGCGACACGACGGCCATTTTCCAATTTGAATCGCACGGCATGCGCGACATCCTGCGCCGCTACCAACCTTCGCGCATTGAAGACCTAACAGCGCTCAACGCGCTCTACCGTCCTGGCCCGATCCAGGGCGGAATGATCGACGATTTTATAAGCCGCAAGCAGGGCAAGACAAAGGTCAGCTACGAGTTGCCGCAACTCAAGGGCATTCTCGACGAAACCTACGGCGTCATCCTGTATCAGGAACAGGTGATGCAGATTGCGAACCTGCTGGCCAGCTTTTCGCTGGGTGAGGCCGATATCCTCCGGCGCGCCATGGGCAAGAAGAAAAAAGAAGAGATGGCGGCACAGCGGGCAAAATTTATCGCGGGCTGCCTCACAAATAAGGTTTCGGAGAAAAAGGCCACGGGCATTTTCGATTTGATGGAGGAGTTTGCTGGCTACGGATTCAACAAATCGCACTCCTGCGCTTATGCACTGCTGGCGTATCAGACGGCTTATTTAAAAACTCACTATCCGGTGGAATTCATGGCCGCGCTGCTGACTTCGGAAACGGGCAACGCGGAAAAGGCCGTGAAGTACATCAACGAAGCGCGGGGCATGAATATTTCCATTTTGCCGCCTGACATCAACGAGAGCGATCTCTATTTCACGCCGGTTGGCGAATCGATCCGCTTCGGGATGGCCGCGATCAAAAACGTCGGCGAGAACACCGCGAAGGCCATACGCGATTCGCGACTGAGCGCGGGCGAATTCACCACTCTGTACGATTTGTGCGAGCGCATCGAAGCCAAATTTCTGAATAAGCGCGTGTTTGAGAGCCTAATCAAATCCGGGGCGCTGGATTCGTTGGGGCCGCGGGAATCGATGCTGGCGTCCGTCGACGACGCCCTGGCGGCGGTGCAGCGCGCTTCGCGGATCAGGGAATCTGGACAACACGGATTGTTTGGTACCGCGACAGCCCCCGCGCCGATAGCCTTTGAACTTCACGAAGCTGAGCCCTGGAGCGAAGCAGAGCGCCTCGCCAGCGAATATGCGATGCTTGGTTTTTACGTATCCGGGCACCCACTCGCCAAGTACGCGTCGCGCTTGCAGGAACTAAAATGTGTTTCGCTCGACCAGGTGGAAGGCCAGCGGAACGGCAAAGAAATCACAGTTGCGGTGCTGATTGTGGGAACGCGCCCGATGCGTTCCAAGAAAGGTGCGCGCTGGGCCATCTACACGATTCAGGACATGACCGGAGTTCAGGAATTGCTTGCCTTTCCAGAGAGCTTTGCGCGGCTGGAACAGATCCTCAAGGCCGGAGCACCGCTTTTGCTCAAGGTGCGCGTGCAGGTGGAAGAAGCGGGCACGCGGCTTTCACTGCAGGAGGCGGCTCGGCTCGGGGATCTTGCTGAACGGCCAGCCTCCAGCGTTCGCATCCGACTGAAACTCGAAGATTTGAACGATGCATTGCTCGACCGGCTGGAGGAGGTTCTTTCTTCCTATCGAGGATCAAGCCTGGTTTCGCTTGATCTCTGTGATCCAAGAGGAGCGTCTGCTACTCTGCAGGTAGAACAGCGCGTCCGCGCCTGCCCTGAACTCATCGCAGCCATTCGGGAGTGTATGGGCGACCAATCGATCGACTTGGTGATGTGATGAAATCCAAGGACAAAACAAAGAGCGCAACGGCGCAAGTGAATCGCCAGAGCGAAATCGAACGCCTGGAAAAAGATGTGGAAGAGTTGCGCCAGCTTGCGGGCGACGAGGAGGCCGATGCGGAGCTGGAGCGCATCCGCCAGCAAGTGACCGAGCTGCGCAAGGAGTTTTACAGCCATCTGGGACCATGGCAGCGCGCCCAGATTGCCCGGCACCAGCAGCGGCCTTACCCGCTGGACTATATCGGGATGCTCTTCACGGACTTTATTGAGCTGCATGGCGACCGCGGCTATGGCGACGACAAAGCCTTAATCACCGGACTCGCAAAGTTTCACGGACGCCCGATAGCCATCATTGGCCACCAAAAAGGCCGCGACACGAAACAGCGGCTTCTGCGCAACTTCGGCCAGCCCAAGCCGGAAGGTTACCGCAAGGCGCTGCGCATCATGCAGCTGGCCGCCAAGTTTGGCCGGCCTGTTTTCACATTTATCGATACTCCTGGCGCATATCCGGGAATCGACGCCGAGGAACGTGGACAGGCCGAGGCCATCGCTCGGAATTTGCGCGAGATGGCGCGCCTTCCCGTTCCAATCATCGTTACCGTTACGGGCGAAGGCGGCTCTGGCGGAGCGCTGGCGATCGCCGTCGGGGATCGCGTCAATATCCTGGAAAATAGTTTTTATTCCGTGATTTCGCCGGAGGGCTGCGCGGCGATTATGTGGCGCGACGCTACCAAAGCGGAGACCGCTGCTGCTGCGCTGAAAATCACGGCGAAGGATCTGAAGGAGCTTGGCATCGTCGACGAAATCGTGGCTGAACCCGAAGGCGGGGCGCATGTCGACCCGGAAGGTGCTGGGCAGTTGCTCGGGGAAGTGTTAGACCGGCAGTTAGTGGCCCTCTCGCAGCAGCCGACGAAAGATTTGCTCGAAACTCGCTACGAGAAGTTCCGCAAAATGGGGCAATTCTTCGATTTCGGCAGCTAAACCTGCGGTTTTGGGGCCTCTTTAGGTCCTGTAACTACCCCTTAGCACATTCGCAACTCTCGCCAGACCAATCGTTGTCGCTTCCCGGGACGCGGGCTACTCTGGATGAGCAACCTTCAGAGTAATCCGGCTCGGGGCAACTTCTACGCTCAAACGGCGGCCCGTCCACGGAGGACAGGACTCATTATGTCGGAACCCTTTCGCCCCTATGAAAAGCTGGTGGACATCACCGTCATGGGGAAGAAGTTCCAGGTGCCGGAGCGTAACTCGCTTCTGCGATGCTTCCAGTTCATCAGCCCGGAAACGATCCCATATGGGCGTTTTTGCTGGAATCAGGATTGTCAATACTGTCGCGTTTCCTGCCAACTACCGGATGACGACGAACCCCGGGAAATGCTGAGCTGCAAGTTCATCGTTATGCCGGGAATGGAAATTACCGAATTGAGCCAGGAGCTGAAGTGGTGCCTCCGGTCCAAGCTTCCCGCTGACGCCGCTGTTTCTTCGTAAGTGTTTCAGACGCACGCCGCAAACCGGCATTTGTTCTCGCAACTTTTGCCTCCAGCTGGGGTTTGTACACCGAGGTACACGTATCATCGCGCGACGGCGGTTGTGCGACGCCAAAACCCAAATCACCATCCCCGGCGCACAGCCGTCGTCGACGAAATTTTAGCTGTTACTACGGGTCGAAGAAATACATGCGTCGTCCCGCCAAGCATTTCACCCGATTTGCACTCCTGACTCGACTCGACTACGATTCTCGTTTGCAAATCACACCGACAAATTCTTTGCCTTGCGACGGCTGCGGGCAATCCGCTTCTCCCGAACACATTGCGCGGCGTCTCCAGCGGCTGGAATGGGCTACACGCTACCGGCCCGTTCATATTGGCGCGATTCTTCTAGGAGGAGTCTCTCCAGAGGCCGACGCAGACTACTTGTATGCGGGGAAATTTGAGGGTGAAGCAGGCCGCTTGCTGGAGGCGATTGGAATTTCTGCAGATGGAAAGCCTCCCGAGATTGTTTTGAGCGAGTTTCAACGAAGCGGTTTTTTTCTCGCCCATGTGCTTGAATGCCCGCTCGAAACTGGCCAGCTTGGAGATTCTTCCTGCAAGGCTTTGCTCGATCGGCGCGCGGCGCAGGTGTTGACGCGCATCCGGCGCTCGCTGAAACCCAAGCGCGTCGTACTGATTTCAGAATTGCTGACTCCGCTGACGGCTAGGTTTTCGAGCGCCGAAATGGGTTGCCCCGTGCTGTTGGATGGGGGCAAACCCTTTGGACTGGACTCTTCTGGCATTCCCATGGCGGCTCATCATCTGCGGGAAGCTTTGGGCGCGCCTGCCGCGGGGATGTGACTTTACACAGAGCATCCCAAGGCCCGATTGGACTGACCTCGAACTGTCCTTAGACCAGCTTGCTAAATTACTAGCTGTGGTAGAATCAGCAACATGGGACGTTGGAAGTGAGATTAGGAGTCGAGGCGTGAAGAAACAGGCAAAGTTCGGTATCGGGATCGGCGTTATCGTCGTTTCGCTTTGCTGTCTGGCTTGGCTCGGCTACGGCGAAAGCAAAACGTACTATCACACCATCACCGAACTTCAGACTCTTCGAGGACCTGACCTGTCGCACCGCATTCGCGTTGGCGGCACCGTGGCTCCCGGCAGCATCCACCGTTTCACTGGCCGCGTGGATTTCGTTCTTGAAGGGGAAGGGAAGTCCCTTCCCGTAAGCTACGTAGGCAGCGACCCTCTGCCTGATACATTTATCGATAAATCGCAGGCCCTGGTGGAGGGCCGGCAGACGGATGGGCGCTTTGTCGCGGAGGTTGTGCAGGCGAAGTGCGCGTCCAAGTACGAGGCGGCTCCGGGGGGAACCGTTGCCACTTCTTCTACTGCGACAAAGTAAGTTGAATCCTGGCCAGCCCAGTTCGGCCGGGGGATAGGCGGAGTCCCGTGGATGTATTCGGTTCGTTCGCTCTCATCCTGGCATTTATATGCGCTGTATACGCGTTTGGAGGCGGGATTGCCGCGATCATCACGCGTCATCCGCTTCTGGTTAAGAGCACGCGGCAAGCGGGGATTGCCACTTGCTGTTTGATTTTTATCGCCACCTTCAGCCTCGAATACCTTTTCTTCAGCGACAATTTTTCCGCGGCGTATGTCGTTTCCCATAGCAATCGGGCGCTTGCGACGTTTTATAAGATCGCTGCGTTGTGGGCCGGGCAGGAAGGTTCGCTGCTCTTCTGGAGCTTCCTGCTTGCGATTTACGTTTTCTCGGTATTGATTGCCTACCGGAATAAAAACGGCGAATTGATGCCCTATGTCGGCGTAATTCTTGCCGGTGTGCAGATTTTCTTCCTCACGCTGAACAACTTTGTCGCTAGCCCGTTCAAAGCGCTCGCCGTTCCCGGCGTTCATGGCGCGATGGACATTGTCGCCCGCGCCGACGGCAACGGTTTGACCCCTCTCCTGCAATATCCGGAAATGGTGATTCATCCGCCGAATCTCTATTCCGGCTACACGGGATTCACGATACCCTTTGCGTTTGCGCTGGCTGCTTTGCTCGCGCGCTATCCTGGCGAGAAGTGGATCCACCTCACCCGCAAGTGGACGATGATCGCCTGGGGATTTCAAACTGCTGGCATTCTTCTCGGCGCGCATTGGGCTTACGCCGTTCTCGGCTGGGGCGGTTACTGGGGCTGGGACCCCGTGGAGAATGCCTCTCTGCTTCCGTGGCTGACTGGAACTGCGTTCCTCCATTCGGTGATGATGCAGGAAAAGCGCGGGATGATGAAGGTGTGGAACGTCTGGCTGGTGTTTACGACGTTTCTGCTGTGCATTACTGGCACCTTCCTGACGCGCAGCGGAGTTGTCAGTTCTGTCCATGCGTTCGCCCAATCGAGCATTGGCACTTGGTTTGTGGGCTTCCTGGCGATCATTTTTGGCGTTTGCCTCATCGCCTACCTCAAGAACCGTGACTATTTGAAGAGCGAAAACCAGCTGGATGCCATTGTCTCTCGCGAATCCAGTTTTCTCTTCAACAATTTAATTCTATTGGTTTCATGTATCGCCGTTCTCTCTGGCACGCTATTCCCGGTTTTGTCGGAAGCGCTTTCGGGCTCGAAGATCAGCGTCGGAGCGCCGTTCTTCAATAAGGTCAACATTCCGATTGGGTTGCTGCTGCTTTTCCTGACGGGTGTGGGGCCGCTGCTTGCCTGGCGGAAGACGTCCGTGGAGAGCCTGAAACGAAATTTTGCCTGGCCGCTGATTGTTGGCGTCATCGGAGGCGCGGTGATATTCGCGCTGGGCTACCGCGAGATCTACTCACTGATTTGTTTTGCGCTGTGCTTCTTCGTAACGGCGACAATCGTGATGGAATTTTACCGGGGCGCGAAGGTCATCCGCGTGCGCTCAGGCGCTTCCTATCTGACTTCCGCTATTGAACTGACGATGCGCAACACCCGGCGCTATGGCGGCTACATCGTTCACATGGGCATGGTTTTGATTTTCGTCGGGTTAGCCGGCGCCGCATTCAACCGCGATGTCCAGAAGGAAATGCAGCCTGGGTCGTCGATGGAGCTTGGAAAGTACAAGCTAGTGCTCCAGAGCTTCGACAGCAAACCGGAAGCGAATTACACCGGCCTGCGCTTGAACGTGGAAGTCTTCGTCAACAATAAGCCGCTTATGATGCTCTTTCCTGAGCGCCGCATCTTCGAGACAAATGGCGAAACTGGCACGATGGTAGCCATCTATTCAACGCTTCGCGAAGACTTGTACGTCGTTTATGCCGGACAAAGTCCCGACACGAAGCTGCCCGTCATTCACGCCTACTTGAACCCCTTAGTGAAATGGATCTGGTTCGGCGGCGTGATCGTGGTGTTTGGTACGCTCGTCGCTCTGCTGCCGAACCGCCGCGCTGTGTTGGTTTTGTCAGGCGCGCAGCAACCCGCGTCCGAGGCGCTCGTCCATGGAATGACGCCGTCGGTCACTTACAAAGAAGGCCATGATTAGCATGCGAACAATCCGGCGGCCTGCCGTGTTTATTTTGCCAGTTTTGCTGTCCTTGGGCAGCTCACTGCCAGTTTTGTCGGCTTTTGGGGATGGGCAGCAGCTCGACCATACGCACCAGTTAGGCATGAAAGTGAAGTGCATGTGCGGCGGCTGCAATGACTCTGCCGGAGGCTGCTACCATGTTGGCGGCGCGTTCTCCGGCCCTTGCGATACCGCTCTTGGCATGCTCAAGAAAATCGACGAACGCATCGCGCAAGGAAATTCCGACGATCTCATCGTGCAATCGTTTGTGCAGGAATACGGGCAAGCTGTACTCACGGAACCGCCGCACAGTGGATTCGGGCGCGTGGCCTGGTGGATACCCGCTCTCGCTCTGATTGGCGGATTCGCGCTCGTGCTCACGGTTATTTCTCGATGGCGCAAGCACATAACTCCCGAGCCTGCTTTGGCTGGCGCTGGCAGCGCGCCTGCGATTTCGTCGGAACTGCTTGAACGCGCGCGTGAACGGGCCGCCCGCGATACCGAGGATTGATCTTGACGGCCGCCACAGCCATTGCTGTTTTTATGATTGCCTCAGGGGATTGGGCCGTTCTCGGCGCGTGCTTAGCGCTGGCGCTCGCCACCGGACTTTTCATTTTTTACATTCAGCCCGATGCATCGGACCTCGCTCCGCATCGCTCGAAGCTCGATCAACTGCTTGAGCGGCGCGATACGCTCTACGACAACTTGCGCGACCTGCGGTTCGAGCATCGTTCGGGAAAATATGCGGAGAATGACTACGAAGCGATGAAAATATCTCTTGAAAACGAAGCTGCAGTGGTGCTCACGGAAATCGATCAGGTAACGGAATCTGAGGTGCGGCGTCCTCGCGGTATCAAGCCGGCAGCCTCGGACCGAGGCGCGCAGTGAGGTCCGCTCGGATGGCGCGTTTGGCGCTTTTTGCCTGCTTGCTGGTGCCGTTCTCTTCCGTTTATGGCGCGACGGTTCACGGCACTGTGAAAAATGGCACAACTGGCAAACCTGCCGCAGACGTCGAAGTGATCCTGATCCAGTTGCAGGGCGGCATGCAGCCTGTTCTCAATTCCAAGACGGACGCGCAAGGCCAATTCACTTTTGACTATCCCTCCATCGGTACGCAGCCCATGTTGGTCCGCGCCGTTTATCACGGCATTAATTTTCATCAGCCCTTGCCGCCCGGCCAGAATCAATTGCAAGTCGAGGTCTTCGAGCCCTCGAAAGATCCCAAAACGATTTCCGTGGGAACCCATTTCGTCATCTTCCAGCCGAACGGCACGACTCTTGAGGTTGGCGAAGAATACGCGATCAAGAACGCCTCCCAACCTGCGCAAGCGTTTTTTCGTCCGGACGGCAACTTTGAGTTTGCGATTCCGGAGGGAGCCAGCCTGAAACAAATCGCGGCGCAAGGCCCATCGGGCATGCCTGTAGTGCAAGCTCCGATCGATCGCGGCAAAAATAAATACAGCGTTGCTTATGCCTTCCGGCCGGGCGACAACGGCGTGCGATTCTCCTACGAGTTGCCGTATTCCGGGAACGCCGCGACAGTGAAACTGCCAACCGTTTATCCTGGCGCGCACCTTGTCCTTGTTGCACCGCCTAGCGTTCAAGTGACCGCCGATGGATTGCAGTCCAGCGGCCAAGAGCAGGGCATGAATCTTTATAGCCGGGATACTCTCGCGGCCAATTCCATCCTCACCGTTAGCGTCTCCGGGACCGCGCCGCCTCCCAGCGGCAATGATTCGGCGGACGCACCCGACGCCGGGCCACAAAACCGGGAAGCTCAGCAGGGAAGCGGCCCTTCTTCCGGCGCAACAATCCAAGTGGTGCCTGGTAGGCTGGATGTCTTGAAGTGGCCTATTGTGGGCGGCTTCCTGTGCTTGTTCGTTCTGCTGGCGATTCTGCTTGCACGCAGGCCGGTCGTGGCTGTTGCGGGTGGTCCTTCGGAGGGTGTTGCAGCTCCTCCCGCGAAGCCTTCCAAGAAGACAGCTGGCGGCTCCGTTGCAGTAGCGGCGGTTCCCAGCGCGAATCTGGCGGAAGTCGATGCGGCCGTGGGCACGAGCCTTGATGCGCTGAAAGACACGCTTTTCCGGCTCGAGCTGCGGCGCCAGGCGGGAACAATTTCGGAAGCAGAGTACAGCCAGGAACGCGCGCGGGCGGAAAAAGTCTTGCGCGATCTTGTGAGAGGTTGAAGGGTGACGCCGCGCGGTGATCTGCACCCTCGCGAGGTTCCCCGTTGACGCCACCGGCATTTTCACCCGTTGGTCTTCGTTTCGAAAATATCGATAAACGTTATGGCGGCCTGCTCGCTTTGCGCGCCGTGTCGCTTACTATCAATCCCGGAGAGTGCGTGGTTTTCGCGGGCCGCAACGGCTCCGGGAAGACAACTCTGCTGCGCATCGCCGCTAAATTGGTACGACCTTCTCGCGGAACCGTAAGCTTTTCCGGAAAATCTTCCGGAGAGCAAGCGACTGCCATGCGGCCGGGCTTCGTAGCCCACGCCATCATGGTTTACGACGAACTGACCGCTGAAGAAAATCTTTTGCTCTTCGCGCGGCTCCAAGATGTCCCCCAGCCCGAGAATCGCGTAGAAGCTCTATTGCAGGAAGTTGGCTTGGCCGATCGCCGCGGCTCCCTTGTGCGAACCTTCTCCCGCGGGATGCGCCAGCGCGTCGCGATTGCTCGTGCCTTGCTGCATGAGCCGAGCGTTCTTCTTCTGGACGAGCCGGCTACGGGACTCGATCCCCAAGGTGTCGCTTGGCTTGCCGAAGCGATTCGCCGCCTTCGCGACTCTGGCCGCACCATTCTTATGAGTCTCCACGGAGAATCGGAAATCTCGTCGCTCGCCACGCGAGCCATTCGCCTGGACGCGGGATCGATCGCTGCCGATACGCGCACTGGGGCGACGTTTCGATCGATTCTCACGTTCGCCGACGCCTGAATGAGCCTGCTTTCCAACGCGTCTGTCTTGCTCGGCAAAGAGCTTCGCACGGAGTTTCGCTCGCGCGAATTGCTCACTACCACGATTGTCTTCATCCTGATCGTAATTGTTCTCTTCAGCTTTACGTTTGACCCGACTTCGGACGAATCGCGGCGCTTTGCTCCTGGCCTTCTCTGGCTTGCGTTTCTTTTTGCTTCTTCCTTGATGCTGCAACCCTGCTTTCTGCGCGAGCAGCATAACGATACACTGAGCGCCCTGCGCCTTTCCGTCAGCGATCCATTCGCCATCTTTCTGGCAAAGCTCGCCGCGAACACGCTATTTCTTCTGCTGACGGAGCTGCTCCTGCTTCCGCTCTTTGCGGTTATGTACAACGTGCCGGTCGTGCCGGTGCTTCCTTGGCTTGTACTGGTATTTTTTCTCGCAAGCCTGGGGATTTCCATTGCGGGCACCGCGCTTTCCGCTATCTCCGCGCAAGCGCGCATGCGCGAGCTGTTGCTCCCGCTGCTCATGCTGCCTCTCCTGACGCCCATTCTTGTGGCCAGCACGGAAGTTACGAAATCGCTTTTTGACCGCGCGCCCTACGTTCAGTGGAAGGGAATCGGTTTCCTCGCCGTTTTCGATGTGGTTTTTTTGACGGCGCTATGGCTTTTCGGCGAATATCTTCTGGAGGAATGAAGCATCATGTGGAAACGCGGAATCATCGGCGCGATCGTGGTTTTTCTGGTGGGCGCGGCTGCCTACGCCTCCTTCTTCATCGCGCCCGAAGAGCGTACCATGCACGTTCTTCAGAAAATCTTTTATTTTCATGCGGCCACGGCGTGGGCTGGCGAGACCGCGTTTGGCGTTTGCTTTCTTGCGAATCTTGCTTACGTCTGGCTGCGCAAAGAAAAATGGGACTGGCTCGGCGTTTCCGCTGCGGAAGTCGGCGTGGCTTGTATTACCGTTGTCTTGATTACTGGACCGATCTGGGCCAAGCCCGCGTGGGGCATCTATTGGACCTGGGATGCGCGCCTCACATCAACGTTCGTGCTCTGGCTGCTTTATATTTCCTACCTTTTGCTGCGCACCATGATCGAAGAGCCAGACCGCCGCGCACTCCTGAGCGCACTCTTTGGCATCTTCGCTTTCATCGACGTCCCGATTGTTTTCGGTGCGATTCGCTGGTGGAGGACGCAGCATCCCGCGCCGGTCATCATGGGCGGTCCTGGTTCGGGGCTTGAGCCTACAATGAAAATGGTCTTTTTCTTCAGCGTTCTGGCAATGCATTCCCTGATGGCATTTCTGATCGCGGAGCGTTACCGGCTCGAAAAGATGCGCGCCGAATTTGAAGTTGTTCGCCGAGAGGCGGAGGCCACATGAATAGTCTCCAGAGCGTTTTCGCTGCTTATGTGTTGGGCTGGGCGGTGTTTTTCGTTTTCTACCTGACAGTCGCCAAGCGAACGTCGGATTTGCGAGGCGAAATTCAGCGACTGAAGAACTCCTTGAATCGAGAGAAGTAATTGGCGCAGAAGAAAAAAGTCGGCATTGTGATGTTCCAGCTGGGTGGGCCGGATTCGCTGGAGGCCGTCGAGCCGTTTCTTCTAAATTTGTTCCTCGATCCGGACATTATTCCCATGGGGCCGCTTGGTTTCTTGAGACGTCCGCTGGCTAAGTTGATTTCGTCGCGCCGCTCCATTCCTGTGAGAGGCAAGTATGCGGAAATTGGCGGTCGTTCGCCGATCGGAACACTCACCGAGCGGCAGCGCGGCGCGCTCGTCGAGGCGCTCTCCAACGAGATCGATCCGGTGGCCGTCATTGCCATGCGTTACTGGCACCCGCTGACCTCGGAAGCCGTCGAAGCGCTGCAAAAAGCCGGGCCGCTGGACGAGATCGTGTTGCTGCCGCTCTACCCGCAATTCTCTTACGCCACGACGTTGAGCAGCCTCAAGGAATGGCGCCGTGTTTACGGACAGCCTAAGGGCGGCCCGCCAGAACGCGCGATTAGCCAGTTCTACGACCACCCGCTATACATTCAGGCGCTCGCACAACGCATCGGATCCGTTTTGAGGCAGTTCGCGGATAGCTCGCGCATTCATCTTGTATTCAGCGCACACGGATTACCCATGAGCCTGGTCGAAAAGGGCGATCCTTATCCGAATCAAATCGAAGCCACTGTGCGGATGGTCTGCGAAGAGGGCCGAAAGCAGTTTCCGGATTGGCCGAAGATTCATTTGCTGTGCTACCAAAGCCGCGTCGGCCCCGCAAAATGGCTTCAACCACCTCTCACGGCTACGATAGAGCGACTCGGCACGGAGGGTGTCAAGGAAATGCTCGTCGTGCCGATTTCGTTTGTGACCGAGCACATCGAAACCTTGCACGAAATCAACATTGAGGCGCGCGAGGATGCCAAGAAGTTTGGTATCGAAGTCTTCCGCATGATGCCCGCCGTTGGCGATTCGCCTCTTTTTATTGCCGCGCTGAAGGATCTCATATTGCGCGCCGTGGGCGCCCAAGAAGGACGATCTTCGATGCCCCGCGAGTCGGCGCAAGTGAGCCGTGGAACGGTTTGAGCCTGCGGAGTAGCTCTAACAACAACCAATCCTAGTGATTCTACTCACTGAGCACGTTGCGAGCTGCCGTTACGTCATCCTCGCGAACCAGGAGACGGAACAAGGGGTCCACGGGGGAGGAAGGCAACCTCGTATCTCCGATAGGCTCCATCTCTATGGCCGCAGCAATGCCTGCGGACTCGAGCATGCCTTGGGCGATTTCGGCGTCGTATTTGATTCCATAGATCCTCAGGACGACCAATTTGCCGGCGGGAACCGCGTGGGGAGGATGAAGCAGCTGGCTAGCCGACTCCGCGTCTTCCTCGCGCACGAGAATCTTGAAGCCGAAACCACTCCACGCCAAATGATCGCGCATGCCCCCGGCTCTGTCGGCCTGAACAAGAGCACCAATACTAGCGGACTCGAGGATAGATTTGGCCAGGTCCGCTTCCATTTGCGAGGCGAAGGATTCCAATACAACAAGCTTGCTGTCACTCATGCGCCGATTATACAGCGCGGGGCAGCGGCCGGCTTCTACTGCCTCATAGAGCCGGCGGCCACCTGGGAAAAGTCGGGCTTCGCAAATTGCGCATGACTCAAGGTATAATCCGACGCTGGGACAACGGCTATGAAGGCTTCCTACCATGCGGGCGTACATCGCTTCGCCGTGTTTACTGTCTGGTGGACCGTGCTTCTTTTGATTGCGGGCGCGCTGGTCACCTCCAACGACGCCGCCCTTTCCGTTCCCGATTGGCCAAAGTCGTTTGGAACATGGACGCCACCCATGGTCGGAGGCGTTTTTTATGAGCACTCGCACCGCGTTATCGCGGGGGTTTTGGGCGTTCTGACGCTGATCCTGGCAGTTTTGATTTGGATCAAAGAAGAGAGACGCTGGCTGCGCTGGTTCGCCGTGATCGCGGTAGGCGGCATCGTCGCGCAGGCGATTCTTGGAGGCCAGGTCGTTATCCAATTGCTGCATTACTGGCTGCCGGTATTGCACGCCTGCTTTGCGCAAATCATGTTTGGAGCTCTTCTAAGCATCGCTGTATTCACCAGCAACTGGTGGATTTCCGAGCGGCCTCAACTGGAAGATCGCGGCTCACCCTCGATTCATTCGCTGGCGCTTTTGAACGCTGGCGTGATTTTTCTCCAGGTGTTTCTGGGAGCGGGTTTCCGGCACAAAGAGATTCCCATCTGGCCGCACGCGGCGGGCTCGCTCGCGGTGCTCGCGATGGTCGTTTGGACGGCCGTAGCTCTTCGTAAACGATTCGAGAATTCGCCTGAGCTGACAAAAATGCGGATTCTGCTTCACTCGTTCTTTGGATTGCAGTTTCTGCTCGGTATTGGCGCTTATTGGTCGCGGATTTCGACCGCGAACGCGCCGCAACCCATGCGTGTGATGATCGTGCTAACCGTTACCCACACGGTTGTGGGCGCGCTGCTCTTTGCTGTTTCTATCCTGACAATCCTCGTGTGCTATCGGCTGGTGCCGCGCGCCGGGGAAGTTGCGGTATCGTCGCACGACCGGGTGACCGTCTGATGAGCACGGTACGCACCACCGAAATCACGCTCGCTACGCGGGCAAATGCCTATGTTGCGCTGACAAAGCCCGATGTATCTTTCCTCGTCTTGATGACTACCGCCGCCGGTTATTATATGGGCGCGCGCGGCGCGGTGGATTGGCTGCACTTGATTCAAACTGTTTTCGCGACGCTCTTGATCGCTGCCGGCACGGCAACTCTAAATCATTACATCGAGCGCGAGTCCGACCGCTACATGCGCCGCACAGCATCGCGCCCGCTGCCCAGCGGCCAATTGCAGCCTAAGGAAGCGTTGTGGTTCGGAGTGATTCTTTCAGTGGCCGGTGCCGTCGATTTGTACTTCACGGCGGGATTTCTTGCTTCCGCGCTTGGCGTTCTCACCAGCGTGAGCTATTTGCTCGCTTATACACCGCTGAAGAAACGCACCGTTTGGGCGACTGCAGTCGGCGCGTTTCCCGGAGCGATTCCTCCCATGATTGGCTGGGTTGCGGCAACGGGCACTCTCGATCGCGGCGCGTGGCTGCTTTTCGCCATTCTGTTTTTTTGGCAGTTTCCTCATTTTTATGCGATTGCCTGGATGTACCGCGAAGACTACGCCCGCGCGGGCATACTGATGCTGCCGGTCGTGGACCGAGAAGGCACTCGCACGTTTCGGCAGATTATTCTCACGGCCATAGCGCTCGTTGGAGTGAGTCTCTTGCCCGCGGTTATGGGCTTGGCTGGGGTGCGCTACTTTTTCGGGGCACTGGTCGTTAGCACGGCGCTCGTTCAGGTTTGCTTATGGGCATCGAGTTCGCGGACCAATGTTCGCGCCAAGTGGCTGATGCACGCCACCGTACTGCACATTCCGCTGCTTCTCGGTTTGATGATCTACGATAAAATTCCGCGCTGAGCCGCTTCTGCCGGGAAGGACATTCGCCGACCTATGTTTTCACAAGCCGCGCTCAACGCCTCCCTCAACGGTACCAGCGCGATTCTGCTGGCCTGCGGCTACGCGGCCATCAAGAACGGCAAAATGAAAGTGCACAAGACTTTCATGATTGCCGCGTTTGCGGTCTCCACTGTATTCCTGATTTCTTACGTGATTTACCACATTCGCGTCGGCCACGTACTTTTCCAGGGGCAAGGCTGGATTCGCGATGTTTATTTCACTCTGCTCATTTCGCACACCATACTCGCTATCGTCATCGTGCCGATGATTTTGGTCACGTTGCGGCGGGCATGGCTCGAGAAGTTCGATAAACACCGGGTGATTGCGCGTTGGACGCTGCCGCTGTGGTTCTATATTTCGGTGACCGGGGTGATCGTGTACATCCTTCTGTACCAGGTCTATGCGCCGCGCGTTGGGTAGAGGGAGACACGCAAACACCGAGCTCTCATCGCCGGATGACAAAACGAGAGCCGGCCGAATTCCAGAATCACCCTGACAATTAGCTCGTTACGTTTGCGGGGGAAGGTTCGATGTCTTTCCGGGCTCGACGAGCGACCCGGTTTGCGAAGATCGTACGGCCTGCCGGGTCCCAGCCTTAGGAAACACCACGTGCCAGAAATCCTTCCGGGGCGTGGCGAAGCCAACGCCTATGAATCGGTGCTCCTGCTTTTCGCGAACGGAGGTCACGTAACACTCGACGGACTCCGAGGTCATTTCGTTGAAAAGGCGGACGGTCTGGCCGGGTAGTAGGGGGGCATCCATGACAATGAGCGCCCCGTTCGCACTTACAAACTGCGTAAACGCTTTTAAATCAATGGCCTCACCTTCCGGCATCTGGCAGCGTACTTTTAGGGGAATTTGAAGCGTCATCCGAACGGTGCGACGCCTTTCGGGGTACCTGGACCGATGCATTCAGCCGCCTTTGGAAGGGGACCTAACGGAAAGAGCTTGCCACGGTTGAGGAAGAATAACAAGGACTTACGGCCATCGGTATCGGGTCAGTTTTGGTAAACGCGTCAATCAGGCGCCAGGCTACCCAGGCAGGCGCAGTGACCGTTACCAACAGTTATCGGCTGCTCATGTCTTGAGTTACCCGTTGCGACTCTCGGTTTACAATGGATGTATCTTAAACCCATGAAATTCCGATTATTGGCGACGATTATGGCCGTTCTTGCCAGCGCCCACATAGCGCCGGCACAGGCGACGTTTCCGCCGGAAACGGATAATGCAGCGCTGCGTTATTGGTTTGCTTTGGCGGAGGTGCGGGAGCCGCCTGATGATGATGCGACGCTGCATTTGTTCGGAGAGACCATCGCAGGTCGGATTGCGTGGGACGAGACAAAACTTGGTCCGATTTTGGATTCCAACGCCGGCGCACTCCGAACCATGCAGCGGGCCACGAAGCTTCCTGTATGTAATTGGGGATTCGACTACCGGAACGGGTCAAGGACTCCGATTTGGTTCGGTATGCGAGCGCGACTGATCTCCCGGTTGAATGCACTCCAGGGGATACGCGAAATGGCGCATGGCGATCCGCGAACGGCTGTAGATACGTGGCTGGCTGGAGTCCGCTTTGGGCAGGATGTGTCACGCAGCGGTCCAGTTATTACAGCACTTTTTGCCAATGCGATAATTCTGGATAACCTCAATCCGCTTCGCGATAGCGCACGACAGGGAAAATTAAACGAGGAGCAGAAGACGGAGCTGTCTGTAGTCTTGAAAACGATCCCGGAGGATGGCTTCGATTGGGGAGTGGCATGGGGGGTGGAATTCGCGATTGGATATCAGTTTCTTCAAAATTCGCGGACGACGGGCAAGCCGGAAAGCGATGACAAGATTCGTGCGTACGAGGAATACATGCTGGCGGCGCAGGCTGCGCTACGCGAACCCCCGTCTGAGACAAAGGCCCTTGTCGATGATTTCGAATCACAGCTTCGGCGGCTCGGTGAAGCCGAACAGATCTTAATTCCAAGTATTCGTGTGACGAATGAAGCGCGAATCCGCCTGGCAACAGCTCATCAGGAATTGATGCAAGCGCTCTCTACGAAGTAGTGCTAGCCGCACAATCACACAAGTCTGCTTGCCTGGAATGTCGCACAATCGGAAACCGACCCACGACTTGGCCATCTGAACCTGCTGCGCCGGGATAGTTGCAGCAGGGAACTAGCTGGGCCGGAGCGAGGCGATTACGGCGTCGGTGAACTCCTGTGTACTGGCTTTGCCGCCGACGTCTTGGGTAATATGCTTGCCTTCGCGGTGCACTTTCTCGAGGGCGGTTTCGATGCGGCGCGCAGCGGACCGCTCGCCGAGATGGTCCAGCATCATGATGCTGCTTAGGAGGAGGGCAGTCGGATTCGCCAATCCTTTACCGGCGATGTCTGGTGCGGTTCCGTGCACGGCCTCGAACATGGCGGCTTCGTTGCCAACATTGGCGCTGCCGACCACACCGAGTCCGCCGACAAGGCCGGCGGCGAGGTCGCTCATCACGTCGCCATAAAGATTTGGGAGCAACAACATGTCGAATTGCTGGGGATTCAGAACCATTTGCATGCAGGCGTTGTCGACGATCAGCTCTTTGTATTCGATGTCGGGATATTGCGGCGCGACGTTGCGAATGGACTTCAGGAAAAGCCCGTCCGAGAGCTTCATAATATTGGCTTTGTGGATGGCGTGAATTTTCTTGCGGCCTTCGCGTTTGGCATATTTGAAAGCGAAGTGCGCGATCTGCGTGGATGCTTTTTCCGTGATGATCTTTAAGCTCTCCACCACGCCCGGGACCACTTCGTGTTCCAACCCGGAATAGAGATCCTCTGTGTTTTCACGGATTAGAACGACATCCACATTTTCAAACCGGGATTTCACTCCAGGGAGATTCTTGACAGGCCGGACATTGGCGTAAAGATCGAGAGTCTTTCTCAGTGCTACGTTGATGCTGGGCGCACCACCGGCAACCGCGGTGCCCATGGGGCCTTTGAGCGCCACTCGATTGCGGCGAACGGATTCGACGGCGGCTTCGGTGACAAATTGCCCCGTGGCAGACGCCTTTTCCGAGCGCGCTTCGACCTCTTCCCAGTCGATTTGGACTCCGGCGGCCTCCAGAATGGCCCGCGCAGCGGCAGCAACCTCAGGCCCGATGCCTTCACCGGGGATCAGCGTGACTTTGTGTCTCATGGCGCATCATATTGTAAGCGAAGGGCATAGGGTTGTCGAAAGGCCGTCGTGCACGGAGTTTCCAGACAAGAAATCTGCTGGATTACGGCCATGTGCAGTTGTGGAAAAGGTTTGCTATACTCTAGTAGAGAGTTGCGTCGCGGGCTTACCTGCGATGCGGAGGCCAAAGGAATTTATGATTAGTCTGACTCCTACTGCCAGTACCAAGGTTAAGGAAATCATGGGAATGCAGAATCCTGTCCCGGTGGCGTTGCGCGTTGCCGTCGTCGGCGGAGGCTGCTCCGGTTTCCAGTACCATATGGCATTTGAAAACCAGACCAATGAGACCGACCAAGTTGTGGATTTTAACGGCCTTAAGGTCGCGGTCGACCAGATGAGTTCGATGTATCTGGATGGCGTTGAGATCGACTACATCGAGACGATCGAAGGCGCGGGCTTCAAGTTCAACAACCCGAACGTGAAGAGCACCTGCGGCTGCGGCAGTTCCTTCAGCGTCTGATCGGGGCTATTTAGATCCGTCATTCGCTCTGTCATGGGATGTCGGAATGAAAGAAGCAATCAGCGGCGTTTCGCGCGACTTAGGTACAGAGTTCCGGGCCCTTGAACACATCGTTCGAGGGCCTTTTTTATGTCCAATACCGTAACAGAATGGGACGCACGTCACCGCGAGTCCGCGCAAACTCCTCCTGCGGAGCCTGCCAGCATCGTCTCGGAATGGCTGCCGTTGCTTCCGACTGGAGCAGCGCTGGATCTCGCCTGCGGAACCGGCCGGCACGCATTGTTGCTGGCGGCGCGCGGGCAATTTGTGAATGCCGTTGACTTGTCGGGAGCTGCTCTGGACATTCTGGAAGACCGAGCGCGTAGGGTCAAGCTGCACGTTAGCCGGGCGGACGACACTGCCGGGGCAGGATCGCGGACCTATGGTATTCGGCTCATTCAAGCAAACATCGAGGAGATACAGCTTCCAGAGGGTTTGTTTTCTTTGATTCTTTGCCTCCAGTATCTGCAAAGATCTCTTTTCCAGCAGATGGCTGCCGCGCTTCGGCCCGGCGGCGTGCTGGTGTTTGAAACGTTCACGCGGGCACAGCTCAGCTACTCGGGTGGGCCCCGCAATCCTGCCCATCTGCTCGAATCGGGAGAGCTGCGAACTGCGTTTCCCGGACTGCACACATTGTTTTATCGGGAACTGAACGCCGGGCAGGGAATCGCCAGTTTAGTTGCCCAGAAGCCGCAGAAAGACGCATAGCTCGCGCAGGCGATTAACCGGACACAACGCAGCGCGCCTTTGTTTGCAATCTCGCTTTGGCATCCGTATTCTAAAGTGCCAGCATGAAGATAGCGCTTGCGCAGTTCAATCCCACGGTAGGCGATTTCGCAGGAAATTCGGCTCGCATCCTGAGTCTGGCGGAGAAAGCCAGGCAGCGAGGGGCCGACCTTGCCGTTTTTTCGGAGCTTTGCCTGTGCGGCTATCTTCCTCAGGACCTTCTCGAACGGCCATCCTTTATCGATCGCAACCACCAGGAATTAAAGGAACTAGCAGCCAAGCTGCCGTTGCCTGCGATTGTCGGCTACGCCGGGCGCGTGAAAAACGGCACGGGGAAATCCATCGCCAATAAGGCGGCGTTGATTTGCAGCGGGCGCGTGGTGTTTGAACAAAGCAAAATGCTTTTGCCTACATACGACGTGTTTGACGAGTCGCGCTATTTTCAGCCGGCCGGCAAACAGTTCGCGTACGGATTCGGCAAAGAGCAGCTCGGCATCACGATTTGCGAAGACGTCTGGAACGACAAAAAGTTTTGGGCCGAGTGCCGATATGACCGCGATCCTGTGACGGAGCTCATCGGGCAGGGAATCACTGTCCTTCTAAATATTTCGGCATCTCCTTATACGATCGACAAGCGCGCTTTACGTTTGGAGATGCTTCAATCGATCGCGGTGAATCAGCACCGTCCCATCGTGTACGTTAATCAGGTTGGCGGCGATGATAGTTTGATTTTTGACGGCGCCAGCATGGCATTGACCGCGGAAGGAAAAGTTGCCGCACAAGCTTTGGCATTTGAAGAGGATCTCGTTCTCTTCGATACCGTCACTGGGGAAGGCGAAATCCACGCGCAGCCGCATGAAGAAATCGCGTATGCCTACAGGGCGCTGATCACCGGGACGCAGGATTACGTCCGCAAATGCGGCTTCAAAAAAGTCCTCGTGGGCCTGAGCGGTGGAATCGACTCGGCAGTAGTGGCATCCATCGCTGTGGACGCTCTGGGCGCAGGTAACGTTTTGGGCGTCTCCATGCCGGGGCCGTACTCCTCCGAAGGCAGCAAGGCTGACGCAAAGGCCCTGGCGCAAAACCTCGGAATCGAATTCATTACTTTACCGATCGACGGGGTGTTTGGCGCGTACCTGAAGACGCTCAAGCCGGCATTTGGTTCACGTGCAGCTGACGTTACGGAAGAAAACATTCAGGCGCGCATTCGCGGCAATTATCTGATGGCGATTTCTAATAAATTCGGATCGATGGTTCTTAGCACTGGCAACAAATCCGAACTGGCTGTAGGTTACTGCACATTGTACGGCGACATGGCCGGAGGGCTTGCGGTGATTTCCGATGTGCCAAAATTGATGGTTTACGAGCTGGCGAACTGGATCAATCGAGAAAGGGAATTAATTCCCCGCTCGTCGATCGACAAGGTGCCTTCCGCCGAGTTACGTCCCAATCAGAAGGATGAGGATAGCCTGCCGCCCTATGATGTTCTGGACCGTATCCTGAAGGCTTATATCGAGGACCTGCACAGCCCGCAGGAGATCGCGGACCATTATGGGTTCGACTTGCAACTCGTGCGCGACATTGCCCTGCTTGTCGACCGGACCGAATACAAACGCAAGCAGGCCGCTCCGGGGCTTAAGATTACGTCGAGGGCGTTTGGTTTTGGCCGGCCGTTTCCGATTGCCCAGCGGTTTATCCCTTAAAGAACTGAGGTCTAGCGTGAAGAAATTACTGACTGTCGCAGCGATCCTTGCTTTGTGCTTTACGATTTCGCCTGCCCGCGCTCAGCAGCCGCAGGGTACGGCAAAGTCGCCTGCTGCTGTTGAGTCGCCCATTCAGAAGACCGTCGAAGCTTATTTGCGGAATCTTTACGCCTTTGGCGCAGATACAACCGTCATCGCCTCGGCTCCGAAAGATTTCGGTGCCGAGGGTTTGCAGGAAGTTGATGTAGAGGTGAGAGTTGGAGAAAACCAGCAGACCGGCAAGGTCTATGTGACTAAGGACGGGAAATATATGTTCCGGGGGGAGCTGTCGGATCTGTCCAAGGATCCTATGGCTGAGAACCGCGCCCTACTTCAGATCAAGGATAGTCCCTCGCTGGGCCCTGCCAATGCTCCCGTAACCCTGGTGGAGTTCTCGGACTTCGAGTGCCCTGTCTGCCGCAGTCTGCATGACGCGCTCCGGGGTCTTTTGCCGAACTACCCCCAATTGCGCGTGGTATTTAAGGACTTTCCGTTGGAGCAGATCCATCCCTGGGCACGGACGGCAGCCATTGCCGGGCGCTGCGCCTACCAGCAGGACCCAAAAGCATTCTGGAAAATGTATGATTTGATTTACGACGGCCAGGAGCTTATCTCGGCGGAAAACGCCTGGGACAAGATGACTGACTTTGCCGCACAGTCGGGGCTGAACGCGGACACGTTTAAGTCTTGCATGGCTGGCCCGGAAGCTGGGGCCGCTGTGGACGCGAGCCACGCGAATGGGGTTCAGCTGGAAGTCGGCAGCACACCGACTATGTTTGTGAACGGGCGGCGAATTGTCGGCGCGGATCCTCACACGCTCGAGCAGTACATCAAATACGAACTAGACCAACGCAAGGCGCAAAAGGCTTCGGCTAAAAATTAGTGGGAGCGGGTGATGCGAGAGGGAGGCAGCCTGGACTAGGGCTACTGCGCACTCCTCGGTGGTGACAGGTTATCCCGATTTCTTAGTTAACATAATATTACTTATCAGACGCAATGTCAAGAGAATTCTTTGGCTATTCCGGGGTTTTCCACTGCTTTTCTTGCGGCTCCTTTCCCGGGTTATGGGTTGCGGTTGAGTAGGAGGCCGGCTGGCGCGGGGGGTGCGCCAGCCGGTTCGCGCTGGGGTGGTGTTGCAGTTGGTGTAGCGAATTGAAAGCTCGGGAGTTATGCAGCTTGCGCGGACTATTTGCTTATGCACGTGTGAGTCGCGCGCTTCAACTTCATTCATAGACCGATTCGTTTGTTTTGAGCGCTCCGCTCAATTGGGTTCGGCCCGCGAATTTCAGTGGGCGACTTTGGCGGCTACGGCACCTGCGGCAGCTCCAATGGCGAACCACTTGGCGACTCGTGCAATTCGGCGCAGGGCACTTCCCCCTTTGGCAGCGGTCACCGCCGCGTCTCGCTCCTTCGTGAGCGCTGCGGTCTTGGTCTTCTCGTCGGCTAGGTCACTTTGGGCGACGGTCAGCTTAGATTGGCAGGCTTTGCAGTCCAAAGCGAAGTCGTAGAGAGGCTTTAGATCGGCGGCTGGGAGGGCGGCGTCTGCGTCCTGGCCGGGCTTAGCGGAAGGATTGCTTGTGAGATGAGTTTGGCTGTTGCCGGGCTGGGAGTTAGCGTTTTGCTGCTGGTTGGTCGATGCGGCTGCAGCTGAGGGCGCGATGAATCGCGCCCCTACATTTTGAGTGTTGCTGGGTTGCAAGGTGATGGGCTGCGGTAGCGTGATTGCGCTGGGGAGATCCTTCAGGATTTGAGCTGGCGTGGAGGCCGACTGTTTCTGGGCAGCGATTTGCGCCAGGGTTTGGTTCAGGAGTGTGTCACGGTCGTGCTGGCTGGCGGAGGCATCAGCGATTGTTTTTTGAGCGGCGGCGAGTTGGGCGGCAAGTTGTGCGCGGTCGCGACGGTCGGCTTGCCAGGAAACAAAGATGGTGGCGGCGAGGATCACGGGGACCAGGATCTCTGCGAGCTTTAACCAGATTCGCGAAAGCATGGATGACTCCACCGTCGTCACGTAGTAGGCTCTGCGCGAGGCGATATCTCGCGTGAATCTTCGTGAATTCTTTCTGGAAAACTTTGCCGGCGACCTGGAATATCATCCGCGTCGCGCCGCGATTTATTTGGTCCTCGCCGCAGGAGCCGGCTGCTTCTGGATATTCTCGCCCGCTGAAAGCAAATTCATGCCGGTTCAGCTTGTCTTCGCGCTTGGCAGCTTGACGCTGCTCGGCAAAGGAATCTATCTGCTCAGGCCATCCTCCGAGGGGATCGGTCTCTCGCACACAGAACTTGCTGAACTCGGAACCTCGGTAAAGCACAAAAAACTTCCCTCAATCCCGGCGCAGGCGGCTCAGGTGGTACAGGACTTCGGCACGGGCGGACTCTTGCTGTGGCCGCTTTTGAATCTCGGCGTAGACTTAGATCAGACTTGGAACAGCCCTCCGCGATTGCCGGTATTCGCAGCTGGCGCTTTCTTTTTCGGGCTTGGCTGGGTCATCCGGCGCTTCACGCAAAGAGAACAATAAGCCTGGCAACGCCATGTGCTACAGATAATTGGCGCGGCGGGCCAGGACTTGGGCTGGATAGGCGGGATTGCCGCCGCCGTTCCAGGCCAGGAGGCCGCGCGTGGAGTCGCCGTCCATGGCGTCGAGTTTTTTGCGTAGCAGCTTGCAGCCGATGGCCAGGCCTTGTTCGGGATCGCAGATGCCGGAGAGAAACGTTCCGCCGAAGCCCATCTCGCGGGCGACTTGACCCATCACTTGCATCAAGCCCCAGGAGAAGCCGCGGGCATAGGCTTCGGATGCGGTGATTTTGTTGTTGGTGTAGAGGTGAGCGACGTATTTGGCGAAGAACGCGGGTTCATAGCGCATGGCCCAGGTGTTCCAGGACGATTCTTGCTCGACGACGGCGCAAACCAGTGCCGGGTCGAGAGATTGCGCGGCTGCGGCTTTGCGGGCCAGCGCGACGAGTTGGGAGGGGACGGACATTTCTGTGATGCGAGTTGCGCAAACTGGTTGTGTTCCATTTCGCGATCCTGTTAACTTGCCTGCGGGATGGAAACGAAACTCTTCGATGAGATCGTTCTGCTGATAATAAGCCTCGCGTTTTCTTACTTCGGTCTATCTCTTGGCTTTGCGCCGAGGCAATACCAGGCCTTTGCCGCACGGCTGGAGCGTCCTCTGGCGCACGCTCCAATCTGGGTGATTCGAGGCGCGGGGATTGCCCTAACTTTGATCGGCCTTCTATTTTTTTTCATCCTCATATTGAAGTGGCCGTAGTTTTGAGGATGCGCAGGGCAGAGGCTCAGTCTCGGTGCCGGCGTCCGTTGATCTCGACGAAACGGACCATCGGCGGTTCGGGCGCGTCAATTCCCTGCTTGCGCGCGATGGCGTGCAGCGCCGCATAGATGTGCGGCAGATGATTTGTGGCGATGTCGCGCACGAAAGCGCGCACGATTTCGTCGTTGCGCATGCGCCGGTGCAGCCAGCGCAGAAAGAGGACGAACTGCACGCCGACGGGCACGAAGGCGGCGAGGATGGCGGTCCAGTGGTTGGGCATTTGAAGTCTTTTCTGGAAAGGAAGCAGCTGGGATAGAGGAGGTCAAGGAAGTAAAGGACAAGAGCTCGGCCGCGTGGATCCTTTACTCCCTCTAGTTCCCTTACCCCCTTAGCTCCACTCCTCGAGTCGCGCGCTGCAGCGAGAACAGTTTGGGCTGGCTTATCACGGCTGCGTGCAGGTGACAGTCAGTGTGACGGCATCGTTGATGACCGCCCAGTCTGTGGGGGCGGTTTGAAGTACGTTGCGCACCGCTTCTTCATGGGAGCTGGCGGGAACTCCGCTTTGGATCACGCTGTGCGTTCCATCGCTCAGTGTAACAGTGTAGGTGTTCGGCATTGGTGTCCTCCTTTCTGCTCGAAGAGATTAGTGGCTGGGTCTCCTGCTCGGCGATTTCAATGGGAAACCGTGGATATTGGCTGTGCTTAGAAGAGAGTGCTCGGCAGAGCGCCTAGCGTGGAACCGAGTCCTGAGCCCAGCGATGTGAAGAATCCCTGGCCGGTGCGACCAGCGTTGGCGCGGACGTTGAGCAACTGAGAGGGAATGCCGAGCGTTTTGCCAAGGAGATCGGAGTCCACGCCATAGAGGCCAGAAAGTCCCTGGAGCGCGGACATTTGTTGCTGATAGGCGGTGTTGGCGAAGGCGAGCTGGTTTTGCTGGGCTTGATTCCCTTCCGCGACGGCTTTCTGGCGGGCCAGATCGTCGGTTAGTTCGCTGAAGCCAGCGGAATTGTTGGTGGCGGCGACGCGGTTGGCCGCCGACTGTTGCAGCGAATCGAAGGCGCTGGCGATCGAGCCTTGCGATTGGCTCGTGACGGCGGCTTGCTGCGCAGGGCTCAGGCCAGGATTGTTCAAGATGCTTTGGTACTGCGAGCCGATCGTATTGCCGAGCTGCTGCTGTTGATTCAAGAATTGCTGGTTCTGCGCGTTGATGCTGGCAAGCTGCTGATTGGTCATGTTCAACGTTTGAGTTTGGGCGCGGCTCATGTGGCCTCCGGAAATGCTGGATGTTGAGGAAATGGAGGAATGTAAGGAGGTGAAGGGTTCAGGATGGAGAGCTTCAAAGTTAAACTTGAATGGCGACTTCAAGTTTAACTTTAATAACGATCGCCCGTATTCCCCTACACGAACGGCTCCGAGAGGGTTTCCGGCCGCGCGGCCCTGCTCCTTAACTTCCTCTACTTCCCTTGCTTCCTGTACTTCATCTGCTTCTTTCAATTTGTTCTTGGGACAAAAGCGATTCTTTGGACATTTCTCCATTCGTTGACGAACCAAAACCTGCGGCTGGAGCGGCCAATCGCTTGCAGTACGGCGTCCAGGAGTCGTCGCGGTTCCAGCCGAGATGCGTGATGCGTTTGCCGAACTTCGGCGCGATGGGCGGCGGCAGCCATGCGTGGACATCATCGAGGCCGCGAAGCCAGGCGTCGCGTTCGGTGGCGGCGTGGAGCTGGAGCAGCCACTGCCAGCGCTGGCGCGGCGTGCCGGCTTTTGGGTCGAGGAGCAGGTACGCTTCGGCGGTTAGGCGCAGCAGAACGGCACCGATGATTTTTTCTTGTGGCGGCTCTGTACTGGCGCCGGAGTTTCCTGCGTCCGTTTCCAGTTCGCTCGCATCCGAGAGAATCAGTTTTGTTACGAAGAGCGGATTGCTCAGATCCGGGAGCGGATACTCAAAGCCCTGGGACGCGTGAATGGCTCGGAGTGCACCGAGGTCCGATTCACGATATTCGCGAATGAGCATTGCTGTAGCCGCGGTCTTCAGACCGCGGTTTTTTTACGTGAACTTGAGGATGCTTTTCATGGTCCCTGGGTCTGCGATAGCCGGATCGAAACAACCAGCCCTCTGAAGAGGGCGGCTACAAGACTGTTTGGCGGACGACGCGCGAGCCGGCGTTGATGCCGAAACCGTTGCCGCCGCGAACCTGGCCGTTGGGAAGCACGCCGCTTCCGCTGGAAGGCAATGGAGCAGGACCTGTGCTGCCACCACCCGCAACTGCGGTTGGCGGGGAACCAAACGTGATGGGGGCGGACGGCAGTGAGCCGACATACTGCGAATAGGCGCGCCAGTAGAGCGTTTGATTGCCAAGTTGCAAGTACAAATTGCGCGACGCGCCCATGAAATAGACGCGAGGCGAATTGAAAGCCGGCGTGGTGTCCGATTCGGCGAAGTAAAAAAGGCCGGGGCGCGAATTCGACGGGTCGGTGACCGAAAGATCGAACCAGCCGTTGGAAGCTTGCACGTTTATCGAGGCGACGGCCGTTGGCGCGGGAGCGGGCGTGCTGGGATCGACGCCGGCGGCTTGGCTCGTGGCGTTCACAGACGCGACAATCTTCGTAAGCGTCTCGTAGAGGTACGGATCGCGATCTTTGATCGGTGCGAGTTGGGCTACGGTTAGCATTCGTTTTTACCGGTCGCGGGAGCCGAGAGAGCGTGTCTGTAATGCTTGCGACACGACGTGCAATGGCCGCGCTTGTAAGGCCTATGGGCCGTGCAATGCTGGGATTGTCAGAGGCTTTCCCGGAAAGAACTATGCAATCGATCCTTCGTCCTGCGCATACAAAGATTTTCTGTGCAAATGGACTGCTCGTAAGTGCGCTGGCGATTCCCCTCCTCGCTGCAGTCCAAGAAGCGCAGCAAACGCAACCGCCCGCGCAGGCGCAGCAACAGACGGACGCATCAGCATCGGACGAAGCAGCCAAAGCCGCAGAGCGGAAGAAACGCTTTGAGGAGCAAAAGCGCCGGCTGGAAATAGCAGATCCAAATGCGCAGAAAGTTGCAGAAGCCGAGGTAGATTCCGACCAAACACTCTTCGTTTCGCCTGCAATTGTCAACATGAATGCCGGAGATATTCGCGCATTCTGCGTGTTCGATATCGACGGAAAAATTTTGACCAATGGTGCTCAGTGGTCGCTTAGTGACTCAAACGTTGTCAGTCTGGCAACCAGCGGCGAGCCGACGATCATGGCCAAGCAACCGGGAAAGACAACGCTTCGCGCTCGGGTCGGAGGACGAACCGCAGAGGCTTCGATCACCGTCCTCGAAGGTAATACCATGCCCAATGGAACGATAAAGTGGGCTGTGCCGAACTATCCAGGATACAAAAGCAAACAGATTGTTCAAGCCGTGCCGACGGATCGCGGCCCGGACATCTACACCATCGAGGAAAACGCCGAAGGTAAAAGCCTTATTCGAGCATGGACCAGCGAAGGAATATTCCTTTGGATGCGTAAGTCCGACCGCCGGATCATCGAAGCTATTCCACATTGATGGTGCATGCAGCTAATTCACGCCGCGGACCGGGGCCCAGGGATCAACGCGGACCGAGGGCGTGAATTTTTGGAGCTTGAACCACGCGCCGGGCTGGTTGGTGCTGACCTGGAACGCAACGCGTTCGCCAAGAACGTTAATGGGTAGCTCGAGGTCTTCGAGAGATGGCGAGCTGAGCGGCAGCGGTTGTTGGGCTTGTGATGCGCTTTGCGAATCGACAAACGTGGTGAGCGATAAGTTCCCTGCCCCCTCGACAAACATCGTGAGATAACTGAAAAGTTTGCGGTGCGCGCCGAGCTGAAGGGATTGCTCGACGGCGCGCTCGGGGAAAAAGTGCGTGGTGTAGTAGCTGGAGATGGCGCTGCCGTCGTCGGAAAACTGGGTGTCGCTGAGCTGATAAATTTTTCCGGTGGCGCCGCCTCCGCCCACGCCAGGCAATCCACCGCCGATGGCGACGATCGAAGTGCCGTTGATGCGCTCAATCTGCGCGCAGGAATTGGCGGCGATGCTCCACGGCGACCATTTGCGGGCCATGTCGGTGGCGGCTTTGCGGCCGGTGTAGGTGACATTGACCGGCGGACGGGTAGCGATGTCGTCGGCGTCGTCGAGGTCGTGGTAGTCGAGCATCAAAATCGTGTTGGGAGTGGTGGCCGTGCCCATCGGGGCGCCGACCAGAATGCGGCGCTGAGTTATATCCACGGTGACCCAGAGCAGGTGACCATACTGCCAGTTGATTTCGTTCCAGGTGGGCTGGATTTCTTGCGAGATTTTGATGGGCTCGCCGCCGCTGAAAATGTAGAGACCGGTGCGGTGCGCGATGACCACCCAGTCTTCGCCAACGCCCACGCCGCGAACGGATGGCGTGCCCAAGCGCCGCGACACTTCGGAAATTGTCCAGAGTGAAGGCTCGTTTGTTCCGTCATCCTGCGTAACGTAGAGCGAATGTTCCTTCACAAAGTAGAGGCGTTCGCGAAGTTTGAAGGCCGCGCGGATGGCTTGGCCATTGTTTTCCGCGACACTCATGAAGCCTTCGATGCCGTCGTAGCTTTCGGGATCCTCGACGCGGCTGGCGCGGACGATGGAAGAGTTCGTGGGAGTGAACGTGGGAAAAATCTCGATGCTGTCGATGTAGAACTGGCCGCCAACGTTGGGCGTGCCGTCGGCGTAGATGCGCAGAACGAGATCGTTGGGAATTGTGGCCAGCGGAGCGGTTAGCTCGGCGGAATATTCGACATAGCTCGTGCTGAGCTGCGCGACTGTCAATTCCAAACCCGTTGTATTGATTCCGGCGCTTTGGCTGAAGAGATGGATGTGCAGCGTGCCTTGCGAAAGAGTGGAATTCACCGCGCAATGAGCGCGGACGGTGTAATCGGCGTTCGCCACGATGCGCTGCGCGCCCAAGGAATCCTGCACGGCGCTTTGCGTCATCAAACCGCGCGTGGGCGTGGTGCCGTTTCCAACGATCGAGTACGCCGAGCCCCAGACTACGAAATTTTCTTCGTCCGTGCCGCCGGGCGCAAAAACAGCATCGGGCGTCCATCCCAGAGGATAGTGTGGAAGCGAAGGGCCGGTGAACCCGCCATCGAAGCCGAGGTTCAGCCAGTTGTTCATTTTGTTGCGTTCGCCCCACCAGAAGAGGCGCTCGGAGTAATCTGTGACGCCGGCGCAATCGCCAAGTTCGATGAGATTGAAGAGATTGTCGACATTGGAGCCAGCGAGGAGAATGGCGTCGGAGAAATCGACGACGATGGAGGTCGTGGTGTTGTCGTTGATCACCATATTGCCGCTGAAAAGCGAAGCGCCGCTGCCCACGTAAAAGAAGCTTGCACCGCCCGCGCCGGTGAAGCACAAGATGCGCGCGACGATGTTCGATGGACCGGTCGGAATATTGGTGACGACGGCGCGCAAGCCGCCGCTGGCGGTCCACGATGTGGCGGGGCCGGGCGCGGTGAGATAGCCCTGGCGTGTTTGGAAAATCACGCAGACCTGGTGGACACCAGTGTCGACGCTGCCCGCCGCGGAGGCTATGCCGCCGCCGGATGCGGCGAGTCCGCCGTTATTGGCGGTGAATGTGAAGTGCGTAACGTCCGGCACGGAGGTGATGGGAAACGTGCCGTTGTAGCCAGCGACCGCGATGCCGGTGGTGGTGACGAGTTGGCCGACGACCAGGCCGTGCGCGGCTGTGGTTTGAATCGTGGCCGTCGCGGAAGAGGACGTGCCGCCGCCGGATGCCGCGAGTCCGGATGCGCCCGCAATATACGTGAATTGCGTGTTGCTTGGCGCGGCTACGACCGGGAATGTGCCGTTGTAGCCGGTGACGGCTACGCCTGCGATCGTTACGGATTGTCCGGCAGAAAGACCGTGCGGCGAAGTCGTCGTGATAGTGACTAGAAAACCGTTTTCTATGGCACCGGTGGGACTGGCGGCAATCGTCGCCGCAGCGGGCTGCGTTGCGCCGGTGGGGCTCGCCGCGACAGTGACGAGAACGTTTTCGTCGACGACGGATGGGCCCGCGCTGGGGCCGCCTTGGCTGACGCGATCGAAATTCGTATCGTCGTACTGGCGCGGAAGATCGTTGCCGGTTTTGCCGTCGCTGATGGCAATGTACTCGCGGCCAAAGATGGTGGTCGAGTTTCCATAGGAGCTTGCGGCGAGGCCGGTGGCGATGCTGGCGAGCGTGCCGGGCGTGGTCTCTTTGTAGAGCACGCCGTTCGAGTCCAGGACCATGGTGCGGATGGTGGCGTTCAGTGTTTCGTAGGTCTTTATGTAGTTGATAGTCGGGTTACCGGCGAGCGGGCCGAAGAGCGCCTGGAGGCCAGGCCGCGTGAGCACGCCGCCGTTGCCAAAGACGACGTCCTGGCAATCGGGCGAAACGCCGTGGGGCAGATCGGCGGGAGACATGTCTGTTACCAGACCGCCGAAGATTTCGATGGGTGCGTCGAGTGATCCGGCTGTGGTCATATTCTTGTATTTATACTTATATCTATGGTATACATGCGCCGCTCAGGCGTGCTTCGGAGAGTGCTCCCAGTGGGGGTACTGGGCTCGCATGAGAAGCGATGAGGGGTTGCTCTGCAGCCCCGGGAGTTCGAGTCTCCCACTCTCCGCTCTCGCCCTCATCGCTAACTAATATTGTGATATATTTGGTGTGCTTCTCATGCGAGCCCAGAAATTGGGATCACAAAGGGCGGTTCCTCGGAACCGCCCTTCTTTTTGTATTCCTGCCCTCGAGATTTGGTAAAATTCTTCCGCGCGTGTCAGGCGTGCCCAAAGCACGGTAATTTTAGGCGACGAGAAATCGTCACCTTTTTTGTTTCCTCACAACTTTCCTCTAAAACAGTTCTATGCCTTCGACAAGAATCACACAGGCAGGAGTGCCTGTGCTACTACGCTCTACTTCCCTGCTTCGTATAGTTGATCCCCTGCTTTGTTTTGGTTTTGGTTCGGTGTGCCACCTCGGCGCGGTTTTTCCTGTAGCCCGAGGCCGTACTGCGCAGCTTTTTCGCGGTCGAGGATGGCGCCGCAGGAGCGGCAGACCGCTACGCCATGCTTGATTTTCTCGGCGCAGACGGGGCACTCGGCGAGCGGCTTGGCATCGTAGAGCCACGGTTTTTCCAGGTTAAGCTGGCGCGCGGCGCGACGCTCGAGGTCGGTGATGAACATGGGATTGCGAGTGCGCTCCCACTCGAGGTCAGCGGCAGCTACCAATCGGCGTTGAAATTCTTCCAAACGGCGGCGTGCGTCAGCGAGTTCGCTTTCTGTGGGCGTTTCGCCGGCCGCGACGAATACGCCGTGGAAACTGCCCTCCCCTGAATCGCCATTGATTTCGCGCGCGATGTCTTCGGCAACTTCCCGGGCCGTGATGCGGTACTCCATTTTGTGTTGATCGCCGAGATCCATCACGCCCATGCAGCCGCGAACCGGAGTAATCGCAAACGCTTCGCCTTCCTTCGGCGAGAGGATCTGCAGCGAGCCAAAGTAGGTGCGATTCCGTGGAGGCCATTTTTCCATCGAGATGTTGACGAGCGAAGCCGTACTGTTTTCCGTTGCCGTAGCCATGGAATTACCTTTCGAGAGATGGAGATGTGCTTGAAAACTTTATTTCGCTAGAAGATGAAAACTGCCCAGGTCGCCGAGTTCGAGCTTGCTGCAGTCACCGTAGCGGTTGTTCCAGAGATGCTGCAAGCGGCCGCGATCGGCGTTGCGCCTTGCACCTGCGCAAGGCAATGCGTGAGCCCCAGCGTAGACGGCTGCTCGCTTAAAGTCACCGTGCAGCTTGTGCCTGCGCTCATGGTGCAAGCGCCGCCATTGGCCAGCAGGTGCTGCGTCTTCGTCCAATCCTGCTCGACGTCGAGATGCGCAAGCGGGTGCAGGTTACCGCCAGACCAATTTTTCACCGTGGACACGTTGCCGGAGATGCTCAGTCCCGGCGCGCCGGAAGTAATTTGCGTGTCAGTGAACGTCAACGCGGCTGCACCGTTTTTGTAGCACGTGAGCGCACCGCCCGGAGCCACTTCCAGCCGAAGAAGATCCCCTACCGCTCCGGCAGAAGCTGTGCTGGTTAGGTTTGTGGCCGCGGTATTCACAACGCGCTGGATGTAGATGTTGGTGGAGTTCTCCAGGCAATCGTAATAGGTCGAGCTACCGCTCGTTCCGCTGGCCAATACGCTCACGCCGGGAAAGTCCGTCGTGCCATTTAGCGCAGTGATGGTGGCTTGGGCGAATTGCGAAGCGGAGAAGGAACTGGCGCTCCAGAATGCGGAGTTGACCGACGTCGTAGTTCCCTGGATTTGATTCGAGGCAATGTTGAGACCGTTTTGCTCGACGCTCCAGTTGGAGCCGATCGCGCCATTGGCTCGTGTTGCGTTGTCGTAAGCGCTGTTCTGATAGCTCGAGACCGGGACGATGCCGGTGACGTCCGGGAGAGTCTGCGTGCGGGTTGCGGTGAGGGGCGCCGGCGCAATGACATCCGAAAAATTATTCGCCATTTTGAGTTGATAGGTGCTGATGCCGCTGGAGTTCAAGGAAGAGGAGATAGCGGCGTTTATTACGGGCGGAGGATTGTTGCAAGCGGATACAAAGGTATCCACATAGGGAGCCGCTCCGGAGATGAAAGCAGTGCTGCACGGCGTCACGTTATCCAACACGCCGTCACGATATGGCTTGTAGCCCACCGCTCCAGCAGGCAAGGTGGGCGGCGTTAGAGTTACCGTTTGATTTCCAGTGGTCGTCGTCGCGGAGATCGAGGCTCCTAGAGTTGTTTCTTTTCCATTCACGTCAAGAGCTGTGATCGAGTAAGTATGCGCGCCAACCGGGACCGAGCCCCCGCTGCTTACTACCGCGGAAGTTGGCGCCGGTGGTACCGCCATTGGAAAGTAAAACTGCCCGGTACCGACCACGGCCACTGGTACGTTTGAAAAAGATTCTGCCGTGCTGGTGCCGCTTAACCCGGTATTGATCACCGAGGAAGTAGAAGGCAATCCCGTCCCGCAACCGGAAGATCCGGAGACAAACTGAATGCCGCCTGGAGGCGCTCCGGAGAAAAAGGCTTGGGTACCCGTAGCGCAGAACGGCTCAATCACCCTGAGGTTGCTGAGGGACGGCGCATTCGTCAAATCCACCATGGGAGTCGAGAGGCCGCCCACCGAATCGGCGTAACTCATGCGCTCGATGCGAATTGCGTTGATGGTATTGATGCCGGTATTGAAGCGGAGCGAAGGGTAATAACTGCTTTCATTCAAGACTTCGTAAAACGTAGCGTGGCCAACTCCCCCAACGAGCCCGGTTTCACCAGCGGTGTCAAAGAGCCATTCGCCGCCGCCCATGACCGTGTAGTCGAACTCCAGAATGCCGCCGAGCTGCTGGCTGTACGCGCCAAAACCCATATCCACAACATCCCAGAGCGATGGCGGGATGCCCCAACCGAGTGCCGCCGTGCCGATTCCCCCGTAACGGAAGATGAATCCGAAACCGCCGCCCATCTTGAACGGCTGAGAGTAATTTCCTCCAGTCATGAAAACGTTGTCGTAGGTAATCGTCACAACGTTGTTTCCCGTGTTGTCCTGGTCCTGGACGAAGCAGCTTTCGTAGGGCTGGCCGCACTCCGCGTTCAGGTTTTGAAATGTCGCACCAGTGCTTGATCCCGGCTCCAGCAAGAAAAAGGGATAAGCAGATCCGAGGAGGCGAGTCGTCACATATTTGCCAAAGGACGGACCAGCGCCGTTGCCGCCCGCGCCCTGGCTTGTGCCCTGAATCATATTTCCTGAACCGGGAATGATCGGATAGTTGATCAATAGCTGGGCGCCCAGCAGGAGAGTGATGTTTTGCGCGCAACCTTGCGCCAGGTTCAGCGGCGAGTTCAGCACGTACAAAGCGCCCTGTGGATTGGAAGAGGGCACAAAAATGGTGCCGCCGGTGGTGCCCATCGGCGTCGAAGCGCACACCGCCAAAAAGTTCGGCGTATTGTCGTGAAATACTGTCGCGGAAGACACTGAGGCGACCGCGTTGCTCGCAAGGGTGATCGTGTTTCCGGCGATATTCGTTATGGTTGTGGCCAGGATGCCATTGGTGGGGCCGCTCGGCGGTGTTGCTGGTACGTAGGCGGGTCTCGTAGGCGCTGGCAGGCCCCAATCGATGAAGGCGCTGTCCATGCCCTGGCTGACGCCGACGAGCGAATATGCGCCTGCGCCCTGCGCGCGATAAATGTAGTAACCCATCACGGCGTAAGGCTGCATCGTCCATTGCACCAGGTTCTTTGCGACAACCTGTGCGGTACCGCCGACTAGGCAATAAGTCCCGTTTGGGAGCGTGGCAATATCCACGGTGAAGGTCGTGGAGCTGGGGGTCGAGGCGATGGTCCAGGATCCTTCGACGGCAGTCGTGCCGGTAGTGCCGCGAGGGATGTTGACGGGCGCGCCGCTCTGGAAATTGTGCGCGGCGGTGGTCGTGAAGGTGATGACGCCGTTGCTCTCGACGCAGCCGTTCGCGGCAACGGTGGCGCTGTTCAAGCCGAGCGTGGCGGCTCCGGCGGTAGTAGTAAACGCGGAGCTTGCCGAGCTCAATTCTCCATGGAAGCCGATCGTCACCACCTTGTAGTTCCACGTCGTTGTGCCGTTCAAGACTCCCTGGGGTGTGACGGCGCTGGGTGTTAGCGCAATGGCTGTGGCGCTTCCGCCGATGGTGCAAGGCGAACAGTTGGCGTGCGTGACGTTAAAGGTGAAGTTAAGCGAATTCACTAGGTTGACCACGGGGAATGTGCCGTTAAATGTGGCGTCGCTGGAGCCTGCGATGACCACATTGGAGCCCGGGGCAAAGCTGGCGTTGTTCGCCAGCGTCACACTCGCGACGTTGCTCGCCACGCTGATGCTCGAAATCGGAAAGGGAGCGCCGGGGGCAAGCATGGCCGGTGCCATACCGGCTGTGGGAATGGCGACGCCGTGTCCGATCAGAAAGTCGCTGACGCCGCCGGAGCAGTTGAGCTGATTGCTGGTGGCTGTAGTGCTGCACGTGATGGTCGGCGGGGTGGTTCCGCTTACGTACCCGCCGTAGAGCGAAATATCGAACCAGGGATTCGGCCCCTTGGTATGGAAGTCCGCAGCGATATTTTGTGTAGCCGTAAAGGTATTCGAGACGTTGGTTTGGGCGCCGTTGCCTGGACCAAGCGGGCCGATTTCCGTGCCAGTTTGATCTTTGTAGTAGAGCCGCATGTCCGCGGTCTTGGTGTAGAGATTTACAGTGCCGGTGCTGGCCGCGCCTGGAGGAGTGCTCTGGTTGTTCAGAGTGAGCGTGCCGCTGGCCAACGAGCCAATCACCGTGGTGCTCCCGGAGACGGTGAGGTTGCCGCCGAGGCTCAGGGAGAAGGCGCTGACGGCGCCGGTAAATGTCGGCGAAGAAGGATCGTTCGGCAGGATGACGTTGGGCAGCTGCTTGGTGGTGATGCTTGGCCCTGAGATTTCGATCTCGTATTGTCCTGGCGCGGCGTAGAAGAAATAGTTGCCCATGCCGTCGGTGGTGGTGGGATTGGCGAGGGCCTGCGTCAGGACGGAATCAGAATAAATGAGAGCGAGCGGCGTGCAGGGCTGGCCGGTGGCAGGCATGGTGCAGACGCGTACGGTGGCGCCAGCCAGTGGGATGCCGCGCGAATTGAAGACAATGTCGTCCTTGCGCGTACCTTGCGCGTGAACCGGCGCGATGACTCCAGGAACGATGTGGAGCACGAGCGCCAGCAATGTCCAGAGAAACGTCATCGTTGTAGCGCGCTCGAAGCGCGACGGAAATGTCGATCGTAACATTTTGTTCCCTTTGTGCTACGGCATTCGGTTGTCGCTGCTTTGAGTCCTTGAACGCATGGTACTGGAAGGGCGCTTACTAGCGATTGCTCGCGGCTGTACCCTCGACTCGCGACTCTCAGGAAACTGAGGGAATCGGCTGCGCCGGCGGGCGCGGTATCCCTTTTCCCCATACACCAAGTTTTCGGGCCTCGACCAGGTAATTGCCCCGACAATCAGTGCAAGGAAGAACAGAATTGTTCCAGCTCCGATAAATATGCCAAACCTCTTGTCCGGCGGGACTACGAAGGCCCCCAGTGATGCCAGCGTGACAATTGCGGCCGTGAAGCAAACGAAGAACGACAAGGGGGTGCTTACCTTTCTTGCTGAAAATAGAGACGGTATTCTCCCAGCGAGCTTGAGCAACCAGTGCCTTGCGAGTTGATTCACTTTGCCCCCCAGACCACCCCCGGGGCAAGTGATCCGTTAAGTTGTAGGCTACTGCACCTTGCAGGGGGTGTGATTGATTTGGACGATGTCTTCCGGCAAAACTGCGGGGGTAGACGCCCGCTTTGAACTCTGTGCCGCCGCCTGTAATGGCTTTCAGCGTCCAATTCTTGAGCGCTGGACCGGCGATGGTCGCTTTACTGCAGCTTGCGTGCGGTGATGGTGACTTGCACGATGTCTGTAGTGACGCTCGCGGGATAGGCGCCTGCGCTGAGCTCCGTGCCGCCACCCGAGAAGCCTTTGAGCTTCCAATTGTTGAGCGCTGTTCCCTGCACCGGCACGTAGTAACCCGAGTTGCCGTTTTGGCTGTCGGCAAAGACCTGAATAATCTGGTCGCTAGGTAGTTTGTCGGCGACAGTCGTGAAGTCCAGCGTGTCGCCGCCAGTGGGGTAGTTGCCCGAAAACGTGAGTGTTCCGATAGCGTAGAACAAATTGCTGCCCGAGCCGTCTTCGTTGCTCGGCAAAAGTGTAATCGCGATTGGCATTGTGACCTCGATCGAGAATGTGTAGCGCCGCCCTTCAGGGCGGCACGTTATGCAAAGCCGAAGATGCCGGGCTGAAGCCCGGCGCTACGGAGTCGTTCAAAATGGTGTGTAGCCGCTGCGCGAAGAAAAGGGGCGGCGGCGGCGCGCGGATTGCTGTTCGCGACGTACTGCGGCGCTGACCAGGTCTTCGATTGCATCGGCTGCGGCATCATCCCACTTCTCCGCGAGCGGGCTGCCTCGTGCCCATCCTGCCAGCGCTGCCGTGGCGTAGGCGATTGCTTCCTGCGAATTGCGCACGAGGACCGGCGAAGTGGAATCCGTGAAGTCGGGATACGCTTTCGAGTAACGCAAGCGAATCTGCGTATCCTGCGTAGCGCCGATGAAGTAGATGCCGTCGGCGCGCCATTCCCAGACGCTGAGCGTTGTGTCCTGCACGCGCGAAGGCAAACCGCCGTGCTGCGTGAGATCTACCATCTCGAGAAAATCGTCGGTGCAGCCGTTAGGCCGCTCCCAGATTTTCACCGGGACGAGAAGATCGGTGGGCAACTGGTTTGGTGGCGCGGTAGCGTCGGTGATCGAGACTTGCAGCGATGTGTCCGTTTCCGTCACAGCGGTTACGACGAGCAGGACATCATCCTGGATGAACCCGCCGCCTCCCGCGTTGCCGAGCGCGCGCTGCAGTTTGCGGTACGCCGAGTTTGCATACGGCAACAGCACCGTGTCCGTGAACAAATTGCCTTGCGCATCGTTCAATAGCGATCGCACGAGTGACGTAATCTGTCCCGCCGAGTTGTACGCGCTTGATCCTACGACTGGCATGAGTGCCTCGATGTAGGGGCACGATATATCGTGCCCCTACGGTCTCACATTTCTTGCGAATGATTCCGCCGAAGCGATTCCTCCGGCAGCGGAGATTTCTGCAAGTAGGCAGCTACTCCTATTACGGCGTTGATCACAGCAGCCGCTGCCGCGATGCGCAAGGTCGCTCCCGTGCCCGACTGCAAATTGAAGTGCTGCGGATCGATGCCCACGGCCGCAAGTCCCGTGAGCACGCCTCCTGCGCCGCCACTGATGGCCGCAGCTAGAACCCCTCGGAGCCAAATCTCGAGTCTTTTCATTTGGGCCATCCCCGGCTGTGGACGATTGTCAGAGGGCGGAGTAATCTAGCTTTGACAGGGGGCTGTGCAGAGCCAAGCGGCACCGTGCAACCTGCGCCGAATTCGGGCGACGGCGAGGTCGCCTTTTTTCTATTACTCCTCTTGCCTTTGGATGCCAAGCCCTTTCATGTCAATGCGGTTGTAAAATCCGTCGGAAAGTACATAATTGCAGTCGCAATGGAAGTCAGATCCAAACCATCACTTGTATTGGGCGTCGCGGGAGCCGTGACCGCTTTTTTCGCCTTCTTCATTGCAGCTGTCGCACATCGAGGCGCGACAATCATCTTCTTTGCCGTCATTGGGCTGTGTTGGATAATCGGCACGGTTCGCTATTTTTTGCACGATCGAAGTAAGCCGGCAACCGAACCTGAAAATTAGAATTAGGAAACTGTGACAAAGGGTTGTTTGTGGAACGCCGGGATCGCGTTATCCAGCTGGTCGTACGCCCACGCATCGTAAGAGCGATCTTCGCGCCGCTCCCGGTCATCCACGGAACGCCGCTTGCTGGAACGCGGCAGATGCCGCGAAAACTCAACAGCTCGCGCAATGTGCTCCGCCGCCGTCGGCGTGAGTTGCAAGAACTCGCCACTCGGTCCCTCGAGCGTGAAGCAATGCTCGTATTCCCCGCGAGACGGATACGGCCCGAGCGCCGGAATGCTAATGCCATTCTCGCGCTCGATCGTTTGTGCATACCACAGGCGTGGCGAGCCGTAAGCTTCCGGCGCTACCCAACGCTCGATGTGCCAGCGATTGACCGCTGGATACTTCGGCTCCTGGCGAAGTTCGACGACTTCGCGGAGAAACGTCCCGGTTGAGGGATCGTGCTCCTCGAATTTTCCGCCGATCCAAGCGAGCCGGTTCCATCCCCAAACGGCGCGATAGTTCGGTTCGCCAAAACGGTTGATGCCGCCGGCGCGTTCAAGGCGCTGCGTTACGTTTTCCGGCGTATCGTGCGTTTCCCGAAGCACAAGAATTGTTGGCAGTGCGCGCTCGCGGCGGCGGCGTACGCGCGACGATGTAATGGAAATTGTAGGGGCACGATATATCGTGCCCCTACAATTGCGTGATTCGTGCATCCATTCACCAATTGCAGGCCGCGGATGTTTAGTAGCCGCTGGGCCGCGCGAGTGTGTCGATGAACGCGCCGGTACGCGGCGAGTCGTCCCAAACCTGAAACGCGGTGTCGAAGTAGAAGATATAGCTGGCCGCGATGCCACCGCTTGCGCCGTAGATCGGAAACACCGTGTTGCCATTGACTTCGTAGAAGTCGATGTCTTTCAGCACGGCGCGGCCCCAGTGCGAGAGGTCGAGAAAATCCACGCGCGTCTGGTCGGCGTTCACGCTGGACTTGATGGGAACTCCGCTCATCGTTTTGCGGCCGCTGAAGAGCAGATCGAGATCATTGCCGCTGCCTTCGCCGCCTTCCTTGATGATCTGGCTGACGGTGATGCCGAGATTTTCCCAGGCATGTTCCTGCTCGACCGCCATGTACGCGATCAGCTTGGAGATGTGATTGATGCCCAACGATTTCCGGACCTTGTTGATGGCCAAACGAACGTTGGACGGAGTGAGCGCGGCGTTACCGGCGTTGACGCGCGGCGTTTGCAGCTGAATGGGATACGTGGCGCGATTGAGGTTGAGCCACGTGCCAGTGGTCGCGTTGTTCTGGTGATATTTGATGCCGAAGAGCGAGACGGGCTGCGCGCCTGTAAGGCCGTCATGCACGATGACGTCGGTGGCGACGGTGCCCGTCGGCACGTTGTCCACGGTGATGTTCTGCGTGGTGACGGGATCAGCGGTGAGCACGGTGGTGGTCACTCCGGCAGCCACGTTGCGATTGGTGGTGAGCGTGGTGTCGTAAATCTGGATAGTTTGGCCGGGATAGACGAGAGCCGCGCCATAGGGGACAGTCATCGTGAACGTAGTGCTGGCGACGGTGTTGATGGTGCCGAGAACGCCGTTGCCCGCGGTCTGCATGAGCTTGTCGAGAAACGACCGGAACTGTTTCATTCCGTTGGCGACTTCGCGCTTGGTGGCGTTTTCGATGGCGCGGTCACGGCCGGTGGTCGCATATTCCACAAGCTTCGTGATTTCAATCGCGAAGCGGAAGAAAATAGGCGAGACCTGCGCGACGTCGTAAGCGGTGCCCGAGCCGCGGCCGAGGTCGCCGCCGTCGGCGTTGTACGAACCGGCTTTGCCGCCGGGATTCACCTGCAGAGGCAGGCGCATGTTGCGGCTGGAAACTTTCTCCACGTCCCCGCGCTGCTGGATCATGGTGAGTAAAATATCGTCG